>Ga0105237_10001003_pt1 | contig 37998 bp, 34 predicted proteins | sample KBSC24metaG_FD_81520 | JGI IMG/M metagenome (GOLD analysis project Ga0105237, IMG submission 81520) | Corn rhizosphere microbial communities from Kellogg Biological Station, Michigan, USA - KBS C2-4 metaG | ecosystem: Host-associated > Plants > Roots > Rhizosphere > Soil | place: Michigan, USA...
CGGGTGCATGGGGTGCGGAGCGTGTTGGCTGCAATGGGGTTGCCGTTTGTGTTGGCTGGGTAGGGGGTTGCGCTGGCCGGGCAGGGATCTGGGCCTGGGCGACGATCGTAAGGAGGGACAGGTAGAGTACAATAAGGGGCCTTCTGGACATAGTCTTCTTCATATTGGTTGTCTTGACGTACAATAAAATGAAGGGAATGATGCGGAAGGGGGTAAAAAACGATTTTGGATCACCTTCCCTGCGCAGGCATTACCCTGATCAGGTTCTACGGGTATTTCTCAGCCTCTGCCTGACAGCAGAAGCACCCCGAGGAATCTGAGACGGCCCGGGCCAGAGCGTGGGTCTGGTAGAAAGGACCTAAGCGGTCCGGGCAGGCCACAAAGATAGGGCTATTTTTGGTTGGGGTTGTAACTTTTGTTAGAGGCCTGGCGTCCCACATGCGGGGGCTGCTGCGGGGGGACGCCGGTGGGTAAGCGGTGAAGATCGGGTCCTTGTGCGGGCGGATGACGGAAGGAGTTGGGGTGTTTGGCGGGCGGGCGGAATGCAACATTGTTTACTACCTATTGTCTTTTTAAAAAACTGTGTATGAAAAATATCTTCTTTCTTTCGGTGTTTACTACGATGTGTTTGTTTGCTGTTGCCCAGAATGATAAGGTGATCAATGATAAGAATGCGCAAACGCGTAGTGTTCATGGATATCATGCCATCGAGGTGTCCGGCGGCATCGATCTTTATCTGACGCAGGGGGGCGAGGAAGCGGTGGCTGTCAGTGCTGCTGAAGTGGAGTGGAGGGATCGTATTCGTACAGAGGTTGCGGATGGGGTGTTGCGCATTTATATGGATACCAAGGGATTTCACTGGGGCAACTGGGGGAACAGGCATTTAAAGGCGTATGTCTCCTGTAAGGTGGTCGATCTGTTGAACGCCTCCGGCGGCAGTGATGTATATCTCAAGGATGACATCAAGTCAGACAAGCTGAAGCTGGAATTGTCCGGCGGCAGTGATCTCAGCGGGAAATTGCTGGTCGGTGAATTGAGCATTTATCAGTCTGGCGGATCGGACACACATGTCAGCGGCACAGCGGCCAGTCTTTTTGTCCATGCCAGCGGTGGCAGTGACTATCATGGTTATGATCTGAGCGCAGAGAACTGCCGGGTGGAGGCCAGTGGTGGCAGCGATGCTTATCTGACGGTGAATAAAGCGTTGACGGCGAGCGCCAGTGGTGGCAGCGATGTACATTACAAGGGAAATGCGACGGTGGTCGCGTCGCATGCGAGTGGGTCGGGTAGTATATCGAAAAAGGACTAGTTTTGATCATATGAAAAAGTTACTAATCTTTTTAATGGGGAGTTTGGTGGTTCTGGGCGGGCTCGCGCAGAGGACGATCGTTCATGATGAGAATGCAGAGGTGCGTCATGTAAAAGGGTATCATGGCATCGAGGTTTCCAGCGCCATTGACCTTTACCTCAGCCAGGGCGATGAGGAGGCGGTGGTAGTCAGCGCGAGAGATACCAAGTGGCGGGACCGTATCAGGACGGATGTGGTGGATGGGATACTTCGAATAAGGCTGGAAGGCGGACATTTTTCCCCAGGCAATCATAAACTGAAGGCTTATGTGTCTTTTACTTCCCTGGACCGGCTATCGGCCTCCGGAGCCTGCAATGTATATGTCGATGGGGTAATAGGCGGGAGTAAACTATCGATGAATTTGGCGGGCGCCAGCGATTTCAAAGGGGCTGTCCGGGTAGGGGAACTGGAATTGGAGCAGAGCGGGGCCTCGGACGCCCATATTACGGGAGTTGTCTCGGGGTTGGCTACCATCCGGTCGACCGGCGCAAGTGATGTAAAAGGATATGACCTGACGGTGGAAAGTTGTGATGCACATGCGTCGGGCGCATCGGATATCAGGATCACGGTGAATAAAGAATTAAAGGCGGTGGCGTCGGGAGCGAGCAGCGTTTATTATAAGGGAGCGGGGGTCATTTCGGAGGTGCATTCGAGTGGGGCGAGTACGGTGAAGAAGAGTTCGTAATACCTTGCATTAATTTCGAACTTTGAATAAAAAAAGGGGGTCTGAATAGAAATTCAACCCCGAGAAATCCAATATCCTATAATTAAAGCCGGGTCAAAGATAGGCTAGGTCATGCTTCTGATGTTACACGATGTCAATACGGAGTTATAAAGTTCACACATTTTCAGGCAAGATCGATCACCAATTCATTGACTACCGACCAAACCCCAATCGCTTTCCAGGCTATCCGCTCTGCTTCGCCTTTCTGATCCGGCGAATGCACCCTGCCGGTGAGCGTCAATTTTGTCCGCGATACTTTTACCTTGACATCGCAGCCAATTAAAACCTGGGTATTTTTCAGCACGTTTTCAACGTCGGATTTTTCTAACATGATTTTGTATTTATAATGGCTAATGTGAATGATGTAACGAATACCTGGCTAAATACGCGGCAGGCTAAGTTTGCCGCCTTCTCACCTGCAAAACTAAACTTGTTATCCGGGCTTCTGTTATAGAACGGGTGGAATGCACTATATAATTCACACTTTACCGCCTTAGGGGGTGGCAGGGAGGTGTGAATAGTGCCTGTTCACATCCTGTAGCATAATGCATTGATGTTCATTCCTGCGCCAACGGAAGCGAAGAGTATGGTGTCACCCTGGTCAAGGCTATGGCCTGGCAGGGCGGCTTTCCTTACCATGTCGAACAGAGTGGGGATGGTGGCGACCGAGCTGTTGCCGAGCTCACGGATGTTCATCGGCATGATGTGACAGGGGGCCTCTCCGTAGCCATAGAGCTGGTAGAAGGCTTTTACGATGGCTGCATCCATCTTTTCATTGGCCTGGTGAAGGAAGATCTTTTTTATCTGGTCTATATTGACCTTACAGGCCTCGAGGCATGCTTTCATAGCGGCAGGCACTGTTCTGAGGGCGAATTCGTAGACCTTGCGGCCTTGCATCTTGAGGTAGCGCGTGCGGGGATCAGCGGCAGGGCGGTAGGAATGCCCCAGGGTGATATATTCGCCTTCGGCCAGGGCATGGGTCTGGCTGACGGAGCCTAGGATGCCCGAATTTGCAGGTGCGGCGTCGAGGGCTTCGAGGATAACGGCGCCGGCGCCGTCGCTATAGATCATGCTGTCCCGGTCGCAGGGATCGATCACCCGGCTCAGGGTTTCGGTACCAACGACCAGGCATTTCCTGGTGAGACCGGCTTTTATGTAGGCGTCTGCCTGGATGAGTCCCTGGAGCCAGCCCGGGCAACCGAATAGCAGGTCATAGGCTACGCAACCGGGGTTCCGGATGGGAAGAGCGCGTTTTACACGGGTGGCCAGGCTGGGTACGGCATCAGATTGACAAGTGTGTTTGAGGACGTCCCCGAAATTATGGGCTACGATGAGCTGGTCGATGGTTTCTGGATCTACGCCAGCATCATAGATGGCAGCGGCGGCTGCCAGGGCGGCCATATCGGAGGCGTTCATGTCCTCATGCGCGTAACGTCTTTGGGCAATGCCGGTGATTTGCTCGAATTTGCCGATGAGCTCGACGGCGTCGATGAGGATGCGCTGGCGCCGCTCGTTATAAAATTCCGAAAAGGCGAAATCCTGGTTCGAGCGAACCTCGCCGGGTATATAGCTGCCTGTGCCTGTAATGAGGGTTTGCATATGGTTTGCTAAGAACAAGGGCTAAAGATAGCAACAAGGGCTGCGCTGCAACTTACAGGATTTGCGATAAATGTTACAAAATTCACAGTTGAGGGCCCTCCATATGAGCGGGGCTTTGTCAGCAATTGGTCCTCAAAGGGTGATCTCTGTCATTTTGCTGTTTGAACTGGGAGGTGGTTAGACCGGTAATTTTTTTAAACTGGCTGGAGAGGTGGGCCAGGCTGCTGTAGTGCATTTTATGAGCTATTTCGGTAAGGGTCAGCCTCTCGTAAAGAAGCAGGTCTTTTACACGTTCGATCTTGTGGAAGATGTAGAATTTTTCAATGGTGATGTCCAATCGTTCTGAGAACAGGTTGGACATATAAGTATAATCATGATCCAACCGGGCGCTCAGGTATCCGGATAAATTGTAAACCAGCGGTTCCTCAATGTAATAGACTACTTCGACGATGATGTTCTTGATCTGCTGGATGAGGATATCTTTTTTATCCTCCAGCAGCTCGAAACCGGCATCGGCTAATGCCAGTCGCAGCTCCTGGTGCTGGACCTGAACAGGGTTCTCGCGGATGTCTGCCACGCCCATATCGACGCTTACGGGGTGAAGGCCCAGTCTTATTAGCTCGCCCTTCACGATCACCTGGCTTCTCAGGCTCGCCATATTTTTTATATAAAGTTTCAAACCTGTTTGAATCAAGGATGTCTGCTGTAGTAATGTACCGAAATTTTCTTAGAATAGGAATAGCCGTACCTTACGGTGAGATGCCTTTTCTCAAAATTAACCGGACGAATACATTGCATGGAAGAGATGGAAAATAAAGCTGTAAGCCGGCGACCCGTGCCGGATCTGTTCCCGGTGGTGGGTGTAGGCGCATCCATGGGGGGGCTGGAGGCGTTCAAAAGGCTGCTCAGGGCCATCCCGCAACATCCGGGAATGGCATTTATCCTGGTGCAGCACCTGGAACCGACGCATGAAAGCCTGTTGCCGGAGCTGCTGCAAAGAGTGACCCTCATACCCATCGAAGAGATCACGGACCATGTGCTGGTCCAGCCTGACCGCATTTATATCATTCCGGCCAATAAAATGCTCGTTGCCGTAGACGGCCACTTGCAGCTTAGCCCCCGGCCGCCGAAGAATGAGCGGAATATGCCCATCGACGTGTTCTTCACTTCCCTGGCGGAGGTCCATCAAAGCCGGGCCATCGGTGTGGTCTTGTCGGGCACCGCAACTGACGGCACGCTGGGATTGAAAGCCATCCGCGAACAAGGAGGATTTACTTTTGCGCAGGAGCCGGGGTCGGCCATTGCCCCGGGCATGCCGGAGAGCGCTATCGATGCGGAGGTGGTGGATTTTATCCTGGCGCCTGAGGACATTCCCGACCAGCTGGCGCACCTGGCGGAAGCCTTCAGGAGCGGTCCGGGAGACGACGGGCCCGAGATCAGGCTGGCCTGGGAAGAAGCCTTCCGGGAGTTGCTGCATATCCTGCTAATCCGGAAGGGAACGGATTTTACCTATTACAAACAAACCACCATACGCCGGCGCATCGTGCGACGAATGGGGTTGAACAAAATAGGGGATATTGCCGCCTACCTTGCTTATTTCAGCGAGAATATAGCGGAGCAGGAACTCTTGTACCAGGACCTGCTGATCCCGGTGACGGGTTTTTTGCGGGACCCGGAAGTCTACGATAGTCTGAGTCAGTCGGTGTTCCCTGACTTGTTGAAGGGAAAGGATGGAGGTACTCCCCTGCGAATCTGGGTGGCGGGATGCTCAACAGGGGAGGAGGCCTATTCCATGGGGATCTGCCTGTATGAGTGTATGGGTGACAGGACTGCGGATAGTAATATCCAGATCTTCGCTTCCGACCTTTCAGAACGATCTATCGCCAAGGCAAGGAGCGGGATATATTCGCGTAAGGATGTCAGCGGTCTGAGCGCAACCCTGCTGCAGCGGTACTTTGAGAAGACGAACGGGGGCTACCAGGTGAATAAGCTCATCCGGGATGTATGCATATTCGCAACTCATAATTTTCTGAAGGACCCGCCGTTTGCAAAGATGGACCTGGTCAGTTGCCGGAATGTGCTGATCTATATGGATCCCTTCCTGCAGAAAAGAGCCCTGACGACCTTTCATTATGCTCTTAACGAAAAAGGGTATCTGCTGCTGGGGAATTCGGAAACGGTGGCGCCCGCTGCCGACCTCTTCACGACAGTAGGAAAACACGAGAAATTATATCTCCGCAAGCCCGGGCGAGGGCGGTATGTACACCTGGCTTCGGAGCGTGCGGAGAAGCCTTATGGGAAAGCTCCCTACAACGTCGGGAAGGAACCGCTGCGGGATGATTTTCAAAAGAGCGCGGACGACGCCTTGCTTTCCAGGTATACGCCACCGGGAGTGGTGGTGGATGAACAGCTGGACATCGTGCAGTTCAGGGGATCGACGGGGGCGTGGCTGGAGGCTTCGCCGGGGAAGCCGAGCCTGAATGTATTAAAGATGGCGCGCGAGGGGTTGGCATTCGAGCTGAGAAATGCCTTGCACAAGGCGAAGGCGGGAGACAAAACAGAGGTAAAGGAACATATCCCCGTGCGGTTCATGGACCGGCAGCATTGGGTGACGGTGGAGGTGATCCCTTTACCCAATACGGTCGAACGGTATTACCTTGTCCTTTTCCGGGACGAGGCCCCGGAGCCGGATGGCCAGGCCGGCGTGCAAAAAGGCGATGGGGCCGATACCGGTGTGTGGCAGCGGGATGCGGAAAGCCTGCGGATCGAACAGTTGGAAAGCGAGCTTGCCCGGCTGCGGGAAGATATGCGGGCTATAACGGAAGTGCAGGAGACGGCCAACGAGGAGTTGCAGAGCGCCAATGAAGAGCTGCTGTCCGGCAGCGAGGAACTGCAAAGTCTTAATGAGGAGCTGGAGACGTCGAAGGAAGAGATCCAAAGCACAAACGAGGAGCTCACGACGCTGAACCGGGAGCTTTTAGACCGCAACGGGCAGCTGAACTTATTGCGTTTGTATTCGGAATCCATCGTGGCGACCATCCGGGAACCGTTGGTCGTCCTCGACAAGGATATGAAGGTAAGGACAGCCAACCCCGCCTTCTATAAAAAATTCGGGGCCCGGGAAGAGGATACGGAAGGAAGATCCTTTTTTTCGCTGGGCAAGGGGCAATGGGATCTGCCTGCCCTACATTCCATACTCGATAATACCTTGTCCGTCAACAACAGGATCACGGATTTCGAGGTCAGGCTTGCTTTCGAAGGCGCGGGGGAACGCTTGTTGCTGGTGAACGCGAGCCGCATCGTTCAACAGGACGGGAGCGACCTGATGATCTTGCTGGCCATCGAAGACGTAACGGAAATCAAGCACCGGGAGCATGACCTGGAAGACAAAGTAAAGGAGCGGACCCGCGCCCTCGAACAGGCGAACCTTGCGCTTAAGCATTCGAATGACAGCCTGGAGCAGTATGCAACGGTGGCTTCGCATGATCTGCAGGAGCCCTTACGGAAGATCCGCACCTTTGCCAATATCCTTAACGTACGCCACGGCAGCCAGATCGATGGTGAGGCCAGCGACCTGCTGCAAAAGATAAATCTATCGGCAGAACGGATGTCGGTGCTGGTCCGGGACATGCTTAATTTCGCGAAGGTAGTGGATGCCAACATATTCGAGAGCACCGATCTGGACGCCATCCTCAGAAACGTCATTGGCGATTTTGAGCTGCTAATCAAAGAGAAAGCAGCAGTGATAAATATTCACCCGCTGCCCATCATCCGGGCTGTTCCGTTGCAGATGGATCAACTGTTCCATAACCTGCTGGGGAACGCGCTCAAATTCGCAAAACCGGGCAGGCCGCCGGTGATCCGCATCTCCTCGGGCGTCCTGACGATGGAGAAGGCACTTGCACAAGAAGGTTTGGGAGGAGATGGCCCTTACCTGGAAATAATCGTGCAGGATAACGGCATTGGGTTCGACCAGCGTTTTGCCAAACAGGTCTTCCAGATCTTCCAGCGGCTGAATCCCAGGGAACATTTCGAAGGCACGGGCATCGGCCTGGCTTTGTGCCAGCGCATCATCGCCAACCATCACGGCGAGATCACCGTGGAGTCCGAAAAGGATGCGGGAACGCGGTTTCGCATCATCCTTCCGATGGAACAATAGCGACTGCTTTTCATCTTAAAATACTGTATATGACCATTTTTCTGGTGGACGACGATGCGGATGACCGGAAGCTTTTTTTCGAGGCTGTAAAGGAAGTGGACGATACCATCACTTGTATACCTGCCTCCAGCGGCGAGGAGGCTTTGCTGTATCTCAGGGACCAGGCCAACCCATTGCCCGATTATATTTTCCTCGACCTGCGCATGCCCGGTGTCAGCGGAGAAGAATGCCTGCTCGAAATAAAAAAGGAGGCGCGGCTGACGTCCATTCCAGTAATCGTGTATACGACCTCCAGAGATGTCAGGGAATCGGTGAGACTAAAGCAGCTGGGCGCAGCGCATTTTATGAGCAAGCCTGTTTTTCCCGACGACGTATATTATATGGTGTCCTTCGTGCTGGGGGAAAAATGGGATTAGAATGCGGGTGTGAGGTTCTATTCCTGCAAACATGTGAATTATGTAATCTGTTTGAAGCAGTATATAACAACTGCGTTCGAATATATCCACACCTTTGTAAGAACCGAATAAAATCCTCTACAATGTCCATATTACCAGTAGCTTCTAAAGCAATAACTCCATTCGACTCTCAACCTCCGTTGAATTTCGCTTTCAGTAACAAGGTTCCCGATGAAAAAGAGTTTATTTTGCCCTTCCCGGCGACCAAGACAGCGAATAACCAATCCGTCCGATTCACCTCCGCGCTGGCCCATGAAATCCGGAATCCATTGACAAATATCAACTTGTCGGTAGATATGCTCAATTCCGCCATAACGGATATTGAGCTGAGAGCGTATCTGGATATCATTATGCGAGGCTCGATACGGATTAACCAGCTGATAAACGAGCTTCTCAAATACCAGGAAACAGAGGAAGTACATGTTGGCAAATGTTTCCTTCACCAACTCCTGGACGAAGCATTGACCATGACGGGAGACCGGATCCTGCTGAAGAAGATCAGGGTTACGAAAGAATATGCAACAGAAGACGATAGGATATCCGTGGATAAGAAGAAAGTAAGAATCGCTCTGATAAATATCATTATCAACGCCATTGATGCCATGCCCTATAAAAAAGGTGAGTTAACGCTGATCACCAGATCCATTGACAAAAAGTATGTGGTAGAGATCATAGATAACGGTATTGGTATCAGCAAAAATAATTTAAAGAATATATTTAAACCGTACTTCACCAATAAAGCAGCCGGAATGGGTCTCGGATTGCCGACAACGCTGGAAATTCTTCAGTACAATCATATCGGGGTGGATGTAAGCTCCGAAGAAGGTAAGGGAACATCTTTTATTCTTTTTATAGACAAAGCCCGCTAACCCGAGCCAGATAATAACATTCCGACCGGGAATAAACAAGATCTATCGTAGAGATCTTTGTCTACAAGTCCTCCAACATCGAGCGTCTCTTGTCTTTAAGCGACTTGAAATGGGAAGGCGTCAGGCCTGTCACTTTCTTAAACTGCGTGCAGAGATGCGCCACGCTGCTGTAATGCAACTTGTAGGCTATTTCGGTAAGGGTAAGCTCATTGTAGACAAGAAATTCCTTTACGCGTTCTACTTTATGTGAAATAAAAAACTTTTCGATCGTAGTGCCCTGCACTTCAGAAAAAAGATTGGCGAGATAGGTATAATCGTACTGTAGTTTTTCACTTAAATAGGCCGATAAATTGATGGCTAAAGGTTCTTCGGAATAATGCACCAATTCAATAATGGTCGTCTTTATTTTCTGGATCAATACGCTTTTCTTATCATCCATCAATTCAAGCCCGGATCTTAACAAGGCTGCTCTAAGCTGTTCACGTTGAGAAGGGGTAATGTTTTCTAATAGGTCCGCTTCTCCTAATTCAACAGAGCTATACTTCAGGCCCAGATTTGTCAAGTCCTCTTTAACCACCATTTTACAGCGAATACATACCATATTCTTGATATAGAGTTTCAAAGAGATAATTGTTAAATTATTGAATTGCAGCACTTGCAAAAGTGCGACGGGGAGATGGGACTAAAGATACCGAATTTTTGCGTCTCATTCAACTATAGGTTTTCTTCCCTTTACGTGTGAATGATGCAACGGATGGGGCCTTATGTGTAACAAACCCTTCGCTTATATTGCTCACCTTTGCAACCGCTACGGTCGTCACTCCCCCGCGAAAACTGAAAAGAGCGATTTATGGCTTTACCTAATATTGAGAGTTTTTTTGGATAACCTAAAATATAATTTATGAACAAAGTAATGTTTTTGGCCTTATTTGTTTTGGTCGCCGACGGCCAGGTGATTGCGCAGGACACCCGACATGCACCGGCAGCGATACGAAGATCATTTGAAAGAGATTACCCGGAAGCGCGTGATCCGCAATGGAGTTCTACCCATAGTCAATGGCATGCAGATTTCAATGATCATAGTCGATACGACCGGGGAGAAATGGTTGCCCATTATGATCAATATGGGCATCATATTGATTCCCATATCCCATATGACCGTGATGATGTCCCCTCTGTCGTTGTCGACAGAACTCAAAGAAATTATCCGGGCGGCAGGGATTATACGTATACAAGAATTGAACGCCGAGCCGGGCGGCCTCTTTTCCGGGTGAGCCTTAGGCTGCAGAACAAGAACAGAACGATATACGTAGATGATAACGGCCATGAACATAGGTACCACGATCGTCATTAATGGTGCGAGCAGGCTGTCTACTCCCTAATCCGGCAATGGCCCATATATATAGCCGCCATAAAGAGGCCCCGTCGATCGCGGGGCCTCTTACTATAAGGTGGTGCTTGCTATAAGGAGGATATGAATTGAAGCAGCGCGACCCTGTCGACAAAGCTCAATTGCATGAATTGTTGTTTGGAGGTTGCGGCCTCTCCGTCATGCCATAAGATGGCTTCTTCTACTGATCGTGCTCTGCCGTCGTGCAGGTAGTAGGCGGTGCCGCCGTTGGTTTTGCTCAGCAGGCCGATGCCCCAGAGGGGTGAGGTCCGCCATTCTCTTCCGGTGGCCAGGTAATCGGGCCGGTTGTCTGCCAGCCCTTCGCCCATGTCGTGCACGAGCAGGTCTGTATAGGGATGGATGCGCTGGCTGCTAAGATTGATGGCTGGATTGACGCCTGTCTGCATGGTTGGGCGATGACAGCCGGCGCAGTTGACTTGTGTGAACAGGGTTGCGCCTCTTTTATTGACGCTGTCCAGTACGTCCCGGCGGGCGGGCACGGCCAGGGTCTGGACGTAGAAGGTGACATAGTTGAGCAGGCTGTCGACCAATTCGGGGCTGGTATCGCCGGTTCCGACGGTGCTGAACTGCGACTGGCCATAGGCGCTCTCGAGCGGTTGTGCAAAACTGGTGACGCCCATATCCTGCTGGTAGGCCGTGGCGACCTGCATCAGCAGGGTGGAAGTATTTGCTTTTACGCCAAACCGCCCGATCTCCATATTCTTTGTATAGGGGTCGTATACATAGTTGGCTTTTCCTGTGATGCCGTCGCCATTCTTATCGCCGGCGTCGACAAAAGAAAGGATGGTGCTCTCGGGAATGTTCTCCAGCAGACCCATGCCGATCAGTCGGGGGGCCAGCCGGGGAGAGGTCATATAGCCGGCCGGCATGGAAGTGTAGGGGTTCTGTACGGTATAGACCGGTTTGCGCAAGGTGACTATGGTTCCATCGGGATAGGTGACCGGAACGTCGGTGTAGCTGATGTTGATGCTGGCTTCGGGTGCTGAACCGAGCAGGGCCTGGTCTTGTATCTGCAAACCAAATCCGGGCGCCGCCAGCGGGCCGCCGTGTTCGTCCTGACCGGGGATGCTGATGCGCATCAGCAGGCCGGAATTAGAAGCACCTGTGGTAGGAAAGCCGCTGCCGTCGTTGCGGTGGCAGTTGATGCAGGAGATGTTGTTAAAGACGGGGCCGAGTCCGCCAAAGTGTGGGGCGGGGGCTGCCACGAATACCTGATCAAAAGTTCCGTCACCGATGGTATGGACTCTTTCCTGTCTATCGGTCAACCCATCGATGGCTTGTTTAAAAGCCTGGGTGGATGCGTCCAGCGTCGTGAATGAGCCGCCGCTGAGCCGGTCGTCGTAACCGTCGTCGGGGAAGGCGCCTGTCTTGTTACAACGGCTAAATGTATAGACCAGCGCACCTAAAGTCAATATGATATAAAATTTTTTCACTTTCGGGGTATTTGTCGGCGGGGTAGTGTAGTTGACCGACTAGTCTTTTACGTTGGTTTGTATAAAATCGATAAGGTCGTTCTCCAGCAGGCTCTGCAGGGTGTTGAGCTGGGTTGCGGCAGCCTGTATGGCCGGCCTGCGATTGTAGATGGCTACTTCGAAGCGCATGTTGTCGCTGCCGCTGATATTATCAAAAGAGTTGATAGCACTGGTGAAGGCTGCCTGTATCTTATTGTCGAGGGCTTTATTTTTTGCTGCTACGAGATCCTTCATACCCTTACCTCCGCCCAGGCCGAGGTAAACCTGTTGTGCGCCGATGATGTTGTTCTTAAAGTCGGCGAGGCTGTTGCCGGAATAGGGGGATTCGGCGAGGGAGGAGTCTTTGCTAAGATAGGGATGCCACATCTTACCATCTTCGTTCTGCTGTCCTACTTCATTACAGATGCCGGCCATGCCGTTGTCGCCGGTGATATCCAAAAAGAAGTCCAGTCTTTTAGCGTAGGTGCCGTTGCCGGAGACGCCTGCTGTCATGACAGCGTTGGAATAGTTGACGGGGTTTGCCGTCCAGTCGTTGAGCAGAGCGGTAACGATGCTTTTCAGATCGGCGGAAAGGCTGACGAGGTATTTCTTTTTACGGGCATCGAGTTCGCTGGCCTTGCGGCTGCCGCCTTCTCCAAAGATGAGATATTCAATGGGGTGGTAACCTCTAAGGGTCTGGGGAAGGGACTGTACATCGCTGAGGGCAAGCGGATTGGAGCTGGCCAGCAGGGAGTCCATCTGATGGTAGTCGGTGGGCCATGTGTCGGAGTTGGGATCATAGTCTCCGCCTTCAACGGGTCCGATGAGGAAGCCTTCGCCGCGTTCCCATATTTGCCGCATGGCTTTCCAGGAGACCTGGGCTGTCTGCAGATTGGCGTCGGTGGTGGTGGTATTCAGGGTAGTAATATTGTTGTCCAGTGTGGCGCCGGCGGAGACCAGGCTATTGTATTGGGGTAGCGCTGTTTTGTTGACAAAGTCATTGATAACGTCCGTTTCAATAGAAGTAAAACTTTGTGTTGAGCCGGAGTCGGAGGATTTGCTGCAGGCGGATAAGGCCAGGCCGCAGATGATGACAGCAGGATAAAGTACACGCTTCATAAACTATGCTTTAGTATGGATAATTAATTGATCAGCTTCTATCGTGACGGGATAGGTCTTCAGCGCCCGTTCGGCCGGGCCTTTTGTTACACGTCCTTCTTTATTATATGTGCTGCCGTGCAGGCTGCAACTGTAGCCGTCCGGGGACGTGGTCAGTTGATTGTCCTGGTGGGTGCATTTCAGCAGCAGGGCGGTATAGGTATTATCTTCTTTTTTGCGCAGGGCGATGGAATAGAACCATCCTTTGGGTCGTACGAGTACCAATGGGCCTTTGGCGAAGGTGCCAACGGGAATGGTCAAGCGGTCATCCTTTACATCCGTATTGAATACCTGGTAAGCGCCGGGGCCGCAGCCGCTGAGGGTGGGCAGAAGAAAGCCTGTGGCTAGCAGCAGGCATGCATTACAGGAGGATCTGATAAAATTTCTGCGTTGCATAGATCTTTGCGTTGCATTGGGATTAAAAAGAATAACCGAAACCGATGTTCAGGAACTGGTTGTTTTGTTTGTAGGGCAGGGCGTTGGGTGGTGGATTGATCACCAGGGCAGGGTTTTGTTCGCCGGTATGCGCCAGCCGGACGTCTGCTTTGATGACTACGTTGGGAATGGGGAAATAGCTGATGCCGGCGATGATATGTCGTTGTTTGAGCGTGCCGTCGAGCTGGTCTTCCTGCTTCTGCAGGGCGGGCAACTGGGCGTTGAGGTCCAGTGCTTCGGCCCGGGCGAAAGTGATAAATTGTTTGGGCGTGCCTTTCGTATGGAGCCAGTCATAGGCCAGTTCCAGGTAGGCGCCATACATGCCTGAGCCGATGCTTTTGGCATAGGCGCGGTATATCCTGTCGGCATCCGGATAGGCGATATAGGTACCCAGGGCTTTGGCGGAGAATCCATTTTTTGCATATTGGACGTCGAACTCGCCGAGGTAAAGTGGTGTGCCGAAGGCGCCTGTCTGCAGACCTACGTTGAGGCTGTCCGCGCTGCGTTTGCTGAGGCCTACTGTTCCGCCCATATAGCCGGACAGCTGGAATTTGAAGTCACTTATTCTATATTGTGCGGATGCGGTGATGGCCAGATTGTTGGCGCTGGCGTTGCTGCCGAGGCCTTCGCCTTCGCCGAGGCCGCTGTCGTGATGGAAATTGGCGCTGTTGAGGCCATTCATGATGGCGATGCTGTAGTTGAGGGGCAGGCGGTCGAGGGTGCCGTAGAGTCCGACGCCAATTTCCCGCCAGGTGGTGGGGATGACGAGTTGTTCGACGATGGGTCGTTCGACTCCATTGAAGTTGACGGGCAGGTGGTTCTCGTTGGTGATGCCGATGCGTGGGGTGAAGAGGCCGGCTACGAGGTATTGGCGCGCGTTGAGGTTGAACTTCAGGAAGGCCTGTTCCATGGCGACGCTGCCGCGGCCGCTGGTGGGTTCGTCGCTGTTGACACCGGCGATAATGGCGTTCTCGACTTCGAGTTCGGTGAAGAGGCTGATCTTTTCGTTGAAGCTATGGCCGACGAACAGTACCAGTCTGTCCAGGGAGACGGTGGCCTGGTGTTGGTTGAAGTCGCGTTGGTAAAAGGCGCTGCCGTAACCGGAAATGACGGTTTTGTTTTTGGCTGTGTTGTTGTTGAGAGAATCCTCGCTGGTGAGTACCAGTTTCTGAGCAGGAGTGCGGTAGGGCTGCCCTTGCTGGGCGTATATACCTGTCATTGTCAGCGTACTGGCTGCGAGGACAGTTAAAATTCTTTTCATGGTGCAAAAAAAGGAGGTCTTGTTTGAAAAGGGGTTACGCGATCGGAAAAAGTGGGTGCCGTATCGGGAAATTTTGGGATGGGCCGGGGGATTTTTTGGGGCGGCGGGGGGCCTTGGGGGGTAGGGACTCGCGAAGCGTTTTTGGGGCAGCGGGATTTTTTTGGGGGGTTCTCGCGGAGCATTTTGGGGTTAGCGGGGAGTTTTTGCGAGGGACAAAAAAATGGAAATTATTGATTTTTATTTGGTGGGGGAGTCAAATGGTACTACCTTTGCCGTCCACATCGCGAAGTAGAGCAGCGGTAGCTCGTCGGGCTCATAACCCGAAGGTCGGTGGTTCGATCCCACCCTTCGCAACAAAGGACCTCGGCCGGGACATCGGCAGAGGTCTTTTCTATTACAGGAAGTTGTGCCGATGTCCCAATCATAGGCCCCGTCAGGTTCCGCAGGAGCCGGTACAGCACAGCCATCTCGTGAACAGTGAGCGACCGCGCGGAGGAGGAAGCGGCGGAGCGAGGGGATATGGGTAAGGAGGGACCCTTGAGGTGAGGGGGGGCGGCCGGACGGAAGGAAGGTGTGGGGCGGCTTGCCGGAAAGCAGGGCACAGAAAGATATTTTATATTAGTGGTGAGTTTTATAAAACATGAAAGTCGGGTTTGTAAGCATATTTGGTAAGCCTAATGCGGGGAAAAGTACCTTGCTGAATGCCCTTATGGGTGAAAAACTGGCTATTGTCTCCCCCAAAGTGCAGACCACCCGCCATCGGATAAAGGGCATCCTGACGGAAAAGGACTACCAGGTGATCTTTTCCGACACTCCGGGGATTATCGAACCCCGGTATCGGCTGCATGAAAAAATGATGCAGGCGGTGAAGAGTTCGCTGGAAGACGCCGATCTGGCGCTGCTGCTGTTGGATATTCGGGATAACTGGGAGGAGAACGATCAATTATTTCAGGCATTGAAATTGAGTGCTCCTGCTATTATCGTACTGAATAAGACTGATGGGGTGGCTGCTGAAAAGATAGCAGAGGCGCGTACATTTTTTACGGATAAGCCTTATTGCCGGGAGATCGTCGCCATTTCTGCGTTGAAAAAGACGAATGTTCCTGTCTTATTGCAGGCCGTGCTTAGTCATCTGCCGGAGGGGCAGCCTTTTTTTGAGGGGGATGATCTGACTGATCTGCCCGTTAAATTTTTTGTGGGAGAGCTCATCCGGGAAAAGATATTTCTTTTGTATGGAGATGAGATCCCGTACCAGGCGACGGTCCTGGTGCAGGAGTTCAAGGAGAAAACTACGCTGACCAAGGTGCGGGCGGATATTATAGTGCAGCGGGAGACGCAGAAGGGGATCATCCTGGGCGAAAAGGGTAAAATGATCCAGCGACTGGGTTCGGAGGCGCGGAAGGATATAGAAGCCTTTATCAATAGGAAGGTGTTTCTCGAACTTTTTGTCAAGGTGCGGCCGAAGTGGAGGGATACGGAGACGTTTTTAAAAGAATACGGGTATAATTAGAGCGGATGGCGAGTGAGGGGTGGTTTATAATAGAGGGGAGGAATTTGAGAGAAGGGGTTAAAATTAAAATGTGTTATGAGTGGATTTACAGTGGCCATTGTAGGCCGGCCCAATGTAGGTAAAAGTACTTTTTTCAATCGCCTGCTCGAACAGCGCAAGGCTATTGTAGATGATGTGAGCGGCGTGACCCGTGACCGGCAATATGGCGTAGCCGAGTGGGCCGGTAAAACTTTCAATCTTATCGATACGGGCGGATTCGTTCCTGATAGTGAGGATGTGTTCGAAAGGGAGATCAAAAAACAGGTGCTTATCGCTCTTGAAGAAGCCAACGCCCTGATCTTTATGGTGGATTCGTCTACGGGTATCACTTTGCTGGATGAGGCGATGGCGGATGTGTTGCGCAGGACGACCAAACCCGTCTTTCTTGCGGTGAATAAAGTGGATAATAGCGACCGGCTGCTGGAAGGAGCGGAATTTTATAGTCTGGGTTTCGAGGAGATATTCTTTTTATCCTCCATGAGTGGAAGCGGAACGGGGGAATTGTTGGATGCGGTGATCGCGCTGATCAAGGAAGACCAGGAGTTGTCTGAAGATGACAGTCTGCCAAAATTCGCGATCATCGGCCAACCCAATACCGGTAAATCCTCGCTATTGAATGCGCTGATCGGTCAGGAGCGTACCATTGTCAGCGAGATTGCCGGCACGACGCGTGACACCATTCATACCCGATATAATCTCTTTCAAAAAGATTTTGTCCTCATTGATACTGCAGGGATACGGCGGAAGACCAAGGTACATGAAGACCTTGAGTTCTATTCTGTCATCCGGGCGATAAAGGCTATGGATGAGGCCGACGTCTGTCTGCTGTTGCTGGATGCTTCCAAAGGGATCACGGCGCAGGATCTGAATATATTCAGCATGGCTGTGAAGAAGGGGAAGGGGATCGTTGTGCTGGTGAATAAATGGGACCTCATCGAGAAGGAGACGAATACGGCCAAGGCATACGAGAAGGATCTAAAGGACCGGTTGGCTCCCTTTACCGATCTGCCTATTCTCTTTATTTCCGTTCTTGAAAAAACGCGTATTTTCCGGGCTGTTGAAGCTGCTCTCGAAGTGTATGAGAACAAACAGCGTAAGGTGCCTACTGCCCAATTGAATGAAGTAATGCTCAAGGCGGTGGAAGCCTATCATCCGCCTGTTGTCAGAGGGCATCCGCTGAAAATAAAGTATATCACGCAACTGCCGACGCATGTACCTTCTTTTGCCTTCTTTTGTAATTTTCCGGATGACGTCAAGCAGCCGTATAAGAATTATCTGGAAAACAAACTAAGGGAAAACTTTAACTTCAAGGGAGTGCCGGTGCGACTTTTCTTCCGGAAGAAATAGATGGCGGCGGAAAGAAACCGCAGTGTGAGGGCATTGTGGTGCAAGGGCGGAGATAGGGGCGAAGAGGGGTTGGTTTTGGTTTGCAGAAAAAAGTATAGTTTTGCGCCCATTAGACATCTTTAAAAAGTTTTTTTCTTATGAAGAAAGTATTCGCCGTTATCGCTGTAGCCGTTGCTATGGCTGCTTGTAACAACAGTGGTGCAGAAGCTACGGCTTCTCCTTCTGCGTCCGCAGATTCTGCCACTAAGAAGGCTCCGGATTCCATTAAGGCTCCTGCAGCAGATTCTACTATGAAGAAGGATTCTACTGCAGCGGACACTACCAAAAAAATGTAATGTCTTTTTCAGCTTCCTGCTGCCTTACAGCAGGAAGCTGATTATTTCTTCTATCTCCTTCCTGTATTTTTTCGCTGCCTCTTTTTCCTGTTTGATAAAGCTATTGTCCTGCAGCCGGCCAACGACGGCATTCATTTCTTCGGGTGAGTCATAGACCATTTTGCGGAAAGGGTTGGTATAATCTTTTGCGCGGGATGTGTAAATTTCTCCGGTCATCCATTCTTTTGTCTTCAGGCTCTGGCCGAGCAGGTCGGCCAGGTTTTCCCTTTTGGCCCTGCGGAGCGACAGGCCCGTCACTTCTTTTAATGCGGCAAGCGCGTGCTGTAGTATATCTGCGGGGTATTGTTCTGCCTGGCGGCCATAGAATTGGTGTATTTGTTCCCAACTTTTTACTTTGCCGTTGTGGATCTGTTTGATCAGGCGGTGCAATTCGGATTCCCGGATGAGCTGACCGCCGACATTGATCCAGGGGGCGGGTGACTGACCAACAGGCAGGGCCTGTTGCAGCTGATCGTATTTGCTGATCTTTTTTTCGCGGATGAGTATCAGGAGCTGATTGACGGCGTGATGGACGATCAATTCCCGGAACAGTGTCCAGGCCTGGTGTACTTTCACGAGCCGAATTTTTCTATCGCTGTTCTCCCAGCCTTCTGCCAGAATATTGAGCTGGTTGACCTGGGCGGGAGAGGTTGCGAGGAGCTGGGCTCCTATTTGGATGAGTTCTTCGTCGGTGTATTTTTTGGGTTGGGTCTTTTGGGGGCCGGATTTTGTGGCCGTGGCGGTGGCCGGGGTGGTTTGGCTGGTGGCGTTAATGTGGGCCGGGCCGGCTTGGGTTTCCTGGCGGACGAAGGCGAGGCCGGTGAATTTTTCCAATTCTTTTAGGGCATGGAGTATTTCGTTGATGGTATCGGGAGCCAGGAAATTGAATTCCAATAATTGGGTCTTGTCGATGCGTTTGTCCCTGTCCGTATATTTCCAGGAGTTGCGGGCCAGTGCGTACATATTGTGCAGGAACCAGTATGCGGGCATGACGATCAGTTCGTCCTTACTGACGTCATTGCTGATGAGTGCAAAGGGGATGGGGACGTCGAGCTCGGCCGGGTAGTCTCCTTTGGCGAGAATGGCGAATGAGGCGAAACGGGAATTGTGTTTCAGGCTGACGCAAAGTCCTGGCCAGAAACCCCGTCCGGCGACAATCTCCCCATCCGGGCTTCTCGAATTGTGATTGGAGCCGATGGTGGCTCCGGCTGCCATATTACTCTGACCCATCACCAGGGCTGCGCAGAGAAAAGAGTTATTATGATGTTGTTCGTGTGCCGGAAAGATCAGGGAGTTGAGCACTTCGCAACAGGAGATAGTCGCGTTGTTGCCGAGATAGGAGTTGATAAGGCGGGCGCCATATTTTAACTGGGAGTGAGAAGCCATGAGAAAGCGGACGGCTTTTACTCCATAGAAGGCGCGGCAGCCAAAACCCACTATACCATTTACGAGTTCGCATCCTTCGCCAATCTGTGACTTGGCTTCGGGGGAGGAATTGATGGTAAGGTTCTTCAGCTTGTTAGCGCCTTTGAGATAGGCGTCGCTGCCAATCCATACATCTTTTATGATCTTACAGTTCTTGATGACGGTGCGGTCGCCGACCTTACCGTAGTATCCGCGGCGGTTGTCGAATGCAGACGCCGTAAATTCCTTGAGTTTGTCCTGCAGGACCTGGTCTTCGCGGAAGCGGCTCCATAACCAGGCGTCTCCAGGGAGCATGCCGTTGAAGGGGATGATGCTGCGGCCGCCATTCTCGTTGCAAACCTCCATCCAGATGCGTATGGATTCTTCTTCGCCTTCTTTTAAAATACCGTTCCCGAATTTGGCGTGGTCGGTGGTAGCCATTTCGTTGGTATTGACGATCATGACCTCGTTGCCAATGATATAATGCGAAAGGTAGTTGGTATTGTCGACGCAAACGTTGTCGCCAAAGTCGCAACTGATGATGGTACTGTTGTATAGACCAACGGGTCTGCGAAGATTGTGAAATTCCAGGTACAGGGGATCGAGCTTGCCTATGCGGACGAGACCAAAGAATTTACAGTTTTGTACCAATTCGGGTGCGAAGGCGTCCGAGACGAGGATGTCATTCCAGTTGGCGGAGGTATTACGGTTGCGCACGAGCACTTCAATCTCGTATGCTGTAAGCTGTCGGTAGCCGATGCCACTCCTGTTCTGCGTCTCGCGCAGGTAGTATTCATTTTTTCCTTTTGGCAGATACCGGCTATCGATGAATTGATAACCCAGGGAGGTGATCGGGCTCTTTTTTATCTCATTCATCCTTTAAGTTTTAGGCTTATTCCACTGTTACGCTTTTGGCCAGGTTGCGCGGTTTGTCGACATCATATCCTTTGGCGACGCCTATGTAATAAGCAAAGAGCTGCATGGGGATGACGCTTAGGATGGGAGCGATGAGCTCGTCCGTCTCAGGGATGATCATGCGGTCGTCGGCCATCTTGTCGATGATGTCGTCTCCCTGGCTGATGACGGCTATTACCTTTCCTTTCCGGGCTTTTATCTCCTGGATATTACTGACGATCTTTTCATGGTAGGAATCGCGGGTGGCGACGAATACGACGGGCAGGTGTTCGTCGACCAGGGCGATGGGGCCGTGTTTCATCTCCGCGGCGGGATATCCTTCTGCATGGATATAGCTGATCTCTTTGAGTTTGAGTGCGCCTTCGAGGGCAACGGGGAAATTATAACCCCGTCCAAGATAGAGCGCGTCTTTGGCGTCCTTGTAGCGGTGGGCGATACGTTGGATAGGCTCGCTGAGCAGGAGAACTTCTTTTACTTTTTCAGGGATGTTGTGCAATTCATTCAGCAATTGCATGTACCGGGTGGTATCGATGGTGCCTTTTTCTTTTGCCACTTTCAGGGCGATCATTGTCAATACTGTCAGCTGGGCGGTAAAGGCCTTGGTGCTGGCAACGCCGATCTCGGGGCCGGCGTGTGTATAGGCGCCTGCGTCAGAGATGCGGGCGATGGAAGAGCCTACAACGTTGACCACTCCTAAGATGAAGGCGCCGTTCTCTTTGGCTTTTTCGATGGCGACGATGGTATCGGCTGTCTCGCCACTCTGGGAGATAGCGATGATGACGTCTCCCGGGTGGACGACCGGATTGCGATAGCGGAATTCGGAAGCGTATTCCACTTCTACGGGTATACGGCATAATTCTTCGAAAATATATTCGGCTACCAGGCCTGCATGCCAACTGGTGCCGCAGGCGATCATGATGATGCGGTTGGCATTTTTTAGTTTTTCTATGTTCTGCTGGATACCTGCCATTGTGATGGTGCCTTTGGTGGCATCGAGGCGGCCTCTTAAGCAGTCGAAGATGGTATCGGGCTGTTCGAAGATCTCTTTGAGCATGAAGTGATCGTATCCGCCTTTTTCAATGGCGGCGAGCTCGAGGTCCAGCTTTTGAATATAGGGGGTGATCTTTTCGTTGCCAAGATTTTTCAGGATGAGTTCGTCGGCTTTTAAGATTGCCAGTTCGTAATCATTGACATAAACGACTTCCTTGGTGTATTCGATGATGGGGCTGGCGTCTGAAGCCAGGAAATGTTCGCCTTTGCCGATGCCGATAACCAGGGGGCTGCCTTTGCGGGCGGCGATGATGGTGTCGGGGGACTGTTTGTCCAGTAATATGATGACATAGGCTCCGACCACGCGTCTGAGGGCGATGCGGACGGCCTCTTCCAGTCCACAGTTATTGTTCTGCTGGATGTCTTCGATGAAATTGAGCAGTACTTCGGTGTCGGTATCGCTCTTGAACTGATAGCCTTTGCGGAGGAGTTCGTTTTTCAGTTGGGTATAGTTCTCGATAATGCCGTTATGGATCATAGCCAGACGGCCGCTGGCGGAGCTGTGGGGATGGGCGTTGCGGTCGTTGGGTTCGCCGTGTGTTGCCCAGCGGGTGTGGCCCATTCCGGCGTTGGCGTGCAGGTCTTTACCTACGAGGCTGTCTTCGAGCTCGGCTACTTTTCCTTTCTTTTTGTATACGCGGAGGTCGTTGTTGAGCAGCGCTACTCCTGAACTGTCATAACCCCGGTATTCGAGGCGTTTGAGTCCTTTTAAAATAATGGGGTACGCTTCGCGGGGACCGATATAAGCAACAATGCCACACATAGATTTGCAAAAGTTTAGCTGGGCAATATTAGACAATAATATGGAATAAAAGAAAACCCCGCAGCAACGGGGTTTTCTTTTATTGAGAACGATTTTTTAACGTTGTTTCCAATATCCATCGATCCATACCCAACCGCTGCTGGTGTTTTTCCAGTGAGCTTTGACCCAGACTTTATCTGTAGAGCGGGACGTGTTACCGGAAGAGGGGGTGTTGTTGGTGCCTGGTCTGTTGGAGAGGCTGTCGGGATTTGGATAGTTATAGTTGTTATTATTATTGTTGTTGTTGTAATTGTCTTCGTCCTCTTTGGGGTTGTTTTGTTTGCGGGGAGGGTTGCCGTCGCCATAGGGGTCGGCGGGGTCATCACTATCATCATAGTATGGGGGTTGTGTTACGGCAGGGGGATAATAGCCGTATGGGTAGGCATAGGGATAACCATAGCCATAGGGGTAGCCGTAGTAGCCGGGATAGCCAAAGCCCAGGCCGAATCCGAGTCCAAGACCGAATCCAAATCCAAGATAGGGGCGGTATCCGTATCCCCAGCCGCCGTAATATCCGCGGTATCCTCCATAGCCGCCTCGATAGCCACCGTAGCCGCCGCGGTATCCGCCATATCCGCCGCCGCCATAGCCGTGTGCGTAACCGCCGCGATAGCCGCCGCCGAAGCTTGCGCCGCCGCGGTAGCCACCGCCGTAACTTGCGCCACCGCGAAAGCCGCCGCCGGAAGAGTGAATGGCTGCGCCGCCAAAGCCACGACGCTGGGCAAAGGCAGGGGTAGCTGCGAGGGTGAGGAGCAGGGCGAACAGGGAGAGGAGTATTTTGAGATTGGTGAAGATGGTGACAGGTTTCATAACATACTTTTTATTAGAGGTATGTCCATTAGACTGGATGATGACCTCAAGGTTTAAAAAGAGAATACCGGATGGACATAGTAAGTTACGACAAAAAGGGTGCGGGGTGATGTATTGGGGTGCCATTAACAAAAGGGCAGGGGGTAGGGGGCCGGAGGGGGGCCTGCGGGGGGCTGGCGATGTGGTTCCCGGCCGGCTGGGGGGTGACATGTGGGGTGAGGGGTGTCGGGCCGGTTCAGGCGGCTTTGAGCAGGGTATCGTGAAGGATGATGAAAGCAACGGAGAAATAGATCACGAGTCCCGTGACGTCTACCAGGGTGGCGACGAAGGGCGCCGAAGAGGTAGCGGGGTCTGCGCCGAATTTTTTGAGGACGATGGGCAGCATGCTGCCGGCGATGGTGCCCCATAATACGACTCCGACCAGGGCGAAGCCTACTGTGCCTGCTACCAGACCGCCGTGATCGCCATAGGTGTGGAAGATCTGGTTCCAGAGTATGACGCGGGTGAAACCGATGATACCCAGCACGGCGCCCAGCATCAGGCCGGAGATGACTTCCCGCCGGATGACGCGCCACCAGTCGGCGATGGTGATCTCGCCCAGAGCCATTGCCTGTATGATGAGTGTAGAAGCCTGGGAGCCGCTGTTGCCGCCGCTGGAAATGATGAGGGGGATAAAGAGGGCCAGGACGGTGGCTTTTTGTATCTCTTCTTCGAAATATCCCATGGCGGTGGCGGTGAGCATTTCGCTGAGGAAAAGCACGATCAGCCAGACGACCCGTTTTTTGAAGAGTTTGGAAAGGGCTATTTCGAGGTAGGGTTCTTCGAGGGCTTCGGTACCACCAATTTTCTGGATGTCTTCCGAGAATTCTTCCTGGGTGAGCCAGAGTACGTCATCGATGGTGACGATGCCTAAAAGGATCTTGTTGTTATCGAGCACAGGGAGGGCCACTCGGTTGTTCATCTTGAAGGCTTCGCTGGCTGTCTCCTGGTCGTCATTGACATTCAGCGCGATGTACCGGTTGTCTATGACATCTTCGATCTTTTTTTCGGGATTGGCGAGGATGATCTCGCGGATCCGGACGTCATCGATGAAAACACCTTTTTCGTCTACGACATAGATGACATCGATGGTTTCGCTGTCTTTGCCTACTTCACGGATATGTTCGATGACTTCTTTTACTGTCCAGTCTTTTTCCACCGCGATATAATCGGGGGTCATGAGGCGGCCGACGCTGCGTTCGGGATAGCCGAGCAGGGAGAGGGTGATCTTTCTTTCTTCGGGGTCGAGAGTTTTGATCAATTCCTTTACTACTTCGCTGGGTAGTTCTTCGAGAAAGGAGGTACGGTCATCGGCGGAAAGGTCATTGAGGAGTTCGGCCGTCTTAAAAGCCGGCAGTTCCTGTATGATCCTTTTCTGGGTGGGGACGTCGAGGATCTTAAAGGTGCTGGAGGCCCGGTGGATGCTTAGGTTGCCGATGATCTGGCTTTCGTAGTCAGGAAACTCATAGATTAGTTCGGCCACGTCGCTGATGTTCTGGTTGTTCAGGAATTCCCTGATGGCCAGGACGTCTTCTGACTGGATGAGTTCTGAGAACTGTTCTGTTGTGTCGATGTGTTCGGCTTCTGAAGACATAAGCCAAACCTACGGCAAAATTGGCAAACGCGGGTTTCCGGCGCTTTAAAAAATAGTAACTTGTCCAGCTGAAACGGGGGAGTACAGCTAAAGTTGGGCGGAGTCCAGTCATAAAACAAATCGTTTGCTTCATGATATTGCCGCATCTGTTTATTGCGCCTACGGGGGAAAGGGGGAGGGGAGTTTTTACGTCGCTCGCTATTAAGAAGGGGACGGTGATCGAGATATCGCCGGTGATCGTCATGACGGCGGAGGATCGTAAATTGCTGGACCAGACGTTATTGCACGATTATATCTTTGAGTGGGGGCTTCGTAAGAAGGGGTGTTGTATGGCGCTGGGGTATGTTCCTTTGTACAATCATTCGTACCGGAGCAACTGCGAATACGATATGGATTATGATCAGCAGGTGATATCTGTGCGGGCGGTGCGGGCGATCAAGGCGGGGGAGGAGTTATTTATAAATTACAATGGGGATTGGGACAATGGGGCTCCTGTCTGGTTTGAGGACCGGTCGTGAGGGGGCCGCGGGGGTACCGCGGGTTCGGGGAGGCCCCAGGTGAAGGAGCCGGGGCCGGGGGCGGCGCGTTGGGGCAGGTGAATGATCGGGGGCGATCAACTACCGCCGGCGCTGGCTTAATACGGGGGCGAATTTCAGTGCGAAATTGATGCCGACGCTATTCATTTGTACTTGTCCAAAGCCGATCTTGCGGGAGGGCAGCTTGACATATGGTGCGATGAGCAGGGACAGGCTGTTGCTGATGCCTGTCTCTACGCCCAGCGACAGATTGATGGAGGAGCACAAATAGTTATTCATATCCGAATAGTTGAAACTTCTGCATATTTCCCGGCCGAACATATTGATGTAATAATTCGTATTCTCCGTTGTCAGCAGGTAGGAGGAGACACCTGCGCTGGCGAAGAAGAGGGTATTCCCTGTGACGCTGAAATCATACCGTAGATTCAGGGGTATTTCCAGCATGTTGAAAGATCCTTTTACAAAGTTCAGGTTATGGATGTCATTCAGCCGGTAGAAATCGTAAGGCACGTGATAGTCCTGTTCGCGGGCGGCGTAGTTCTTCCGGTCGAGCAACAGGCCAGTGCTAAGGTACCAGCGATTGGCAAAATGGTAGTCCAGGGTAACGCCGATGGTGCTGCCGGGTTTGTCGCCGGCCAGGGAGTTGACCGAGGAGAAATCGGGTGCGATGGACACACCAACCTGCAGGCTTCGGTTGATGTGGAGGCTTTTATTCTTAGCGAGCTGGATGGGCGCGGGGGGTGTCTTGTATGCGCGCAAGGCGGAATCGTTGATAGCCGGTGGTTGTTTCAGTGACCGCGGGCTGCGTATGGTCGAAAGGGTTAGTTCATGTGAACGGGCGGGTCTGCCGGAGGTGGCGCCGGGGGTGGCCGTGGTGCCAGAGGGGGCGGTGATGTTGGCCGCGGCGCTGGAGTTGGTCAGGTTGCCAACGGAGCCGGGGGTAGATGCGCCGGCGGGTGCGCTGCCGGTGGCTGGGTCGGTGGTATTGGTTGGGGCGGCAGTGTTGGCCGGGTTGCCAGCGTGGCCGGTGAAGGCGCCAGGGGTGTTAGTCCTGGTGTTGCCGGGTGTTCTGTTAGGGTGGCGCGATGAAGCTATGCCGGGTGTGTTGGGTTGGCGTGATGGGGCCATTCCAGCCTTGGTTGCGGCGGCAGTGCCCACAATTGCGGGGGAGGTTTTTCGGGCGTTGTCCGGCGAGGGCGTGCCTGTTGGGGTTCCGGCCCTTGTTGCGGCGACAGCAGAGGGGATGCCCGTTGAGCCTGTTGCTGTTGCGTTTTTGGCAGCGGCAGCGGCTTCGGTGCTGGCTGGGGCGGCGGGGGGAGTACTCGTTGAGGATGTTCCCGATGCCGCCGATGTCCCTGCTGGGGCGGCGGGGGCCGGAGGAGTTACAGAGGGTGTAGAGTTAGTGCTATGGTTAGAATTTTGAGTTGATGAAAGGGATAATATTGCGGTGGCCGAGTCGGGTTGGGTCGTGGTGGCCGGGGCAGATTGTGTGGCTGCAGAGGGGGGGCTGCCGGATGGTTCGTTCTGTTGAGACTTTTTGGCCTGCCGGACAAAATAGAAGACACCTGCGACCAGGAGAATGGCCGGGACATAGTAAAAGGGAAAGCGACGAATGCCCCGAAGGGGGTTCGAGCCACCGCCTTTACCCAGATCGCTATCCAGGCGGGGTGCAAGCTTTTCCCAGGACTGGGGGCCTAAGACGTCCCCCGGGTCGTACTCCTGGGCCGCCTCCCGACTCAAGCGGTCCAATTCTTTATCGGATAGGTTAAGCATAAGCTTTATGGTCAGTTTTTTTTGTTAGGATCTTTCTGAGATTCTCCCTGGCTTTCGACAGATTGGATTTGGAGGATCCGACAGAGATGCCCAGTTGATGGGATATCTCTTCGTGGGTCAGTCCTTCTATGACAAATAAATTGAAAACGGTGCGATAGGCCGGCGACAACTGCCGGATGGCTTCTATGATCTCTTTATAAGAAAGAATATCGATGCCCGTCTCCTGTTTGTCCGCAATATTCTCAGCGTCATCGGAGAGCATTTGCCCATTGATATAGGAGGCATTTTTCCTGTAATAGTCGATACAGGTGTTCACCAGGATACGTTTGAACCATCCCTTCAGCGACGCCAGCATGTCGGTGTGACGGGATTCCTCGAATTGATGAATATTTTTGAAAAGCTTGATAAATCCTTCATTCATGATCTCTTCTACTTGTTCCAAATTATTTTGATAACGGTAACATATTTTGACAGCGTAATCCCTGAGCGTATTGTATAGCTCCTTCTGGCTCGCACGGTCATTTGCGCGACAGCCTTCTATGAGTGCTTTTATCGGTGTGTTTCCTGTGATCAATTTTGGTTTGCTGTAGTTGAGTGGTAGATAATAACAACGCGCAAACTAGTTTTCCTTATTCGATAGATACGCAAACGAAATGTTAATGGTTGCTTTTTTGAGGTAGGGAATTGTTTTGTGCCGGTGAATGCGTGTTTTGTAGTATATTATTGAATTTCAGGTAGTTATCTTGGAAGGCGGGTGCTGATGACCTCAATATCGGCTTTTAGATACATTTGTGCCTGGATATTTTTTTCTCCTGCCTGCAGGGCGATCATCTTCAATTCGCGAACCGACCCTGTGGTGGAGAGTCCTGGTGCGAGGGTACGGTTCAACTGGGCGTTGAGTGTGGGCAGATTAGCCTTCAGGAGGGCGGCGAGGTCGAGGAAACTATTGCCTTTGACGTTTTCGCGGATCTTGTTCTTAAAAAGGATGCGGGCCAGCCGGATCAAAAAATCCCTGCTTTTCAATTCGTATTGGATGTCCGGCACCCGAAGTTCCTGTCTGGCAGTGTCGAGGGTAGGCGTGCCCCAGACGAAGAACTGGCCTTCATGGCTGCCGCCAAAGTCTACTTCCACTTTTACCTGGTGATGTGCCATACCGGAGATTGTAAGTCCTTTCAGAATGATCTTTTGGCCCTGATATTCAAAGGTCTTGTTTCGGAAGGAGTCATTGAGCAACTTATTGATAAAGCCATAATCGTAGGTAGCGGGCAGATAGAGGGTGACTCCGCTGCGGTTGTTGCCGCTTTGTAAAGGGGGGAGGGGGGGCAGTCTGGCGGGGTTGCTGCTGTCGGAACCTAATTCCGGTCGGCAGGTGATGCCCATGCTGATGGCGAAAGTATCTTTTATGTAGTTAAGGTTTCCGATGCGCATGGCTGTCGGATTGACCACCAGGTAGCCGTATGGACCGATGGCTGTTTTTTGCCAGGCCCGTGTGGCGTTTTGGTGCAAATTGCCGGAAAAATTCATTTTGGCGATGCTGACGTCGAGTGTCCGGCAAAAATTATTCACGGAGGCGCCGATGCTATCCATGATCTGCTGGGTCATGTCTATGGAAAAGACGGACATGGTACAGCGGTCGAGAGGTTTTACCTGGTCTGCACCTGAAGCGGTGTGTAGTCTGTAATCCGGCTGGAAGCTAAGTTGTGTGCTGAACGAAAGATCGACCCTGCGCATGGGTTCGGGGTCGAATCCGCAATAACCGGACACCCAGGGTGAGACGGGTTTGCCGGCTGCGCAGAGACATCGTCCGCCGGCTACCTGGTAGTGGCCTTGCAAGGCAACGGACAGGCGGTTGTTGGTGCAGTGGACGGTGAAGCCCGACCGGACAAAACGATATTTATATCGGAAATCACAGGAGGGCTGCATGTAGCCGGGCCATTTATCGGAAAGAAATTCTTTGGGTATGAGGGAGTCGGCAGTTGCGATGAGGGGCCGGCCGGCTATTTTGATGGGCAGGTCGATCTCTGAGGGTGGCAGGGCGGGAAGGGCGTCGGATGCAGGGGGTGGGGCGGCGAGATGTTTGGAGGGGCCGCAGGAGGACAGGGCAAGGGCCAGGATCAGGGATAACGTCGATGGATAATGGCGCATCAGCAAAATTTGATGCGTGAAGTTAATTTTTTATTTTTTTGCAGCCTTTTTAAAACTGGACAAAGTCCAGTTCGTACATGAGGCCTTTGGCCGAATGTACCGACATAAGGGGAATAGCGGCAAAAAATTATTTTTTTGACAATTTTTTGCCGCTATTCAAAGTGTTATCAATAACGTCCAGGAGGCCGTCGGAGAACTTGTCTTCGGCGAGTTGCCAGAACATGACTCCCCCTAGTTTTTTCTGCAGTGCATATTGTGTTTTCAGGCGGATGGAGACGCTGTCATCAAAGGAGGCGAAATATTTTTTGCTGGCGTTGTAGGCGTAAGGGGCTTGAGCTATGGGGTCCCAGTGATAAACATAACCGCTGTCGGGGGACAGGAAGGTGGATTGATCTTTATACGAGACGCCTCTTAAGAAGTGGCAGCTCTGATAGAGTCCGTTGTTGGTACTATCGACGCCTTCAAATATGCGGGCGTAAAAAGCCATTCCAATGACAACTTTGCTGAGGGGGACGCCGATGGAGTCGAGATAATGTACGGCGTGGTCGGTGGATTCCAGTTGTTCGGGTGTGGAGTAGAGTGGGGTATGGTGGCCTGTCCGGGTGCTATAACCGTTGACGAGATCGTAAGTCATCATATTGATATAGTTGACATGGGGAGCTACTTCTTTCCAGTCGATGGAGGTCTTCAGATAGTCGGTGAAGCCGCCGGCGGCGAAGCTGATCTCTTGTTTGCGCCCGAGCTGTTTGCGTAACATTTTGATCAGTATCGTAAAATGGTCTTTGTCTTCGGGGCTGTAGGCGAAGCCGGGGACGTTCTCCAGTGCGGGATATTCCCAATCGAGGTCGAGCCCGTCCGTATGGAAATAGCCGGTCAATTCCTGGACGCTGCTGACGAACTCTGTGCGTCCGCTGTCTGTAGCGAATACATCGGGGCAGGTCCTGCAACCGGACCAGCCTCCCAGGGAAAGGATCACTTTCAGACCGGGGTTTTTTTCTTTGAGGCTTACGAGGTGGCGGATAATGTTAGTGTCATTGGCATTGTTGACGGAGAGGCGATTGCCTTTGAGATGGCAGAAGCTGAAGATAATATGGGTAAGCTTGTCGGTGGCGAAACTGTCGATGGCGGTGTTGCGGCCGGCATAGTAGCCGATGACGGCGAGTTTTTTTATGTCGCGGGCGGATTGGGCGCGGATCGTCAGATGGAAGGTTGCGAGAAAGAGGATACCAAACAGGCTGCGGCGCATAAGCAAAGATTTCGTTTAGCTTGAGTGTCGAAAATACCGCGATTGTAATGTAGGACCAAAAGATATGCTTTATATTTAGTGACATTAAATTACTTAGTCATGGATAGAGGATCTTCTGACGGGCAAATGTCTCGTAAAGTTTGGGGGCGGCGGAATTTTTTGACGATGGGGTTTGCGTCGGTGGCGGCTGTGGTGTTGCCGGGCAGAGTAGGGGCTGGGGAGTTGCGAGGGGCTGCTGAGGCGGTGGCGGCTGGAGCGGTTCGGGGGGATGCTGCCCGGTCGGCGGGGGGAGGGGGAAAGAAGGCGGCGGCGGGGGGAGGAGGGGCGATGACTATCCGGCAGGTGATCGATGCTTTGCAGGCAGATATTCCGGGTGCACCTTTTCCAAAAACGGTCGATACGATCAAGGCCGGCGATCCGGAGCAGCCGGTGAAGGGGATCGTGACGACGATGTTTGCCACGGATGCCGTTATCACGAAGGCTATTGATCTGGGCGCCAATTTTATTATAGCGCATGAACCTACTTTTTACAATCACCTGGATGAGACGGATTGGTTGGGGGATGATGCTGTGCTGACGTATAAGAAGGCGTTGCTGAATAAACATGGCATTGTCGTCTGGCGGTTTCATGACGGCATCCATCAGCATCGGCCGGATGGTGTCCGTATGGGTGTGATGGAGGCGTTGGGCTGGGACAAATATTATTCTGCGGATGATCCACCGCTGGTGGTGATGCCTGCGGCATCGCTGGGAGAAATAATGGAGCAGGTGAAAAAAAGTCTGGGGATAGACAAGCTGAAATATATTGGCGATCCGTCTCAAAGCTGCCGGCGGATCGTGTTTTCGCCGGGTGCGGCGGGTGGCAGAGCGCAGATCGCGGCTATCCGGAAATATGATCCCGACCTATTTATTTGTGGGGAGTTGAATGAATGGGAGACGAGTGAATATGTACGGGATGCGCGGTATCAGGGGAAAAAATTAAGTCTGATAGTGCTGGGGCATTCTGTGAGTGAGGAGGGGGGAATGCAGTGGTTGTTGCGGGTGTTGAAAGAGAAGGCGCCTGGGGTGCCGGCGACGCATGTTTCTTCGGGGGAGGCGTTTGCGTGGGGGTAGGTTTGCGGGGGCTTGGCGGGTGGGGACCGTGGGCGCGGGGTGGGTGATAAAGAAAAACCCCGCCGGAGCGGGGCTTTTCTTTTAGTTTATTTTGCGAATTGGGCCCGGATGACGTTGAGCGCACCGCCTGCCTTGAACCAGCCTATCTGCTGTTCGTTGTAGGTGTGGTTGAGTGTGATCTCGTCTTTGGAGCCATTCTTATGGTTTAACACCATGGTGAGTGGTTTGCCGGGGGTGAAGCTGCCCAGACCGACGATGTCGATGCTGTCATCTTCCTGTACCTTCTCATAATCTTCTTTGCCCGCGAAGGTGAGAGCGAGCATGCCCTGTTTCTTCAGATTGGTCTCGTGGATGCGGGCAAAACTGCGGACCACTATGGCGCGTACACCGAGGTGGCGGGGTTCCATAGCAGCGTGTTCGCGGGAGGAGCCTTCACCATAGTTCTCGTCGCCGACGACGACGGAGCCAACACCGGCAGCTTTGTAGGCTCTTGCTGTAGCAGGCACGGCGCCATATTCTCCTGTGAGTTCGTTCTTAACGGAATCCGTCTTGTCGTTGTAGAAGTTGACGGCTCCGATGAGCATATTGTTGGAGATGTTATCGAGGTGACCGCGGAATTTTAACCAGGGGCCAGCCATGGAGATGTGGTCGGTGGTACATTTTCCCTTAGCCTTGATGAGCAGTTTCAATCCTTTCAGATCGGTGCCTTCCCATGCGGCGAAGGGCGCCAGCAACTGAAGACGTTGGGATTCGGGTTTTACTGCGACCTGTATACCTTTGCCGTCTTTGGCAGGAGCCTGGTAACCGGCGTCTTCAACAGAGAAGCCTTTGGGTGGCAGTTCGACGCCGGTGGGTTCGTCGAGCATTACATCTTCTCCTTTCTCATTCTTTAATTTGTCCTTGAGGGGATTGAAGGTGAGGTCGCCGGCGATGGCAAAAGCGGTTACTATTTCGGGGGAGGCGACGAAGGCGTGGGTGCTGGCGAGACCATCGTTACGTTTGGCAAAGTTGCGGTTAAAGGACGTAATAATGGAGTTCTTACGGTTGGGATCATCGATATGACGGGCCCATTGACCGATGCAGGGACCGCAGGCATTGGCGAGCACTACGCCGCCTATCTTATCGAATGTTTTGAGGAATCCGTCTTTTTCGATGGTGAAACGAACCTGTTCGGACCCGGGTGTGATGGTGAATTCGGCCTTGGTCTTCAGGCTTTTATCGATAGCCTGTTGAGCCAGCGAGGCTGAACGGCTGATGTCTTCGTAGGAGGAGTTGGTGCAGCTGCCGATGAGGGCGACTTCCAGGCGTTCGGGCCAGTTGTTGGCTTTGACGGCCTCGGCGAATTTGCTGATGGGCCAGGCCAGATCGGGTGTGAAGGGACCGTTGACGTGGGGTTCGAGTTCGTTGAGATCGATCTCGATGACCTGGTCATAATATTTAGCGGGATCGCTATAGACTTCTTTGTCGGGGCGCAGGTAGTCTTTGATGCCGTCTGCCAGGGCTGCTACTTCTTCGCGGGCGGTGGCTTTGAGGTAGCCGGACATTTTTTCGTCGTATGCAAAAATCGAGCAGGTGGCTCCAATTTCGGCGCCCATGTTGCAGATGGTGCCTTTTCCTGTAGCGCTGAGGCTGTCGGCGCCTTCTCCGAAGTATTCGACGATGGCCCCGGTGCCGCCTTTTACGGTGAGGATACCGGCCACTTTGAGGATAACGTCTTTGGAGGAGGTCCAGCCGTTCAATTTGCCGGTGAGTTTAACGCCAATAAGTTTGGGCATCTTCAATTCCCAGGGCAGGCCGGCCATTACGTCTACTGCGTCAGCGCCGCCAACACCAATGGCAACCATACCCAGACCGCCGGCATTGGGGGTGTGTGAGTCAGTTCCGATCATCATACCGCCGGGGAAAGCATAGTTTTCGAGGACGACCTGGTGGATGATGCCGGCGCCTGGCTTCCAGAAGCCGATGCCATATTTATTGGAAATAGAGGCGAGAAAGTCGTATACTTCTTTGTTGACGTCGATGGCCGTGGCCAGATCGGCAGTAGCGCCTGTCTTGGCCTGAATGAGGTGATCGCAATGTACGGTGGAGGGGACTGCAACCTTGTCGCGTCCGCAGGTCATAAATTGCAGCAGGGCCATCTGGGCGGTAGCGTCCTGCATGGCTACGCGGTCTGGAGCGAAATCAACGTAGTCCTTGCCGCGCTCGTATGCCCGGGTGGGGGTTTCAAAAAGATGGGAATACAATATTTTTTCAGCTAGCGTCAAGGGTTTTCCTACCAGTTTACGGGCGGCGTCCACCTTTGAGGGCATAGCTCCGTACAACTTTTTAATAAGATCCAGATCGAATACCATGATGAAATTGTTTTATATGTTGTTTCTATTAATACAGGTTGTTGCGGCAGGGGCGGCTGGTTTTGCGGCTCGCGGGGCTTCAACGGCGCCGGGGCGCCTGCCAGGGCCTATGTTGGGCCTTCGGCCGCCCTCGCTGTGCTCGGGCCTGGAGCCTGCAATTTACCTAAAATTTACTTTCAAGGGCCGCCGAATTTTTTTAAATTAGAGGCATGAACAAGCTCAAGAACTTCATCGAGTGGCAAGTATTTGGTGTGTGTACGGCAATTGGTGAAAGGATGGGTATCGCCACTTCCCGTATCCGTACCTGGTTCATCTACATTTCTTTTCTTACCATGGGCTCTCCTCTAATCGTCTATTTTATCCTGGCATTTTGGATGAATATCAAGCGTTATATCCTTTCTGCCCGTCGTAATCCGTTGAAGTATCTGTAGGGTCGATCCTCACCTTTTTAAATACCCATTTCCGGTAGACGGTCTCGTGCTTTTTTTCGTACCTTACTACAATAGGTTCTTGCCGTCCATATGGAAAAAGAACTTTTATTACGGATTAAATAACCTTTCCTTGTTCCAGTTTGATTTCGCGTATGCAGACTATGAGCAATTGATGGATGATCTGGCGCGACGGTTGAACGTGCCGGTGTCGGATCATCGATTGATATTTCCGGAGCCTGTGGCCTCCGGCAGTCTTACGTTTGTCAAGCTTCCGAATGGCATCCATGTCAATATCGTCAATTGTAAAATGAACCAGGACTGGCTGATCAGCCGGCGGAAGATGCGGGAAGAGTTTTATACCCTTCGTTTTCATGAATTGACTATTCCTGACACGCTGGAAATACGCATTGGGGACGAACTGATGCGGGAGTCCCATACCACGCGCAGCATCGCCTATCTTACCAATACCCTTTCCGACTGGGCCTATCTGGGAGCGAAAGGGACCATTTATAAAGGGATCGACATTCTGTTCAATGCGCCCTGGCTGGCCGACTATCTGGGGCTGGAGCATATTGAGGATGTTCTTTCTGCCTATCTTTCGCTGCAGGTGGAAAATGTGCATCGCGAGCCGCTGGACAGCGAATACCGGCGGCTGATGCAGGAGATCGTGGATGTGGAGGATGATAATCCACTGCGTCTTGCCATCATCCAGAACAGGGTGATGCTGCTGATCGAGCGGTTTTTTCTGCGCATTTATGAGAGAAAGAAAAATTCCTACTTCGACATTCCTCTTTCCAAGGCAGATATCGACAGGGTGATGCAGGTGGAGGCTGTGCTCACAAAGGACATTTTTGAGCCTGCCCCGACGATCAGTCAGCTGGCGCGGATGGTATCGATCAGCGAATCCAAGCTGAAAAAGGATTTTAAGCTCATTTATGGGGTGCCTGTATATGAGTATTTTCAGAAGGTGCGTATGCAGGCTGCCAAGGACAAACTGTTGGCCGGTGGTCATTCCGTCAAGGAAGTGGCCATGGAGCTGGGATATTCCAATTTGAGCAATTTCACCATTGCGTTCAAAAAAGAATTTGGTCTTTTACCGAGCAAACTGTTAACGCCGTATTAAAAAATTTTTACAGCTACCCATAACACCTTTTCGGGTAGTAAAAATACCTGGGCCGGTGTTACCTTTGTGCTGAGTCCCGTTTTTAATTCCTCACTAATTGGACCAAGTTCAGTTATAATCCAGAAAGACCATCCAAGATCCGAAACCTTAAAATTCGGAAACTACTCTCCGAAGCTTCACCAACCGCTCCAGTAATTCCTGTAAAAGATCCAGACGTAGCATATTAGCTCCATCGCTTTTGGCTATGGCAGGATTGGGATGTGTTTCTATGAACAGACCATTGGCGCCGGTGGCGATAGCAGCTTTTGCGATCGTACTGATCAGTTGTGGATTGCCGCCGGTGACTCCGCTGGTTTGATTGGGTTGCTGCAGAGAATGGGTGCAATCCATCACCACCGGAGCGCCATGTTCCTGCATCCAGGGTATGTTGCGATAATCGACGACGAGGTCCTGGTAGCCAAAGGTGGTGCCTCTTTCTGTGAGTACGATCTGATGGTTGCCTGCCTTTTTTATTTTTTCAACTGCAAATTTCATGGCCGGGCCACTCAGGAACTGGCCTTTTTTTACGTTTACTATTTTTCCTGTCTCTGCGGCGGATACCAGGATATCGGTCTGGCGGCAGAGGAATGCCGGGATCTGGAGGATGTCCACGTATTTTGCGGCGGGGGCTGCTTCGTCGTAGGAATGGATATCGGAGGTTGTCGGGAGTTTGTAGGTGTCGCCAACTTTTTTTATCAGCGCCAGTCCGTTGTCGTCGCCGATGCCGGTGAAGGATGATGCGCTGGTGCGATTCGCTTTCCTATAGGAGGCTTTGAAGACATAGGGGATGCCGAGATTGCGGCAGATGCCGGAGACTTTGTCGGCGACCTCCATGACCAGTTCTTCGCTCTCCACTACGCAGGGACCTGCGATGAGGAAAAAGTTCTTTTTATCGTATGACTGGTGTTCGAAGAGTTTGTGTAGAAATTCCATGGCGCAAACCTACATTAAAATACGGAGAATCCGGGGGGCTCGGGGGGGCGCCTACAAGGACTTTAATAGCCGCATGAAAGTAGCGGCCTGTTCTTTGGTCTTAATGATCTTATGCAGAGACGAACCATTACGAATAGCATTGGAAGACTTTACATCCTTTCTGCCTTCTTTTTTGGCTCTACTAGTAAATTCCCTTATTCTTTCTTCAACAGTCTTTTTCATAGGATAAAGGTACATTCTTTTTGAGATTTGGTTAGTTCAAATGTTTTCTATTGAAAATGAAATAATTATACATGAAATCCGGGTTGAGTTGCATTGCCTTTTTTATTTTTTCGGGAAAAGGATAAATATCATTAAAATCAAAAGGATTGTCATATTGATGTTTCCCAAACCGGCTTATTCTAACATAATATTTCAGACCGTATACATTAAAATATCGATCAAGGTAATCATAATTCTGTTGCAAGAATCGATAATAGAGATAGGCTCTTGCGTTATTGGAGCCATCAATACCGAGATAGTGGGCCGTGTTGCTATTAAGATATATTAAGCCAGATAAAAGAATAGAAGAAAAAGTCCGTGAATAGTTTTTGTGGGTAATTTCAGCCTTGTCATCAATCTCGCCTTTGTTAGTCGGAGGGCCAAAAGCAAGATTAAAAACCTCAGGTAATAGTTCATGTGGATCATTACTGATCTCGACTAATAACGGTAAAGTACTGCCGTCAGAGAGTTCGGTCTCAAAGGTGCTTATTCTCAAATCTTCGGATAGAGGCTTTATATCGTATACATCATCAAAATCAAGCTTCACTGCAATTGCCATGTTAATCAAAAAATTTAGCCTCGCAATTTAATCTTTTATATTCATGATGAAAAAATGGATTAGGGGGAAATAGGGCGGGATGAATGGGATAGGACGTGGTACTAACGGGGAGGCTTGGAAGGCTTGAGTCAACCGCCTATATTTGCCGCCTAAACCACTGTAATGGCTAAAGAAAAAGTACTGGTAATTGGCGCCAGCGGACAGATCGGCGTTGAACTGACACTCGCACTTCGTCGTATTTATGGTAATGCCAATGTAATAGCCTCCGACCTGCGTGAAGAAAATGAACTGCTGCGCGGCAGCGGTCCCTATGTGTCGCTGGACGTGATGAACAAGGAAATGCTGCATGTGCAGGTGATACGGCAGAACATCACCCAGATATACCTGCTGGCTGCCATTCTCTCCGCCACCGGTGAAAAGAACCCCAATCTGGCCTGGCATCTGAATATGCAGGGATTGTTGAATGTACTTGATATTGCCCGGGAAGAAAAATTGCAGAAAGTATACTGGCCCAGCAGCATCGCGGTATTCGGGCCTACTTCTCCGCGGCAGGATTGTCCTCAGCGCACTATTATAGAACCCAGCACTGTTTATGGCATCAGCAAATATGCCGGTGAGTTCTGGTGTAATTATTTCTTTGAACGGTATGGCGTGGAGGTGCGGAGCAACCGGTATCCGGGACTGATCAGTTATAAGTCAGCGCCGGGCGGCGGGACTACGGATTATGCCGTGGA
>Ga0105237_10001004_pt1 | contig 37992 bp, 32 predicted proteins | sample KBSC24metaG_FD_81520 | JGI IMG/M metagenome (GOLD analysis project Ga0105237, IMG submission 81520) | Corn rhizosphere microbial communities from Kellogg Biological Station, Michigan, USA - KBS C2-4 metaG | ecosystem: Host-associated > Plants > Roots > Rhizosphere > Soil | place: Michigan, USA...
ATTTTGATTGATGGACGGGGCTCCGCCCCAGACCCCATCGATTTACTTGTGAATTACTTTATGAAGCAAACCGGACAGATCACTTGCTAATTAAACCGGACATCTTGACTTGCTACCAACATCAGAAGTCAGAAGGCCGCCTCAACATTTTCCTTGAACCGAACTACTACAGAATAGTAGAATCAGGTAAGAGATAGTAGCACCACATGACCCACCCGAAGCTAAGCAAACTCGAACTTCAAATCCTGGAAGCCCTCTGGGCCCACGGGAAAGCATCCATTCGGGAGATTCAGGAGGCCTTTCCGGAACCTCGTCCGGCCTACACGACCATCCAGACCACCGTGTACCGCCTGGAAGGGAAGAAGGCCGTTCGTCGCGTCCGGAAAATCAGCAATGCCCACATCTTTGAGCCGATAGTGGCGCGCGACGTCACGCGGCACCGGCTCCTTGACGAGATTCTGAGCTTCTTCGGAGGGCGGGCCCAACCGATGATGGCGCAGCTCGCAGAAGCTGGGAAGCTTACACTCGACGACGTTCGTGAGTTGGAGAAAACTATCGAGAAGCTTGCACTGCAAGAAAAAGCGGAAAGGAGGCGCAAATCGAAATGATCGGCGAATGGATCAACCATCTGTGGCAATCAACGTTATTCGCGGCCGCGGCAGGATTGCTGACTGCCGCGTTCCGCAAGAACCGGGCGCAAATCCGTTATTCGTTGTGGCTCAGCGCGTCGCTCAAATTCCTCATCCCGTTATCGTTGCTGATGAGCCTCGGTAGCCACTTCGAGTGGGCGGCGCCTGCGAGGAAGGTTGCGACGCCGGCGGTCTCGTTCGCGATCGTGCAGGTAACCCAGCCATTTCCTGAAACGGTGTCGTTTGCCCCGCCGACGCCAGGCGCTCGCGATTGGATCCCTATGGCGATTCTCGCAGTGTGGGCGTGCGGATTCGCGGGCGTGGCGCTGATACGATTTCGGGGTTGGCTCCGCATCCGGGCGGCGGTGCGCTCGAGCTCCCCATTGGAGTTACCCGCGGCTGTCGAGGTTCGTTCTTCTCCGGGCTTGCTGGAGCCCGGCGTCGTCGGATTGTTCCGCCCCGTTCTTTTGTTGCCGGTGGGCATCGAGGACCATCTGACGCGGCCTCAACTGGAGGCGGTGCTTGCGCATGAATTGTGCCACGTCCGCAGGCGTGACAACCTGTTCGCTTCCCTTCACATGATCGTCGAAGCGATCTTCTGGTTTCATCCCACAGTCTGGTGGATCGGCGCCCGTATGGTGGAAGAGCGCGAGCTCGCCTGCGATGAGGGAGTGCTCAGCTTGGGCAGCGAGCCGCGCGTTTACGCCGAAGCGATCCTGAGCGTCTGCAAGCTCTACGTGGAATCACCTTTGGTGTGCGTGTCCGGGGTAACGGGGTCTGATCTTAGGAAAAGAATCGAAGCCATCATGGCCAACCCTTTTGCGCTTCGATTGAATTTAGCAAAGAAGGCGGCCCTGGCCGTTGCTGCGGTGGCGGCTGTTAGCGCGCCGATCGTTGTCGGCATTATGCGTGGTCAATCTGCGACTGCCGCCACGGCGAAATTCGAAGTGGCGTCGATCAGGCCCTGTACGGGAGATGATGATTCGGGCGGTCTCAAGAAAAGCGCACGCCCTGGCGGCAAGGGTGGAGGCTACTCTGTGTCTCCCGGAAGGCTGAACACCGGGTGCAGCGTTTTGGCAGATGCCAACAATATGGGCCTTATTCAGCGCGCGTACGTCAGGTTTGCAAATGGTCAATCTCATTGGCTCGGAATTGTCCCGATCCAGGGAGGCCCGTCCTGGATCCATTCGCAGCTCTACGAGATCAATGCGAAAGGGGAGGGCACTCCGAGCCCGGAAATGCTGCAGGGACCCATGCTGCAGAGGCTTCTTGAAGACCGGTTTAAACTGAAGATCCATCGCGAAACCAGAGAAGTGCCGGTGTATGCGCTGGCTGTGACCAAGGGCGGCGCCAAGCTGAAGCGCTTTGAGGAAGGAAGTTGCACCGCCATGCCAGTGGCGTATCCGCTGCCGGCGCTCGCGCCGGGTCAAAGGTACTGTAAAGTTAGGGTCGCAACGATAAACCCGGCCGTGGATGCGGAGGGATCGACCCTCGCTGAGTTCTCAAAATTGCTCGAACTCGTCCTCGACCGCCCGGTCAACGACACGACCGGGACCGCGGGGCGGTTTGATATCCACCTGGAATTTACGCCCGACGAGAACACACCAGGACTCCGGCCAGGTGGCGATGTGGCTGGTGTCTCAGATCCAGGTGCCGGCCAATCGATACTCACCGCGTTGCAACGGCAACTCGGATTGAAACTCGTGCCGGCCAAAGGGCCTCGCGAATTCCTGGTCATCGATCACGTGGAGAAACCCTCCGAGAATTAGCGCGGCCCCGGCGTTCTCCGCGATTCTACTCGCTGCGGAGCGCCTGCATAGGGTCTATCGTCGCGGCACGGCGAGCGGGAAGGAAGTTCGCCAGCAATCCCACGATGATCACTCCGATCACAACCGAAGCATAGATGACGGGATCTCGAGAACTGACGCCGAATAGCAATGTGCGCAAAAGATCCGTCCCCCACAACGCCCCGAGCAGACCCGCCGCCACGCCGATCGATACGTGTGTCATGCCGCCGAGCAACACCTGCCTCAGCACTTGCGCGGGCCGCGCGCCCAGCGCCACGCGAATCCCGATCTCTTGCGTGCGCTGGCTAACTGCGTACGAAACCATGCCGTAAACGCCCGCCGCGGCCAGCAAGATGGCGATCGCCGCGAATGCGCCGAACAACCACGAATAGGCTTGCCTTGTCCACAACGACTGCTGCAGCTTCTCAGTCATCGTCTGTATTAAGTACATCGGGACGTCACCATTCAGTTGGCGGACGACTTCACGCGCCGGCCCGGCCAGCATCGCCGGATCCATAGACCCGCGCACGACAATGCTCATCAGGCGTAGACTGCGCAAATCATCTTTGCCTGCCGCGGATATTGCCGTGGCATAAGGCAGGAACACGCTCGGGTTCACATCCTGGTCGAGGCCATTGTGTTTCTCATCGCGTAGCAGGCCGATTACCTGATACCAATCGCGTCCACCGGGGTAACGGATCCGCTTGCCGATAGGATTCTGCGTCCCCCAAAAGTGTTTCGCAAATGCCTCGTTCACTGCGACTACGAGAGGGGAAGTGCGTGTCGAATCCCTTTGGTCAAAGGTACGGCCACGGAGCACGGTCATTCCGATCGCATCGAAATAGCCAGGTGTGGCGGCAATCCGCGACACGACCGGATTCTCGCCTTGCGCGCGGGCGGAGCCGACCTCCGCCTCGAATTGACCGCCCCAACGTCCTCCGAAAGGAGGTGACGATGTGGCCCCAACAGCTCTGACTCCCGGCAATCGCTCGAGGCGCGCGAGGAGGTTGTCGTAGTAGGCAATTTTTTGCTCAGGCTTTTCGTAGGTCGCGTCGGGGAGGCTGATGCGGAATGTAAGAACGTTCTCCGGCCGGAATCCAGGATCGACGGTTAAGACTTTCCGGAAAGCCTGCACCAGCAAGGCGGCGCAGATGGACAGCATCAACGCCAATCCGATTTCGCTGACCACCAATACGGCGAAGGCAGAGCGCCGGCCACGCGCCGCCGTCGCCCGCGCCGCCGCGTTCTGCAGAGATCCTCGGATATCGATGCGCGAAGCTTCAAGGATTGGAGCAAGCCCAAACAGCAGAGCGGCCGCGCCCGTGATCGCCACGCAGAAGACAGCGAACCGCGCGTCTAACGAAAAGACAATCCATTGCGGCATTGTGGCGGGCATTCGGGAGACCATGACCTGCAGGGCGGCGGCCCCCAGCGGGACTCCGAGTATGCCCCCGGCCGCCGCGAGCACGAAGTTCTCGACCAATAGCTGTGCGGCGATGCGGCCACGCGAAGCGCCCATCGCGGTCCTGATTGCAATGTCTCGCGTGCGAGATGCACCGCGTACCATCATCAGCGCCGCAATGTTGACACAGGCGATCAGCAGTACCATACCGACGGCACCTAGCAGCACTCGGCTCACGGTCTTGAAATCGCCCAGGTAGCGGTCGCGGAGCGGCGTCAGGATGGGAGACGTTGTCTCATTTACCTTGTGTCCGGACAAGATCATCGCCTTATGGATGCGCCGCAAATCGGCTTGTGCCCGTTCAATCGACACCCCGGATTTGAGCCGGCCGATACCGTTCAGGTAGTAACCCGAAGGGCTGTTCGGATCCGCCGCGACCGGTGTCCAGAACTCAGTTCGATCTGGAAATACGGCCTCGGGCGGAAGAACGCCGATCACAGTATAAGGCTGCTCGTCGAGTTTCACGACGCGCCCCAGCACATTGCGATCGCCCTGAAACACCCGTTGCCAAAGACCGTGGCTTAGCAGCACTACCTTCGCGCCACCAGGCTTGTCCTCCTCTGGACGGAAATCGCGGCCGATGAGCGGCGTGAGGCGGAGAACTTCCAGCATGTCGCGCGTGACCTGAGCGCCTTGCACGCGCTGCGCGGCTCCGCCATCAGACAGGTTGTAGCTCACGTTGGTGAAGAATGCCATGGCGTCGAAAGTCGAATTGCTCTTGCGCCACTCGTAAGAGTCGGGGTTCGACACACCAACATACTTAAGGTTCCATTTCGGCGCCGTCTCATCGAGTTCAATGACGCGGTTCGATTCCCGAAAAGGTAGCGGCCGCAAGAACAGGCTGTTAAAAATGCTGAAGATCGCGCCGTTGCCTGCGATTCCCAACGCGAGCATGCCAATAACCATGAGACTGAACCACGGCTGGGTTCGGAGATTGCGGAGGGCTATTTTGAAATCATGCGTGAGTCCATGCATATGATTCGAAATCCATCCTTCGGCTGTTAGACGGTGGCGGGCCCGCGTCAGTCAGCCTCCTATACTTTCAAATGAGGCCAAACTGTGAATTCATTTCTCCAAGAGTTCAAGCAGTCGCTGCGGACGTTGCGCCACAGCCCAAGCTTCACAATTACCGCCTTGACCGTGATCACGCTTGGGATAGCAACGAATCCTGCGATCTTCTCGGTAGTCAATACCGTTTTATTGAGGCCGCTTCGGGCTCCTGATCCGGATCGAGTGGTCGCCTTTATTACAACGAATCAACAGGGGAATACTTCCGCGGCTTCGGAAATCAAGTTCAACCTGTGGCGGGACCAGACCAATGTGTTGCAGGATGTGTCGGGCTACTACTACACATCGCTGACCTTGACAGGCGTCGATCGCCCGTTGCAGGCCGATGCAATCCACATTACCCGCGACTACTTTCGTCTGTTCGGGCTGTCCGTTGCGCAAGGCCGGACCTTCTCGGCCGAGGAAGAGCAAAGTGGAGCCGATCATGTTGTGGTCTTGAGCGACGCATTTTGGAAGAGAGCCTTCGGCGGCGATCCTAAAATCGTCGGCAAAGTGATTTCGTTTGGCGATGGTTCTTACCAGGTGATCGGAATCATGGCACAGGGCGTGGAAACCGAAACGCCCGAACCGCCTGACGTATGGCTTCCTTTTCCGATCGATGTGAACAGCACCAATCAAGTGCACTACTTCTTCGCGGCCGGACGGATCAAACCTGGCGTGACCATTGAATCGGTGAATGCACAGCTTCGGATCACTACGGAAGAGTTCTATCGGCGGTACCCGAAGACCCTTTCTGCAAATCGGAAGGATCAATTCAGCGCGCAGCCACTCGGAGACACGCTGGTGAAGGATGTGCGCCAGTCTTTGCTGGTCCTTACTGCGGCAGTGAGTCTTGTACTGCTGATCGCGTGTGCCAATGTTGCGAACCTGCTTCTCGCCCGCGCGGCTGGGCGGCGGCGCGAAATCGCTGTCCGCATCGCGTTGGGTGCTTCGCGCGCCCGTATCGTCCGGCAACTTCTGACGGAGAGCTTGTCTTTATCGATCGTGGGCGGAATATTGGGTCTCGGCGTTGGCGTCCTTAGTATCCGTGCGGTTCTTGCCCTCAATCCCATCGATATTCCGCGCATCAGATTGAAGGGCGGCAATGTGACGATGGATTGGCGCGTGCTTGCCTTCGCGACACTGCTCACCATGGTCACAGCACTCTTGTTCGGACTCATCCCCGCTCTGCAGACGGCGCGATCGGACGTGCAGGCCGGTCTGAAAGAAGGCGCCGGCCGAGCGGTGAGTGGATTCCGGCAGAGCAGGATACGCGGTGCATTAGTGGTCGGCGAAATTAGCCTGGCGCTCTTGTTGCTGATCGGAGCCGCTCTTCTGATTCGCACATTAGTCGCGTTGCATTCGGTGAACCCTGGGTTTGACGGCCGCAATGTTCTCGCTACCCGGACACCGCTGGAACCGAAGCTGGTGAGAGCGGAGACCGCGAACCAAATTGTTATCGATGTATTCCGGCGGCTTCGCGCGTTGCCTGGAGTAGAAAGCGCCGGCTACACGAGAATGCTGCCGCTCGACGGCAGTTTCAACAGTCTTCCTATCGTGATCGCGGGCCGGCCGCTCAGCGGGCCAGCACATGGAAACACCCGTTGGATGATTGTGTCGCCGGAGTACTTCAGCGTCTTGAAGATTCCTGTCCTCCGCGGGCGTTCCTTCACCGATGCGGACCGGCTGGACGCGCCGTTAGTTGCGGTGGTCAATCAGAGCATGGCACGGCAGTTCTGGCCCGATGGCGACCCGGTGGGCGCTGAACTATTCATCGGAAAGGGGCTCGGTCCGGACTTTGCCGAACCCGCACGTCAGGTGGTCGGCGTTGTCGGAGACGTTCATGATAACGGGCTTGGGGAGCGGCCGCAGCCGGCGGTGTTCGTCCCGGGAGCGCAGCTTTCGGATCGCCGGACGGCCGGCAGAGCTGTGACGTGGGTGGTACGCACGCGCGCGAATCCAGGGCCGCTGAAAGCGGAGCTCCAAGAAAAGATCCGCCAAGCGACGGGTCAGCCGGTTCCTGCCCTTCGATCGATGGAAGAGGTTGCCGGAAAATCCATGGCTCGTCAGGACTTCAATTTATTGCTGATGGGGATCTTTGGAGGGTCGGCGTTGCTGCTGGCGGCACTAGGTATTTATGGGTTGATGGCGTATGCGGCGGAGCAGCGGGCGAACGAAATGGGAATTCGCATGGCGCTCGGTGCAACGCAAAGCGATATCCGAAACCTGATGACGATTGAAGGCATGCGCTTCGCAGCTGCTGGAATTGTGATTGGCGTGCTGGCCGCCGCGGGATTGTCGCAATACCTGGAGTCGTTCTTGTTTGGAGTGAAGGCGCTTGATCCGTTGGTGTTCGTCGTAATTCCCGTGCTGTTGGGCTTGGTGTCTTTGGCGGCTGTGTGGATTCCCGCATTTCGGGCAAGCCGGGTGGACTTATTATCTGCGCTGCGAAATGAATGACGGGCAGTTGTCCAAATCGTGGGGGGCTCGGGCGTCATTGTAGTGGCGGAGCATGTTGGCCGCCATGAGGAGATGATGATGCCATCAACCCTGCTGAGCGGTCTCGGCTTCGGTGAGTCACCGCGCTGGCACGACGATCGTCTTTGGTTCTGCAACTGGGGCATGCAGGAGATCGTCGCTGTCGATTTCCACGGCAAGAGCGAAGTCGTCCTGCGCGTGCCGACGAGTTTTCCATTTTCCATCGACTGGCTACCAGATGGGCGCCTGCTCGTCGTCTCTGGGCCCGAGGGTCTTCTCTTGCGTAGGGAACTCGGCGGGTCACTGGTGACCCATGCCGATCTGATCGGCCTCTCCGACCGTGGCTGGAACGAAATCGTCGTGGATGGCCGGGGGAACGCGTACGTCAACGGCGGCGGATTCAATCTTCTGGCCGGCGAGGCGTTCGCTCCTGGGATCATCGCCGTGGTGACCCCCGATGGCTCGGCTCGACAGGTGGCCGATGGCATCGCTTTCCCGAATGGCATGGCCGTGACGCCCGACAACTCAACGTTGATCGTCGCGGAATCCTACGGCAAGAGGCTCACCGCTTTCGACATCGCCGCGGACGGGAGTCTGTCCAATCGGCGAATTTGGGCCGGCCTCGACGACGGCGTCCCCGACGGCATCTGCATCGACGCCGATAACGCCGTCTGGTACGGAGATGTTCCCAACAAGCGTTGCGTGCGCGTCCGCGAAGGTGGCGAGGTGCTGGAGACAATCAATCTTGACCGCGGCTGCTTCGCTTGCACGCTGGGGGGCGCGGACGGAAAAACGTTGTTCCTGATGGCGGCCGAGTGGCATGGTCTTGCGAAGATGGCGGACGGGGCACGAACGGGCCAGGTACTCACCGTCGCGGCGCCTGCTCGACGTGCTGGGTGGCCGTAAAAAAAATCCTGGCGCGGCTGTCCAAATCGCCGGGGCTTCGAGCGTCATTGTAGCGGCGGAACATGATGCCCGCCAAAACCCATTTAGGAGATTCCAAAATGAAATACATTCTGATGGACTATGTGAACGAGTCCGGCTGGCCCAAACTGACAGATGCCGAGAAAGATCACTGGTTGGGAGCCTACATTGCATACGTTGAGGCGATGAAGAAGGCGGGCGTCCTGAAGGGCAGCGCCGGCTTGCAGTCCACTTCGGCGGCGACGACCGTGCGGGTGGTGAATGGCAAGACCCAGGTGCTGGACGGCCCGTATGCCGACTCGAAAGAGCAACTCGGCGGCTTTCATATCGTCGACGTGGCCGATCTCGATGCCGCGCTTTCGTGGGCAGCCCGCTGCCCCACCGCACTTCACGGCGTTGTCGAGGTGCGGCCAATTATGGAAAAAGAGCTGGCGGAGATCCGTGCGGGTCTCGCGAACAAGGAGAAGAATCAATGAGAAAATTGGCCGTTTTCAATAATGTGACGCTGGATGGATACTTTGTAACCATGAACGGCGACATGAGTTGGGCGCACAAGCAGGATGCCGAGTGGAATGCATTTGTCCAAGGGAATGCCAGTGGCGGAGGCGAGCTATTGTTCGGCAGGATTACCTACGAGATGATGGCGAGCTACTGGCCGACACCGCATGCGATCGAGAACTTTCCCGTTGTAGCGGAAGGGATGAATAATCTGCCCAAGGTCGTATTTTCGAGAACAATGGACAAGGCGTCGTGGAGTAATACGAAGCTAGTGAAGGGCGACATCGCCGCGGAGATCCGAAAGATGAAGAAAGAGCCCGGAAACGACATGGTGATTTTGGGAAGCGGCACCATTGTGTCGCAATTGGCGCAGGATGGTTTGATCGATGAATACCAGGTCGTGGTGAATCCCATCGTGCTTGGCAAGGGGAGGACGATGTTCGACGGCGTCAAAGACAAGCTGACCCTGAAGCTGACGAAGACGCGGCCGTTCGCCAACGGGAGTGTCGTGCTCTGCTACGAGCCGGCGGCGTGAGCGTATGAACCCCGGCGAAGGCGACGCAGAGGCGCGCATCATGGCGGAAGCGGTTGCGCGCCGCAGCTACGGCAAGCTCGTCGCCTTTCTCGCGGCACGTACGCGGGATGTGGCCGTCGCAGAGGACGCCCTCTCGGAGGCGTTCGCTTCGGCTCTGGCAGATTGGCCTGTTAATGGGTGTCCATTGAATCCGGAGGCGTGGCTGCTGACCGTCGCGCGGCGAAAGACGATCGACGTCGCGCGGCGCCGGCGCAGCGGTGAGATTGCGGCCGAGCGGTTGCAGGTCATGGCTGAAGGGCTGGATGCTGCCGCGACCGATGCGGAGATCCCGGACCGCCGTCTCGCACTGATGTTCGTCTGCGCGCATCCCGCAATCGAAGCCGGCATCCGCGCACCGTTGATTCTGCAAGTGGTGCTTGGCCTCGATGCGAAGACAATCGCCTCGGCGTTCCTCACCTCTCCGGCCGCCATGAGCAAGCGGCTCGTCCGTGCCAAGGACAAGATCCGGCAGGCCGGCATCCCATTCAGTGTTCCAGAGCGCGAGGAGCTTCCCGGCCGGCTCGATACCGTGCTCGACGCCGTCTATGCCGCCTTCACGGAAGGTTGGACCGACCCTGGCGGGACCGATGCCACCCGCCGCGATCTCACAGAGGAAGCCATGTTTCTGGCCAGGCTCGTAACCGAGTTGCTGCCCCAGGAACCGGAGGCGCTGGGCCTGCTTGCACTCCTGCTTTACGGGGAAGCCCGCCGTCGCGCCCGGCGCCAGCCGGACGGCGAGTACGTGCCGCTTGCCGAGCAGGATACTGCACTTTGGGATTGGCAAATGATCGTTGAGGCCGAGGGGTTGCTCCGGCGTGCGAGCGCTCTGGGCTCCGTTGGCCGATATCAGTTGGAAGCCGCGCTGCAGTCGGCGCATGTTCATCGCTGCCGCACGGGTCAGGCCAATTGGGCGGAGGTGGTGCAGCTATACGACGCATTGTTCGCGCTCGTTGGCTCACCGGTGGTCGCGATCAATCGCGCTTTGGCGATCGCGGAGGTGCACGGCGCGGGCGCGGGTCTCGCGGCGGTGCAAGAGGTCGCGGCCGATGTGCGGCTGGCCGAATACCAACCCTACTGGGCTGCGCGGGCAGAGCTGCTGGCGAAGACCGGCGCGCATGGTGAAGCTCGGAGCGCGTACGAGATGGCGATTGGTCTCGAGCGCGACCCCGCGGTGCGCCGGTTCCTGCAGGAGCGTCAGTCGGCGTTGCCGGCTTGAGGCGCCTCAGAGTTGAAACGATCGGGGAGGTGAGGTCTTCGTGGCCGAATTCGTTCCTGGCACCATGACGAATATGGAGGACGTCGACCCGCTTCTGCTTCTCCAAAATCCCGGAAGATGATCCGGTAGACGTGCGGCTTGTGGCCGTATAACAAGTGCCTGAGACTTTTCTCCTCGGGCGTTACGGGCAGCGGCTGGGAGTATCTCGGAGAGTAGGAATCGAGTCTTTGAGACGCACATACCAAGCGTAGGCAGTATCCGATGACGGCGCTCCGATCCAAACAAATATTTCGGCGAGGTCGCGCTGCGCGCGGGGCGCGATCTTAACCCGATATACCATGAGCGGCTTCGAAGTCAGCGAAGAATTCTTCGATGTCGCGGCTTTTTCCCGCCTTAGATTCTTCCAGCCCCTGGCGTATAGCTTCGCGGGCGTCGGCGCGGGCGGCGATGTCGAGCAGACGCTGATAGGATTCTGCATCCTGCATGATCGCCGCGGCCTTGCCTTTCACCGTCAGGATAACCGGGCGTTTGCTCTTTCGGAGCTGCTTCATGAAATCGCCTGACCGGCGACGAAACGTTGTCAACGACTGAATATCCTTAGTAATGTCCAGCACAAGAGGTCCGCTACCATTGAAGCACCTTTATAGCCGCTCTCAGCACCGAGTTTAGAATCGCAGCTTTGCGGGCGCGCTCCAGGTGCTCTAACCTCGGAGTCATCCCATCAGTCATGAACCCGATATAATCATCGCAACTATGAATACTCGACGCGATGCGCTGAAGGCGCTCGTAGTGGCCCAGGTGGCGGCGGTTCCTTTGCTGCACGCCCAGCATGAACATGCCGAAACCGTGATGCCGCCGGTGGCGCCGGCTAAGCCTGTGGCGTTCAACGCGCAGCAACTTGCGCTGATTGCCTTGCTGGCAGACTACATCATCCCGCGGTCCGATACGCCTGGCGCCTCAGACGCCGGTGTGCCGTTGATTGTGGACTCGGCGGCGGCGAACAACGCTGGATATAAGAACCGCTGGCTCGAGGCGTTGGCCTTTTTCGAAAAGGCGAAGTTCCGCCGTTTGGCGCCCGAGGAGCAAATGGCGTTCCTCTCGAAATCGCAGGATAGCGAGCATTTCCGGTTGCTGAAAGACTCGACTATCGACGCGTATTACAGCACGAAGGACGGTCTCGTGACAGAGTTAGGTTGGCACGGCAACACTTTTCTTTCTGAGTTTAAAGGCTGCACCCATCCGGAACATCATGCAAATCAGGAATAGTCCGGAAATCCACGATGTCATCATTATCGGCAGCGGCGCGTCCGGTGGCATGGCGGCCTGGAACCTCACGCGAAAGGGCGTAAATGTTTTAATGCTCGATGCGGGCACGAAGTTCGAACGGTCGAAATTCTGGTCTCACGTGAAGCCCTGGGAGGACCGCCAGAGGCGCGCGGCCGGGCAGCAGCCTCCGCAATTTTACGTCGATACGAAGACGCAAGCGCCGTATCTCACCGACCCAGGCAATCCGTTCGATCTGGTTCGCGTCTGGGGCATGGGCGGCAAGACGAACGTGTGGGGCCGTGTGTCGCTTCGGTACTCGGATCTTAACCTCAGCGAGCCTGCTCGCGATGGCTGGGAGATTCCGTGGCCGATCGCGTACAAGGATATTACTCCTTATTATGATCAGGTCGATCAACTGATCGGCGTCTGCGGCGGTTCGGATGACGAACCGTTCCTGCCGGGCAGCAAGTATCATCTGCCACCGGCCGCGCCACGCTGCGGCGAGCGTCTGTTGCAGAAGGCCGCGGCGAGCGCGGGCATCACGATTGTCGCTGGACGCCGCGCCGTTCTCACGCAGGCTCACAATGGGCATCCGAAATGTCACTTCTGCGGGGCGTGCGGGAGGGGTTGCGATGTTGGGGCGTTCTTTAATTCCACCGACTATCTGATTTATCCGGCATTCAGCACCGGGCGTTTGCACGTCGTGGACAACGCTGTCGCGGCGAGGGTTCTGGTGGATGAAGGCGGCCGCGCGAACGGTGTTCAGTATTTCAATCGCCTCACGAAGGAGGAGTACAAGGTTTACGGCAAGCGCGTGATTGTGGCGGCTTCGACCATCGATTCAACGCGCATTCTGTTGAACTCGAAATCGGCGAAGTACCCGAATGGCATTGCCAATTCGAATGATGTGATCGGGCGGTACCTGACCGAACAGATCCGCTTCCACATGTACGGATTCGTTCCGGAATTGCTTGGCGGCCCGACTCAGAACGACGACGGTATCGGCGGTGAGCACGTGTATCTTCCTCGCGCAGTAGCCAAGTCGAAGCGCCCGTATTTGCGGGGTTTCGGTATGCAGTTCTGGTCTTCCGGCGCGCAGGCGAACGCGGCTTTTGGCAAGCAGCTCCCGGGATTCGGCCTCTCGTTGAAGCAGGAAATCAAGAAGAAATACCCGGCACTTGTGGCGCTTCATCCGTACGGCGAAGTGCTGCCGCGAAAAGATAATCGTGTGACCGTCGACGATAGCCGGCTCGATCAATACGGTGTCCCAATTCCGAAGATCTCGTACAAAATCGGCGAGAACGAGCGCTTGATGGCAAAGGACATGTACGACACTGCGGAGGAGATTCTTCATGCGGCCAAGGCGGAGATTCTGCCTTTCGAACGAGGCAGCCTCGATGTGGCCGGGAGCGCCATCCACGAACATGGCACGTGCCGCATGGGAACCGACCCGAAGACTTCTGCGCTGAATGGATTTTTGCAGTCCCATGAAGTCCCGAATCTGTTTGTAGTGGACGGCGCGGCCTTCCCTACGCCGACCGAGAAGAACCCGACGCTGACCATTTTAGCCCTCACGTGGCGCGCCACTGATTATATGGCCGAAGAGATGCGGGCTGGCCGTATTTAATCGCTCTACAGCCGCCCGGGAATTTCAAGCGGGTCGATAACCTCGGCGACGCCTTGTTCGAAGGCCCCGGCCCGGCCCTCGAGCGCATGCTTGTACCCGAACAGGAACTGCTTGTCGAGCGAGCAATGGTCGCTGTAGTTGTTCTGAACGTCCCCATTCTCAGTGTCGTTGTTGCAGGCACAGGCGGTGCCGTCGCCTTTGCTGATCAGCCAATGTCCATTCCAGCGAAGTGGGTTATCGACGTAAAGGTGCACAATGTGGCCGCGCCCGACGAACGGCAGATGGTCGCCGTCGCCAAATGCCCGATCTGCTTTCCAGATCACTCGTGCTGGCCCGAACGCATCGCGCAATGTTGCCTTATTGTTTGAGCCCTGGTTCTTCATGTACCAGCGATAGGAAACCAGGCCACTCTTGAACATCCAGGTCATTACGGACCCATAACAACTGGTCAGCCCGGGAAAATTCGGCTTGGCCCGGGTCAGCGTCAGATCGGGTGTTGGCGCGGTCTGGTCCGGAATGCTGTTGGCTGCATCGGCAAGCTTTGCCATATCGGAGGTGGTCACGCTGAAGGTATAAATGCCCAGCCCGATTTCCTGTTCAGTGCAGTTACCCCAGTGGGCCAAGCTAGTGGTCTTCCAGTCAGGGGCGAGAAAGGTTTGGTTGGAGCGCACGCCGCCATGACCAATAAATTGCGCCCATAGGTTGGAGAAATACACCCGTTGACAAAGCAGCAATGCACGCAGTGCCTGCCGCTTCTGGGTATTCCCGGCGTACTGCGGGTCGTCTTCGTTGTCAGGGCGGGAGCCGAGCGACAGTTCCTTACCGATCGACGAAAAAGATGCGTTGCCGGCTTGCATCGTCGTCAAGATATGGTTTGCGAGCTCGGATTTGCCGATGCCGTAGATGTAATCAACAGCGTCATCGATTCGAGATTGTCCGGTCTTCATGCGAGCTCCTCCCTAAGTCTGGTTTTTGGAACCGCAGGCTTAGTCGATATTGTCATAGGCAACCAGCGTCAGAAATTCGGTGAATTCCGGCTTCAGCATCATCTCCTCAAAAAGCTTCGCTGCCCGTTCAACATTCGGCTTATCTTTCAGCTTCGCCGCTTCCTCGGCGACGGTTTGGCGCACCAGATCCGGCGTCACCGACCGCCCGTCGCCCATGGTGGCTCCGTGGTGTACCCACTGCCACACCTGTGAGCGGGAAATCTCAGCCGTCGCGGCGTCTTCCATCAAGTTGTAAATCGGCACGCAGCCGTTTCCACTGAGCCAGGCGGCCATGTATTGAATGCCGACGTCGATGTTCATCCGCAAACCTTGCTCACTGATCTCGCCGTCCGGAACCATTAGCAGGTCCTTCGCGGTAACGAACACATCAGTCCGCTTGTTGTCGATCTGATTAGGTCCGGGCATGTGCGCGTCGAAGATTTCCTTGGCGATGGAAACCAGGCCCGGGTGTGCAACCCATGTTCCGTCATGGCCCGCTTTCACTTCACGAAGCTTGTCCTGGCGTACCTTTTCGAGAGCCCGCTCGTTGGCCTCCGGATCGTTCTTGATCGGGATTTGCGCGGCCATGCCTCCCATCGCGTGAATGTTCCGGCGATGGCACGTCTGGATGAGCAGACCGACATAGGACGCAAGAAAATGCCGGTCCATGGAGACCAGCGCGCGGTTGGGCAGCATGAAATCTTCCCGCGCGCTGAACTTCTTGATGAAGCTGAAGATGTAGTCCCAACGGCCGCAGTTCAATCCAGAGGAGTGATCGCGAAGCTCGTACAGGATCTCATCCATTTCAAACGCGCCGAGGATGGTTTCAATCAGCACCGTCGCGCGGATCGATCCATGCGGCACGCCGAGCGCGTCCTGGGCGGCGTTGAACACATCGTTCCAGAGGCGAGCTTCGAGATGGCTTTCCAATTTGGGCAAGTAAAAGTACGGACCGCTGCCGTGGGCGAGCAGGGTTTTCGCATTATGGAAGAAGTAGAGGCCGAAATCGAAGATCGAACCGGAGATCGGCTGTCCGTCGACAAGGACGTGCTTCTCCACCAGGTGCCAGCCCCGCGGGCGAACAAGTAGAGTGGCAATCTTGGGATTGAGTTTGTACTGCTTGCCGTCCGGGTTGCTGAAGGTGATGGTCTTGTTGACCGCGTCCTGGAGATTGACCTGACCGTCCATGTTGTTCTGCCAGGTAGGCGAGTTGGAATCTTCCAGGTCGGCCATGAACACATTGGCGCCGCAGTTCAGGGCGTTGATAATCATCTTGCGATCCACGGGACCGGTGATTTCGACGCGGCGATCGAGCAGATCTTTGGGAATCGGTGCGACGGTCCAATCGGCCTTCCGAATATGTTCCGTTTCCGGCAGAAAATCCGGCAGTTTGCCGGCTACGATCTCGGCCTGTCTGGCTAGGCGGCGCTGTAAAAGCTCCTGGCGGCGGCTCTCAAATTGACGAGAGAGGTTGGTGATAAATTTCAGCGCGTCCGCGGTCAGTACGCGCCGGCTTGCGTCCGATTCGGCGCCCAGAACGGTGATTCTTTCCAGTTGTGTTTGCATGTCGTTCATCGCTATTGTATCGCGCTAAGTAGTTAACATTCTTAACAATAGCGCCGGATTGTAATCGTTTGTCCGTGTAACATATTGGATGCGGCGAATCGTCTTGTGAGAGTGGCCTTCCATGTTTAAGTGTTTCTTTTCGATCTTCTTTGCCGCAGGTCTATTGCAAGCAGTGGAATTCAGCGGCATGGTTCGTGCGGGTAGTCAACCGATACCCGGAGCGACCGTGACGGCAAAACTCAATGACAAAACGTTGACCACGACCACCGATGAAACAGGCCACTATCGCTTCGCCGATCTGCCCGCGGGCGCGTGGAAGTTCACGGTTGAGGTGTTCGGGTTTACTCCAGCGCGCGCGGACATAACTATGGGACCGGACGCGGGCGTGAAGGATTGGACGCTCGAACTGAAGCCGATGGCGGTGGCGCGGCGGCCAGGTGGCCCAGGTGGGCCGGGTGGACGCGCGGGTTTCCAGAATATGAACCTGACGCAAAGCGCGAATGCCACAGAGCTTGCGACGATGATCGCCGGAGGCCAGACCGAGGGCGCGAGCCAGCAGGCGTCGGCTGCCGGCGAGGGCGGCGATTCGTTCCTCGTGAACGGGAGTTTGAGCCGCGGTTTGCAGGATGTACCCCAGGCTGATTTCCAGATGCAGGCGCGCCTGGACCAGATGGGTTTAATGGGCGGCGGCGCTCTTGGAGGCGGCCCGGGCGGTGGTGGGCCTGATGGCGGAGCTCCTGGCGGCGGTGCTCCCGGCGGCGGTCCGGGAGGCGGAGGTTTCGGTGGCGGACGCGCAGGCGGTGGCGGTTTTGGAGGCGGTGGATTCGGGGGCGGACGCGGTGGCAGCGGATTTGGCGGTGGAGGCGGACCGGGACGTGGACCTGGCGCCGGCGGTGGCCGTGGCGATCGCAGGTTCGGCAACGGACTCCCGGGTTCAGCCAGCAACTTCGGCAACCGCGCCGGACGCGGGCGCCAACTTTCGATTCGCGGATCGGCGTTTTTTACGCTCGGCAACTCGGTGCTCGATGCCAAGCAATTCTCCATCAGCGGCGCAGAGGTAGCGAAGCCGTCGTTTGGTTCCGGCCGCTTCGGCCTTGTGGTTGGCGGACCGCTGATCCTCAAACATATCGTCCATGACGAAAAGACATTTTTCTTTCTGACCTATAACGGCACTCGTGCTCGCAATCCGCAGGATATGTGGTCGACTCTGCCGACAGCGGCGGAACGTGCAGGCAACTTCTCGCAAGCGGCGACAAACGTTCCGGTGACGATTTATGACGCGCAGAACGGAGCACCGTTTACCGGCAACATCATTCCGGCCAGCCGCATCAATCCCATCGCGCAAGCGCTGTTGAACTATTTCCCGTTGCCGAATGTCCCGGGCGCCACGCAGAACTATCACTTCACCACGTCGGTGCCGAACGACAGCGATAACGTCGGTCTGCGGATGAATCACACGCTGAACTCGAAAAACCGTGTCGATGGTTCCTTCAACATGCAGCGGCGCAACAATCTCACTCCGAACCTGTTTGGCTTCGACGACACGGCCGACGGCCAAGGCCTCTCTGCGAACGTTGGATACACGCATAACTTCACAGCGAGAGTGATCAGCAATCTAAGGTTCAGTTTCAGCCGCAACACCAACGAAACGATTCCGTTTTTCGCCAACGGAGCTAACATCGCCGCGCTGCTTGGGATTCAAGGAACATCGACTGACCCGATCAACTACGGTCCGCCGAACCTGAGCTTCACGAATTTCGGCGGCCTGTCGGATTCAAGCCCGATACTCACGCGCAACCAGACGTCTTCGCTTACCGAAGGCGTCACGTGGGTGAGGGGCAAGCATACGATGCAATTTGGCGGCGAATTCCGCCGTGTCCAACTCAACACCAAGACCGATTCCAATGCGCGCGGCTCGTACACCTTCAGCGGCATCGGCACAAGCGCCTTCGACAGCAAAGGAAATCCTCTGCCAGGCACGGGTTTCGATTTCGCCGATTATCTGCTCGGGACTCCGCAATCGGCTTCGATTCGATATGGGAGCACCAGCAACTACTTTCGCGATTCGGTTTACAACCTCTTTATGAATGACGATTTCCGGGTGAGAGCGAACCTGACGATCAACGCCGGCTTGCGTTACGAGTACTTCGCTCCGTATACGGAAAAGTACAACCGCATGGCGAATCTGGACATCGGGCCGGCCTTCTCGGCCGTCGCCCCTGTAACGCCGGGCCAGACGGGTCCGTATAGCGGCTCGTTTCCCAGCGGCCTGATCAACCCTGACAAGAATAACTTCGCGCCGAGAATCGGCATCGCTTGGAAGCCTTGGGCAAAGAGGCCGCAGATGACGCTTCGCGTCGGCTACGGCATCTACTACAACGAGTCGATTTGGGCGCAGTTCGCGGCCAAGCTGGCATCGCAGCCGCCGTTCGCGACCAGTAATACGATTACGACGAGCACGGCGAATCCGCTCAATATCGCCACTGGCTTCACCAGCACACTTCCGGCTCAGACGATCAAAAACACATTCGCGGTGGACCGTGACTACCGCACCGGCTATGCGCAGACTTGGACGGTATTTCTCCAGGACAGCATCACTAGATCGGTTGTGGTCGAACTAGGTTACATCGGCACCAAAGGCACGCGGCTCGATCTGAACCGGTTGCCAAATCGGGCGCCGGCCGGTTCTCCGCTGACGGCGGAACAGAATCGCCAGATCGGCAACGCCGTCGGCTTCACATACGAATCCTCGGATGCGGACTCCCTCTATCACGCCGGCCAGGTGCGGGTGATGCGGCGCTTTCGGCGGGGCGTTTCGACTAACTTTACGTACACATTCTCGAAATCGATCGACGACACTTCCACGTTCGGCGGGGCAGGGAACACCATCGTTCAAGACGATACGAATTTCCGCGCCGAGCGAGGGCTTTCGAGCTTCGACCGCCGCCATGTGTTCAGCGACAATTACGTGCTCACGTCGCCTTTCGGAAATAACGGGTTTGCTCCGAGCTCGCACGCCTGGGTGAATCGCGCGTTCTCCGATTGGACGCTGAACGGCAGCATTAGTCTTAGTTCCGGATCGCCATTTACAGCGCGAGTGCTGGGCAACCAGAGCAACAACGGCGGCACGGGAGCCATCGGCAGTGGGCGCGCGAACGCAACGGGCTTGCCGATCGACGACGGTTCCGGTTACTTCAATCCGCTGGCGTTTGCGATTCCACCGTCGGGCTTTTATGGCGATGCTTCACGGAACACAATTCCCGGGCCGTGGCAGTTCAATCTCAACATGGGGCTGGGACGATCGTTCCGGCTTGGCGACGACCGGCGCAGGCTGGAGTTCCGCGTCGATTCGAGCAATACGCTCAATCACGTGAATATCACCGGCATCGGTACTGTTGTGAACGCGGTGAACTACAATCTCGCGACCACCGCCGGCGGTATGCGCACTGTGACTGCCACTGTGAGGCTTCGATTTTAATATGAGACGTATCTCGATTCTCCTTTCGATCGCACTGCTGTTACCGGCTCAAGAGCCGCAAAAAACTTTCACCTTCAAGTCGTCGACGAATCTTGTGATCGTCAACGTGGAAGTGAAGGACAAATCCGGCAAAGTGATTGAAGGTCTGAAGGCCAGCGACTTCACGCTCACCGAAGATGGCAAACCGCAACCCATCTCCGTATTCGAATTTCAGAAACTCACCGGGGAGGTGGCGCCGCCGGTCAATGTGGCGACCATCGCGCCGCCCACGTCGCACGTGGTGCCGGCAGGGTTCAGCGCTTCGACGCCGGGACAGATCCGCTATCAGGATCGCCGTCTCATGGTAATGCTGTTCGATTTTTCGTCAATGCCGATTCAGGATCAGATACGCGCGCAAGACGGAGCCCTAAAATTTCTCGCTAAACAAATGACGTCGTCAGATCTTGTAGCGATCATGACCAACACGAACAAGGTTCGCGTGGAACAGGACTTCACCGAAGACCGCGAGACGCTCGTGTCCACCATAAAAGGATTCCACATCGGCGAGGCTTCCGACTTAGCCGGGCTGGCCAACACCGGCGACGATAATGAAGAAGATACCGGCGCCGCGTTCGTTGCCGATGAGACCGAATACAACATCTTTAATACCGATCTGAAGCTGGCTGCGCTCGAGACGGCGGCTAAAATGCTCGGTTCGCTGCCGGAAAAGAAGGCGCTGGTCTACTTCTCCAGCGGTATTCAGAAAACCGGCATGGAGAATCAATCGCAACTGCGCGCAACCATCAATGCCGCGATCAAAGCGAACGTCGCGTTCTACCCCATCGACGCCAGCGGGTTGAGCGCCACGCCTCCGGCGGGGGACGCGACGAAGAACTCGCCGCGTGGAAACGGCATCTATAGCGGCGGCACCCAAACCAATCAGAGGGCTTCGGCTCACGACGCGCAGGAGACGCTCACCTCGCTGGCAGCCGATACAGGCGGCAAAGCCTTCCTCGATAACAACGACCTCGCGTTGGGTATTCAGCAGGTGCAGAAGGACATCGGCAGCTACTACATTCTGGGTTACTACAGCACGAACGACGCGCGCGACGGCAAGTACCGGCGCTTGAAAGTCGTACTGAACGAAAAGATGAACGCGAAGCTCGATTATCGCGGCGGTTACTTCGCTCAAAAGCAGTTCGCGAAGTTCAACGCGAACGATAAAGAGCAGCAGCTTCAAGAGGCGCTCTTGTTGGGCGATCCGCTGACGGATCTGCGGATGGCGCTCGAGATCGATTACTTCCGTATTGCCAAAGACGCGTTTTTTGTACCGGTCTCGGTGAAGATTCCCACGGCTCAAGTCGACATGAAAAAGAAAGGGGCCGACGAGATTACCGAATTCGACTTCATCGGCCAGGTCCGCGACGGCAAGGGCAAGCTGATGGGCAGCGTACGTGACGGTATCAAGGTGAAACTGAACGCGGCCGATGCCACGCAGAAGAAACGCGGAAGTTTTCAGTACAGCACGGGGTTCACGCTGCCGCCGGGTGATTTCAAGCTGAAGGTACTGGCGCGCGAGAATGCCACGGGCAAGATGGGCACGTTCGAATCGGCGTTCACTGTTCCGAATATGGTGGACCAGAAGACCGGCCTGAAGCTGAGCTCCGTTGTGTGGAGCGGGCAGCGGGAAGCGCTGACGGCCGCCGTGGGCGATGCGGGGACGAAGAAGAAACTGCTGTCTGCCGATCCGCTGGTGCAGGATGGGCAACGGTTGATCCCGAGTGTGACACATGTGTTCCGCAAGGATCAGAACCTTTTTGTGTATCTCGAGGTTTACGATCCGGCCACCCAGGCGGATACGAAGGCGACCAGCGTTCAGGCGAACCTGGCGTTCTTTCTTGGCGATAAGAAGGCCTTCGAGTCGCCCGCGGTAAGGCTGGGGGAGGAACTCAAAGGGCGCCGGAGTACGGTACCATTGCAATTCCAAGTGGCATTGGCAAAGCTTCCTCCGGGCACGTACACTTGCCAGGTGAATATTATCGATGAGATTGGGCGTAAGTTCGCATTTCCCCGCGGATCGGTTGTGGTGACGCCATGAATTCAGCCTTTCGTGTGATTACAATTTTCAGCCTCTTCCTGAAGATCGGATCGGGCCAGACTTCGCTCGAAGCGTTCGAGCATTTCGCAAAGAGACCAACGGCGCGCATTGTTTGGTCCAAAGTGGTGGACCGTATCGATACCGATCGGGCGCACGCGATGATCACTGCCCTGATCGTAGAAGACGCGAAATCGAATCCTTCGCGAATGCGAGGCGTCAGGATCGATTTGTCCGAGGGCGACGTGAAAGATCAGGTGTATGCAAGTGAGGATCTGATGGAACGGCTGACCAACGGTCTGAATGAGATTGCTGACGGCCTGCCGTATTTTCTGTCGCGTGGCTCGACCTCGTCGAACCGGTGTTTCGGCTCCGGTGTGTTCTGGCAGCAGACCGGACACGCGTTCTCGGCATCCTCGTGCTTCATCGGAGACTGGTATGGTTTGTCGGTTAACACCGGCAACGGAAGTTTTCGCTTCACTGGCATTCAACCGTCGTCCTTCGTCATTGCAATTGGTCGAGCCAAGGATGAATTGAACTAGCCCACTTCTTCATTCGCACGCCGCAGCAGCGACCGCATGTAAGCAATGCAATAAGCCGTCCCGGCACGCAGCATTCCCGTATCTCCAACCAGTTTCGGCACATGGTCCGGTTCGGCCGAACCATTGAACTTCACTTCGCGCAGAGCCTTCATCACGCGGTACATATCCATATAACCGTCGTCCGGAAAAGTCTCATCAAAATGCGGCATAGGGCCGGTCACATTGCGGAAATGCACTTCCAACAATCGTCCGCGGCTGCCGAAATCCTTGATCATCTCGAAGACATTCTTGCCCATCTTGTCGCCGCCTTCCGACCACGTACCGACGCAAAAGGTAAGTCCCCAATTCTTGCTCGCCCCGGCCAGTTGTTCGGCGCGGTGATAGCCATCATAATGCGTAAAGATCTTCGCCACGCCGTTCATTTTCGCCACCGGCGGATCGTCGGGATGCAGCGCCAGTTTTACACCGGCCTCTTCCGCAACCGGCAGCACGGCTTTGAAGAAATACGTGTAGTTGTTCCATATATCCTCGGCTGAATATTCTCGATCGAACGCCTGCTTCTCGATGTGGGCGCGGAAGTCCGCCAAGTCAAATTCGCGCGACGTGTAGCCGCGCCGTTCGATCATCTTGGTTGTATACGTATTTGCCGGATGAAAATCGTAGGACGCAACCGGAATCTCCAGTTTTCCCAAATCCCGCAGGAACTGGCGGTACGTTTCGATGTCCGCATCCCTTCCTGGCTGCCCAAGCTGTACCTTCAACGACCTATAAGAATAGTGAACGCCGGACGAGATGCGAAGTCCAAACTTGGCGAACCGGTCCCGCGTCGACCGAAGGTATTCGAACGGGGCCGCGCCCTCGCTGAACTCCACGCGAACCCAACGCAGCCCGATCTGCTTCAGGAACAGCAAATCGTCGTCCGAAATCGTCCGGCCGTTGATACGATGGGAGATCCTGATGTTCTCCGGCGCATATTCGTCAATGCCCTTCGCGCCGCGGGCGACGGCGGGCAGCAGCGCTGCCAATTGTAGGAAAATACGGCGTTCCATAGTAAGGATGTGGTTATTCTACTCCTGGTATACTACCGGGCGGACGAAGTTTACCGGCTTTGACTCTCTATCGTTTTTTGCTTTCGTCCGTCTACCCGTATGTTGACAGGCAATGGGGAAGCGGTAGCGCCCCTTAGGTCGAAACCGGCAATCGGCATGGACGAGGCCGCTTTAATCCGGGCGGCGCAGGGGGGCGATCAATACGCCTTTGAGGAGCTGGTCCAAGCATATGACCAGAGTGTGCTCCGGCTTGCGCTGAACCTCTTGCGTTCTCCGGAAGATGCAAGCGACGTATATCAGGAGGCTTTTCTCCGCGTGTACCGAAATCTGCATACTTTCCGCTTCGATTGCAGTTTCCACACCTGGCTGTATCGGATTGTGACCAACCTCTGTCTGGACCACCTACGGAAGCGGAAAGTGCGCCGCGAGGAATCGTCCGTAATTGAGACTTCCGAGGGACCGGTGGATCGAATGGATGTCGTTCCCGAGGAGCGCGCCGAGAACGATCCGCAGCGGAAATTGATGAGCCAGCAGTTGGGATTGCGCATTGAGGAAGTGCTGGGCGAACTCACGCAGCGGGAAAGGCTTGTGTTCGAACTGCGTCATTACCAGGGGCTACGGCTCCGGGCGATAGGGGAAATGCTCGGAACCACGGAAGAGGCTGCCAAGAACTGCCTGTTTCGGGCAACACAGAAATTGAGGGTTGCTCTGGGAGATTTTGTATGAACTGTGATGATGCCGCAAGGCTACTACCCTTGCAATTGTATGGCGAACTTTCGTTTGATGATGATGAGTTTCTAGAGCAGCATCTGGACGGGTGCCAGAGTTGCCGCGCTGAGCGGAAGCGCACACAGGCCCTTCACCGCTCCCTCGATGCGTTCCAACCCGATGTGGATCAGGCCCTGTTGGCAAATTGCCGCCGCAATCTCCGCCTCGCGCTTCCCGCCGCTCACGAGCCTGTTCCGCCGAATCGCCGCTGGTTCAGCTGGCTGCGTCCTGCCTGGGTAACTCCCGCCGGGGCAGTAGCGCTGCTGGCGATTGGCTTCATTAGTGCCAGACTCATTCCTTTGGGCGCCGGTCCGGCCACCGTCTATGCTCCGGGTGCCGCGAGCAACTCTCCGGTCGCTTCCCGTGTTCGTTATGTGGAACCGGGACCCGAGGGCCGGGTACAAATCGTCGTGGATGAAACCCGCCAGCGTACTCTTTCCGGCCAATGCGTGGACGACTCCATCAGAAAGCTGCTGGTGAATGCGGCGCGCGAGGCGTCCGATCCAGGGTTGCGAGTGGAATCGATGGAATTGTTGAACGCGAATGCAGGGAGCAACACCGACGTGCGCAGCACGTTGTTATACGCGTTTCAACACGACCCGAATTCCGGTGTGCGGCTCAAGGCGCTGCAGGGACTGAAGCGTTCGTTCGCCGACGCCGAGGTGCGCCGTGCGTTGTCGCGAGCGGTCTTGAGCGACGACAATCCGGGCGTGCGCACCCAAGCCATCGATCTGCTGGTGCAGAAGCGGGAGCCCGCTATGGCCGGAGTATTACAGGAGGTCTTGCGTAAGGAAGACAATACCTATATTCGTTTGCGCTGCCAGACTGTGTTACATGAGATGAGAGCTTCGGAAGATACGTTCTAATGAAAAGCCGTCAACCAGTTGTCGCGTTTGTTCTTACGTTGGTCTCAGTTACCGTTTTCGCCCAGGATATGTTGCGGCGCGAGGGATCGGATTGGATTCTCGAAACAAGAGGCTCCGCCCCCGTTCCTTTATCAGGCTTGGTGACGGTGAAAACCACAGGCGGTGTCGCGGTGCGGGGCGGATCGGCGAATCGCCTCTCTTTTGTTCTGCGCTCTCGCGTACAAGCTCGCAGCGAGGCGGATGCCAGGCGGCTACTAAAACCCGTCGTGCTCCGAACAGTGAACCGGGGGACAAGCCTCGAATTCGTGTTGGGTCCGACGAGGGCGGATTTGAGTTCCGACGTGGAATTCCAGGTCCCATCCACGTTGCAGCGATTGGTGATTCACAGCGGTGGCGGCAATGTCAGCGCCGTGAATCTCACGGGAAGTGTCGAAGCGCAAAGTGCGGGTGGAGTATTGCAGATTGATCGTATCGGCGGAGAACTCTTTGCCCGGACTGGCGGCGGCGAAATTCATCTCGGCACCATTGAGGGCGGGGTGAAATGCTTTTCCGGTGGAGGCTCCATCAGCGTGGAGCGTTGCGGTAAGGAATCGTGGTTTGAGACCGCGGGCGGCGATATCACCGTTCGTGAAACGGGCTCGCCGGTCCATTGTTCCACCGCTGGGGGCAGCATCCGCGTGGAACGCGCGGCCTCTTCGGTGACAGCTCATACAGGAGCCGGACGTATTGATGTGCTGAGTGCGGGCGGCGTGGTGATGGCGGAAAATTCCGGCGGTTCCATCCAGGTCGGGTCGGCGCAGAGCGTCCGGTGCGAATCCTCCGGCGGCGCGATTCGTCTCAGGAACGTCACGGGTTCGCTACGCGCCGTAACCGATGTCGGCAGCATCCTGGCGGAACTGATTCCGGGCCTGAAGCTTCAGAATTCCACGCTGACTACAGGCACTGGTGACATTACCGTTCTCATCCCGTCTAACTTGCCGTTGACCGTACATGCACAGTGCGATAGCGGCCGCGCAGGGCGTATTATCTCGGAGTTTCCGGAGATTCCGGTGACGCAAAGGCCTGCGTCGCTCACGGCAGAAGGCGCGCTGAACGGCGGCGGACCTCTTTTGCAAATCAGCGCGAATACGGGAATCATTTACTTGCGCCGCCAGAAGTAGAAATAGAGAGGTACGTATGAACAGATTCATTTGGCCAGTTGCAATTTCCGCCTTGATTACCGTCGTTCCCTCCTTCGCGCAGCATACACCAGAAGTGGCGGACCCCACGGTCTTCTTCGCGCAGATGGGTGGCGGAAGCTTTCTCGGTGTGGCGGTTCAGGAGATTGACGCGGAACGGGCGAAGGCGCTTCATCTCAAAGATGAGCATGGCGTGGAAATCACTCGTGTGGAGGAAGACAGTCCGGCGGCCAAGGCCGGCCTGAAAGTTGGCGACGTGGCCCTCGAGTACAACAACGAGCGCGTCGAGGGCACCGAGCAGTTCATTCGCCTGGTTAGAGAAACTCCAGCCGGCCGCGAAGTGAAAATTCTTGTCAGCCGCGGGGGGGCGACCCAGACACTGGTTGTCAAGATCGCCATGCGCAAGGCATTTGCGGGCAAGGGTCTCGAAGGTTTTCGCTTCGAGATGCCGAATCCGGAGGAGTTTCACAACATTCCGGTACCGGATATCCCGAAGACTTTCATGAGTTGGCGAAGCGGCATGCTTGGCGTGGAAGCGGAATCGGTAAATGGCCAACTCGGGCAATACTTCGGAGTGAAGGAAGGCGTGCTGATTCGTGCGGTGATGAAGGATTCCGTCGCCGAAAAGGCCGGCATCAAAGCGGGCGATGTCGTCACCAAAGTGGATGGCACCGCCGTGTCGAGTCCGAATGAAGTTACCACCGCGCTTCGATCGCGGCGCGGCAAAAATGCTGTTCCCGTAACATTGACCCGCGATCATCACGAGATGACGCTGACAGTGAACCTCGAAGCGGAAAAGAGCGGAGGGGATGGTGTCCCTTTGCGAAAAATCTCCACCCACTCGCGCGACATTATGTGACTGGCCCCGGAGTAAATGGCGCCAGGGCGTTGTGAAGTCCCCAGTGGTCGGCCCATGTTTTCTTGCGCCCGCTGGCGACATCTAAGATGAACTGAAAAAGCTCCCAACCCACATCGGCGATACTCGCGTCGCCGGTCGCAATGCGGCCTGCGTCGATATCGATCAAATCCGGCCAGCGCTCCGCCAGTGCGGTCCGCGACGATACCTTCACTACGGGCGCCAGTGCCAGGCCATACGGAGAACCCTCGCCCGTTGTGAACACGTGTATGTTCATCGAAGCGAGTTGTTGCGTCCCGCAAATGAAATCGCTAGCCGGAGTTGCGGCAAAAATCAGGCCCTTTGCCGTGACGCGCTCGCCGTGCGTGGCCACTCCCATGAGCGCCGTGCTGCCCGCCTTGGCCACTGAACCGAGCGCCTTCTCCACGATGTTCGACAATCCACCGCGCTTGTTGCCGGGTGTGGGATTGGCACTGCGATCCGCGAAACCGCGCGTGAGGTAATCGTCGTACCATTTCATTTCGCGGATCAAATCGCGCGCCACATTCTCGTTGATTGCTCTTGGCGTCAGCAAATGTACAGCATCGCGGACCTCCGTGACTTCGGAGAACATCACCGTGGCGCCCGCGCGAACCAGCAGATCGGCCGCGTAACCGACCGCCGGATTGCACGTCACTCCGGAGAACGCGTCGCTCCCGCCGCATTGCAAACCGACCACCAGATCCGCGGCGCTGCACGTCACTCTGCGCCGTTGGTTCAACTCTCCGAGCCGTTTCTCCGCGCCTTGCAGAATGGCGCTCACCATATCGCCGAAGCCGTGCAGATGCTGATCCTGCAGTCGGATCAGATACGGATCGTTTTCGAGAATCGGCAACTGTGCCCGCTGCGGAAACAGCCGCGAGGGCTGCATCTTCTCGCATCCGAGGCTGACGATCAACGGAGTGCCGCCGATATTCGAGTGCGAGCTGATGTGCCGCAGAGTTTGAATCGGGATTGCAGCGCCCGGCGCATCAATAGCGACGCCGCAACCATACGTGTGAGTGATAGCCACTACGTCATCCACGTTGGGGAACTTCGGTAGCAGCTCTGCTTTGATGCGGCGGACTGCGTAATCCACTGTGGGCGCGACGCACTGTACCGTTGTCGTGATACCCAAAATGTTCTTGGTTCCGACGCCTCCATCGGGGTTCCGAAAGCCTTCAAAGGTGTAGCCCTCGAGCGGCGGAAGCGGCTTGGGAACCGCGGTGGCGAGGGAGAGCTCATCCAGTGCGGGCGCGGACGGCAGCTCCACCGAGTCCTCCCGAATCCAAGACCCCGCGCGAACTGCACGTGACGCATGCCCGATCACCTGACCGTAGCGGATGATCGGTTCACCCTGCTCGAAGTCGCACAGCGAAACCTTGTGCGCCTGCGGAATGCGCTCTGTCAACACCAGGCCATTGGCAAAAGTAGCGCCGGCAGCCAATCCCTCCAGGTCTACAATGATGGCGACATTATCTGAGGGATGAACCTGAACGAAGCGAGGCATGGCTTGTCTAAATTCTGTCACAACGATCGATTTCATTCGATTTCCTGATCGTGATCCGCGTGGTATCCTAAGAGTGCATCTATAAGTTCCTTGTTCTTCGTTTGAACCTGCTTTACCGCATCTCTCAATCGATCTGCTCGGGGTTTGGATAGCTTTATCGAAATAGAGAGATTTACTCATGAAAGAAAAAGGTGTTGTGAAGTGGTTCGACGCTCCCAAAGGCTATGGCTTTATTCAGCGTGAAGATGGTTCTGACGTGTTCGTGCACTATTCGGCCATCGCTACCAGCGGTTACCGCAGCCTGACGGAAGGCTCGCAAGTGGACTTCGTCGTCAAGCGCGGCCCCAAGGGCCTGCAGGCTGAAGAAGTAACCATCGCTTAAGCTCTTAACCTGGAAGGCCGTTCCTCGAACGGCCTCCTGTTCCCCTACGGCAGACTGCTCGCGTGAGCAAAGGAGCAATCGCATGCAGTTCCTATTCAAGGGCTTCCAGCAAATGACCGACCAGCGCCGCTTTCTGTTCGAAGGCGTCGAGGGCAACTATTCCCGGCAAACTTTTGTAATCACCACCGACGTCAAATTGTTCACCAAGCATCGCGTGCAACTTCAGGACGGCCCGTTGATGTGTCTCCATCTACTCGAGACGAGAGAACCGGCTGTTCCACAGGCACAAGTGGATATCGTGCTTACGGAAGAAGACATACTGACGCACGTTCGAGCCAGGCTCGCCGATCAACTGAGTGCGTCGCTACGCCGCAAGAAACCGCCGAGAGGCGCTCAACCGCCAGAGCCGGCCGAGGTTTAGTTTATGCCTTGGTCAAACGACTATTTCTACGCGTTCGATTCGCAGTCGATCACGAATTTAGCTCCCGCGGCGTCCGGCATTTACGCGATTTTCAATCGGGATCGTTATATTTGCGTCGGCCGTAGTGCGGATATCCGCAAGACGCTGCTGGGCCAGGTGAACGACACCAAGGGTGTGGTCTTCAAGTGGCGGCCCACGTCGTTTCGCTTCGAGGTCTGCTCCGAACTTCAGGCGCGGAACCGTTGCATGTCGCTCATCATTGAATGCCGGCCAGCCTGTCCGGTCCGCTAAACCCGTCTATCATGTGATAATGCGCCGCGCATTGTCTTTGCTGCCCGTGTTGCTCGTCATCGGCGGGCTTTTCGGTGGCGGCCTTGTATTGGCTCTTGTGCAGAGCCTTGGATATTTTGCGCCGGCCGGAGAGCATTCGTTCACCCTCGCTCACTATCAGGCACTCGTTTGGGACAAAGAGATCCGTTTCTCCGTTCTGCTGACGTTCGCTCTCGGCAGCGTATCGACGATCATTTCGGCGGTGCTCGGCGTATCGCTCGCTCTGGCGTTTCGCGGAGTCGCCAAGGGCAATCGTATTCTCACCGCGCTGTTGCAGGTCCCTATTGGCGTTCCACATCTGGCCATGGCGATCGTTCTGATTGACGTAGCCGGACAAAGTGGTCTGGTGGCGCGCATCCTCCATGTGCTGGGATTCGCTGCTGTTCCGGCAGCCTTCCCGGAGTTGATCAACGATCGCTACGGAATCGGAATCGCCGCTGCCTACGTGCTGAAGGAAACACCTCTTATCGCGCTCGTGGCGTTGGCGATGCTGCGGCGAGTGGCAGAGGAGTACGAACTTGTGGCAGCTACTCTCGGCGCTTCAAACTGGCAGCGTTTTCGACACGTTACGCTGCCCTTGATCGCACCGGCTATTGTTTCAGCATCGCTATTGGTCTTCGCATTTGTCTTCGGCGCTTTCGAGATTCCCTATGTGCTCGGCCGCCCTTATCCCGCGATGCTCGGGGTGATAGCGCAACGCCGCTTCATGAGCATCGACTTGGTGGAACGTCCCGATGCCATCGCTGTCGCCGTATTCATGTCTGCTGTGTCCACGTTGCTCATCTGGGCGTATCTGCGTTTGAGCCGGCACCTGATCGGCGATAGGCCGGCCCTATTTTAATGAGTTTCTTGATGCGATTCGCCCGGCCCGTCGCTGTAGCATTCACCGCCGCACTGGCGCTGGTTCCATTTGTTCTCTTGGGAACCTGGTCGTTGGCGCGTTCGTGGTTCTGGCCGGCGTTGCTGCCGCAGAGTTGGAGTTTTCGCGCGTGGGAGTATGTCCTGGCTCCGGAATCCGGAGTGGCGGCCGCGCTGGTCACCAGCATGGGGATTGCGATGCTCGTCACCCTGTTATCAGTTGTCTCGGCGATTCCTGCAGCCCGCACTCTCGCTTATCATGAATTCGCCGGGAAACGGATCTTCCTGTTTGTCCTATTGCTTCCTGTTCTCGCTTTGCCGCTCGCGTCCGCTATGGGAGTTCACGGGCTCTTTCTGCGGTTCGGCCTCACGGAAAACATAATGGGCGTGGTGCTGGTCCATCTCATTCCCGCGGTGCCGTATGCGACGCTCATGTTGACTGGAAGCTTCTCAGCACTCGACCGCGACCTGGAAGCGCAGGCACGAACGCTCGGTGCGACGCCGCTGGCCGTTTGGCGATACGTGACGTTGCCGGCAATCGCACCGGGATTAGCTGTTGCCTCCGCATTCGCATTTCTCATTTCGTGGAGCCAATATCTGATGACGTTGTTGATCGGCGGCGGCCGCGTGCTGACGCTCCCGCTCACGCTGGTCGCATTCCAACGCGGCGGCGATGAGGCCATTACCGCCGCGCTCTGCCTGATCTTCATTGCGCCGACCCTGTTTGTGTTTTCCGCTGTGGCGCAATTTGTTCGATATGAAGCGTAGAGAGATTTTGGCGGTTCTCGCCGCGAGTGCATGCAGTAAGCCGAAGGCCACCTTAACGCCCGCGCAGTTTGAAGCCATGCCATGGGACGAGGTTGTGGCGAAAGTGCGCGGCTCCGAAGTTGCGTTCGCCACGTGGACCGGCGATGAGGATCGCAATCGTTACTTCCGCTCGAGGGTCGCGTCCGATCTGCAAAACAAGTTCGGCATCACGCTCCGCATCGTTCCACTCGGCGATACGGCCGACGCGGTGAACAAATTGTTGAATGAAAAAGGGGCAGGGAAGACCGCCGGCGGATCCATCGACATGATCTGGATCAACGGCGAAAACTTTCGCACAGCGAAGCAGGGAAATCTTCTCTGGGGTCCATTCTCCGGGCGCCTGCCGAACATTCGCCTGTACGACGACGCAGTGGGTAAGCGTGATTTCGGCACGCCCATCGAGGGTCTGGAAGCTCCATGGCAGAAATCGCAATTCGTCATGGCTTACGATTCCGGCCGGACGCCCGAGCCTCCGAAGTCAATCGAAGCTCTACGTCTGTGGATCAAATCGCATCCCGGCCGCTTCACTTATGTTGCGCCGCCTGATTTTACGGGCTCGGTTTTCATACGTCATATCCTGGTGCATCTTGGTGGACGCGATCCTGGTTTCTGGACCGGCTTCGACGAGAAACTTTATCAGCGGGCGTCCGCCGCGGCCATCGCTTATTTGAACGGCATCAAACCGTACCTTTGGCGCCGCGGCGAGACCTACCCTTCCACCGGCAAGGAACTCAACCGGCTATTCGTTAACAATGAAGTGGATTTCGCTATGAGCTACGGCCCGTCGTTTGCATCGGTGAAGATTGCTAAAGGCGAGTTTCCAAAAACAGCTCGTACGTTCGTTTTCGAGGAGGGTACGATCGGCAACTACAACTTTCTTGCCATCCCATTCAACGCAGGGAACGCGGCCGGAGCGCTCGTGACCATCAACGAGCTGATGTCGTTCGACCAGATCGTCGAGATCACCCAAGCCCTTGGTGAACAATTCCCGTTGAGTCTCGATCGTCTCTCAGCCGCGCAGAGGGCTGCGGTGAGCGCATTGCCGATTCCGGTCGCGACTCTCTCCATTGCCGAACTCGCCACACACTTTCTACCGGAACCCGACGCCGACTATCTGACGCATTTCGAGAAAGACTGGTTGGAGAAGGTATTGCGGCAGTGAGCATCAGCCTTCGAATCGATCACATCACGGCGGGCTACACGGCTGCGCCGGTGCTGCATGATCTATCGCTCGAGGTGAATGCGGGCGAACTGGTCGCGCTACTGGGTCCATCCGGCTGCGGGAAGACAACGATTCTCAAACTCATTGCCGGCTTGCTCGAACCGCAAAGCGGCGGGATTTACTTCGCGGGAACCAATGTTCGAGGCATTCCCACGGAGAAACGTGGCGCGGCGATGGTCTTCCAGAAGCCTCTCCTCTTCCCGTATATGAGCGTGGCGGAGAACGTCGGATTCAGTCTGAAGCTTCGAGGGTCCGCTCAGTCCGAAATTGCCGCGCGTGTGGCGTCTGCGTTGTCGCTGGTGCGGCTGGATGGTTACGGAGCGCGCAGGCCGAATCAACTCTCCGGCGGCCAGGAGCAGCGTGTAGCGCTGGCCCGTGCGTTGGTCAGTGACCCTCGCGTGCTGTTGCTGGACGAGCCGTTTGCTTCGCTCGACGAAAATCTGCGCGTGGAAATCAGGACGCTGGTCTCCGGTATTCAGCGCAAACTTGGCATCACAACCGTCTTTGTGACGCACGATCGAACCGAGGCTGCCGCCCTGGCGACGCGGATCGCCTTTATGCGTAACGGGCGCATTGAGCAGTGTGCCACACCGGGCCAGTTCTACACCGCTCCCGAGACCGTTGACGTCGCACGTTTCTTCGGTTGGCAGGTGCTCAACGCCAAGGACGGGCTGTTTCCAGCCCCGCCTGGCACGGATTGGGTCGCGTTTCGCCCTGAGGAGGCCGAGGTTGTAGATGGCGGACAGGCTGTGGTGGAAACCAATATAGATCTCGGGACGCGAACGCGGACCGTGGTTGCGTTGGCATCGGGCGAGACCGTCGAAGTGGAGCACTTTCGAAAGGGTCTTGCTCCAGGCGCCCCGGTTTCCGTCGCTGTCCCCGATGAGGCGATGCGATTCTTCGCCGCCGCATCCGCGATACGATGAGGCTTTAGTGGAGGACGTGTGGAATCGATCTATTACGTAATGACGTGGCTCTGCCATCGCACTTGCGAGCACTGCTATGAAGACCGATTTCATCCCTACCACGGCGAAGAGCTCAAGAAAGTGGTTCGCGAATCCCAGCAGAACGTTCCGCGTATCATTGCGAATTTCCCAGATCGCTTCACCTACCGTGATCTGAACGACGTGGACGAGCAGGGCAAGTTCCGTGAAAAGCGCGGCCGGGTGATTCTTGCGGGAGGAGAGATCCTTTTGGAAGCGGTCCGCGAGAGGGTCCTGTATCCGGCGCTGGAACAACTCAGGCGCAAGTATCAGGACAAAGGCGGTGTGGAGATCATCGTGCAAACCACGGGCGACTTGCTCACTGAGCGCTTCGTCGTCGAATTGCTCGAGCGGGGCGTGTCCGTGATCTCTGTTTCCGGCATGGACGAATATCACGACGGCATGGACACGGCTGAGGCGCAGCAGAAGCTGCAGACTAAGCTCAGGAAGATCTTTGAAGCCCACGGCGTGCAGGAGTGGACTCCTCCACCGCGTCCGGAAACCGAACGCTACTATCATTTCTTCGGCGCGACTCCGGGCTCCTGGATCGGCCGCCTTTGGCCGCGCGGACGCGCGTGGAAGAACGAGCTGTCGACCGCTACGTTGGCGGACAACTTCTGTAATGCCTGGTCCGGCGGCTTGAATTTCCTTCAGCATGAGTTCAGTGGCTCCGAGGTTTCTATCGAACCGAGCGGTGGTGTGTATCCGTGTTGTATAAAAACCAAAGCGCCCGTGGGAAACCTTCTCGAGAACAAGCTCGACGACATCTTGAACGGCCTCGTGGGCAATCCGGTTTATGAAGCGATTTCCATGGGTCACCCGGAACGCATGGGCATCGCGCACGGATGGAGCGTTGAAAAGTTCCTCGAAAAGTCGCGCACTGTTTTGCCTTCAGGACGCACGTATCAGAACCTGTGTATCGGATGCGATGCATTCCATGAAGAAGTGCTGATGTTCGATAAGAAGGAGCTGGTTCAAATTGCTTAGAGTGCTTCTGGCCGTGTCGCTGTTCGCGGTAGCCGCGTTGGCTCAACCTCGCAGTGCGCCGAAGTCCGGATATCGCGAGTGGGGTGTCTATCAGGGCGGCCCCGAGAGCATTCACTATTCGGCGCTGAATCAGATCAACCGTGGCAATGTCGAAAAGCTCAAGGTGGCGTGGACGTTCGACGCCGGCGATGCGTTCCCTGGCTCTGAGTTGCAATGCAATCCGATCGTCGCTCACGGAATTCTGTATGCGAGTACGCCGAAGCTGCGCGTCGTGGCTCTCGATGCAGCCACCGGTGAGCTCCGTTGGAGCTTCGATCCGAACGATGGTATTCGCGCGCTCGGAAAGATGCGGAACCGCGGTCTTACCTACTGGGAGCAGGGCACGGACCATCGCATTTTTGTCGCTTCGCGCCACCTGCTCTACGCGCTCAATGCGGCGACTGGCAAGCCCATTTCGACGTTTGGTGAGTCAGGGCATATAGATCTGCGCGAGGGGCTCGGCCGGCCTCCGGCGGAACTCTTCGTAAGTGCATCCAGTCCCGGCATCATTTACAAAGACATGCTCATCATGGGTAGCCTCGTGCCCGAGACGCTGCCCGGAGCGCCCGGCGACATTCGGGCCTACGATGTCCGCACGGGCAAGATCCGGTGGAGCTTTCATACCATTCCGCATCCTGGCGAATTCGGCTACGAGACCTGGCCGAAGGATGCGTGGAAGTACTCGGGCGGCGCGAATAACTGGTCGGGTATGAGCCTGGATGAGAAGCACGGGCTCGTCTTCGCGTCGACCGGTTCCGCGTCGTTCGATTTCTACGGGGCAAATCGAGTTGGCGATAATCTCTTCGCCAATTGTGTTCTCGCGTTGAATGCCGCTACCGGCGAACGCGTCTGGCACTTTCAAGGCGTGCGGCACGACGTGTGGGATCGTGACTTTCCGGCGCCTCCCAGTCTGGTGACGGTTCGGCGTGACGGCCACCTCATTGATGCCGTTGCACAGATCAGCAAATCCGGGTTTGTCTTCGTGCTCGATCGCGCAACGGGCAAGCCGTTGTTCCCGGTGGAGGAACGCAGCGCTCCTGTATCGCAGGTGGATGGAGAAGTGCTGGCGAAGATGCAGCCGTTTCCTGTTAAGCCGCCGCCCTTTGCCCGCCAGGCCTTGACCGAGGACATGCTCACCACGCGCACCCCTGAGGCGCATGCGGCGGCGGTTGAGCAGTTCCGGAAGCTCCACAGCAATGGGCAATCGACGCCTCCAAGCTTCGAAGGCACGATCATTTTTCCCGGCTACGACGGAGGCGGCGAGTGGGGCGGCGCGTCGTTCGATCCGGAGAGCGGATTGCTCTATGTGAATGCCAATGAGATGGCATGGATTCTGAAAATTGTCGAGCGCCCGGTAGCCAAAGAGAAGACCAGTGCAGTGGTTCTCTATAAGCAAAACTGCGCGAGCTGCCATCGTGAAGACCGTCGCGGGACTCCGCCGGAGTTTCCCTCGCTTATGACGATCGCGAAGAAGTATTCGGCGTCCGAAGTCGCCTCGATTATTCGACGCGGCAACGGCCGCATGCCGGCGTTTCCACAGCTTCGCGCCGAGGCCGTCCAGGCGATCACCTCTTACTTGATGACCGGCGAAGATGTCGCGACGACCGGTGGAACCTCGGCCGACTACATGCCGAAATACGGGACCGACGGATATAACAAGTTTCTCGATCCCGATGGCTACCCCGCTGTTCAGCCGCCATGGGGCACTCTGAACGCGATCAATCTGGATACTGGCGAAATCGTCTGGAAGATTCCCTTCGGCGAGTTTCCGGAGCTTGCGGCTAAGGGCATGGGCAACACCGGAACAGAAAACTACGGGGGCGGCGTTGTGACTGCCGGCGGACTGCTCTTTATCGGCGCCACCAATCATGACCGCAAGTTTCGTGCCTTCGACAAGACTACTGGAAAGCTGCTTTGGGAGACGACGCTGCCCGCTGCCGGTAACGCCACACCCGCCACTTATGAGGTGAACGGAAAGCAGTTTGTGGTGATCGCCGCCGGTGGAGGGAAATCGAAGGCGCCTTCCGGTGGCAGCTATGTCGCGTTTGCTTTGGAATAGCTACCGGTGCCTGTGTGGGTGCGAATGAACTCCATTGCCCTCGTGACGGTGCCTGTGCGCATGAATGAGATTCGTACGCCGCAGCAGATCTTCGTCCTGGAGTAGTTCGGCCGGCCGGCCTTCCGCTACCAGCGTGCCTGCCTGCAAGAGGAAGCAGTGGTCCGCGATGTCCTCCACTAATCCGAGATCGTGAGTCGCGGTGATGACCGTCTTCTTGCCGTCGCCCCATCCGATGAGCAGGTCGATGATCTGGCTCTGGCTCCTGGGGTCAAGTGCGGCGGTGGGCTCATCGAGGAGGAGAACATCGGGATCGAGAACGAGCACTGAGCCGATGGCCACGCGCTTCTTCTCTCCGCCTGACAGCCGGTGTGGCGGCCGGTCGCGCAGATGAGAAATCTCCATCTGGTCCAGCACAGCATCCACTCGCTCCAGGATCTCTTTCTTCGGCCATTGCAACTGCAGCGGTCCGAAGGCGAGTTCGTCGAACACCGTGGGACTGAAGAGCTGCACGTCAGGATTCTGAAACACTAGTCCTACGCGCCGGCGGAATTGGAACGCGAACTCGTCGTCTTCGAAAATTGCCGGATCGAGGTTGGTTCCGCAGAAGGAAAGGCTGCCGGAATCGGCGAAGTATAGTCCATCGAGCAGACGCAACAGCGTTGACTTGCCGGATCCATTCGCACCGAGAAGTGCGACGCGTTTGCCTTCTCCGATAGTCAACGAAAGGCGGCTGAGAGCTACGACGGAGTTGTACTGAAAGGTGAGATTATTGGCGTGGAATACGGGCGTCATTGGCCTAATCTCCAGGCGAGAATTGAGACGGAGAGGAACACGAACAACCAGCACCAGTCGGACGGCCGCGCGTGAAAGTCGTTGAGTGAATACACTTCACCGCGGTAGCCGCGCGATTGCATGGCCAGGTGAATGTCGGCGCTGAGATGGAATGTTTTGCTCAAGAGGACGCCTACCGTGGAGGCCGCTAATCGCCGGCGGTCCGCCGAATGCAACACGCCGACGGTCCGGCTCTTTCTCGACTCGAACATGTCGAACGCCGACTGCATCAATAGGAACAGATACCTGTGTGTCATCCCTAGTATCACGACGAAGACCACGGGCAATCGAAAAACCCGGAGGGCCTTTAAGACGTGCGTCCATGGGGTGGTTAGGACGAGCAGCGTGGTGAGCGTCGTCGCGGCCTCGGCTCTCGAGAGAAGATACGCGGCGCTTCGCAAGCCTTGCTCCGTCACGGTCCAGCCGAGCGTCGGGACCGTCCAAACCGAACGGCCTGGCGTGATGAAGATTGCGGGAAGCGCAATGCAGCCGGTGAACAATAGGGCCGGTCCCCAGATCCAGCGCGCCAGCTTTCCCAATTCCATTCGCGAGGCGATTGCCAATATGAGGCCAATGGCGAGCACACTCACAATTACCCAGAGCCGCCGCGCCAGCGCGCTCGAGAGAATCAACGCGAGAATCCCAATCACTTTCACTCGAGGATCGATCCCTTG
>Ga0105237_10001012_pt1 | contig 37818 bp, 32 predicted proteins | sample KBSC24metaG_FD_81520 | JGI IMG/M metagenome (GOLD analysis project Ga0105237, IMG submission 81520) | Corn rhizosphere microbial communities from Kellogg Biological Station, Michigan, USA - KBS C2-4 metaG | ecosystem: Host-associated > Plants > Roots > Rhizosphere > Soil | place: Michigan, USA...
CACGGCCCTGTTCTGACCGACGATGTCCTGCAAAACCTGTAGCACCTGATCGAGCGTCCCGCCGTCTCCATCACTGTCGAGACTGCCGAATCCCTCGTCGATAAAGATCGTATCGAGGCGGATTGCACCATGGCTCATCTCGACGATGTCAGAGAGACCCAGCGCAAGAGAAAGCGCGGCAATGAAGGTTTCACCACCTGAGAGCGTGCTAACCTCACGCGCGCGACCGGTCTGTATGTCGTGCACGCGGATATCGAGACCGCGCTTGCGACGGCCTCCTACTGTCTGGACATCGCGCTCCAGTCGATATCGCCCCTGGCTCATCGGGTCGAAGCGAAGGTTGGCGGCTTCCAGCACCTGATCGAACATCGCGCCGACGGCGTAAGTCTCCAGAGTGATATTCATCGAGTTGCGGCCTTCGAACGCGTCCGCCAGCGCGCGCAAAGGGCCGGATTGTTCGTTCAACAGCGCGAGGCGCTCCATCTGCTCGCGCAGGCTTTCGAGCAATTGGGTCAGCTGGTTGCAACCCGCCCGCGCGTCGGCGGCAGCGCGGGTGGCGGTCGCGGCAGCTGCCTGCGCAGCATCCCGGTCGGCGCGAAGAAGCTCGAGATTTGGGCGCTCGCGATCCGCGATCGCCGCGCTCGTATCCTCGACCCGACTCTGCGCACGCGTCAGGTTTTCGCGGAACGTGTTGAGTTGTTCGAGCATGGTCGCGATGTTCGCAATATCGGCTTTCGCCACCCGATACCGCTCATCGGTCAGCCCGAGCTCGGCTCGCCGTGTCGCGTAAGCGGTACGCGCATCGGCAAGGTCCTGGTCGCATTCGGCGATACGCTTTCCCGCACCCGTTCGGTCGCTCTCGGCGGCGGCGCGATCAGCGCTGCTCTGCGTGCAAGCGTCCTGCGCCGTCTGGATTTCCTGCTGACGCTGGTCGATCTGCGTGCTGACGGTACGTCGCCGAAGCGCGATCGCGGCGGCATCGCGAAGCGATTCAGGAACTGCGGCGATATGGTCATTATATGACTGCCGTGCGAGCGCGGCCGCTGTCTCCGCCGACTGCTCTGCTTCGGCCTTCGTCGAGCGTTCGGCGTCCGCCGTGGTGACGTTGCCCTCAAGCGTCCCGGTCTGTCCGACGAGGGACGCAACATCGACACCAGCGCCCAGCGCCTCGATCGCCTTGCCCATCCGCAGGGCCTCACCCTCGAGATCCGCGGCACTGCCTTCGGGCGCGTCCAGCGCCTCCAGGGCAGTCTTTCGTTCATCCCGAACGCTGCGTGCAGCGCTGAAAGCTGATTCCGCCGCCTGTGCATCCGTTGCGGCGCTGTCGAGAGCGACCTGCGCCTCACGCCATGCGGCCTCCAATCCGGCGGCGGGCTCGCCACCATGGGCCGGCCGGGGATGGTCTGCGCTGCCACAGACGGGGCAGGGGCTGCCGCTCTCAAGGCTCTCGGCGAGCAGCCTCGCCTGGCCGGCGATAAATTCCGCCTGCCGATCACGGACCGCGCTCTCAAGGCCGCTACGGTGCAACCGTGCGTCCGCCACGGTGGTCTGCGCTTTCGTCAGAAGCCCTTCGGCGGTTTCCAGGGCCGTCCGAGCCCGCTCCACCTCGCGTGCGTGGCGCGCTAGCCGCTGAACGCGGTCGCGATCTGCGGTGAGGCGCACCCGTTCATTCTGGTTGGCATGCGCCCGATCGACGTTTTCACGGTGGGTGACGAGCGCTTGCGTTGCACGATCGGCCTGTTGCCGGGCCGTCGCGGCCGCGGTCCGCGCGCTTGCGAGCAGGCTCTCGGCATTCTCGGCCTGCACCTTCAAATCGGCGGCATCGGCGAGGACCGTAGCATAGCGATCGAAATCGGAAAGTTGCCGCTTCAAGGCGTCGATTTCACCGACCTTGGCTTTCAGATCTTCCAGTGTCCGCTGCGCTGTCGCCTCTGCCGCCACGGTTTCGGTCATGCGCCGCGAGGCGAGCGTCTCCGCGTCCTTGGCCGCAGCCAAGGCTGTGACCGCGCGCGTGACGGCGGCATCACGATCGACCAGCTGCGCCGCGCATCCGGCCGCCGTATGGCGCTCGCGAAGGGCGTCCATATCGGTCTGGCGTCCTTGAAGGGCCGCGAGCGCTGTCGCCGCAGCGCTGGCTTCATCGAGCCATTTCTGCAGGGCCTCACCATTGCCAAGCGTGACGGCGGCGGCGGCACGGGTCGCGTCGGCCGTGGCGGCGCCGACATCGAGTTCGGCGCAGCGTCCTTCCGCTGCATCGATCGCGCTGGTCAGATCATCGGTGCTGGCGAACCCGGCGTTGGTCAGTTGCTGAACGTGCAGCGACATGCCCTGTTGGTAGGTCGTGCGGGCTTCGGCGGCACGCTCCTTCAGGCGCTCGGTCATCCGCTCGTAGAGCGAGACGTCGAACAGGCCGCGCAATATCTCCAGACGCGCCTTGCTGTCCGACGCGAGGAAGCGCTCAAATTGCCCCTGAGGCAGAAGGACGATCTGGCGGAATTGCTCGACGTCGTAGCCAAGCAATTCGCGAACGCGTTCGTTGACCACGCCGACGCGCTTTTCGGCCAACACGGTTCCGCAATTGTCGACCGAGACATCATCGACCTCGATATCGGTCGCATCGAACAGATGGGCGGTATGGACATGGTCGGTCTCACCTTCGCCGCGCAATCTCGGCCGCTTCTGCTCGGGCTGCCGGCGCACGAAGTAACGCTTGCCGCCAAGCTCGAACAGGAATGCCACCTCTGTGAGGGTCTGGGCGGCGGCATGGCCTGACCGCATGCTGGTCGTCGGTTGCTCATGCCTCGCGCCTTCCCCGAACAGAGCGAACGCCATCGCGCTGAAAATCGAGGACTTGCCCGATCCGGTTGGCCCGTAGATCCCGAACAGGCCTGCATCGACGGCACGGCGGAAGTCCCCGACCTCGGTCGCGGCATAGGGCCCGAAGGCGGTAATAAAGAGCTTGAGCGGTTTCACGCCTGGATCTCCTGACGCGTTTCGTGGATCAGCGTGTTTACGAGCTGGGTGTCGATCTCGCCCGGTGCCTCCCCGCGGACGAATTCTATGAAGTCGGAAACGAGGGTCTCCGGATCGTCGATCGCGGCGCGCCCTTCACCCAGCCTCTCCTCCAGCGTGCGTTCAGCGCGTTCGTAACTGAGCTGGACAGCATTGGGGTAGAGCACACGAACGCGCTTCATCGGATCGATTTGGAGTGTCTCATCGGTGAGGACCACGCGGATGAAATCATCCGAGCCAACGGGCGCTGCGACCAGTTCCTCGAGTGTCCCCCGGATCGTCCGGGCCTGCCGTCGGGGCTTCAACGGGATGGCCGTCGTCTCGATGGAGCCATCGGCTGCCATGTCGATGAGCGTCAGCGACTTCTCCTGACCTTCCTCGTCGAAGCCGAAGGCGAGCGGTGAGCCGGAGTAGCGAATATGCGATGCTCCCACCGATTGCGCCCGATGGAGATGGCCGAGCGCGACATAGTGGGCGCCGTCGAAAATCTCCGCGCTGATCGTCTCGATCCCGCCGACGGTACGTGACAGCGACCGTTCGCTGTCCGTCGAGGCGGCACCTTCGACGAAGCTGTGGGCGACCACGATCCAGCGAGCGCCGGCCGGGACACGGTCACGCGCGGCGTTAACCTGGGCAGCAATAACGTCGGCCGGGCAGCTGATATTCTCTGCATCAAAGCAGGCCCGCGCGGCGAATTCGTAGGAGAAGGGAAGCGCAGAGATCGCAACCGACCCATGCTCGTCTTCGAGGACCATCGGCAGGTCGTGGGCGTCGAGCGGTCCACGGATCAGCGCCTTTTCGATCGGCGCGAGGACGCCGAGCATGCCGATCTGGGCGGCCGCATCGTGATTGCCCGCGATGATGACGATGGCGAGCCCGGGGTTGGCGGTCGCCCGCACCAGGAAGTCTCGCAGCCGGGTGAGTGCCGTCTGCGGTGGCCCGGCGCGATCGAAGATATCGCCGGCGATGATCAGCACATCGGGGGAATGCTCGAGAATCGCGGAATCGATCTGCGCGAGGATCACGTCATGATCCTCGTCGAGCGCTAGCTGGAAGAACGGGCGACCGAGGTGCCAGTCGCTCGTGTGCAAGATCCGCATGCCCTGATTCCATCTATTTTCTATGCGTGTAGAAACTAGATAGATTATCTCCCGAGAGTCAACTACGATCGCGCCATGACCGACGGCGAGCTCAAGCCCGCACAGCGTGCGCGGCTACATTATCTGGACCAATGCCTGACTTGGCTCGGTCAGGCGAACAGGCGCGACTTGATCGAGAGATTCGGAATCTCGAACGCGCAGGCAGCGGTCGACTTTCGGATTTACATTGCGCGCGTGCGCGCGCCCGCACCAATCTATGACGCCGTCCGCAAGACCTATGTCGCGGCCGGGGCACACCGTGGGCTTGAAGATACCAGCGGGTCACCTTCGCTCGAGGCGATCTACGCGCAGGCCCACCAGGATTTTGCGCGGCTACCCGGTCCAACCCGGCAATGTCCGGCGCCGGTGATGCGCGAACTCAATCAGGCGATCGAACGGCGCTGTTTTATCGAGATCGACTATGTCTCGATGTCGTCCGGCCGACGTGATCGGCAGTGGATCGCGCCCGCGCATATCGCGAGCGACGGCGAGCGCTTGCATATCCGCGCCTGGAGTCCGGATCGCAGTGAGTGGCGCGACTTCCTACCTGTTCGGGTGTCGAGCGGCAGTAGCTTCGCCATGCGCCCGATCGAGGAACCACTGCCGCCCGACGAAGACTGGGACACGGTGATAGAGGTCCGGCTGCGGCCCCGAGCGGACCTGACCGAGGATCAGAAGCGAGCGGTCGGGCTCGAATATGGTTTTGAAGGCGAGGGCATCCGCTTTGAAACGCAGCGGGCGCTAGAATTTTACGTTGAGCGGCGCTGGGGGCTTGATCGTCCCGGCGCTCGCCTCGAACGATATTGATCGCGCTATGGGCGGCAACGTCACCATCTATCCGCGCGAGCGGCCCGCGGCTGACAGCCTGCTTATAACATGCACGAGACTTCCTCGGCACTAGAGATCGTACTCTTTTGGCGAGACACTCAGATCCTCATGATCGATCTCCTGTCCGGTTGGGCCGAAACGCTCGTCGTCCTCGTCCTCGCAGAACAGGTCGCTCCAGGAGCTTGTATCGACACCCCACTCGACCTCAGCGTTGTCGAGGTCGTACGGCGTCTCGACGGGCACCTCGAACGTGCAGACAAATGGGAAGCTTTGTTCGCTTTCTGCTCCATCACCATTGCGCAAATCCGAATTGGAGCCCCATTGCAGTACCACGTCGACGCTGCCAGTCGCCTTGTAGCGTATGGATGTCGCGCCAATCGCCTCGACACGGGTCTCGTGAACGTAGACGTCCGCTAGGGAATGATGGCTGGCGAGTTCGTCGACATTCAGGATCGTTTCGGAAAGAAGCGCATCGACGGCGTTGGAATCCAGGCTCTCAGCGAGGGGCTCGAGCAGTACGGATCGAGCGTCCCGGTATCCCGCCAGGAAACCGCCGATTGCGGTGACGATCGTTGCCGCCTCCCGGTCCTGAACGGCCTTGTCTTCGACCACGGTTTCTGCGCGACCGTGAACATGTTTGCTGAGCGCCCCGTAGGCGCGGACTAGCTTGGCCTCCAGCGGCTTCGGATCAAGACCGAGCTCGTCGTGCACGAACGCATCGGACAGACCGCCACGAAAGCAGTAGCGAATTCGCTGTGCGCGGGTGGGACCATCGGTGTCCGTTGGAGCCTCATACCACCAGCACTCCTCGACCTCTTCTCTGGGCGCGAGCGTGCCCATGAGATGTTCGAGCAGCATGCGTGACGCCGTCGCGAACAGGTTGAGGCGAAGCGGATTGTCGCGGTCTTCGAGCACACGGGCTGCGCCATGAATGACCCGCTTCGAGAAATCGTCTATCGCCAGAGGCTCTAGCGCGCGAAGCGAGTCTTCGGGTCGTTCATCGGTCATTCTGTCATTCATGCCCGATCCGCGCGGTCGGCGCCATTTGCGGCTCTATCACTGAAGACGAGCTGTCAGGCATAGCCTTATCGAAGCACCATGACGCTTTCCGTGTTTAATTGAAGCTTTGTCGTCAGTGACACTTTACGCGAAAAACCGCGGTAAAGTGTCACGAGTGCCCGCATCAGAATTCCGCCGTGATGAGCCTCGTCACGAAGACGCGTAGTTTCAGGCCTACCGAGGTTTGCGCCCGCGGGCACGGTTGTAAAAATACCGACTTAGCTTAGCCCCCAGCGTCTCGCCGGCAAAGTGTCACAGACGAAAAATTGTTACCAAAGCCAGCAAGCGGGATTCACATCTGACTCGCCTATGCTAGATTCACACTATGTTCCATCAACCCGATCTTTTCGACGTCGTGAAAACGGGACCGGACGTGCCTGTAACGCCGCTGAATCTCCCCGGCCTAATCGAGCGGATCGCGGACGTCTCGCCGCGACCGCGTTACACTTTCATGGTCCTCAACCTCATTGCCAAGGCGGCCGGGAATAACAGCGGAAGCGCGGGCCCCTACGTCATCGAAGATGATCGGCGGATCTCGCTGCGAGACTGGCTTTGCGACGCACTGGTGCCGATGGCGAAGCGAGACGCGCGTCGGCTGAGGATCGTCGATGAGGTGAAGGCATTCCTGCTCGAACAGGAAGCCCTGCCGCAGGATCGCTCCGAGGCGGACCGGATGATTGACGCCGAGGTAAGGGAGCGGGTCCGTCGCTCCGGGCGGTGCAATGTCAGCCGAGCCGTTTCGGACCTCGTGCGCGCGGGCCTCGTGCGGCGCCATTACCAGGGCTATTGGGTCGATCACCGCAATCGTGGTGCCCAGCGCGAGGCCGTCTACACCATCACGCCGGCAGCAGCCGCAGCACTTGGGCGGTCCTGAGAGCGTCGTTCAATTGACGCGTGTGACCACGGTGAGGCTGCTTCGGCTTTAAAAGCAATCAGCCCTGTTCCTTCAATTCGCGTCTCAGCGCCAGCGCCTGCGGTAGCGTCGATGCCCCCGACCACCGGCACTCGCCTTTAAAGCCTTCGTCGCAGCGTCAACATTCTTGCAGGCCATGCAAACGCGACCGCTGGCACCGGCGCCGCCATTGAGCGCGGGGTCGAAGAAGTCACGCAAAGGCTTGATCGCAGCGCACCGCGTACATTCCTTTAGTTCTTTCGACGCGAGGCCACCGGCCATCGCCTGGACCTCTTCGACGGCGACGACCTCATTGTCGTTATAAAGTTTGTCGACCAACCGAGTCAGTCGGTCGGACAATGTCTGGACCGGATCCTTGCCAAGATTGAATCTGTTGATCCGCAGGAAGCGGTAGCCATAGCTTTCCAGCGTGAGCTGTCGTTCGACATCGGCTTCGAGCAGGTAGCGTTCGTGGGAGCCGATATTGACCTCCTTGCCCTTCTGGAAGTGATGCTCGAAGCCGTCATACTCGATGACGAAGCGCGCCATTCCCTCGTCCGACAGGAAGGTCACGAGAAAATCCACCCGCCAGGCGGGATGCTTGTAGGTGGGATCGAGCTGGCGCAGATAGTCGCCGATCGGAAACTGAGGCAGGATTTCCACACTGTCGCGGTGCTGCTGGTAGAAGGGCGTCTTCTGAAGCCAGTCGAGGACCTTCGCCTCCATTGGACTGCTGGCGTCGGTCCGATCGGGCGTCACATCCCCCTTTAGCAGCAGATTGTTATAGTGGTTCAGCACGCGGGCGATCGAACCCTTGAAGTCTGCGATCGGCTTTGAGGTGACGAACCAGATCATTTCTTCGGCGCGGCTGAACCCGACGTTGAGCCGCTGGACCTTGAGCTTCTCTTCCACCTTCTCTTCGGCGTCGGCGAGATCGACCGGGAACACATAATTCAGCGCGTCATGCTCGGCGGTCGCAACCATGGAGTAGAAGATGATTTTCCGCTCTTCACCCTGACAGCTGTCGAAGGTCATCACCTTGAGGCGAAGCTTCTCCTGAAAATCGGCACCGCTCGCGTGCGAGAAGAGCAGCTTCGTCAGAAGTGCCTGCTGCTCGCGGAATGGCGTGATGACCCCAACGGTGGGCGGTTCCTCATCATCGAGAAGATCGAGGAGTTGCTCGAGAATGAAGTTCGCTTCCGCCATGTTGGTGCCGCGCGTGGTCGGCGTGGCCGACGCGTCGACCTGATCGAAGCGAATCACCTCGTCGAGCGGGACGCCCCGGATCTTGATCGCCTGAAGCTGGCTTCCGTAGAAGGTCTGCGATGAATAGCTGATCAGCTCCTGATAGGAGCGGAAATGCTTGCGCAGCATGATCGAGAAGTTGGCGCAGAGCTGACAAAATTCGAGGATCGAGCATTTGACGTCGAAGCGCGACAGGCGCTGCAAAGTGCCAGCGTCATGCGCGACCTTCTGGCGGAAAAAGGCGTTGAGGTCAGACTTGTATTTGTCGTTGAGCGCGATGCTGGCGTTGGAAGATTTGGTGTTGCTGAATTGTTTGGTGTCACCGAGCACGACTAGCTTCTTCGCGCGCAGCATCGCAGGAAAGGCCTGAGCGACCGACACCTGGGACGCCTCGTCGATCACCACGACGTCGAAGACGCCCGGCGCAAGCGGCATATATTCGCCAAACTGACGGATGTTGGCGATGATCACCGGGAACGCATTTTTGACCCCGTGGAATTTCTCCTCGGGGAATTTCTGGCGGTTAGCGATGATGGACGACAGGACACGGGCGTCCGCACGCGAGTTGTTCATGAAGTCCACCAGCCGCGCATCGACCTCGGCGTTCATGACGGACACGTTCAGCCGCTCCAGCACGGACTTGCTGCCGGCGTAGTCGAATTCGGGAGCCTTCGCGAAGACCGCGTTGATCCCCGCCAAACCCCGCACGTAGCGAAGGGCCGACACCCAGCGCTCAGCGGCGACGTCTGGCTCGCCGACAAGGAGTGCGGAGGGAAAGTCGCCCTTGAAGGCTTTGCCGATCCCGATGACGATGTCGCGGACGCTCGACGTGAGGGCAGGGGGAACGCGTCCCTGCGCGATCCGTCGGTACACCAGACTTAGAAAGCTCTCGGAGATGTTGTGCTCAACCAGCCCGCGCTTGAGCGTCGTCGCGTGACGCTGAACATCGCGGAGGGCCGAGATCTCACGGCGCATCAGGACGGGGCGCGTCGCGGAGAATGTGCTGTTGAGATCGCGCTCGATCGCCCTCACGGCGCTGCCGCGAAACAGGTAGCCCAGGATCGGCATCCTGAGTTGGTCATATTCGAGCAACCAGCGGGACAGATTGGCGAGTTGCTCCTTTGTGCAGCCGTCAAAGATGCCGAGTGGCGCGGGATCGACCTGGGCGGCGAGGTCGCGGATGGCGGCATCCATGACAAGCTGTTGTTCGAGTACGTCGCGGCTCACGTCCGACGCGCCGGGCAGGCGTTTGAAAACGTCGACGAGATAGGTCTTTAGCGTGGCCTCATCGCCCTCGACCTTCTGCAATTCAGCTTGGATCGGGCTTACATCGACCATACGCAGACGCTCCGCGAGCGCCGGATCGATATCCTCGATGTCGCGCTCGACGAGATAGAATTCGGCGATCTCCCGGAGCGAGAGTTGCCCGAGCGAACCGACGGTCCGGTCGATCCGGTCCTTCATCATGTCACGGGTGTCGGTGAGTTCGCCCGAGATCTTCTGCTGGTTGGCGCGCGCGGCCCGGACGTAAGCCGTGATCTGTGTCAGCGCCTGTTGTGATGTCAGCTTCTTGAAATTGGCCTGATCTTGACCGAGCCGCAGGATCGGATTCAAGAAGTCCTTGCTGTGCCGGACCTGGCTCATCGTGTCGGAAAGCTTTGTCTGCACGACGTTTAGCGCTTCTGTCTTGTCCGACAGGATCAGGCAGGATTTGCCTTTGAGCGCACAGTCGGCCGCGATAGCAGTGATGGTGTGTGATTTGCCCGTGCCCGGCGGCCCCTCGACGACGATGATGCGGCCGTCGGGATGCTGAATGGCATTGAGGATCTTGATCTGCTCCTCATTCAGAGGAACCGGGGAATCGATCACGACCCTGTCGACGATCGAGCGGCTGTCCCACTGTGCGTCGATTTCGGGCGTGATGCTTTTGGGGTTGTCCGTCAACACGCTGCCGACGATACCCTGGAACAGCTCCATGACGCCGGGCTCGTCGAGGCGAGCCTGGGTGATCATCTCCTCATAGTCGTTGAGGAGAGCCTCGTCCGACCGGTCGAAGACGGCGATATGGAGCGCGGTCGACAAATGAACGCCGGTGTTCGACGCCTCGCTGATCGGTCCCGGCTGCAACTCGATTTGCCCGCCCAGATCGAGGGCATTGGCGATCTTGCGGAACAGTGGTTGAACCGCGTCCGCGAGGCTCTCGCCTTCGGCGAGGTAGGTGATCCGGTCAGTGATCGGACTCAGCCATTGGCGGAGCTGCCGCTCGCCAAGCTCCTGCAGCACGTAATCGATCGCGCGCTTGTTCGCATAGAGATGGTTCAGGAGCGTGAGCGTGTAGCCGCCGTCTCCGCGGGTAACCTCGATCGGCACGTAGAAAAGCGGATAGGCGTGGCCGTCATATTTGAGCTGGCCGATATAGAGATAGAGCTGCAGGCCTTCGCCGGTCATCGCGTATGTGTCGAGATCTCGGAATTCGAGAAAGGCGTCTGCCGCCATGAAGTTTTCGAAATAGCTCAGGACCTCGGCACGAACGTCATCGAGGGCGAGGTGGCTTTCGAGGAGCTGGATCAGCTCGCCATTCTCGCCCGTAGCGAGAAACCGGCTCAGGACCTCCGGCAGGATGCGGTCCAGCCGTGCCGCCACGATTTCGATCAGCTCAGTTTCCGCGGAGTAGATGGAATCGTGGACCGAATAGGATTGCTGCGACAGCGGACCATCGAGGAGCGCGAGGAGAGGCGCTACGACCTGTTGGCGGATCTCGTCGGCGAGCTTGAGCCGGATCCGATCGACCCATTCCTCGGGATTTTCGACCGCCAGCCCTCGGCTCGCCTCGGCATCGGCGAAAACCGCCGCCCTGACACTCAACAGATTGTCGTCGGTGAGCGCCTGGACCTGGTCCTTGATGATGACGCGCAGCGTGTTCGTGATGGGGCGAGCATAGATGCGGGGCGCGAATTTAAGCGTCGGATCGCCTTCGGAGCGCTTCCCCATGATCTGCCAGAGATTGTGCTGCAGGCCTGGATAGACGGCCACGCGCATCGCCGAGCGGAAGCCGCTTTCGTTCTGGAGGACGATGCGACGGCGCGGCGCCTGCTGGCGCTTGAAATCGGACTCGAGGAAGTCGAGGAAATACTGGGATACCTTGATCGATATCTCCTTGATCGTCTCACCCGCGATGTTCAAAGTACCCACCCCACGCACCGAAATCCCGTCGCCGCCGCTTGCGCGGCAACGCCTCCACAGCTGAGCGTAACAGTGGTTGCTCACTCGTCCTAACACTTCGCGGACTGTCGCCTGCTAATTGCCCGACCTGGTCGACCGCGTCATCGGAAATTGCGCGCCTTCACCTTGATCTCGTCGAGATGAAGCGGGGGAGTATCGCGCGGCGCCGGTGCCGTTGGTTTGCCGGCAGGCGGGTCCGTCCTCACCATTCTGCTTTCCATCGCCGCAGCCGAGCCGACCCGGAAAATACGCTGCCTGATCGCTGAAGGCATTCGGTTCTGCTCGACCGGCGTGATTTCGCACGCTGGATTACGCAAAACGCCAAACAAGACAATAGCGACGGTTCGCGAGAAAGAGTCGCTCTGGCCCAGCTACATCGGACGGAGATAGAGATCGATGATATTACGCCTTGGATTGCGCTGTGCCGACGTCACTGACTTGGCGGTATGCGACACCAATTCTACGCGGGGCGCTCGCACGTTTTGCTAGCGTGCGCTCGATGAATTTTCGTGCTGCTTGATCGTTCGAGAACGAGACCGTTAGACCACACTTGCAGCGGCCGATCCGACCCCAGCGAACGGCAACGATCGTGTTGCCAAACAAATCCCTCGTTGCTTCGATGAGATATGCGCGTGCAATATTACGCTCGGTATCCACTGCCTCAAGAGCGCAAAACCAGTCGATAAGCAAGGCGGGAGACGAGAACATGGCCAGAACATAACCAGCCTTCCAACGCGCTGTCCAACCGGATTAATGAATCAGTCTTGCCCTACTGATTCAGCCAATGAATCAACGGATGCGTCGGCTAAGTCAGGAGTCCGACGATCGAATCGCGCTCTCGGCAGGATTTTCCGGTTCTAACAAGAGGATATGCGGACTGATCTCCAGGCCCGTTGCTATCCTCTCGATGTTGTCTATGGAGACGTTGCGTTCGCCTCGCTCGATGCCGCCGAAATACGTTCTGTCCATCTCAATGTCGTAGGCAAAGTCTTGCTGACTAACGCCTCGTTCCTTGCGGTGGAGGCGAATGTTAGCGGCAAGAATCTCTCGTAGCCGGCCGGGGTGCGTGCGTTTCACCCTTCTAAATCGCCCCTGAGATGGTTATAAGGCGACGGGTTTTAAGCATCATGTTTGAAACTCTTGGGCGGGGCGTTATCACCACGGGTGGGTAGGGCGTGATAAGCGTCGGAAGGGTGTCGCATGAATGACGTGGACCGGCTTCGAAGGCGTGCGACCGAAATTATGCGTGAAGCGCTGCCGCTTCTTAACGAAACCGGCGACAGCGCAGCGCGCCTCCACCTTCAAATGGCGATTGAGGCGACGGCGCGCGCCTCATCGAAAGAGGCAGGCGCGCCCCTGCAAAGGGACGACCGCTGCTCAATCGACCCGGTGGAAGGATCGCCCAAATTATCAGATCCAGATCTTGTCCGCGCGATCGGCGGGGCGCTCGCAGTATTTGCGGCCGTTATGGCCAGACGCGGCGTTGCAGCTGTAGCGGAAATCAGTGACGCAATAAGCTACTACGCGGCGGTCGCCTCTGAGACGTCAACAAACGAAGGACATATTGTAGGCTGCTGGGGGGCGATGTTGTGCGATATTGTGGGAGATAACACCCAGGATGGTGTAGATCGAAGCGAATAGCCCGCTCCTTAATGCCGTACGCAGCACGCGCCCTGACGATCAGCGCAGGGTCATCTGATTGAGTGTTGTCAAAGCTGCAGGAACCCTCGATTTGGTGGCAATCGCAAGCGGGTCGACCACCAAACACATCCCGTTGCCGAGTTCCGTGCTGTCGGCCCGCCGCTATGCCACGACCGTCGCTCATCATTCCCTCCAAACGGGGGGATCGCGTCGGCTTACCCTTTGATTTACGAGTCCGGTATCGAGCTGGGCCAGATGTATGCTTTCCAAAGTGTCGGCAGGAGCGCTATGCGGGAATTCTCCGTCGAGGGAGCAGGAGAGTTCCCGATCACAATGCTCAATGTTGATATGTGTTGGCCGAAGACTCTCGCTGACGCTCGCGCGATTATGGTTCCAACCTCGAACGCAAGCGAAGCGCGTCAAATCAGACTGATAAACCTAATCTCCTATTCCCCGTCGGGTCCATCACGGCGCCGTTGGCGCTCCTATAATTGGTGGGTGATAGACTAGAGAAAATGAAGTTCGCTCTTCAGAAACTAAAGGCGAAACAGGCACGCTGAGCTAATCTTCGAATAGCTCGCAGGCAGATATCCCTATGCCCTTTGCCAATCGAATAATTGTGACCACTGAGGGATTCACATTTTTGCTTTCGATCTGCGAGATAAACGCCTTTGTCACGCCAGCACGGTCAGCTAGCTTCTGTTGCGATAATTTTGCGGACATCCGCGCGGCACGTAATCGGACCACAACCTTGGTCCATGCCTCTTCAATCTCTTCCGAACTTACCTGCCCCATGCTCACGACTTTTTTTGCTCCCGATGCTCAGAAATAGCCTGAAAACGCGTTTGATTCGAGCAGAAAATTCCGAACTCAACGGCCCGCATGGCCGGGTACAGCAATCTTCGAAAATGCCTAATAAGGGAGAGAGTTAATTGCTCCATAAAATTGGCCCGAGGCCTCCTTCGAATTGAAAACAGCAGTCCTGCGTCGACCACGATGGACTGGTATCGACGCTACGTCGCGCAACCCGGCGGCCATTGACAGCTATTCGATATACGATAGTATATCAACGAATCGGTTGGCGGACGTCTCTTAGACTGGTCTCTCGATCATTTCGAGAGCCACGGCGCAAGAGATCGCGAGCTTGAACCAGGTCTTAAACTTCAATGACAGATTGCGAGGACCGCTATGAGTGGTGACTGGAAACTCGTTGAGTATGACGTTTCGCAGAAGGCCGTCGGCCCTGACGTTCTCCGATCACTGATCAACGGAGACACGGGTGTTGCGGTCCTCAAAGGGCTGATTGACGAAGGCGAATTGAGCCAGAGCCGCGAGCGTTTGAAGACACTTCAGGATGAAACGCGAGTGACACGATACGTCAATGGATCGTTGACCCTTATTGGGACGTTCCTTGTCAAGCACTTGAACAGCTTGCCCAACTATTTCGAGGCGGCGCGCGATGCGGATGCGCGTTTAGACAGCGTTGGATTCCACCTCACCGAGAAGGTTCGCGATCGCTTGCGGGAGGTGCTTGGGCTGGACAGCTTTGAGGTCGCCACTGAGGATGAAGGAAGACGATACGCCAGCTGCAATATTCGGATCTGCGCAAAGGATATAGATACCCCTCTCCATAACGATAACATTATGAGAGACGGAATCGGCCATGAGACGGTCCTTGCGAACTTAAAACATCAGCTCAGCTGCGTCGTTTGTCTGCAGGGCACTGAAAGTGGAGGGGAGCTGAGCATTTTCTCGAAACCCTGGGAGCATGCCGACGAGGAATTCAAGATACCTGGCGGGCTTGGCTATCACCAAGCCGTCGTCGCGGATCGGGAGGAGATCCGATACCAGCCAAGGACTGGTGACGTTTATCTCTTGAATCCCACAAATTATCACGCCGTAAAACATGTTTACGGAGAGGACCGCATGACGCTGGGCTTCTTCTTCGGGTTCTTCGACGACGAGCTGAGGAGCGGCGTTACCTGGGTATAGTATCGATTTACATCGATTGAATCGCAGTATTGGCCGCGAGATCGAAACTCGAAGAGAAATATTCGGGTAATTCAGACAGATAAATCTAGCACAGCGCGCTACACCGACACAGATGCGCTTGCGTTAGCCAGAGGAATGTAAAATGCAGATTTCGATGTATGAATCTTCTGTCCCCGTAATGGCCCGAATGTTGCGCCATCTAAAAGAAATACTGAACAAGGGTGCGGAACACGCTAGAGCCAATGGCTTCGATGAAGCTGTCCTGATAAATGGTAGGCTTGCACCGGACATGTTTCCGCTTTCCAGGCGTGTGCAGGTTTCTACAGACATGGCTAAAGGCGGTGCTGCCCGCTTGGCAGGCTTAGAGCCGCCCGTCTATGAGGACTACGAAGCGTCGATAGAGGAGCTTCATTCGCGTATCGATAAAACTCTGGAATATATCACCACAATCGAAGAAGATAAGATTAATGGTAGTGAGGATAGACCAATAATATCAAAGACCAGACATGGAACTTTCTATTTCGATGGTGGCCGCCGTTATCTATTAGATTATGTACTTCCAAATTTCTATTTTCAGATCTCGACGGCATATCTCATCCTTCGACACAACGGTGTGTCGATCGGTCTTGATGATTTTCTCGGTGCTCAACAGGCATATGAGCCCGAACCAAGTCTCGCCAACGCGAACTGATGTCATTTGAGATCGGTGTGCTGCTTGCGGCGATCGCGCGCAATACGAAGGTCGAGGGTTCTGCGATGTGCCGAATGATTTTAGCAACCGGGACTTTTGACCCGCGCCGTATCGTCGACGCAGCGGTGTCGATGGCCACGGGCAGCACCGCGGATCACGAGGCATGGTTTCCGGACCATCCCAATGGTTGGGGCGCGATTTGGCACGATCCCACGACATCGACGAGGATATCAGCACTCCGCGACATTCGACCTATTGCTGATAGCGAGCGTCGCTCCGAACTCTCATCACTGAAAACAGGATTCCTAGCGATACATGTACGCCGGGCAATGCCCCCGACATTAATTGGGCTTGAGTTCACCCACCCCTTGCAGCGCGAGGCAGATGATTGGCTTTTCATGCATAACGGAAGCCAGCCCACGGTGCATCGAATGCTAGGGCGCTCTGAATCTGTTTTCGATTCCGCGGAATATTTCGACTATCTAATCCCGGCTTGTGCAACAGAGCTTGAGCCAGATGAGACAGTCAGGCGTCTCCAAGAAATTCCCGAGCCGGGCGGCAATTCTGGCAATGCGATAGCCGCTAGGGGAGATAGGGCATATCTGATCCACTGGCGCTCGCCGAACGACACGTGGCCGAATTACTTTACGATGCAGGAGCTCCGGACTCCAAAGGCGCGGATCATCTCTTCTGAGGTCATTCCGTGGTTAGCCCCGAGACGTGAGTGGCAGCCGGTAGCGCCTCAGTCCGTGTTGGAGCTTAGTTTCTGATGAAGCCTTTTCAATAAAAGAGCGAAGAGTGTGCTGAGATCGGATGTCCGATCCGCTGAAAATCGGGAAGGCGGGCTGGCGCTCATCCTTGCGTCGGTAGTGTGCCGGAATAATGAGCACGAGGTCTGATCAGGTTGCCTTGGCCCGCTTGCTCAATGGCATGCGCTACCCATCCAATGCTTCTTCCCAGCGCAAAAAGACGAAAGGGTGTGTCGTCAGCCATCTTTGCAGACCGCGTAAAGACAGCCAGAGCGAAATCGATATTGGGTTTGATGCCACAAGCGTCACTCGCCTCTGCGGACAACTCGTCGGCCAGCGGATCTGTCGGCAGTGCCTCGAGCAACGCGACCGCGCGCGGATCTCCAGTGGGGTAAAGTGGGTGCCCAAAACCCGGCAGATACCGGAGCGCCGCAAGATTTCGCTTAACAGCCCGTCGCGCGCCATGCCGGCCCGCATCGTCCAACAAGGCAACGGCGGCAGCCCCGGCGCCGCCGTGCCTCGGTCCCGAGAGAGCGGACAATCCCGCGAGCAAGCACGCTGCAATCGGCGCCCCGGTCGAAGCGGCAACTCGGACAGCAAAGGTGGAAGCGTTCAATTCGTGATCGGCTAGAAGCACCAAGGCTCGGCGGATGGCGTCTCTGAAAGACTCGTCCAGACCCCAACCGTTCACAATCCGCTCGTGAAGCGGCCCATGGCATGGAGCAGCACCGAAGGCGCATGCCATACTAGCAATGGCGGCTTCGCCGTCGGCAAGCAGCTTCTCTTCATTTCGCCCCAGCGAGGGATAGCTTTCCGGCACGAGCGCAGCCAAGGCAGCGAACGGCTCGCTTCGCAGATTTTGGTTTTCGGCAGAAAGAGCGATTGGACGGTGGCTTTGCCAGAGCAACTCTGCTGCCGTTTCCCAAGTCGCCGACCGTGCCATTTTTGCGGCATCGTGGCCCCGATAGATAAGCTGGCCTTGGTGCACCGTCGAAACCGTGGTGCCCAACGAGGGCTCGCCCCAAGACATAGTGCTGCTTGCAACCGCAGAACGGCCCTTGCCGCGCGCGCGGCGGACACGCAAATCTTCGATGTCGATCGCGCTGTATAGACTCTTGCGGGAGTCTACCGGATCCGGCCGAACACGGATTCTGCGCCGGCTCACGTACGCGTAAAGTGTTTGAGGTTTGACACCCAGGATTTCGAGCGCGGCAGCGCGGCCGATCCATTCTTCCATGATAGTTGATTCTATTGATCAAGATTGATGGGACGGTTTGTTGTCATCATCTTTGTCAGCGAAAACGTCAAGGAGTGAATCGCATGTCAAATGGTCTGGATGATGTTGTGGCGGCGGAGACAGTGCTCTCCGATGTCGATGGTAATGCCGGTCGGTTGATTATCCGGGGGAAAGCGCTCTCCGAGATATCTGGACGATGGTCATACGAGGACGTCGTGGCATTGCTGTTTTACGGCTTTTTTGACGACTTGCCTCACGGTGAGAAACTGACCCGGGCCATTGGCGCGGCCCGAAGCCAGGTATTCGAGGGCCTTGCGTCCAGCGTGGAAACACTCGCCGCTATACCCCTCTATGATGGAGTCCGAGCGGGCGTGGCGATGCTTCCAGACGGGCATGGGCTGGACGATGCTCTGCGGCTCGTAGCAGCGCCAGCCGTATTGACCGCTGCGCTGCTGCGCAGCAGAAATGGCAATCCGTTGATTAAACCGGACCCCTCGATAGGTCATGCCGAGGACATGCTGAGAATGGCAGGTCGCGAGGACGCAGAGGGCCGATTGTCGCAGGGGCTCGACGCCTACCTCGTGACCGTATGTGATCATGGGTTGAATGCCTCTACATTTGCTGCGCGGGTGGTTTCATCAACTCATGCTGGGTTGACGGCAGCAGTGTTGGCCGGAATGAGCGCGCTGAAGGGGCCGCTTCACGGCGGCGCGCCTGGCCCGATTATAGAAATGCTCGACGAAATTGCCCAGGAAGGAAACGCGCGCCAACTCTTGCAAACCAAGGTTCGATCTGGCGCACGTCTTATGGGTTTCGGCCATCGGATCTACAAGACCAGAGATCCCCGTGCCGATGCATTAAAGGCGGCACTCGAGAGGCTTCACGACCTCCCAGCGGTGAAGGAAAGGCTAGCATTCGCCGAGCTTGTTGAAAAGGAAGCGCTCAGCGTACTTCGATCTGAGAAGCCGCATCGATCACTAGATACCAACGTGGAGTTCTTCACCGCCCTTTTGCTCGAAGCCGTGGGCTTCCCTCCCGAAGCGTTCACTTGCATATTTGCTGCTGGACGGATCGCTGGTTGGATCGCGCATGCTCGAGAACAATACCAAAATGGTAGATTGATTCGGCCGCAGTCTCGCTATGTTGGACCGGTGGTTTCTGCGGCCGCTTAGCGCTGACATGGAGGTGAGGAGCGAGAGCTACCGCACCTCCTGCCTGCTCGAATGGAATTAGAACGTCCCTACCGGTAATCGCGCCCTGCTCGCGATCCTATGTTCTGCCATTGCACAGCCACACACCATCCTCACGACAGCACTGGAAGCTGGCCGCCGATTCCTCATTTCTTGCGAAGAAGGCGGGCGGCGAGCAAAATCCATATAACGCCTACGCACGTCCCGCTTATGATCAAGACCGCGGTAGGCAATTGGGACTTACCCGAGTTCATATAGAGGGCCAGCGCCGCGGAAGCCGTGCTCACAAGGCTCATTGAGAAATGCTGTTTGATCGACGGCTGATCCTCATCCATTTTCAAACCCCAGAAATTATCCGGCAAAGTTCGAGGCGGAGACTACTGATTTGCCGGGTGGGGCCATCGCCGGGAACGTCTCTGAAAAAAGCGAATATCCCGACCGATCTCTGGCAGACGGACGACATTGAAATTTGTTTGCTGACTCAATCAGCCATCGACCAAGCTGCACCGGTGAAGTTTCAGCGTGCAAGTCGCTTACCCCACATCGTGCCGAACTTCATCAAGCGATAGTTGATCGGGTGAAGATCAAGATCCACTTCAAAGCCGTTATTCTTCAGTACCTGTACAAGCTGTAGGTGGTTGTGGCTTTTGTGATATTCATGAAATTCAATTACAAGCCGGTCAATCCGCCGCCAATCGCGCAATCCCGTGTTTTTCACGATATCATACTCTCCCCCTTCGCAATCGATCTTGAGGAAATCCACACGATCTACTTCGTGATCGTCAAGTAAACGTCCAATTGAGGTGCAATCGACCTTCAGGCGCTTCGGGGTTGACCATGTACTGAGGTTTTTTAGGTACATTTTAGCGCGAGCATAAGCCGGACGCCGGAAATCTGACCTATGTGAGATGATATTGAAGCCTGGATAGTAGCTGAGCTCTATCTTGCTACTTGGAGAACCAAGAGCTTTTTCGACGAGCGAGACATTGCCGATCGCATTTCTGCCTAAACTTGCCCGAAGGCAAGCCGCCAGGTCCGGAATGGGCTCAATCGCGATGATGCGACCATTTGGTACCTGTGGTGCTGCCCATAATGCAAATATCCCCATGTTAGCGCCGACATCAACGATCGTATCACTTTCGCCGATCTCAAATCCTTTACGCGTGTATTGCCCTTCGACAAATATCTCCTCCACGACATAGTTCGCGGCAGGTATCATCGTCTTGGATTGCAAACAGAGCGTAAGACCATTTGGAAGCGTAAGATTAGCCGGCACACCGCCACCGGCAGATCGCGGAGGAAGGTCTGCGGGGCCAGGTATTGTAAGCCGGGAACCGTTTGTAGTTGAGCTCATGGCAACACGTCCTTTCAATAAAGAAGATTGGAGCATGCAGTTGCAGTTTGCTCCCAATTAGAATCGGTAATCGATCGCACCTCGCTCCGGCGGACCAGTGCATGGGTCCAGGCGCGTCATCAGAACCAATTCTGCGACCGATGTCGTTCGTACGGTACGTATGGAATGGAAGACGGAGCTATCGGCAACAGGGGCGCACCGTCGATTTTGGACGGGAGATATACCGAAGCGAAGCCCTTCGATACGATCTCGTCACGCTGATTGGCTGCATCCATCGCAACCGTGACAGCTGAATATCGTTGGCCGGGGCCGTCTTCGGTGACTGCCTTCTTATCGACCACGCGGCCGCGTATCACCAGTGCGTCACCGTGGAATAATGGCCGTCCCATCGACATCGACATTTTTCTGCAGAAAGCATTATCCCCCGACCAGTTGCTGAGCAGGCGCTGGGGGATTTGCGCGCGCTGAATACCGAAATCGAACGGTAAAGGCTGACCGCGGAAACGACAGAGGAACGCATCTTCATGCTCATCGCCTGGGGTATAAGGCCAGCGCGTGATGGGGTGCGTGCGCGCGAAGTCAGGATACCCCCAGCCTGCTTTCAGTGCCCTAAATGCAGGTGTGAACGAGCGTGCTAGGTGGGCACCTCCATATCCTTGAACCAAGCCTTGATGGAGGGACTGATAGCTCAAAGCATCTGGGAGAGCATAGGGTGGCTGGTAGATTGGCGGGAGAACATCGCCAACCGCGACGTCTTCCCAATATAACGGTTCACTGCCGCGCCTTCTTTCGCGATCCATTCCCTCTATGATTGGAGTTACCTCGTCGGCGGTGTAACGATGTGGCTCGTTGTTATACAACTGGCTTTCGTCAACCCCCTCGATCGGCATTGCCCGGGTCGTGCCCATGTTTTTCATTGGAACTTGAACGAGAGTCCCATAGGCCTTCGCCAGTGGGCGATCGAACGCGTCAAAGTACACGACCTCACAAACGAGCAAAATTAGTCGACCACCTCTAATTCCGCGTGGTTCGAGTACTTCCCGCAGCTTTTTAGACGAATAGACGGTAGTTCCTGGCCGTACGACATCAAAGAACTCCCAGCTCAAACCACCCAGAAAATTCGCGACTGGATAGCCGTTCTCTCGGCTAGCTCCATGATCTGCGGGATAACGGCAATGAACGAGGATGGGACCGGGAGCGATCTGGCTCCCATATATGGATGCCCGCCCATAGGCTGGGTCGGTGAATAATGGGTTGTCGTCGCCAATTGTGGAAGCGTAACGTCTGATCGTTTCCTCGTCCAATCTGAAAAGGGATGGAATCAGGTCGCTCGACGGAGCCTTGCTTCCAAGCTGCGGCGGAAGGTCTTCGGAACTCTCAAGATCGATGAGATCACGCGTTCTCGCTACAAACTCATCAATTGCGCTGATAAAGTCGTTGGGGGCGTCCATGATCAGAACATCTCCTCTTCAACGGGAAGTTCAACGGGACAACCATTATTCGGGAGGTATACGAGCACGGTCCCGAAAGCGACCGAATCCGAAACTTGATTGCGCACGGTGACGTCAATAGTGACTGCAAAATATCTGTTCTTGGATATTCGTTGTTCAAACTTGTCGATCACGCGACTCTCCAGCGTGAGCGTGTCGCCATAGAGGACCGGAGCGGGTAGCGATATTTCGATGCGCCGGATGAAAGCTCCGTCTCCCATCCACGCGGTGATATTTTGAGTCGCCAATGCGACGACCATAGCGCCTCGAGCGCACGGGGCCGGAAAGCCAACATCTCTGCAGCAAAGCAAGTCCTCGCGCGCTTGCCTTCGGTCTGAAACGGGCCAAGACGTCGCAGCGTGAGGCCGAATGTTACCGGGTGCTTTCAAGAGGTCCCGATGTCTAATATTACCGGCCGGTGCTTTTCGGCCTTCGGCAACCATCCAGGTTTGCAACTCAGACCAGGTGATCGGGCCTCGGGTCGTCAAAGGCAAAGGGTCGCCTATCTTAACATCCGACTGGAAGCGCGGCACGCGCCCTCTTGGTGACGCTTCTGCCTCCAGGGCCGCCTCCAAGCTTTCTATCTCATGAGGCTCATATTCGTGCATTTCCCTAGGTGCCACCGGAGGCGATCCTGATTGCACCGGCTTAACCGTAACGCGTCCGCGCGCCCATGCAACTGCCCGGCGCTCACTGCGGTAGACGACCTGAGTAACGGCATCTACGCCGTCACTGTCTAGATCAGCGCTTGCCGGCATTGCTTGCACAAACCGACCGTGCGCACTGACGCGCTCACCGAGCTTGATGTGATCATTCCATAATATTTCAATGGCGCTCAATCGTTCGACGGCGTCATAACGACCGCTATAGAGCGCTCCTGCTGACTCAGGCACCATAATAGACAGTACGAAGCCTGGCGGAGCGAGTTGTGTGCGCCACCAGGACTCAGCTCCGTAGAGTGGGTCTAAATAAAGCGGGTTCTCATCCCCTGTCGCGGCAACGTATCGCGATATATTTAACCAATCAGCGGCTAGGACGCCCACCTCCAGGTCGTCAGGCGCACAGCCGATGAGCTTGGCGCTTTCGACGAGAAGCCGTTTCATCTGGCCGGGATGCGACGTTTCGCCGATCCATTGAGCCTGCGATTCAATCATGATCATGATCCCATTGAGTTAGTGTAGGAGCAAAGCTTCCACTTCGGCGGCGATCGCGAAGATTTCGTCCTCGTTTCCGAGCAGCGCGGAATGATGGAACGTTAGCCATTGCCTCGACACGCCTTCGGCGTTTGGTAACCAGAGCCTGTCGCCAGCCAGCCGCGATTGTTGTGTTGCGCTGATGTGAAATCTGCGACGCGAGGCCGGTCGATAAAGAGCGCTTCTATAGATCGGCTCGTATATTGGCCTAACCGTGAAGCCGAGCGCGGCGCTCAAATCGGATGCTGCTTCTATCGCAGATTTTCGGTTCAGAACTGAAGATGGCAGTGCAAACGCATACCCAAAATACGATCGAAACGTCGTGCCTTCCGAGGTCTGTTGAGTTTCGATCTCGAGCTGGCGCAACTTGCGATCGAGCTCTGCTGCGTTGTTCGCTCTTATGGCGTTTTGCGCATCGAGCAGTGTTAGTTGCTCGATTAGGATGGCGGCGTGAAACTCCGACATCGCCCTGTTAGAACCCATCATATCGCCGGGCACGAGTTCCATGGTGCCGACGGGCGGTGGCTGGTTAGGGTATCGACGCCCATCAGAGCGCAACTGGCCCATCCTGTCGGCAATCTCGGCATCGTTCGTGATGGCGGCTCCCCCCTCACCGCACGTCAATACCTTCGTGTGATGCATGCTAAACGCGCCGGCGTGTCCGTAGGAACCGACCTTCCGATGACGGTATGTCGCACCGTGAGCCTGCGAGCAGTCTTCTATAATGAAAAGACCATGCCGTTCGGCAAGAACCGTTATCGAATCGAGGTCCGCAACGGACGAATAAAGATGAACAACCAGTATCGCCTTCGTCTCCGCTGTTATGAGAGCCTCAATCGCCTCGATATCAATGCACAGGGTCTGAGGATTTACATCGCAGAACACCGGTATCGCGTTTATCGAGACGATCGTCGAAGCGCTTGCAACCCACGAAATGGCGGGAGTAATGACCTCATCGCCGGCGCCTATTCCGCACGCTTCTAACGCGATCAAAAGACTCGCGGTGCCATTGGTCGCGGGAACACAGTGCGGAACGCCACAATAGGCAGCGAATGCCTTAGCAAACCGTCGCTCTTCGTTCTCCCTCCCCGTATTCGGACCGCTGATTGACCAGCGCCCTGAATGTAGGACTCGTTCGAGCGCGCGGAGCGCGTTGGGCGCCGGCTGCGGCCAAGTAGGCCACTCCCGAGCGACCGAACGCGTACGTGGAAAATGCGTATCGTCCATCGCTTCTACTCCAAAGCAGGTTGGCAAACGATATACGATAGTATATCAAACCGCAACGCTTCAGTTTGCGACCCGGCGAGCCGCGCTAGTGGTCATAATGGACTCGGAGTGGGCCGACGAAGCGGTTGGAGCGGCCAAGCCCTTGGAGGTAAATGCTATGTGTGCAATTGATTCCGATGCTGACATCTCATTGAAGACGGTCAAGTTTGGCGATGTCACATACCCGTTTTATGTGGCGAGCGAAGCGAGTGCCTGGGCAGAGCTTCAGCATATTGTTCGTCAGTTGGCTGCAGACCGATTTATCATCATCGCCGATGAGGGCGTACCAGCCTCATTGCTCGAGCTCGTTCAGCAATGTTTCGGATTGATCGGTCCGTGCTCCCTTCTGACGACTGTCGCTAGTGAGCAGCACAAGACGCTAAACGCGGTCGATTCTTTGGCAGAGGAGGCAATTCGGGCCGGCGTAACTCGCAAGTCGTGCATTGTCGCGTTGGGCGGCGGTGTGGTCGGCAACATGGCTGGCTTGGTGGCTGGCCTGCTGTTTCGAGGTATCCGCTTGATCCATATCCCGACGACGCTACTCGCAATGTCAGACTCAGTATTGTCAACGAAACAAGGGGTCAATTCAAGAGTCGGAAAGAACCATTTGGGCGTCTTCCATCCACCCACGCTTGTTTGGTGCCACTTGGTCTTTCTTGAGTCACTCCCTGTTGATGATATTAAAGCTGCGCTCTGCGAGATGATCAAGAATGTTGTCGCGATTCAGCCTGAGGCGGTCCCAGCGACTCTGTCGGATCTTCGTCCTGACGGACAATATGACGCCCAAACGATCCGAAGATTTATAGATCTTTGCATCGAGGCAAAGACGACGGTGATGAGAGACGACGTCCGGGAGAAGAATAGGGGCCTAATTCTGGAGTATGGCCACACAATTGGTCACGCGATAGAACTCCTTAGCAAGGGATCATTAAGGCATGGTTATGCTGTAGGGCTGGGAATGCTCGGCGCTGCGCGCATTTCTAAGCTGCTCGGGCTCATGAGCGATGCCGATGAACAGGTACATCTGGACTTGCTCGCCAAAAACGGTGCACCGGTTACCTTCGAAACCGAATTAACTGTCGAAGAAGTCTTTCGGACAGTTTCCCTCGATAACAAGCGCGGCTACTTGCCGCCTGTGCCGGGTAAGTCCGACTTCGTGCTGCTTGAAGGTATCGGCAGGCCGATGCAATCGGCGACATCTCTTATAACGCAGGTCGACAACGGAACCGTCTTGGCTGCCATCGACTCCATTCTGCGACAGGACCTGCAGCGGAAGGTGGCCTGATGAGCGCTAGCTCGACGCCTCCTGGATACGGGGTGATCCGTAACGACATCGTCGGCCTTGCAATAACCGAGTGCCAGATCGGTGGCCAAGGCCGTGCGCTTTGGAAGATGCTTATGAATGGATCACATCTCGTCGGCGCCTGGAACTGCGTGGAATATGTCGTCTTGGAGCCGGGCTCGTCAGTTGGAGGCCACACCCACGTCCGGACCGAAGAAATATATTACATCATCTCAGGCCGACCCCACATGGTTATCAACGGCGAGGAATATGTGTTTGAAGCCGGAGATCTCATCACTGCGCCCATCGGCACGCACCACACCATCCGTAATGACACAAATAGCATAGTCGAGTTCTTTGTCGTGGAGGTTTTCCCGGAACTGGACGCTACACAAGACTTTGCATACGTGAATGTTGAATCGTCGGGCGGGGCGATAGATCTTCAGAAGATGATGCCGGGTTATTGGCGTTCTTTCACAAAGTTTGATCTCGCCTTTTCTGCGACGGAGGCCGACGCATCGAGCGATTGCACCGAAGTGCTATTTGTTCTCGAAGGACAGGTGTCGATTGCTATTGGCGAAGAGAGTTACCGCGGGGAGCGGGGTCTTGCCATGGCAATCCCTCCTGGGATTCTTCGCAGACTTGGGAACGTTGGAAGCGTGCCGGCATCCGTCATCAGCTTGAGGGTATCTGCGACATGCAACTGAACATGGAAGGCCAAGTTGCGCTGGTGACAGGCGCAGCCAGCGGTATCGGGGCTGCGATAGCCCGGGCACTTGCCTCCGAGGGTGTACACTTGGGTTTGATCGACCGCGACGAGGTTCTGCTCAAAGAGTTAGCCCGCGACGTCGGAGGAGTTGGAGTTCGAATAACGAGCGTCGACGGCGACTTGAGTCAAGCAGAGTCCGTTCACAGGAGTGTTGGCGATGTTTTGCGGTTCTTCGACGGTCAGGTAGATATCCTTGTCAACAACGTCGGCCGATGCGTCGCGCGAGGGTTCGACGAGCTCTCGGACGAGGATTGGTTAGCCACTCTCGAGATTAATTTCCTTAGCGCGGTCCGAGTCACGCGTATGGTCCTTCCTAACATGCGGGAGCGTCGGCACGGCGTAATTATTATGAACGCCTCAGATATGGCTCGGCAGCCGGAAATCGGTCCCGCTGATTACCAAGCATCGAAAGCCGCCATGTTGAGCCTGACGAAAAGTTTGGCCCTTTCGGAGGGGCCATCAATCCGCGTCAATGCTGTTGCGCCTGGGCCAATATTGACACCACTGTGGACGGCACCAGGGGGTTTCGCCGATACCCTGTCAGTCGTGCACGGTTGCCCGGCGGATCAAGCGATTGAGAAGGAGATATCAGGTCGCCAGTTACCTCTTGGAAGGATGGGTACACCAGAGGAGGTTGCCCGTGTCGTAGCATTTCTCTCATCGCCAGCCGCGTCCTTTGTAACTGGTAGTATCTGGGGTGTAGACGGCGGCTCGATCAGGGGATTGGTATGACGCGCCTAATTCCAGAATCGGAGCTGGCTAGCTCGGAACCTCTTGTCGCATCTGGCAACGTACCGAGGCCTGGATTAGCGCGCGACGCGGAACTGACACGCTTTCTCTTTGTCGATAACAACGGCATCGTACGAGGGAAGTCGGTTACGAAGGCGCATCTGGGCGGTAGGATGGACTCCGGAATCGGTTTAGCGCAGTGCCGCCAAGCCGCAAACGTCCTCGATGAGGTACAGTCTCAACCGGGATTAGACGCGGTCGGCGAGGTCAGACTTCAACCTGATCCTTCCACCCTTATCACGTTGCCACACGCTCCTGGTTCCTCTGCATTCCTATGCGATCTGGTGGATACGTCCGGACATCCTTGGCCGCTTTGCCCACGAGACTTTTTGAAGAGAGCGATAAAAGCCGCGAACCTGCTGGGATTTGACATTTTGGCCGCATTCGAGCCCGAATTCACCCTCTGTCGCACCAAACCGCGCGAAGGCGCCATTGACCTCTTCGACGATGCCCTCTGTTTTGATGCAACAGGGTTCGATGCCGCGCACCCAATCATATTAGAGGTCGTGCGTGCCCTTATTGGTCAAAATATTGACGTTGAAATTTATCATCCTGAGTTTGGGCCGGGTCAACACGAGATTACAATCCGGCACGCTCCCGCGCTCAAGGCTGCGGACCTTCATGTCTGGCAGCGCGTGCTGACGCGCGGGGTTGTGAGTTCGCTGGGGGCATGGGCGACGTTTGCGCCCATTCCATCATCGGGGATGCGGGGAAATGGGAACCATTTGCACATCTCGTTTTGGCGATCGGGACAGAATGCCTTTGCGGATCCTTCTGACCCGCTCGGTCTCTCGGAGACTGCCTATCATTTCATCGGTGGTGTGCTGAACCATCGCGATGCACTTGTGGCCCTAACCTGTGCCAGCGTTAACAGTTATAGACGACTTCGCCCAGGAATGTGGTCCGGCGCCTTTGCATGCTATGGTCCGGATAATCGTGAGGCGATGATCAGGATTCCATCACCGCTGAGGGGAGCTGAAGCCGCATCGACAAACATCGAGTTGAAGGCGTGTGATTGTACCGCCAATCCCTATTTGGCGCTGGGCGCTCTCATCTTTGCTGGGCTCGATGGTATAGCCGCAAAAAAGGACCCCGGCGCGGCAATGACCTTGGATCCTCGACGTCTAGGAGCGACGGAACTTCAGAAGAGGGAAATCGGCCTACTTCCATCGACGCTCGGAGAGGCGATCGCCGCCTTGGAACGTGACGCGATGTTTGTCGAAGCCATTGGAGGGCGTTTGCTCGATACATATTGTGCAATCAAGCGTTCAGAGATCGAGTTCTTCAAGGAGCGCGAGCAAGAGGAATTCCAGTGTTACTCGAGAACATACTGACCCACGCTAGCCGGTGTGAGTTGTCTTTGCGGCGGTGCTACGTCATGCATCGTTCTCTTTTGGGCAATATGAAGAAAGCGATTGCGTTGTGCTTCATCCATTGCCAACAAGCCCTCCGATAATGGCGAGGTAAGTTCGTTCGTGGGCAGGAAGGCTCGCACAAGTTGTAACTGGCAGCCTCTAGCCACTTTCGCATCGTATGATTTCATTGCGTAGTGGATGCTTTCGACATCCTCGTTGATGAATTTGCGGATGGGGGCGTAAAAGAGAAGATTGAAATAAAGAAACACGTTCCCAGCATTATAGTCAAAACCTCCAAAGCGAGCATAGCGCTTTTGCCCGTCGACTAGGAATACGGAGAAGCCAACAGCTTTGCCATCCGCACGTGCAACGAACACCGTGATTTTGTCCCCCATATACTCTTGGAGACTGCTATAATCGGATAGGATTTCATCCACGGAGGGCGTTCGTCCGTATTTTAGGCGCCATTGTTGTTCCAGGACGGCGAGTTCATGGCCAAGCGCCTCAGCACCGAAGGATGAAATGGTAATTCCGGCTTGCTCCAGCGCCTCGATCTCAAGCCGGATCGTTCTTCGGTAGTGAGCACGGAAAGACTGCAGGTACTCCGAAAAGTCCGCCCAGCGCAGAGGTAGATAGCACTCGGCGTCCACGACGGATGCCTGATAACCCCTGTTGAAGAGGGCTTTCTCGATTTCCGGGCTTTCCCCTTCCGCCAAAAAGAGCCAACTAAGGGTAGCCGCGCGGTCGGCGACAGCTTGGTGCTCTATGGCCTCGACCAGCGCGGTTGCCACACCTAATCGTTCCTCGATTGAAAGCCCTCTTCGGAGACTTATACCCCCAAATCTCGCCGGAGTCCCGGTTACTAATGCGGGAACGAAGGCATCGGCGTGCTCCGCCAGATATTTCCGATAATCCCCGATTATTTGTCGGTCAGCCCCGAGGCTACCGAGCTCTTCGTCGGTTAGATCGCTCGCAGTCAAGACGCCTGTGGGCAAGAAGCCGGGGTGGCTCGACCGATCCACCAGAAAGCTGGGGACACCGGCGATCGCACGGTCATCGTCGTCGAGCAGCAGCAGAAAGCGCGGTTGGCCCTTGATGGTTTGGCTCCTGGCCGCCAGCCAGTTGGAGTGGAGATAGACCGACTCATGTTCGAGTGTGTCCCATCCGAACCCTCTCAACTCCTCGGCACGTGTCACGATCTTGCATTTCACGACGATCTCCTGAAGTTGATGCGTTCATTTACACGATAATAAGGCGGGTATTTGATGATAGATCCGCTAAGGAGCCCGCGGCTAGAGCTGCGAACTGCCATCCAGAACCTGCGCATCTTGTCTGAGAGCGCGGCGGTCGACCTTACCGTTAAGCGATTTAGGAAGCGTGGGCCTGGTCAGCACTCGCGACGGCACGGCGTACGCGTCTAGGCGATCGCGGCAAAATTCGTCGAGCTCGCGAAGGTTGATTGAAGCCCCATCAATGGCGCAGACATAAGCGACAATCTCTTGACCAAGTAGATGATGGGGAAGACCGATCACTCCAGCCTCAAATATCGTCGGAAATGCAAGAAGCACCTCCTCTACCTCTCGCGGCGAGACCCTCTCGCCGCGCGTCTTGATAATATCATCCGAACGCGAAACGAAGTACAGAAATCCATCGTTATCCGTGGTGAACTGATCGCCAGTCAGGAGTGTTCGTTGACCATTTCCTTCGTCGCGAATCCTCAAAGCTGTTGTTTCAGGATCGTTCCAATAGCCCGACATGATGTGAGGGCCTCGAACGACAAGTTGGCCCACCTCACCTGCGGGAAGCCGGCGGCCACTGTCGTCCTCAACCCATGCTGTCGTGCCGGGAATCGCGATCCCAACTGAGGTAGGTCTCTTGTCGATTTCCGCTGGCGGGAGGTACGAGACTCGCTTGCATTCCGTCAATCCATACATGGCGAAGATCTTCGCGCATGTGAAGATCTCATGCAGGCGCCCAATTGTGTCAGTAGACAGTGCATCTCCAGTGTTAGTAAGCAGTCTGAGGCGAGACCAATCGCGCTTGCTGGCTTGGGGAATAGAGACAATGAGCCGGAACAAGCTTGGAACCCCTGGGAGGCAGGTTATTTTCTGGGATTCCAGAACGTCTAATAGCCGCGCAGGAAAATCTACGCCACTCTCGAGAAATAGGGTTGCACCGACCCGCATCGCTAAGAGTGTCTGGTACAGTCCATAGTCGAATGCCAAAGGCAGTACGGAAAGAATTCGATCCGAGCTGGCCAGATCGAGATATTTCGCAATCGAGTAGCTTGAAAATACGATGTTTCGGTGAGTGAGGGTGACACCTTTCGGCTGTCCGGTCGAGCCAGAGGTATAGATGATGGCCGCGATGTCTGTTTCGATCGGGTTCGCAATCAGCTTACCACGGTTCTGCGCAAGGGTGCTGAATGGTATGCTCGAATCGTCGCCTTCACCGACAACTATGAAACCTGTAGCGTGAGTAATGATGCCACTGAGAGCGCGATACTGTTCGATCGAGCAGATAACTAATTTTGGCGTGCAGTGTCTCAAAATGGATTGAGCCTTCAAGGCCTTAATTCCATGGTGAAGGGGAACAGCAATTGCTCCTGCAAGGAACGTAGCGAAAATAGACACCACGGCTTCCTCGCTGTTCGGCAGGAGGATAGCGATCCGATCGCCGCATTTCACGCCGGCCTCAACCAGCCCAGCTGCGGTAGATGTAACGGCGCGCCAAAGGTCTTGATAGCTTAGCGCCCCCGCCGCCGTTTTGAGGGCGGGTTGAGTTGGGAATCGTACGGCGGCCGCTCTGAGGAGATCGCCTACGACGCCGGGTTCAGACTTGCCGACGTTGAACATATGCTGTCATCGCACGCAAAGTGGTGAAATTCTCGCTGCTGAGATCCCCGTCGCCTACAACGATTCCGAACGTGCGTTCGAGGTCTGACACGAGCCCGATGAACGCCAATGAATCGATGATGCCGCTTGCCACCAGATCTTGATCAATATCGATTGGACCAACGGCGCGAGCTTGCAAAAACTCACGGTGTATCAGATTTCTTAGATCCGATTCGATCTGCCTGTCCTCGCCCTCGTGGGGTAAGCGGCGCTGGCATTCGACCATGTCGATCTCCTCCTTGGTTTGGCGTCGGCCCGGGTGAATTTCTCAATCAGAATCGCAAAAACGATATACTATCCTATACCATCTGGCTAGAATGAAATTGGAGAAGCCCGAGGGGAACGCCATGCGTCGAAGGTTGAGGAAGCCAGTGCAGCCGCCCCAACTTCCCAATGTTGCCGCGGGTGAGTTTTCTTGTTCGGCGTTGACGGACGTCAGGACCACACAGAAGCAGAGCATGCGAAGCTTTTACAAAGATCCCAGAATCGCTACCCTGCTATTTCTCACATTCCTATTGAAAATAGCGTCCTATCTCGCAGTACCGTTCATGCTGGTGTTTCTAGTTCAAGTTAAGGGCGTGCCTCTCTGGGTCGGTGGAATTCTTGTGGGTTTGTATCAGGCCGGCTCTGTTGTGACAGGTATGACCTGCGGGATCCTGGCACACCGATTCGGCTCTTGGACGATCATGGTTGGCAGCATCATTCTTTCGGCTGTTGTCCATTTTTCGTTTTTCGTTCTCGCCTATCTGCCTTTGGGGCATCTTGTGTTTATTGTAGCATTCGGCTGCCTCAGCGTGGTTTGTGGGGTCGCATCCGCACTTTTTTGGCCAATCTCTCAGGCCGCGATGGCAGAATACGCATCCCCTAAAACGGTCCCATACCTGTTTGGTCATAGGTATTTTCTCGTGAATCTTGCCGCAGCAATAGGACCACCACTCGGTGCGATTGCTGGAGCTGAGGCAGGGGCGGGCGGCTTTCTAGCATCTGGTATCTGTTACGTTGTGGCGGGTATCGTTTATTTGAGGTTAGCAGATGGGTCGATGCCTGCGCGCGATATTCGGTATGAAAGGATTGACTTAAATAAGCTGACCCAGCCGTTTTCAAATGTTCAGCTCAAGTTAGTTATTTTGACAACGTTCTGCTTTCTGCTGGGATATTCGCAGATATCTTCAAACCTCTCGCAAACGTCGCTTGTCTCTCCGACTGGCGGGCTCAGTTTTGCGCACCTTCTTGCCATCAATGGTGCAACGATCCTTCTCTGCCAGCCGTTTCTCACGCCAATTCTAGTTCGGTTTGATCATTTTCGCGTTATTGCGTTTGGAAACGCTCTGTTTTTGATAGCGTGCCTACTACCGGTTGTCCTGAGCCCTTGCACGGCTACGGCCCTGATCTTCGTGGTCGTGGCCAGCATCGCGGAGATCTTCGTGGTTCCCTCTGGCAGCGTTCTTATCGACGACATCGCTCCGGCAAACATGCGACAGGCATATTTCGCTGTCGCAACGTTGCGCAACGTTGGCCAGGTTTTGGGACCGCCGATTGGCGCTGCAGCACTCGACAAAGCTGGCCCAGTCGCGCTTTTCTCGTTGATGGCAGCGTCCGCAATTGGCGCTGGTTTAGTCGCCGCTGTTCTGTCTTCCTCGGGGCGCCACCGAGATCGACCGCGCGTTTGAACCGCTTTGGAGTGAGCGCGCACACCCGAGTAAGGATTTCCCCGAAATGTGGCGCGTCAAAAATTTGTGCCTATATGTGTGAGCGCATCGTGGTGTCCCGGAATCGTAACCGACTTCGGTGACCAAATGCACGCCCGACTCTTCGGAGTCGATGTACACAACTGACCCATATTGAGAATCGCTCTCAACTGGGCGCGCTTATCCTGAGTTTGGCCGCTTAGGTGTGTACAGTGAGCGCCGAGCTGCGAACAAGGTGAAGATGCCCATGGAAGCTAAACACTCCGGACGCATTGCTGTGCTCAGTAGCTTCGTCGATGAATGCCAGGGAGCAGCTACGATTCAAGCGCTGGCGAATCTGGTTGACGCCGCAGTACGCGAGTTTGGGTTTCGCTGGTTTACGCTTCTGCACAATGTTGACCTTCAACGCACCGGAAAAGGTGCGTTATTCGTGACAACCTATCCGTCGGCCTGGATCGAGGAAGCGCTTGAAGCGCAGCATTATCTTTATGACCCGATTCATGCTGCTTGCTCTAAGACGCCGTCCGGTCTGGCGTGGGACAGGCTTGGCGATTTCATAAAGCTCTCGGGTAGGCAGCGGACAATCTTAGACCGTGCACGCGATCACGGGCTGGTGTCAGGTTATACGATGCCAATGAGAATGCCAGGTGAACCAGAGGCTATTTTCTCGGTGGCGCGGGAGGCATCTCATGCCCTTTCCACGGACGATGTCTTGACCGTTAGGTTGTTGGGATCGGTGGCTTATGATCGCGCCCGCGAGCTAACCCCTCGTCGGACGACAATTCCGGCAGTGTCGCTGAGTCCAAGGCAGATCGATTGCCTCGCGCTCGTCGCCCAGGGGAAGAGCGATTGGGAAATTGGCCAGATCCTTGGGCTGAGCGGGGACACGGTTCACGAATATGTCGAGTCGGCCCGGCGGCGATACGGGGTGCGCCGACGGGCGCAGTTGGTTTTGCGGGCGGTGCGTGACGGGCATCTCAACATGGAAGCTCTTATGTAGATTGTAATCGGAAATGATTGGGCTTCGACATGCTCATTAAGCTTCACCACGTTCAAGAGTTCTATTCTGCCGCCACGGCCTTATCGTCCGAAGAAGGCTTGAAGGACCTGCTGATGGAGATGACTCCTCGCATGGGATTTCGCCATTTTGCGCTGGTCCATCATATTGATTTGAATGCGGGTCGCGGAAACCGCATCCACATTGTGGATTACCCTCCGAATTGGGCGGAATGCTTCGAGTCGCGGCGGCTGTTTGGCCGGGACCCCATCCATCGAGCTAGTCACAGGACCAACATCGGGTTCGTTTGGTCGAACGTGGGAGATCTAATCGATCTGACGTCTGCAGATCGGGCCATCCTTAATGATGCATACCAAGCGGGGCTGGGAGATGGATTCACAATTCCGGCACATCTGCCTGGTGAGCTGAACGGATCCTGTTCGTTTGCGATGTCGCGCGGTGACGATATCGACCGCGATCAACTTCCCTACGTCCAACTTGTCGGAGCATTTGCTTTCGAGGCGGCGCGGCGAATGCGAAGCGTGGGAGCACCAAAAATTGAAACTCCGCGGCTGACAGATCGGCAGGCGGAATGTGTGGCACTCGTCGCACGGGGCAAGACCGACTGGGAGATCAGTCGTATGTTAGGAATCGGTCAGGAGACCGTCACTCAACACCTCAAGGATGCGCGCGATCGATATGGGATCACCACTCGAACCCTTCTCGCGATCCGAGTCCTATTCGATGGACTGATCAGCTTTACAGACATCTTTGGGAAATGATTCTCCCCAGATCTGGGGATAACACCTGTGGCTACAATTTGGTCGACTGACCTTCCTTTCAAGGAGGACGTCAGATGATGCAGATTGCCCACGGTTTTTCGTCCGCGATGACGGACGGCTTATTCAGAGCGATGTTCGAAGCTCGCAAGAGCGTCTTTGTAGATCTGCTTCGCTGGGATGTTCGGGTTGTCAACGAGCGTTATGAAATTGATCAATTTGATAACGAACATGCAGTGTATCTTGTAATTCCTGGACCTCAGGGTGAGCACCTGGCATCAGCCCGACTGCTCCCCACGCAAAGGGAGCATATCCTCGGAACGATATTTCCTGGGCTATGTGTGGAAAAACCGCCGCAGGCCACAGACATCCTAGAGATTACGCGCTTTTGTCTCTCGCGACAGATGCGCGCGCAACAGCGAATGGAAGTGCGAAACCAACTCGTCTCTGCGCTCGTCGAGTATGCGCTCGGAAATGGTATCCGCAGCTTTACGGGCGTTGCCGAATGGCCATGGTTCCAGCAGATCCTGAGTTTCGGCTGGACGTGCAGGCCGCTGGGTTTGCCGTCATCTGACAATGGACGCAACCTTGTTGCTTTGCAAATAGACATAGACAGAGGCACACGCGAGTTATTGCGCGCAAACGGTGTCTTTCGGCAGGTCGGCCTTTCCGACCTGGCAGCGGCGGCTTGAGGAGGACGTCATGGCGAGTGTCCCTTCCTTTGGGTTCAATGCCGCAATCACGGCGGCCGACGATCTGCAAGAGCATGGCTTTTGCGTTCTGAAAGACATCGAGACCGTTGCGCGAATTGAGGAGATCGATCGGTCGCTCGACCCCCGCTTTGCATCCACTCCGTTCTGCGAGGGCGGGTTTTACGGTACTCGCACAAAACGTTTCGGCGGCCTGCTAAAGCGCGCTCCAGCTGTTGAGGGCCTCGTCCGAAACGCTGCAGTGTTGGATATGGTTCGGTCAATCCTTGAACCATGGTGCGACACGATTCAGCTCAACCTAACACAGGCACTTGAGCTGCATCCTGGCGCACCGGCGCAGTTTCCTCACAGGGACCAAGATATGTGGCGCGGCCCGACCGGCGAACTGGAATATCTTGTGAACGTCATGTGGCCCATTTCTCCCTTCAGGAGCGAGAATGGAGGGACGTTGATCTGGCCAGGAAGTCACAACGGTGGCGAGCAGATCAATGGGTTGCAGCCTGTGGCGGTCGAGGCTGATCCTGGGTCAGCAATAATTTTTCTTGGGTCTACGCTTCATGGCGCCGGATCAAATAGCACCAACAACGTGCGACGCGGCATTATCGTGAGTTACTGCTTGGGCTGGCTAAAGCCATATGAGAATCAGTGGCTGACCTACCCTCCGGCTATTGCGCGAGCTTTCGATCCAGACCTGGCCGCCCTCGTCGGCTATCAGCAGCACCGCCCCAACCTTGGCAACTATGACGGACAATGCCCCTCGATTTTGTTGGAAAGCGATCCGCCAGAGTATTTAGCGGCGATCGATGCTCTTCGCCCCGATCAAGCCGATGCCCTTGCCGAATTCCTGCGGGAGCAGCAGGAAGCGGGTTAAATGCCGAAGCGAAGATCCTGAAATGTGGTGTTGCGGTAATCGGTACATGAACTCGAGCCGACGGGTGGCGTCGTCGGTTCGGTACAGACGCCCGTCATGCCGAGGTAGATGAATAGTGGCAGTAAATCGGGTCCTCACGCTTGCTGCTATATAGCTTTCACAGCGTGGTGGAAAAAGATGGCGAAGCCAATTCCAAGGGCAATTTGGGCTTACGACCTTCCTTCGGCTAGAGTTCTTGCGCTGTCGGACGAAAAAGGATCTCATTCACGTCAATCTCGCCGGGTTGACTGATCGCAAACGCGACCATACGCGCGAAACTCTGGGCGGGAATTGCAATTTTTTCGTGCATTTCCGCGACGTGTTTAGCGAGATCCGCCTCGGTCACGCTCTTGGCAAGTTCGGACTCGATGGCTCCCGGTGAAATGATCGTGGTCCGAATGTTATAGGGTTTCACCTCTTGGCGCAGCCCTTCGGAGATGACACGGACTGCAGTTTTGGTCGCGGCATAAACGGCATTTCCTTGCTGAACCTTGTGCCCTGCCACAGATGATACATTTATGATGTGACCACTTCTTTGTCCGATCATGTGGGGGAGCGCCGCTGCGATTCCATAGAGTACGCCGCGAAAATTGACGTCAATCATCCGGTTCCAGTCATCAATTCGCGTCCGTTGGAGCGGTGACAACGGCATTAGACCAGCATTGTTCAGAAGGACATCAACGCGGCCGTACCGCTCTACTGCTGTATTAACCAGGACCCTGACTTGTTCGGGATCAGCGACGTCAGTTTGAACTGCTGCCCCTTCCTCAAGGCCGAGATCGCGCGCAAGTCTTTTAAGGTGTTCAATCCGGCGCGCGCCGAACACTACCTTGGCGCCCTCAGCCGATAGGTATCGGACAGTGGCGGCGCCAAGGCCACTCGATGCGCCGGTTATGACGACAACCTTGCCTGCGATATTATGATCCATCTTGATATCTTTCACATTGCCCCGCCAAGCGGCACGGATTCTTTCACAAATTCCCGGCTGCGCCTTTCAACGCGAAAATGTTCTCTCGCGCGATCCCCCTGAGTGGGGGGATTGTCGAAATGTCGCGCAGCCGGCTCAAAAGAGTCCTGATTTTCAGAGGAAAGCGTCGCTGCCCCGCTGTGCACGGTGCTGCTACAAGGAGTGAAAGATGCAACGCTGGCGCTTCGCCTTAGCCGCGCCCCTGTTGGCGATGTGCTTGCCGATAGCGCCAGCGCAGGCGAACGATTTCGGTTGCCAGGTTCTGCTGTGCCTTTCCAATCCTGGTGGCGCGACGCGGTACGGCGCCTGCATTCCTCCAATGACGAAGCTATGGCAACGTCTGGCAACCGGGGGCTCGTTCCCCGGTTGCTCGGGTGGCGGCGTTGCCAAGACCAAGGTTTATGATCGCGATTCCGCGACCCGCCGCCGAGTTGTGATGACCTTTACCGACGGGCGCCAGCAGACGTATTCGTTGGCA
>Ga0105237_10001013_pt1 | contig 37790 bp, 37 predicted proteins | sample KBSC24metaG_FD_81520 | JGI IMG/M metagenome (GOLD analysis project Ga0105237, IMG submission 81520) | Corn rhizosphere microbial communities from Kellogg Biological Station, Michigan, USA - KBS C2-4 metaG | ecosystem: Host-associated > Plants > Roots > Rhizosphere > Soil | place: Michigan, USA...
CACCCAGCACGCGCTCCAGACCCTGGAATGGGTGGGACGTAGGGAGAATCTGGTGGTCTGCGGCCCGGCTGGCACCGGCAAGACGTTCTTCCTCGAAGCGTTGGGGCAGAAAGTCATTGAAGCCAGGATGCCGGTCGCGTGGTTCACCCTCGAACAGATCGGAGTCCTCGTCCGGGCCCACCGCGCCGACGATTCCCTCGGCAAAGCCGTGGCCAAGATCGTGCGCGCCGAACTCGTAGTCATCGACGACGTTGACCTCCTTCCGGTCGGAGCCGATGCCGCCGAAGGGCTCTACCGCATCGTCGACGCCACCTACGAACGCCGCTCGGTGGCGATCTCGTCGAACCTGCACCCCAGCGGATTCGACGAGCTGATGCCCAAAACGTTGGCCACCGCCGCCGTCGACCGACTGCTCCATCATGCGCACCTGTGCCAAACCAGCGGAGATTCCGTGCGCCTGACCCAAGCCCTGCACGGGAAAGGAGTCAAACCCCTGAGCTGACCCCCACTCCAACCCAGTGGCCGACACCCCTTCATGGGCAGATTCATGTCCACCACTGGGCAGTTCTCAATGGCCACCTACGGGCAATTCTCCTGTCCGCCCGCGGGCACTTTCAGCTGTCCATTGACATTCCACTACATGGAGTCTCCGTTCCATCTGGAGGACTGGGACTGACGTCCCGGACCGGATGACCGCGTCAGTCGTCGTATGTCAGCTCGACCCGATCACTGCGGGGCACCGCTTGGCAGCCCAGCACCAACCCCTCCGCCAGATCCTCATCCTCGAGGACGTCGTTGCGTAGCATCTCCACCTGCCCTGACTGCACCCGGCACGCGCACGCACTGCACGCACCTTCCCGGCAGGAGTACGGCGCGTCCAGACCCGCGTCGAGCATCACGTCGAGCAGCGAGGTGTTCTCTGGCCAGCGCAGCTCGTGGGTGACGCCGTCGATTGTGACCACCGCAGTGCTGGCCGGCCCCTGCCCGGCATGAACGGGCGCACTGGGCGCCGCGAACGGATCGCCGTCGAGCGAGCGGAACTTTTCGACCACGATCCGCTCGCGCGCCACTCCGTTGTCGTGCAGTGCCTCCACCACCGAGCTCATGAAGGGTGCGGGGCCACATATGAAATTGGTCTGGCTTGCGGCATATGGCCGGGCCAGCGCCGCCAGCTGGGCTCGGCTGAGCCTGCCCTGCACGCTTTCGAGCAGATGAATAACCTGCAGGCGATCTGGTGCGCCGCAAGCCAGATCACGCAGTTCCTCGGCGAAGATCACCGAGGCCTCGTCACGGTTCGCGTAGATCAGAACCACCGAACCACGTACCTGCACCAGCACCGATTTGATGATCGACATCATCGGCGTGATACCGCTACCACCGGCGAAGAGCAGCAGCCCGTCGGCGCAGCGGGTTGGGGTGAACGTTCCTGCCGGGGGCAATACCTCGATGGTATGGCCGGGCTTCAGCTCGTCGCAGATCCAATTCGAGGCATAGCCGCCGTCGACCCGCTTCACGGTGACCTTGAGAAAGGAATCCACACCGGGCGCGCTGGCCAGGGAGTAACAGCGCGCGAACGACGTCTCATCCGGACCGGGAATGCGCAGTGTCAGGAATTGTCCCGGCAGATAGCTCCAGCGAGTTTCGGGGTGTTCGAAGACGATCGATCGCGCATCGGGCGTCTCCACGATCACGTCGCGCACGGTGAGCGCGACGGCACGGGCCGACGCGGTCACTGATTGGGTATCGGTACGACGCCGCGTTTGACTGCAGACTCGATGCTCGAACGCAGCCGCGAGCAGGTGATCCACCGATCGTCGGCTCCACCGAGTTCCAAGCAGTGCGCGGTGCTGGTGGTCCACTGCGCCTGGGTGTGCTCCAAGCTCTTCTTGCGCACGAAGACCCGGGACGCGCACTCTTCGCACACCACCGGGGTCAGCGGGGTGTCGTCCCAGTCACGCATCGCGCCGTGTACGGCCGGATCAGTCGGCATGTCGACGGCTGTCATCCCGGCTCGCTCGGCCGATGTCCCCAGTAACTGTCGGCAGTGATTTCCTCTGCCGTATAGCCGGTTTCGTCAACGTGCATGCCTTCACAGCCCACCTCCAGATCCCAGCCGCCGGGTGTGTGCACGTAGTAGGACACCATCTTGTCGTTGGTGTGCCGACCCAGGCTATAGGCCAGCGGTACCCCGGTATCCATCAGCCGATCCAGCGATCTGCCCACCTCGTCGAGGGTCTCTACCTCGACCATCGCGTGCAGCAACGCGGTGCCAGGATCGGGGATCGGCAGCAACGCCAGGCTGTGGTGGCGCGCGTTGACTCCCATGAACCGCATCCGAATGGGATCGGCACCGTCCGGGCCCGGCAGCGTGAACGCCCCGCGCGGCAGGAAACCCAGTGTTTCGGTGTAGAAGCGGAACGCGGCCTCGTGGTCGGTGACGGGGACGACGACGTGCCCCAGGCCGAGTTTCCCTGTGACGAACCGGTTCCCGAACTTCGACACCACCGGGCTGTGGTCGAGCACCGGCCCGAAGAAGAACTCCAACGGCGTTCCGCCGGGCGCCTCCACGAACAGTCCGGCCTCGACCCGGCGTACCGTGGCCTCGGCCAAGCTCATCGGCTTGGGCGCGAAACCGGCGGATTCCAGCGCGGCCTGTATCCGGGCCAGGGCCAGGTGATCGCGCACCTCCCAGCCGACACCTTCCACCCGGTTCTCGTCACCGGGCAGCAGGATGATCCGTCCGACCCGTTCGTCCATACGCAGGTACAGCGCGCCGGCTTCGGGACCGAAGCCTTCGGCGAAGCCGATGATGTTCAGTGCGAAGGTGCGCCACTCCTCCAGATCGGCGGCCCGGACCCGAATGTAACCCAGTGAGCTGACGTCTCCCATGACTACACCACCAATCCCGGTCGCAGGTTGGCTTCCAACTCCAGGCCCATGGTCGCCAGCGCGCTCGCGTGGTAGGTGGTTCCGGGCGAGTGGATGACGTGCTGCAGACCGACGTGCGCGTCACGCCAGCAGCGCTGCAGCGAGTTGTTCCGGCGAATCACGTTCCCGCCCGATCGCGCGAAGATCTCGTCGACCGCGCTCACCGCCCGCCAGGCACATCGAATCTGGTTGCGTCGCATCACGGCCCGATCCTCGAAGGTGATCTGCGCACCGGAGTCGGCCTTGTCGTAGAGCCTGCTGATGCTGTCGATCAGCTGGCTGCGGCTCGCCGAGATCTCGGCGGCGGCCTCAGCGATGCTGTACATGCTGTACGGATCGGACCGGACCTGAATTCCGGTGGAGGTTACCCGGTCGCGCTGGTAGTCGACGTGCGCGGCCAGCGCGCCCTCGGCGATGCCGATGACCGCCGAGGTGATGCCCAGTGGGAACATGGCCGAGAAGGGCAACCGGTACACTGTTTCGGTCCGCCCGGATCGCTCGGCGGCGACATCGCCTTCCATCACGTCGGCGGCCACCATGATCCGGTAGTTGGGGATGAACGCATTGTCGACGACGACGTCCTTGCTGCCGGTTCCGTTCAACCCGATGACATCCCAGCTGCCGTCGATGATCTGGTAGTCGCTGCGCGGCAGCACCACGTGCAGCATCGTCGGCGGCTGTTCCGGGGGGCCTTCCGGGGTGCCGAGCAGCGCGCCAAGGAAGATCCAGTCGCAATGGTCAGTGCCTGACGAGAATGGCCAGCGGCCCGACAGTACGTAACCACCGTCGGTAGGCACCGCGACACCACCAGGCGAGTACGGCGAAGCGATCCAGGTTTCGGGGTTCTCGGCCCACACCTCGTCCTGCAGCCGCCGGTCCATCAGTGCCATCTCCCACGGATGCACACCACCCACTCCACAGACCCAGCCGGTGGAACCGCACGCTTTGGCCGTGGCCATCACAGCCTCGGCGAAATCGGTTGGGTGAGCTGCGTATCCACCGTATTCAGTCGGCTGTAGCAGGCGCATCACGCCCGCTTCCCGGACCAGCTTGACGCTCTCATCGGCCAGCTTGCCGAGTTCCTCGGTCCTGTCGGCAGCCGCGGTCAACTGGTCGGCAACCTCATTCACCCGCTGCACAACTTCGTGAGTCATTTCGTCGTACCTTCCGCACTCGGCGCGTAGGCCGCGCTGATTGAATAGCTCGACGCTAGCCGCGGGCGCATCGTGCCCGTCGGGAGTTTCCCGCTGATCGAGACCGCCGCCCGCAGCGGTGTTCAGGTCAGTAGAGAACCGCCGTCGACCACCAGTTGACTGCCTGTGACATAGGACGCGACGTCGGATGCCAAGAACACCGCGACCCTGCCGATGTCATCGGGATCACCCAACCGCTGCATCGGGATGCCCGCCTGGAAGGCAGTAGCGAGGTCGTTGAAACCCGTTGTGTTATCACCCATCACGGCAGCCGTTCCCGGGCTGGCAATACCACCCGGGGCGATCGCGTTGACCCAGATCCGGTGAGGTGCAAGCTCCAACGCGAGGTTCTTGGTGAAGCCCCACACTCCGTGTTTGGAGGCGTCGTAGTGCGCCAGTCCCACGCCGGATGGGTGGATGGCGTCCACCGAGGTGATGTTGATGATGCGGCCGCCGCGACCCTGGGCCACCATCTGCTGCGCCGCCCGACGGCAGCAGAGGAACACTCCCCGCAGGTTGACGTCCACGACGCGGTCGAATTCGGCGGCCGACATGCTCAGTACCGGCGCGTTCGGGTAGATGCCCGCGTTGTTGACGAGGATGTCGACCGATCCACGTTGTCGCACCGTCGATTCGACCATCTCGTGGACGCTGTTTTCATCGGCCACGTCGACCTCGACGGCGGACGCCCCGGCGGGCCGCTCGCCGAGGGTCTTGGCGAGCAGCTCGGCGGCCTGCAGATCGCGGTCGGCGATCACCACGTGCGAGCCCGCCTCCGCGAGCCGAGTCGCAATGGCGGCGCCGATTCCGACGGCAGCGCCGGTGACGATCGCCGTGGTCCCGGTCAGGTCCATCAATTCGGCCAGTGTCGTGTCTTTGCTCATCTCTGGTTCTCCTATTCAGCAATCGGTGCGGATGCGGCGTGGCGGCCGGCGCGGCGGCCGAAGAAGCTGCCGTCTCCCAGTGAGGTTCCGCTGGCATAACCCCACACTGGGATGCCCGACGCGCTGCGGCCGACGGCATAGAGGTTCGGTATCGGGTGTCCGGCCACGTGCAGCACCTCACCGTCGACCGAGGTGCGCAGCCCCCCGAGGGTGAAGGCCGCCGACTTCCCCTTCAGTTCGTATGCGCCGAAGGGCGGAACCAACGGTTTGATGGACTCGGGCCGTTTGTGGAAGACCGGGTCGTGACCGTTGGCGGCGTGCCGGTTGTACAGCGTGATCGTGGCCTCCAGCGCACCCTCGGGCAGGCCGATCTCCTTCTCCAGTTCGGCGATCGTCTCGGCGACGGCAACGGGTTTGGGCTGCACGAAATGTGTTGTGATCGGCCCCAGTTCGGTGCGCTCGTTGATCTCGTCGTCGACGATCAGATAGGCGCAGTCATCGGCGCGGTGGCAGATGAACTGGCTGACCCGGCCGGGGTAGGTGTCTTCGGTGACGAAGCGCTGACCGAACTGGTCGACCAGGACGCCCTGGCACATCAACTCCGGCATCATCGCCGTCGACCACACCTCGCAGCCGTCCATCCGGCCTAGATCGGCTCCCATGGCCTGGGCCATCAGGATGGAGTGTCCGTCGTGCGCCTCCACGGTGGCACCCGGGCGGCCCAGCAGGTTCGGGGCGTAGCGGGCCATCATGTCGTCGTTGAACGTGAAGCAACCGGCTGCCAGGACCACACCCTTGCGCGCCCGATAGTCGCGGGTCTGTCCCTCGACCAGCGCCCGGATACCGTGCACCCGGCCGTCGGCGTCGACGATCAGCTGATCGGTACGGACATCGTAGGTGACCGCCACCCCTGTCTCGGCGCAGCGGGTGACCAACGCCGCCATCATCCAGAACCCGCCGTCGCGCTCGTCTCCGGGACCCGATGGGGCGATTCCGGCAAGCTGCTCGGGTGGTTCGCTGGCGACGTGGCCGCGCGGAGCCGGTTTGGCGAGCGTATCGAACGGCCAAGCGTTCTCGCCGCCGCTGTACATCAGCCCCTCGTGGTTGAAGGGCTCGTGTCCTGCCTTGCCGAAGAATTCGGGTTTGAAGTGCACCCCGTTGTCGACGAGCCAGTGGTAATGCTCGATGCTGCCCTCGCAGTAGAGCCGTATCTTCTGCTCGTCGGCGCCGGGTCCCATCGCAGCCATCAGGAAGGCGATCATCTCCTCGACGCTGTCGTCGAAGCCGAGTTCGGTCTGCAACGGAGTGCCGCCACCGAGGTAGATGAACCCACCCGACAGTGCCGCCGCCCCGCCCCAGCCGCCGGTGCGTTCCAACACCTGTACCTGCGCACCCGCGGTCGCCGCGGCCAATGCGGTGCTGGCGCCCGCGACACCATAGCCGGCGATCAACACATCGGATTCGGCAAACCAACGGTCAACGGTAGCCAGTTCAACGGGGGCGACAAGACGCTGACGACTCATAGACTCCACCTCCATGGGGGATACGGACCGGCAGGGCACCGACCGACTCTCGTTGGTGACCGTAGGCTCGAGATTCGTTCCGGGCGAGGCCTATTCCCGATAAGCGAGACTTGAGACTCATCGCGTCAGGAAGGCCAGAACGGCACTTTCCCAAGCGTCTTTCTGCTCGATCATCGCCCAGTGCCCGCAGTTGGGCAGGATGTGCACCTCTGCGTTCGGGATCATCCGCAGCGGCAGCAGCACCATGTCCAGCGGGGTGACTCGATCATCGCGGCCCCAAGTGATCAGGGTGGGCGCGCTGATCCGGTCGAGGTGGGCCCAGTAGGGTGCCCGACCAGTCTGCGCAGCGAACAGGCCGGCGAGCGCTTCCTTGCTGTACATCTTGCGCGCGGATTCCAAGGTCTTCGGTTCGGTGGCCTGCTGCCAGCGCTCTTCGATCAGCTCGTCGGTGACCAGTGCCGGATCGAACACCATCGACGAAAGCCACGCGACCAGAGATTCTTTGGTCGGATTGTCGGTGAATCTGTTGAGCAGTTTGATTCCCTCGGCGGGCACGGTACTCAGCAGCCCCGCGCCGACGCCGCCGATGGTGACGATCCGGCGAAACAGATCTTGTCGATCGATGGCCAGATTGACCGCGACGTGGCCACCCATTGAGTTGCCGATGACGTCGACGTTGCGCAGGCCCAGCCCGTCGAGGAACCGGACGACGGCTTTCGGGGCTGCGATCAACGGATGTTCACCGGTGGGGTCACTAACCCCGAACCCCGGGAAATCAAGTACCAGGCAACGGAAGTGCGGGCTGAACGCGGCCAGGTTGTTGCGGAAGTTTCGCATCCCGGTGACGCCCGGACCCGAGCCGTGCAGCATCAGAAGGGGCGGTCCCGAGCCGACCTCATGGTAACGCAACACCCCGTCTTCGGTGTTCAGCTCGTGCTGTGTCACTTCCGCTGTCGCGGTCATTGGCCGATCTCGATCCTGTCGCGGTGCTCGGCGCCAAACGGTCTGCGCGGCCGGCGTTCTTCCGACTCGTCATCGGTGAGCAGCGCGATGACGTCGTCGCGGGTGACCCGCTGTGTGGCAAACAGGTCGGTGTTGATCGCCTTGCCCGTCGCCACCACGATCGGCGCCACCCGCTGCAACGCGACCCGCGAATGTCCGACGATGGAGATGGCACCGACCGGGCCGTTGGGGCAGCGCAGCGCGACTCCGACACAGCTGATGATGCCGACGAACTCACCGGCGTCGAAGGCCAGACCCTGACGGCCGCGGATTCGCACCAACTCGCGGTGCAATTCGGGGAGGCCGGCAATACTGCGCTCGGTCCGCCGCAACGGCGGCGCCAACCGGTAGAGATCGTCGACGTGCTCGGGGGATGTCGCGGCCAGGATCGCCTTTCCCACCGCGGTACAGTGCGCCGGCGCCCGGCGGCCGACCGCCGAGGGCACTGCGGCTGCGGCTTGGCCACCGAGCTTGTCCAGGTAGTAGATCTCGTTGCCGTCCGGAACGGCGAGGTGGACCACCATACCGGTCTGCATCGCCATCCGGTGCAGGTGCGGGGCAGCCGCGGCGCGCAGCACGCTGTGCCCGACTTCCCTACCTCCCAACGACAATGCCCTCGTCCCGAGGGCGTAGCCCAACGACGAATGGTCGAGCCATGACATCCGCACCAGTTGGTCCAGGATGCGATGCGCGGTCGACCGCGGCAAGCTGCTGTGCGTCACTACCTCGTCGAGGGTCAGTCGGCGATGCGGCCGATCGAACGCGTCCATGATCAAGGTCAACCTCTCGACCATCGACGGGGCCACCCGGTGCTGGACTACGTCCGGCTCGACGTGCGACATCACGGCTGACGACATTGGCTGCTCCTAGCTACTAGAATTGACTTCAATTCTAGTTTGTATCGTAGCCGCACTGTGTTCCAGATCTCAAGAGATTCTTGGGCACGTAACGCTGAGAATCCGATGTGCACTAGCGGCGGGCCCCAATGCAGCACGGTCCCGTGCCCCGGTATCGGGGCACGGGACCGTGCACTGCCGTGCTTTCAGGCAGTCGTCACATTCGGTACGGTCGACGACACCGGCCTGCCGGCTGCATGCTTGGCAGCGATGACACTGAACACGATGCCCTGCGCCAGGGTCGCTCCCGCACCCGGATAGGTCGTGCCGAACGCGTTGCCCGCGGTGTTGCCGACGGCGTACAAACCCTCGACAGGCGAGCCGTCCTCCCTGAGCACCCGGGCGGCCTCGTCGGCGCGAAGACCGCCGCAGGTTCCAAGATCACCGAGAACCACCTTGACCGCGTAGAGCGTCGGGCCCACCAACGGACGCAAGTTCGGATTGGGTTGCATGGTGGGATCGCCGTAGTAGCGGTCGTAAGCGGTGGCGCCTCGGTTGAAGTCGTCGTCGACGCCCGCCGCGGCCATATCGTTGAATCGGTGCAGCGTGTCGGCCAGCTCCCGCGCAGGCACCCCGATCGCCTTCGCCAGCGCGGCGGGATCGGTCGCACGGTGTGCAATTCCGGCCGCGTACCAGGCTTTCGGCAGCGGCATTCGCGGGTATGCCACACCTCCCATCACGTAGCTGTTGCGGTACATCTGGTCGAAGATGATCCACATCGAACCGACCGGATCGCCGGCGCGCTCACGTTCGAGCACCCGTTGGCCGAACGACATGTAGTCGGTGGACTCGTTGACGAAACGTGCCCCGCTGTCGTCGATGATGAACGATCCAGGCAGCGAGCGATCGGCCAACAACATCGGCGGCGCCCCGCCTGGAACCGGTGCGATCTCGGGGAACCACCATGCCTGATCCATCAGGGTGACGTCGGCGCCGAGCTGCTGGGCGACCCGGATGCCGTCACCGAAGTTGCCTTCGCTGCCCACGCTCCACCCGGGCTGCAGCGCCTCCGATTGGAACTTCCGCCGCCACTCCATGTTGTGGTCGAAACCGCCGCAGGCCAACACCACTCCGCGACGGGCCGTCACAGTCACCCGGCGGCCGTCCTGTTCGAGCACGACGCCGATGACCCGGCCCTCGCCATCGGACCCGTCGGCGATCAATTCCACCAGTTCTGTCTTCGTCCACACCGGGATGCCGGCTTTGCGCACCCCGGCGTACATCCCGGCCGCCAGCGCTTGTCCGGCGGTCACGTAGTCGCGGCCGATCAACCGTCCCCCGACCCCGAGCGCAAGGCGCTTGAGTATCACTGGGATGCCCTTGGCGGGCACCCGCGCAACCAGGTTCATCCACTTGTAGTCCGCACTGGTCGTCGGCATCGGCAGCGGCGGCGTCAAGTCGCTGGGCCGCAACATGCCTCGGTCCGATCCGAGGACGTTGGCGTCGAATGGCTTTGCCTCGCAGGTGCGTCCGATTGCCGCCCCGCCGGGCAGGTCCGGGTGGTAGTCGGAATAGCCGCGTGTCCAGATGAACTTCAGCGGAGTTCTGCGCTGCAGCAACGCGATTGCCTCGTCGCCGTGACGCAGGAAGCTCTGCCAGCGCGGCTCCGGGGACGATCCGTCGACCGCAGCACGCACGTACGCCTCGGCGCGCTCCTTGGAATCCGACATGCCCTCTTCGGCGAGCAGTTTCGAGGCCGGGATCCAGAACGCACCGCCGGATCGGGCGGTCGAACCGCCGACCAGTCCGGTCTTCTCCACGATCAGTGCGGACAGCCCCGCCTCGTGGGCCGCCAGGGCAGCGGCCATCCCGGTGCCACTGCCGACCACCACGAGGTCGACCGTCATGTCGCGCGCAGGGACCGCGGTGGATGGATCATGGTTCAATTTGTCACTGGTGGGCACGATGCCTCCTCGTCGCTGGTATCAATCGAACAGTCAAGCAACGCCCGATCGCCTGCGGCGGTCGCGTTCCCGGTCAACGAGACCACGCTGGGCGTTCGCCGGCAGCCGAGAGCGTGGATCGAGCCTCCCGGTCCCGATCGGCCTCCGACCGCATCGTCAGCGCGATATCGGTCAGCATGTCCTCTTGCCCGCCAACCAGTTTGCGCCGACCCGCCTCCATCAATAGATCGCGCGCATCCAGACCATGCAGGCGGGCCGCCGCCTCGGCGTGACGCAGGAAGCTGCCGTACACACCCGCATACCCGATGGTCAGCGTTTCGCGGTCCACACGAACAGGGCGGTCCTGCAACGGCCGCACGAGGTCATCGGCGGCGTCCTGCAGGGCGAACAGATTGGCGCCGGTGCTCCAGCCCCGCAGATTGGCTACCGCGACGAACGGTTCGATCGGCGCATTGCCGGCCGCTGCCCCCTGCCCGGCCAACGAAGCGTCCACCCGGAACGCACCTTCCTCCACGGCTGCAACTGAGTTGGCGACCGCCAAGGAGAGGTTCTCGTGTGCGTGGATGCCAATCTGCGTGTTCGGGTCGAGTGCGTCGCGGTACGCGCGCACCCGGGCTCGGACATCCTCGGTGAGCAACCGGCCGGCGGAGTCGGTGATGTAAACACAATGCGCGCCATAGGATTCCATCAACTTGGCTTGGGCGGCCAGTTCGGCCGGCCCTACCATGTGCGCCAGCATCAGAAAGCCGGACACATCCATGCCCAGTTCGCGCGCCTCGGTGATGTGCTGAGCGGCGACGTCTGCTTCGGTGCAGTGGGTGGCAACCCGCACCGAGCGCACCCCCATATCGTGGGCACGGCGCAACTCGGCGATGGTGCCGACGCCGGGCAGCAGCAAGGTGGTAACCACGGCGTCACCGGCGTTCGCCACGGCGGCCTCGATCCACTCCCAGTCGGTGTGGCTGCCCGCACCGTAGTTAAGGCTCGAGCCGGCCAATCCGTCGCCGTGCGAAACTTCGATCGCGGCAACACCTGCGGCGGCAAGAGCGGCGACGATACGGCCCACTTGTTCGGGTGCAAGGCGATGCCTGATGGCGTGCATACCGTCACGCAGCGTCACGTCCTGCAGATAGATCTCCGTCGCGGTGCCCGGAGGAATGTTCACAGTGCGATCTCCTGTTCGGCCATGCGTTCTGCCATGCGCTCGGCCACTCGCATCGCCGCCGACGTCATGATGTCCAGGTTGCCCGCGTAGGCGGGCAGATAGTGGGCGGCACCTTCCACCTCGAGGAACACCGCGACCTTCGTGTCCACCGGACCACCGTTCGTCGGCATCACGGTGGCGACCTCGTCCGGGTCGACGGGGGTGAACTGCACTTTCTGGACCATCCGGTAGCCCGGGACGTAGTGAGACACCTCGGCGACCATCTGATCGATCGAGGTCCGGATCTGGTCCTGCAGATCGGTCGAGCTCCCGCCGGCGATCAACGCCAGCACGGTGTCACGCATGATCACCGGCGGATCCGCAGGGTTGAGGATGATGATCGCCTTACCCCGGTACGCACCGCCGACCTGTTCGATGGCGTGCGAGGTGGTCTCGGTGAATTCGTCGATGTTGGCGCGAGTCCCCGGTCCGGCGCCCCGGGACGCAACGGAAGCGATGATCTCGGCGTACGGCACGTCCGTGATTTGGGTGATCGCTGCGACGACCGGGATGGTGGCCTGTCCACCGCATGTCACCATGTTCACGTTGGGCGCCTCGACGTGCTCGGCGAAGTTCACCGCGGGTACCACGAACGGGCCGAGCGCGGCCGGCGTGAGATCGACCAGCAGGCGGCCCAGCGGCGTTAGCACCGCGGCGTTGGCCTTGTGCGCCGCAGCGCTGGTCGCATCGAGCACGATGCGCACCCCGTCGAACTCGGACAGAGCCACCAGTCCGTCGACACCGTCGGAGGTGGTGGTCACCCCCAATCGGCGGGCCCGCGCCAGCCCATCGGACGCCGGGTCGATACCGACCATGGCCAAGACTTCCAGCGTCGGCGAGGTACGTTTGATCTTGATCATCAGATCCGTGCCGATGTTGCCCGAGCCGATGATTGCCACTCCGATTCGTTCGCTCATCGATTTCCTTCCGTGAAAATTGCCGTCACCGTGCCCAACGGTTCGATGTCGACGACCACGGTGTCGCCTGGACGAACGCCGACCATAGGACCCAGTGCACCGGACAGCACGATGTCGCCTGCGCGAAGCGGGGCACCGAATTCGATCGCGGTTCCTGCCAACCAAGCCAGTGCGTCGAGTGGGTCTCCGAGGCAGTCCGCACCCGTGCCCGCCGAGACGGTTTCACCGTCGCGGCGCATCGCCATCCGCGCGTTGACCGGTTCGAAATCGTCCAATGCCAAGCCGCGATCGCCTATCACGAAGACACCCGAAGAGGCGTTGTCGGCGACGGTATCGGTGATACCTATGCGCCACTGCTCGATTCGGCTGTCCACGATCTCGATGGCCGGCAGCGCCAGGGTGACTGCGGAGCGCACTGCGTCGGCGGTGTCGACGGAGGTGATGTCACGGCCCAATACGAAGGCGATCTCAGCCTCCGCCTTCGGCTGTAGCAGCCGTTCGTAGGGAATGGGTTGGGCATCGGCGAATTCCATATCGTCGAACAACACCCCGAAGTCTGGGCGATCGACACCGACCTGGGACTGCACGGCCGCAGACGTCAACCCTATCTTGCGCCCGATCACCCGGGCTCCCGCCGCGCACCGGCGCGCAGTCACCATCAGCTGCACCTGGTAGGCCAGCCCGATGTCGTGGTGTCCGATCAGATCGGTGATCGGGGAGCACGGGGTGCCGGTCCGGGTGGCCGACTCCAGCTGGGCGACGGCCGCATCCACTGCCTCTTGCTGCCGTGTCGGGGCCGCCTGCTCGATCATGTGCACATCGTTGCGATCCGGCGACCGATTCGCGGCCGGGAGTCCACTGAGCGAGACCCAGCAGTGGTCTCACTGGTCGAGATTGCGCGCTCACTACCCGATTTCGTGGTGTCACAGTGAGCTGGATTACAACAGGCGCTGTGCGTTGGTGTGGGTGCCGGAAGGACGTGACGTGCTCCAGAGACCAGTGTGCCGAGTCTTGGGGCGTTCCCATGTCTGACGGACTGAACGTCACCGCCCACGGTGCGGTACGGGTCGTCGTGCTGGACCGGCCCGACCAGCTCAACGTCGTCGACGCCGCCATGCATCGCCGGTTGCGCGACGTCTGGGCAGAGATTGCCGACGACGGCGACGCCCGGTGCGTCATATTGACCGGTGCGGGAAGGGCATTCAGCGGTGGGGGGGACTTCTCCTTTCTCAAGGCCCAGCATCGGTCGCTTTCACTGCGGCACCGGATCTCCATTGAGGCAGTCGACATCCTCGAGGCGATGCTCAGTTTTCGCCTGCCGATCGTCGCCGCGGTCAACGGTCCCGCCGTCGGGTTGGGCGCCTCCCTGGTGCTGTGCAGTGACCTGGTGCTGATGTCGACGAAGAGCTACTTGTGCGATCCGCATGTGTCGATCGGCCTGCCCGCCGGCGACGGCGGAGCTCTGCTGTGGCCCTATGCCATGAGCATGGCGCAAGCCAAGGAGTTCGTCTTCACCGGTGAGCGGTTAACCGCGCAGCGCGCCGCCGAACTGGGCGTGGCCAACCGGGTCACCGAACCCGACGATTTGATGGCCGCCGCATCGGCTGTGGCGGAACGACTGGCGGAGCAACCCCCCCGAGCACTTCAGATCACCAAACGGTTGTTCTCCAAACACTTCTCGACCGCAGCCGCCTCGATGGTGGACTTCGGGCTCAGCGCCGAGACCGTGGAGCTCGGTGCCGAGGAGCACATCGCGAGGATCCGGGAGTTCGTCGGGGACGCCAATTACGATGGAGTCGAATGACCCAGCCCAACAGAAACGCGCTGATCACCGGTGGCAGCGGCGGTATCGGAATTGCCTGCGCAACCATGCTCATCGCACGCGGATACGACGTGACCCTGGTCGCCCGTCGCGAGGATGCGCTCCGCGAGGCCGCCGCCCGCACGGGTGCGCGGTGGCTGGTCGCCGACACTGCCGACCCGCAGTCTTGCCGTACCGCCTTCGCAGGATTCGAGAGCATCGACCTGCTGGTGCATGCGGCCGGTGTCATCGGCGGTACCTACATGCGCAAGCAAACATTCGAGCAGTGGCGCACCATCTTGGCCGCGAACCTGGACTCATGTTTCGTCGTCACCCAGGCGGCCCTGCCGCTGATGACTGCCGGCTCTCGGTTCGTGTTCATCTCGTCCTCGGCCGCGCACGACGCACTGCCCGCCCGCACCGCCTACGGGGCATCGAAGGCCGGGATGAACGCGTTCGCCCAGGCACTTGCCCGCGAGGTGGACCGCGACGGGATCAGCGTACATGTCGTGTCGCCCGGACCGGTGGAAACACCGATGCTGCAGGATGTTCCGAACACGATGTACGCGATCACCGCCGAGGACGTCGCGGACGCCGTTAGCTGGCTGGACACCGTCGCCAGTTCGGTCGAGCTCCCTGAGATCCGGTTGGACGCGGTCACCCGAGGCCCGTTGAGTAGGCCACCTGTACAGCCGCTCGATGAGAGAAAGCGTGCCCAGGCTCGTTGAAACCCCCAAGAAGCCAACCGATCCCGGACACCGAGACCGTCACGGCAACACCTGCCCGTGACCACCTAGTGTCCTCGAGGTGCAAATCGGTCCGAACGCAGATCAGCTGGAGCTGCAGGCCGCAACCCGCGAGGTGCTGAGCCGATCCTGTCCCTCGACCCTGATACGACAGACCTACACCGACCCCCGAGCGTGGCAGGATTTGTGGAAGACCGCCGTCCACACCGGCTGGACGCAGTTAGCCGTGCGCGGAATCGGTCCCGAGGATTTCGGCTTGACTACAACGGATCTGGTGCTGACCCTGGAGGCATGTGGCGGCGCACTGGCGCCGATCCCGTTGGTCAGCAGCATCGGGGTGGCCGCGGGCGCCCTGCGCACCATCGGCTCGCGCGCACTCGATCTGCTCACCGACCTGGCCGACGGCTCCATCGCCACGCTGGCCGTCCAGCCGAGCGGACAACGCCTGCCAGGGCTCGCATTGACCCTCGCCGACGATGGACGGGTGCACGGCAGCGCGCAGTGCGTGGCCGACGCCGTCCATGCAGACCTCCTTGTCGCCCTGTGCTCGAGCGGAGACCGGACGGCACTCGCCGTCATCCCGATCGGCGACGGGGTGCTGATCGAACCCGCGAAGTCGGCCGATCCGAGCCGTCCGTTGGCGGTCGTGACGGTCGACGCCGAAGCCATCGAGAGCGCGTCCGTCGATTTCGAGCAGGCCGTAGCACCAGGACTCTTGGCACTGGCCGCCGAACTCGTCGGCATCGCGCAAGGTGCGCTGGACATTGCCGTGGATCACGCCACTACGCGCCGGCAATTCGATCGGGCGATCGGTTCCTACCAAGGCATAAAACACGCGCTGGCCGACGACTACGTGGCGGTCGAGCGAGCCCGCGCCCTCGTGTACGGCGCCGCCGCACTGCTTGACGACGCCGCGGCCGGTCCGCAGGTGTGGGACGCGTGTGCATTGGCCAAGGCCGCCGCCAACGACGCAGCCCTTGCCTGCACCCGCACCGCGGTGCAGGTTCTCGGAGCCCTGGGGCAGACATGGGAGCACGACATTCATCTCTACCTGCGCCGAGCATGGGTGGGTGCCGCCCTGCTCGGCGACAGTTCCAGCCTCTATCACGTCGCCGGCCGGCGCTTCATGAGCGAAGGGGCCCGATGAGCCAGACGGATGTCGCCGAGCTGCGCGACGAGTTCGACCGGTGGCTGACCTCGACGCTGCCGACGGACTACTACGACAAGTACTCGACCTATCGTTGGGATCTGGGACTGCGCCGCGAATACCAGCGAGCCAGCTTCGAGGCGGGCTGGATCCAGCCGACATGGTCCCCCGGACAGGGCGGTCGTTCGCTGCCCCCCGCTGCCGCGCTGGAGATCCGGTTGCGGGCCGCGCTACGGTCGGCACCCAAGCTGCCCAACATTGCCGGGCCCAACGTGGCCGCGCCGGCGATCCGCAGCTTCGGCACGCCCGATCAAGTTTCACGTCTTCTGACACCTTGCCTGGACGGCAGCGAATGGTGGGCACTGGGGATGTCCGAACCGGAGGCCGGTTCGGATTTCGCAAGCCTGCGCACCCGCGCGCTCCGTACCGGTGATGTGTTCACCGTCAACGGTCACAAGATCTGGACCACCCAAGCCCACGAATCCCGGTGGGCGGTGCTCTACGTCCGTACCGATCCCGAAGCGCCGAAACACAAGGGTATTTCGTGTTTGGTGCTCGACATGGAAACTCCCGGCGTCACCATCGAACCAGTCAGGATGGCGTCGGTCTCCGATGAAACCTTCTGCGAAGTCTTTCTCGACGACGTCGAGATCCCGGCCAGCGCGCTGCTCGGGCCTGAAAACGGAGGCTGGCAGGTGGCGATGTCGGCGCTGGGACATGAACGTCAGATGATCTGGGTGATGAACTGGGTCGAGACCCGACGCGGTCTGGAAGCGCTGCGGACCAACCGCAAGGGCACGTGCGACGATCTCCACAGCACCGTCGGCGCGCTGCTCGCCGATGCCGAGGCGTTGCGCCTCAACGGTTATCGCGCTCTGCACAACGAGAGTTCCGGTCGGCCCAGCCCCGAGGGCGACATCCTCAAGCTGTTCGGGTCACTGGCTTTGCAACGCACCTGGGAGACGGTCGCGGCCGCGCTCGGGCCTGCAGCGGTCACCGACCCCGACCTGGAGTTCGAGCGCCATGACGGGCTGGCTGCCACCATCTACGGCGGCACGTCGGAGATTCAGCGAAACATCATCGGCGAGCGACTGCTCGGCCTGCCGAAAGGATAGCGGCGTGGACTACCACCTCGGAGAAGATGCCGACAACCTCAGGCAGCGGCTGCGCACGCTGATGGCCACTCATCTGCCACCCGGCTTCCTCGGCGCGTTCACCCACGATCCCGAGGATCTGGCGACCACGCAGGTATTCTGCAAAACGCTTGCCGCGGAGGGTTTGTTGACCCTGTCCTGGCCCACCGAGTACGGCGGTGGTGGTGCCTCGGTCTGGGAGCAGACGGTCCTGCGGGAAGAGATGTGGGCGCATCATGAACCTCGCGGCGCGCAGTACATGGGTGTCAACTGGGTCGGCCCCGCGATCATGCGTTATGGCACCGACGCGCAGAAGGAGCAGCACCTGACCGCGATCTCCTCCGGAGACGTGATCTGGTGCCAAGGTTTTTCCGAACCCGAAGCCGGATCGGACCTGGCGTCGATGCGGACTCGCGCCGTGCGAGATGGCGACGGCTGGGTGGTCAACGGTCAGAAGATCTGGACCTCGTATGCATCGATGGCGTCCTGGTGTGTGCTGGCCACCGCCACCGCCACCGCGGATGGCGGACGGGGGAGGCACACGCTATTCCTGATTCCGACCGATCGCGCCGGGATCACGGTGCGGCCCATCAAGTCAATGCTCGGACCGCATCACCTCAATGAGGTCTTTCTGGACGACGTGCGGGTCACCCAGGCCGACGTGCTGGGCGAGGTCGGCGGCGGCTGGCAGGTGATCCGCGATGCCCTGGCCTTCGAGCGAGTCGGCATCGCGCGGTATGCCCGCTGCGAATCGTTGCTGGAGCGGCTGCGATCCGAACTCGGCGACGAGTTCGACGATCTTCCAGAATCTCTGCGAGTTCGTTGGATGCGCGCGCTGATCGATCTTCGGGTCGCTCGGCTGCTGGCCTACCACGCAGTCTCCCTGCAGAACGATCCGGGCGCGACGGTCGCAGCCAGTTCGGCGCGCATCGCCGCCACGAGCTGCGATCAGTCCGTCGCCGAGTTGCTGTTCGACGTGCTCGGCCCGTCGGCGCTGGACAGCGGTCCCGATGCGAGTCTCGACGGTGCAATCGACGACCACTGGCGATACGCCCAGGCCGCGACCGTCGCGTCGGGCACCATCGAGGTGCAGCGGATGCTCATCGCCCATGCAATTCTCGGAGGACGCTGATGGAAACCGCACTGCCAGAGCACATCACCGACTTCGGATCGGTCGCTGCCGGGCGGCTCGGCACTCTTGGCGGGCCTCAGGCGGCGCTCCTCGCTGAATCCGACCGTAGGCTGCGCGACCGGGCGGCCGCGGCGCTGCGCGATCTGGGCGCGTTCGACTTGGACGTGCGCAGCAGCTACGACGAGCTAATGGCCGCGGCGGCACTGTGCCGCGCGGCCGGCGCAACCTTGCTGCCCTACCCCGTCGTCGAAGAGCTGCTGGCGCTCGACGGTGCCCGACTGGCGCTCGTCGATCCCCGCGCACCGCGCGTCGACCATGGCGATCTGGCCGGGCCGTGGCGGCTGGCCGGCCTCGACGGCGCGCTGTACACGGCGACCATGGGACCGGCGGTCGCCGGCTCTGGCGGCCATGCCAAACTCGGTCCCTTCACCGTCATCGCACACCGTCTGGAAAACGCAGGTGCGATTCCTCTTTCGGATGTGATGCTGCATCTCATCCTGACCTCCTGGCGCCTGCTCGGGGCGGTGGAGCGGGCAGAAACAATCACCAGAGCCCACGTTCAAGCCCGCGCTCAGTTCGGCAAGCCACTGTCTGATTTTCAGACCGTGCGGTTTCGGATGGCCGACACGAGCGTGGCGCTGCGCGGTCTGGAAGAACTCGCGAAGTTCACCCTCTCGCGCTGGACGGCGGCACCGTCGGCCGTTGGTTGGACGGACGCGGTGATGCTCAAGATCCAGGCCGCCGACACGGGCATCACCTTGATGCGCACCTGCCACCAACTGCTCGGCGCGCTGGGGTTCTGCGACGAGTCCGATATCAGCGTCATCGATCGCCACATTCAGCCCGCGTTGCGTTCCCCGGAGTCCGCGGCAGCCCTGACCGTTCGGCTGCTGCCCAGCCTTACCGCCGGGGATGTGCAGACCCTGTTCTCGACACCTGAAGGAACTCGATCGTGACCGCAGTGCCGTCGATCGGGCGGATCCTCGATCGGCCGATGGCGGAACGGCCGGACGCGACCGCGATCGTCGCTCGTGATGCCGCGCTGACCTACCGCGAACTCGACGCCGCGATCGACGCCGCGGCCGGCGGCCTCTGGGAATCCGGTGTACGCCCGGGTGATCGTGTTGCGGCATCGCTACCCAACGGAGTCGACGTCGTCGTGGCCTTTCACGCCGCCATGCGGCTTGGAGCCATCTGGGCGGGCATCCCTGAGGCCTATCCGCCGGCCGAGCAGCTGCGGTTACTGCGTCACGCGGGGGCCAAGGTGTTTCTGACGACGCCGGCGGCGGCCGCTGCGGTAGCCACCGAGGTGGCGGTGCTCGACACCGGCGGGAGCTGGGGCGAGCTGCTCTCGGCCGGGCACCGGGCACGGTCGGTCGACATCGATCCGTACGCGCCCGCGGCGATTGCATTCACTAGCGGCACAACGGGTTTGCCGAAGGGCATCGTGCACAGCCAGCACAATCTGGCGCTGCCCGGGGCGGTGCTGGTCGCCAGCCGCGGTTACGGTCCAGATCTGCGCAAGGGCGACAGCTTGCCACTAACGATCCTGAACCTGATGGCGCTGTCGACCGTACTGACCGCCCAGTCCGGCGGATGCGCGGTGCTGATGGACCGCCGTGACGCCGTCGGCATCACCGACTGGATCCGCACCGAAGCGATCACCACCTGGAATGCCGTGCCGGCACAGCTTCGAGACATGCTGCACAACAGCGCGATACAGCCCGACGCTCTCGCCTCGCTGACCGAAATTTGGTGCGGCGGGACGGATCTTTCTGACACGCTACGCACCGACTTTGAGCGCCGGTTCGAGGTTCCGATCCGGCTCACCTACGGGCTGACCGAGGCCCCGACGGTGGTGTCGATCGACCCTCCAGGTCATCGGTGGCGGCCGGGGGCCAGCGGTGTGGTGCTCCCCCACCTCGACGTTGACAGCACCGAGGCCGGCGAGCTCACGGTTCGTGCCACCGCTTCGGGTCCGTGGGCCGGCGCGTACACCCCGATGCTCGGCCTATGGAACGGTGCCGGCGTCGTCCCCCCACCCGATCCCCTGTACACCGGGGACCTCGGGTCGGTCGACGACGACGGTTGGCTGCGTGTGGTCGGGCGGCGCAAGTTGGTGATTGTGCGCGGCGGCGCGAACGTCTATCCAGCCGAGGTCGAGAACATTGTCAAGGCCTTCCCCGGTGTGCGCGACGCGGTGGTGTTCGGTATGCCCGACGACAGGCTCGGCGAACGGGTGTGCGCGCTGATCGAGCGGGTCGGCGATGGCGAGCACACCTTGAACGGACCGGACCTGCACAGGCACTGCATGGCTCAGTTGGCGAAGTACAAGATTCCGGAGTGCTGGGCAGTCACCGCCGCGCTGCCGCGCAACGCAATGGGCAAGGTCGTGCGCACCGGTCTGCCTGCGTTGTTCGGCAGCGCCGAACCGCTGGACCTGCAAAGCTCGGTATGACACCCGGCCGTCTCGGCCACTTGTCAAAGCTCCACCTTCACAAGGTATCTAGATGAACGGCAGTGGCACATGACTCTTCGGGCGCTCTACGTCGGGGTGCGCGTCGCTGGCCTGGATTCCGAAATCGAGCGAGCCGACAGAATGAAAAACCCTTGGCGAGCTGGCCACCCGTGTCGGGACGCTCGTCAGATAGGGCAGGCCGACTAAGAGGACGTCCATCTGCGCGCGGTTCTGGGAGTCGGCGTCACCGAATCAATGCTGGCACAGGGCGGCTGCCACCGTTTGGTTGGATTCGTTGACGATTGGACGAATGAGTCATCACCTGGCAGACGGCGAGTGGTCGATGCGCGAGCAGCCTCGGCTCAACCCGAGCGCAGCGTAGGACAGGTCTGCTTCCGAACGCTCACCATGCAGGAACAGGTGTCCGGCAAGGTAATCCGTGCCGATGGGACCCGAGGAGGACCATTCGCTGATGGTCCGTCGGTCCTTGATCCGCCACACCCCGTCACGGCGTTCGAACCGGTCCACGTAGCGGCCCACCATCTGGTCGAGCATCGTGGTGCCGTCCTCCTCGCGGGTCAGCGATGCGAAGAACAGCGTCTCGGCTCCGGCGACGTCGCCAGTGACCTTCACGCGCGACTGGCCAAGCAGGTGGTTGCAACTCGACCAATTCGCCATGACCACTTCGGTATTGCGCGTGGCGAACTCGTGGCCGTCACATTGCATCGGTCCGTGATGGTCCCAACTGTCCGGGTGATACACGTCCGCCGTCGCGTCCCGGTCCCCGCGATCGCAGGCATGCACATAGGATTCGATCACCTCGCGGATGTCGAAGTGATCGATCACAACCTGAAGGCGTCGTTCGTCCACGGTAGGGCTCCCATTCTCCAGCTTCACATTTCGGACCGTATCCGTAGGGTGGCGGCGGGAGGTTCCGACGATCTCGGTGATCGGGAGTGCCGGGTGGATCGTCCTAGACTGCCCGCGGGTCCGCCCGTCGAGGCCGCTTGGGTTCCACCGCGCGCAGGCGCGCGTCCGCCAAGGAGCCGAGCAACAGATGCGTCGCATTGCGCAATTCGATCTCACCCTCCTCGGCTGAGATCCGAGCGCTCATCACTGATACGAGCACGCCCCACCAGCTATAACCCAGCAAGCGAACCCGGCTGGTCGTCTGCTCGTCGGGATGCCCATCGCTGAGAACCGAGAAGATCGCGGCCATCATCGACTGTTCAACTCTGTCGACCTGGTCGGGTGATACGTTGGCCAGACCGTTCAGCGTCGACTGCACCATCGCGGTGGCCAGCAGCGGCCGGGCGAGCAGTTCGCGATTCAGTTCGATGAGCGCGTCGGCGATCGAGGTGATCGGATCGCCGGTTTGCCTCAGCGTGCGCACCGTCATCATGGACTTGACCCGAGTCTGTAGCAGGGTCGTGAACAACCAGGCCTTGGACGGGAAGTACCGGTATACGGTGCCCAGAGCGACGCCGGCGTCGCGTGCGACCTCCGATACCTGCACCTGGTCGAGGCCCTGTTGCGAACCCAGGTTCTCGGCGGCATCCAGAATTCGGTTCCACCGTTCCAGCTGCTGTTTGTTCGTCGGCTCGACCGGCTCACGCCCGTCGGAGATTCTCGCCACAACTCCTCCTTCCTGGTGTCACCTGTGACGATAGCCGTCGCGGCGCGCCACTGGGCAGCCGCGCGCCCTTCTCGCCGAAGTGCCCGCCGTGGTCTCGGTGAGTGAGAGGCGAACGGGCCCCACCTCGCCGAACTGCAGATCATGGACTTCAGAAGTACCCACAGGCCGGGTTGATGAACAGCAAAGGAGTTCTAGATGACGGCGAATGCGACATCGAAGGTCGTGTCGGTGACCATGTCATCGAGCGACGGTGAGGACGACGAAATCAGGGTCATCCATTCCGCAGAGCAAACACGATTTGCCCGCGGTTGGCATTGCCTCGGCCTGGCTGCACCTTTTCGTGACGGCAAGCCGCACCAGTTGAAGGCCTTCGGCACCGAGCTGGTGATCTTTGCCGACGCGGAGACCGATGAGCTGAAGATACTCAACGCTTACTGCCCGCACATGGGCGGAAACCTGTCGAAGGGCAAGATCGTTGGCGACTCGGTCGCCTGCCCGTTCCACGAGTGGCGCTGGCGTGGTGACGGCAAATGCAGCGGCATTCCGTATGCGCGTCGCGTGCCGGCCCGGGCCCGCACAAAGTCCTGGACCGCGTTGGAACGCAATGGGCAGCTGTACGTCTGGAACGATCCGGAGGGCAATCCGCCGCCCGACGGTGTCACCATCCCAGAGATCAAGGGCGCTTACTCGCCCGACTGGAGCAACTGGACGTGGAATTCGATCCTCATCGAGGGGTCGCACTGCCGAGAGATGGTCGACAACGTCGTAGACATGGCGCACTTCTTCTACATCCATTTCATGATGCCGACATACTTCAAGAACGTCTTCGAAGGACACGTCGCCACCCAGTTGGCGAGCTACCAGCCACGTGGTGACGTCGCATTCGCAGACATGGACATGGACTGGGCCGCCGAGACGGGCGTGTTCGGCGACGCGACCTACTACGGCCCGTCCTACATGATCAACGCCCAGTGGAACTCCGATGGCAAGCCTGCGGAGGACCAAGAGCCCGACACCGTGCTGATCAACTGCCACTACCCTGTCAGCTCAACGAGTTTCGTGCTGATGTGGGGTGCGATCACGAAGAAGCAGCCCGGGATGAACGATGCCGAGGCCGATGCCGCCGCAGCCTACTACATCAAGGGCATGGAGGCGTCGTTCATGCAGGACGTCGTCATCTGGCAGGACAAGATCAAGATCGACAATCCCCTGCTGTGCGATGAGGACGGGCCGGTGTACCAGCTGCGTCGCTGGTACGACCAGTTCTACGTCGACACTGCCGACGTAAAGCCGGAAATGGTGGACCGATTCGAGTTCGAGATCGACACCATCCGGGCCCGGTCCTTCTGGGATGACGAAATGAAGAAGAACATCGCCACCGGCAACATCGTCGGCGCAGCACCCACGCCGTCATAGCCGCCAACCTGCAGAGTGAACCGAAACGGCCTGCCGAGCGGTGGCCCCGCCGGCCGTTTCGGTTCTGCTGTGGGTGCGGTCGAGCACCGCTTCCGGTGTCGATTCGCAGGTACTGCGTTCAACGCAGGGCGCTGAGTTCCCGGGTGATGGCCCTGGCCGCAGTGCGCGCGACCGGCGCCGTGCGCTGAACCTGCATCCACTCCTCACCGACCACCGAGATCGCGGCCACCGCACCGTCCGGTCCGCCCACGGGCGCCGCGACGCAGCTGACGGTGCGCACGAACTCACCGCGATCCGTCGCGAGGCCGTGTCTGCTGCGGATCAGCGCGAGCTCACGGTGCAGCCCGCCAAGGCTTGCGACGCTGCGTTCGTTACGTGGCTGCGGCGCAACAGGATACAGCAGATCAACGTCTTCGGGCGGTTTGCAGGCGAGCATGGCCTTACCGACCGCCGTGCAGTGCGCAGGCGCGCGGCATCCGACCGCAGACGGCACGCACCACGCCTCGCGCCCACCGAGTTTGTCCAAGTAGTAGATGTCAGCAGCGTCCAAGACGGCTAGATGCACGACCAGGCCGGTATGGATTGCGAGTTGGTGAAGGATCGGGACGGCAACGGCCCTCAGCAGGCTATGTCCGAACTCGCGTCCGCCCAGCCCGAGAGATCGAGGCCCCAGTGCATACCCGGCCCTCGAGTGAGTCAGCCAGCCCACCTGGACCAGCTGGTCGAGGATCCGATGGGTGGTCGACCGCGGTAGTCCGCTGCGATCGGCGATCTCTTCCAGCAGTAACCGGCACTGCGGGTCGTCGAACGCTCCAAGGATCAGCGTCATCCGCTCCACCATGGACGGCGCCTGCCGGTTCCGCTCATCGGCGCTTGCCGACGCACAGACAAACGAGACCGACATGATGATCCTTCCTTCAATGGAATTGAAGTCAATTCTAGCTCTGAATCCTACGGCCATGTGAGCTGGATCTCAAGATCAGCACAGAGAGGCGGGCATCACACCCAGAGTCGAATCGTGCGGCGTCACCGCTTACTCCTGTTGCCGCGCAGAGATTCCCGATCTTTGTGAGCACTCTCACCAAGGCAAGGGCTAGCGGCAACCGACTTCGACGCATATGATTAGCACATCTAGAGAGATCGCCTGGATGTTCATTTGCCGCAGCCAAGGTTCAGAGGTCATGAGATCAAATAGTTATCTAGTCACTGCGCTCGTTGTGGGCGGAATAGCGTTGACCTTCGGCACTGTCGCACCCACCCATGCGTCCACCGATAGCTCCGCATTCCTTGACACGCTCTCGGCGCGTGGCGTGGACGTGTCGCTGCAGTCAGCACCTGCGCTCCGACTGGCCGGGCTGATGATGTGCACCGAACTCAACGGTGGACGAAGCGTGCAGGACGTCGCGGAGCGCTGGCAGAATCCCGCTGCCACGCAGCAGGAATTGTACGACATCGCCAGCGCCGCACGGCAACAGCTGTGTCCGTCCACCGCCTGAGTTCGCCTCGACCCGTCGGTCTATGTGCTGCAGTCGATCCGGCCGGGCGTAGAGCAGTCTGGAATTACCCAGTCGCTCAACGGGTTAGTCGGATCAATTCGCACAGATCCGACGGGAAGCTGAACCGCCGCACCGGGTTCGAGTTTGAAGGAACTGGACACGAATGCGGGGAACGCTTTCGACAGGCGCTCCAGTATGCCACCGGGCCGCACGCAGATGGTGCCCACGGGTTGTCCGGGGTCCGGCATCGCCTGCGACGTCGGCCAGACCAGATTGCATAGACTCTGCGCACTCAGGATGTGGAACGGAGTCCCGTCCGCCGACGCGACGGCCGCGGGTGCCAGCAGCACTCCGGCCGCCGCGAGCGATGCTCCTGCCAGCGCCGAGATGGCAAGTGTTGCTCCCATTCTCGTCTCCCTGCGCTGCGCTCTCCCGCTGGCTCGACGCAGCGTCGATCGCTCTCCCGCGATCACCACGGACCCACTCGAATTGGTCATGTTCATACCCTTCTCCTCGATCTAGCCGGCCGTGCACAGGCGGATTGGCACAACGGCTGTTGTATCGGCGACATGCGTCGGTTCGATCGTCGTTGCGGGCACAGCGCAGCATCCGGGGCCTGCGCACCCGAAATCGGCCTCTCAGTCAGTGAGACTGTCTAGGACCGCCTCATCAGCCAGCGACAGCTCCTTGGAGCCGCAGACCACTGCCTGCGACATTCGCTCCATCGAAATCGCCACTACGATCGTCGCGTTCGGATGCGGGCCATCACACAGACGGCCCGCACCGCCTGCCCCGCCAACTGCGCCGATCGGCAGAAGGGGTCGGTAGCAGCGGACACGATGATGCCATCGGGTTTCGCCGCGACCGCCACTGCACTCGCGGTCTGGCCACCCACGGTGTTGATCACGCCGTCGAATGCGGCACCGCACCATGCGCTGCCGTGAGCCGGGGCGCACACAACGTCGATCACTAACGCCGGTCAAGTCCCGGGACGTGGAGTGCGACGTCCTTGTGATTCCTTGAGGTGCGGGGTTCCGGCGGTCAGTGTCGCTGGGGTGTCCTCCTTGTTGCGTGGGGTGTCGTTGACGGCGCGTGATTTGCTCACAACGGCGAGACCGAGGTAGCGCCGGATCTCGGCCCATTCGTCGTGTTGAACGCGGTGAATGAACCATCCCGGGTTTGATGCCGGCTTCATGCTTGAGACATCGCCGGCTGGGACGCCCGGAGTTGAGCGGACTAGGCGGTTTCGTACTCCTCGAGTGGGATTTAGTCGAGCAGGCCGTGCAGGCGCAGGTTGTTGAACCAGTCGACCCAATCCATCGTCGCGTACTCGACGTGATCGACGGTGCGCAGCGGGCCACTGAGAAACGGATTGCCGCGACCGATGGCTTCGATCTTGTAGAGCCCTATCGTCGTCTCGGCCAGAGCGTTGTCGAAGGCATCACCGACGCTGCCGATTGACGCCGCAATGCCCTCCAGAACAAGAGTTTCCGCGAAGGCGATAGAGGTGTATTGCGAACCCGCATCGCCGTGGTGAATCAACCCATCGCCGATGCTGCGCCGCATGTGATCGCGTCGCCACAGGGCCATCTTCAGCGCCGTAGTCACCATGGAGGTGTCCTTGGCCGACGCCACGTGCCAACCGACGATCGCCTGCAAAGAGCAATCCACCACGAACGCCACGTAGACGAATCCCGACCAGGTGCGGCAGTAGGTGAAAGTCGGTAACTCACTTGCAGTTGGGCGCGGCGGCGGTGCAGTCGCGATCGAGCAGATCCGGCGCCCGTCGGGCGTCCCCATCGGGGATCGTGGTCCGATGCTTTCGGCCCCTGACCACGCCGCCCAGCCCTTCGTTGCGCATTAACCGATCTACGGTGCATTGGGCGACGCGATAGCCTTGCCCCCGGTAGGCGGTCATTTTGCGTCGCCCGTACATACCCTCGGGCGTGCCGATGGTCGCCCGCAGAGCGTCGGTGAGCACCGCATCGGTGATGATCCGATCCGACGGTGGAGCAGTTCTCCAGTTGCGGTACGTGCGTGGGGCGACCTGCACACCGTGCTCGGTGAGGACTCGGCCGATCGACTCGACCCGAAATCCACGGGCCCGCAGATGGTCGATGAAGCCGCAGATCAGCGGTGACGCGGGTCGAGCTCCCGCGCGAAGAATATCGCAGCCGCTTTCAGAATCTCGTTGGCCTCCTTGAGATCCCACACTTCTCACTCAAGGTCGCGGTGCGCTGTTGTTCGGTAGTGGCGCTGCCCGGGCGCACGCTGTAATCGACCTGTGCCTGCAACACCCACCGGCGCAGTGACTCGACTCCGACACCGACCTTCGGGCCCATCGCCACGCAGGCCGCATACACCGACCGGTACTCGTCCAGGTGGTTGAGCACCATCTTCACCGCACGCCCACGCTGCTCGATCAGGTAATGCTTGGCCATAATCGCCGTTCTTCACATAGAAGGAAGCGGCATCAAACCCGGGACGGTTCAGAATGCCAGCACACTAGGACGCGCAATCAAAACTCCGACTCGAGGCCACGATGGTGGCCGAGCGCGACGGACGCGTCATCGGCACGGTGCGTTTCGGTCAGCCAGCGCGACGACGGACCGTTGTGGACTCGAAGTGACTGACGGCCCGGTCTCGATCAGCGGGAACACGGCAAGTCACAGCGTCGGTTGATCGCTAACGTCGAACACGTCCGCACCGGCTGGGTATGCGGAGACGCATAACCAACCTGACCAAAGAAAGCATCCAGTGACACAAACCTTGGGATTCATCGGTAGCGGGATGATCGGGAGCACGCTCGCGCGTCTGGCGATTGCTGCAGGAATCGATGTGGTGATGAGTAACTCGCGTGGTCCTGATTCACTCACTGACCTCATCGATGAACTCGGAGTTCACGCCCACGCATCCGATCCGGCGGGGGCCGCCCAGGAGGGCGATCTCGTCGTCGCAACGATTCCCTTGCACGCCTACAAAGAGCTACCGGTCGATGCCCTCGCAGGCAAGACGGTGATTGATACGATGAATTACTATCCTGACCGCGACGGTCGTATCGCCCGACTGGATGCGGACGAGGTTACCTCGAGCGAACTCATCCAACGCCATCTCTCCCGCTCTTCAGTGGTCAAAGCTGCCAACAACATCGTGTTTCAGCATCTTTGGAATCTAGCGCGTCCTGCTGGTACAGCCGACAGGAGTGCCCTGCCCATCGCCGGCGACGATGAGTCAGCCAAACTGCGGGTGGCGGAACTGTTGGATCGGCTCGGCTACAACGTTGTCGACACCGGGTCACTCGCGGACAGCTGGCGTATGGAGCCGAATACGCCGGTCTACTGCAAGCCCTATATGGCGGTTCCTCCCGCTAGTCTGCCGCCAGAAGATCTGCAGCCGTGGATATTTCAGTCACAAGCAATTCCTGCCCCGGCTACTTCCATCAAGGATCTCATGGCCTCGGCGGCCCGCGGTCCCGCGGGGGGCACGACCATGAGGTTCGACTGATGCATTTGCCCGCAACATGATGAGGAGTTCCAGAATAGCTGAGTGCCTTCAAAGGCTGCTAGACCGAGGTGGGATTCGAGAAGCTGTCGAAGCCAATTTGCATGGACCGGCAGACCATCAGCGAAGGGCAATCGTCGAGTGCACTTGGCGGGGAACTTTCATGCCGGGCACCCGTTCCTGGAGTGCTTACACTCCGGATCGGACCTGCCTTATGACGCGGCCCAGCTGAACGAAGGATGCTCGAGGATTTACTTGCACGTGCGCGAACGTGTGACGGCGGGCACTAAGAAGCGAAGGAGCATCCTGCCATCAAGCGTGCGCATAGACCTAGCCGGCAAGGGGTCGCCCTGGTTGGATTTCGCGCACAACAACGCGGGCATACTCATGCCCGTTGTCCGCGTGGAGGACTACCCGACGGAGCATTGGGATCAGGTGCTGCGTACCAATCTCACTGGGGTTTACTACTGCATGCAGTACGAGATCCCCCGCCTTGTTGGACCGCGGCGGTGGTGTGATTGTCAACGTCCCATCGGAATCAACCTACAAAGGCAATGTGGCCGGCCCGGGTTACACGGCCAGCAAAAACGGTGTGTTGGGGTTGACTGCCGTTGCGGCACTGCAGAATGCCGACAAGAACATCCGCATAAACGCGATCGCTCCTGGGAATGTGAACACCGGCATCATCGAGCGCGGTCGGCCGTACTTGACTGATGAGCAGGCCCGTTGGATGGAGACGGTTCAGCCGATCGGCAGGCTCGGTGAGCCGGAAGAGATCGCAGAGATCGTCGTATGGCTATGTTCGGACAGCGCTTTGTTGGTCAACGGGGCCACTATCGCCGCCAACACGGGCTGGCACACCGCATAGGGCGGGCTATTCGCAATCGACTCACATCAACTTCTTTGCTGGACAGAGGGGACTGCCCCGGGTTCAATTGACTTGATGTGCCCTGGGTTTTGTGGTGTCGCCATACTTGGTTTCAGGCCACGGGAGCTCATTGGCGATATCGATCAAACATTCAAAGGTGACTCCGCGCCTACCATTTTCGACAGCCTCGAGAACGCCAGCCGAAAGCCCGACCCGCTGGCCCAGTTCCTCCAGACTGAGTCCGCGATGTTCCCGAAAGCGGGTGATGCGCGAGCCGACGTAACGACGCTGCTGCACCGAAAGTCTCGTTCCACCGGCTTGCATTGAGGGGTTCGGATTGTCGCCGTCAGCTTCGTCCACTCGCCGATCGTTGCCCTACTAGCAGGGCATTCGTTGGTATCCACCAAGCTATTTCGCAACACCCACCAGCAGAAGGCTCGTCTCAGATTCGTGTCATATATGACATCGATGTGACGCTCATCGCGAGAATATGACACTGGTCCTGAGAATCTACAGTTGACCTTTGCCCGACGAGGGGTGACCATGGCTCGCATGCGCTATGTCGTTACCGGCGGTACCGGGTTTATTGGTCGCCGCGTCGTGTCCCGGATTCTGTCTCGCGGTGATGACCCCGAAGTGTGGGTGCTGGTCCGCAGGGAGTCCCTCGCTCGGTTCGAGCGCCTCGCGGAGGAGTGGGGTGAGCGAGCGAAACCGCTGGTCGGCGACCTGACCCAGGCCGACTTGGGGATCACCGACGAAGTGTTCGCCGAGCTCGGCGACGTCGACCACGTGGTGCACTGCGCCGCGATCTACGACATCACCGTCGACGAGGACACCCAGCGGGCCGCCAACGTCGACGGCACGCGTGCGGTGATCGACCTCGCCAAGCGGCTCGACGCGACGTTGCACCACGTGTCGTCGATCGCGGTCGCAGGCAGCTTCCCCGGCGAGTACACCGAGGACGACTTCGACGTCGCGCAGGACCTTCCGACGCCGTATCACCAGACCAAGTTCGAGGCCGAGATGCTGGTGCGGTCGGCGCCCGGTCTGCGGACGAGGATCTACCGGCCGGCCGTGGTGGTCGGCGATTCGCGCACCGGCGAGATGGACAAGGTCGACGGCCCGTACTACTTCTTCGGCTTGCTCGCGAAGCTGTCGTGGCTGCCGAAGTTCACCCCGATCGTGCTGCCCGACACCGGCCGCACCAACATCGTGCCGGTCGACTATGTAGTCGAAGCCCTCGTCCATTTGATGCACGCCGACGGATGGGACGGCAAGACCTTCCACCTGACCGCACCGAAGACGACCGGACTGCGCGGCATCTACCGCGGCGTCGCCGAGGAGGCCGGGCTTCCGCCGCTGCGCGGGTCGCTGCCTGGCTCGGTGGCCGCCCCGTTCCTGAAGGTCAGCGGCCGGGCGAAGATCGTGCGCAACATGACGGCCACCCAGCTGGGCATCCCCGGCGAGATCCTCGACGTCGTCGACCTGGCCCCCACCTTCACCTCGGACAACACCGTAGAGGCGTTGCAGGGCACGGGAATCAGCGTGCCCGAGTTCAGAGCGTATGCGCCGAAGCTCTGGCGGTACTGGGCTGAGCACCTGGACCCCGACCGGGCACGTCGCGACGATCCGCAGGGCCCTCTGGTCGGCCGCCACGTCATCATCACCGGCGCGTCCAGCGGCATCGGGCGTGCCTCGGCGGTGGCGGTCGCCGAGCGTGGGGCGACGGTGTTCGCGCTCGCCCGCAGCGCCGATGCGCTCGACGACCTGGTGGCCGAGATCCGCGAATTCGGCGGCAACGCTTACGCATTCACGTGTGACGTCACCGACTCGGCGTCGGTGGAGCACACCGTCAAGGACATCCTCGGCAGGTTCGGGCACGTGGACTACCTGGTCAACAACGCGGGCCGGTCGATCCGCCGGTCGGTCTCCGCGTCCACCGATCGGCTGCACGACTACGAACGTGTGATGGCCGTCAACTACTTCGGTTCGGTGCGGATGGTTCTCGCCCTGTTGCCGCACTGGCGGGAACGCCGGTTCGGTCACGTGGTGAACGTGTCAAGCGCTGGGGTGCAAGCGATCAGCCCGAAGTACAGCGCCTACATCCCCAGCAAGGCGGCGCTGGACGCGTTCGCCGAAGTGGTCGGCACCGAGACGCTTTCGGACCACATCACGTTCACCAGCATCCACATGCCGTTGGTCAAGACGCCGATGATCGCGCCGTCACGTCGGCTCAACCCGATGCCGCCGATCACCGCCGAGCACGCCGCAGCCATGGTGGTGCGCGGTCTGGTGGAGAAGCCGGCGCGGATCGACACCCCGGTCGGCACGCTGGCCGACTTCGGCACGTACTTCACCCCGAAGCTGTCCCGTCGCGTGCTGCACCAGGTCTACCTCGGGTATCCGGACTCGGCAGCCGCCCGCGGCGTCGTGCCCGCCGGGTCTGGGGCGAGCGAAGCGACGGGGGATGGTCAGCCCGAGACGATCGAGGCGGATCGCCCGGCCCGACGGCCCAGGCGGCCCGCACGCAGCGCCGTCGCGAAGATGCGCATGCCGCGGACCGTCAAGCGGGCCGTGCGCCTGGTGCCCGGTGTGCACTGGTAGATGGGCGGCCCTATCGTTGGCGACGTGACAGGGGCGGCCTGGCCGGGTGATGGCTCTTCGACTCGACTTCCGGTCTTCGCGGACGTCGATACCGGCGTCGACGACGCCATGGCGCTGGCCTATCTGCTGGCCAGTCCCGACGCCGAACTGGTCGGCATCGCCTCGACCGGCGGAAACGTGCCGGTCAAGCAGGTCTGCGTCAACAACCTGGGTCTGCTCGACCTGTGTCACGCGTCCGGGATTCCGGTGTCCAAGGGAGCCGACCAGCCACTCTTCGAGCCGCTGCGCACTGCCGAGGACACCCACGGTCCCGAAGGGCTGGGCTATGCCCAGTTGCCAGCCAGCGATGGGCGACTTACCGACTACGACTCCGCCCACGCGTGGGTGCGCGCGGCCAGGGAGCACCCCGGCGAGCTGATCGGGTTGGCCACCGGCCCGCTGACCAACCTGGCGCTGGCGACGCGGATCGAGCCCGCCCTGCCAAGGCTGCTGCGGCGGCTGGTGATCATGGGCGGCGCGTTCGACTACCGCGGCAACACCACGCCCGTCGCCGAATGGAACATCAGCGTCGACCCCGAGTCGGCAGCCGAGGTGTTCACCGTCTGGGGTGCGGCGTGGGGCCTGGACCTGCCGACGCATCTGCCGATCGTGTTGGGGCTCAACGTCACCGAGAACGTCGCGATGACGCCATCGATCCTGAGCCGCCTGGCAGGTGCCGCCGGTTCGGCCACCTCGCCGATGAGCGTGCTCGACGATCGCGGCACCCGCTCGGCGGCGACCAACCCGCTGATCCGGGTGCTCGAGGATGCGATGCGGTTCTACTTCGAGTTCCACTTCGACCAGGGCGAGGGGTATCTCGCGCATCTGCACGACCCGCTCGCCGCGGCGGTGGCGCTGGATCCCGATCTGGTTCGCTACCGGCAGGCCACCATCGACGTCGAGTTGGCAGGCACCCTGACTCGCGGCATGACCGTGGCCGACTGGAACGGACACTGGGGCCGACATCCCAACGCGCACATCGGCGTCGAGGTGGATCCGGACGTCTTCTTCGACCGGTTCATCGCCCGTGTCGGCCCGTTCGCAGCCAGCCTGGTCTGACTCTCAGTCGTCGCTGACGACGAGCTTGACGTCGATGTTGCCACGGGTGGCGTTGGAGTAAGGGCATACCTGGTGCGCCTTCTCCGTCAGCTCCAGCGCGGTGTCGTGGTCGAGGTTGGGTAGCGTGACCTCGAGTTCGACGGCAAGCCCGAAGCCGCCGGTGTCGAGCTGGCCGATCGAAACACGTGCGCCCACAGCGGAATCCGTGACATCGGCCTTCGCCTGGCCGGCCACCAGCCGCAGTGCGGAGTGGAAGCAGGCGGCGTAGCCGACGGCGAAGAGCTGCTCGGGGTTGGTGCCGTTGCCGCTGCCGCCCATCTCCTTCGGAATCGCCAAGTCGAGGTCCAGCCTGCCGTCGGAGCTGCGGCCGTGGCCGTCGCGTCCTTCGCCGGTGGCCAGTGCCTCTGCGGTGTAGAGGGTCTTCATGCGGATTCCTTTCGGTTTGATGCGGTGAGCGCATCGGTGAGGAGACGGACCGCATCGCGCAGATCCGCGGCTTCTTGTTGGGTCATTCCGGTCGCGCTGCCTAGCTCTTCCGGGATGCACTGGGCGCGGCTTTCGAGCTGCCTGCCTGCCGGGGTGAGCGTCACCTCGACCAGCCGTTCATCGTCCCGCGATCGCTCGCGTTGCACGAATCCGTTGGCCTCCAAGCGCTTCAACAACGGCGAGAGGGTGCCCGAGTCGAGCTGCAATCGCTCTCCGAGCCGTCCGACGGTGACGTGCCCCTCTTCCCACAGCACCAGCATCACCAGGTACTGCGGGTAGGTGAGGTTCATCTCGGTCAGCACCGGCCGGTACGCCGCCGTCATCGCCCGCGACGCCGAGTACAGGGCGAAGCAGAGCTGTTGATCAACGGGCATCGTGGCCATGCCAGAACTGTAGCGCACAACTCGATTGTGCACAACTGGTTATTCGTACATGCCCTCCAGGTACCACCTGCGCTGCCGATAACACAGCAGCAGCGCGCGACCGGCGGTGTCGCCGTCACCGTCGAGCAGTACCTGCACCCGGGCCGTCCGTCCGGCCTTGGTCTGCGTGGCCACTTGCCCGGAATCCCACCATCTTTCGTCGACCGGCCACGGACCTGCCCACCAACTCAGCCTGCCCGTCCTGTTGCCTGCGGATTTGAGCGCGGGTGCCGTCAGACGCGCCGGATCGGCGGAGAAGAGGCCGCGGCCGGTCACCCGGACGGGGTTGCCGTCGGCGTCGAACAACTCGACGGGATCGTCGAGCAGCACCGTCGGTGACGGCTCGGGCAGTTGCCCAGGCCAGGGCTGCCCTGGATCGGCTCGCGGCACCGCCTCGTCTCCCAGCGGGGTGAGGGTGATCCGTTCGGCAGGCCCGCGACCGCCGCTGAGCACCGGCACCTGCACCGCCTCCTGCCCGAGCAGCCCCTGCACCCGCACCAGGGCCCGTCGCGCGCGCAGCCGGTCGTCGTCACCGGAGGAACCCCACAACGGCAACTGCAGTGCGGCGGCCGACACCACCTCCACCGGATCGAGCCTCAACACCGTGATCGGCGCGGTGGGCCGATCCTCGTGCCGGACGCTGCGGTTCAGCCAGCCGTCGAGCTGCCAGCGCACCCGGTCGGCGGTGGCGTCCTCGGTAAGCGGCTCTGCGCACCGCCAAACCCGTTGCAGTTCTTCACCGTTGGCGGTGACGGCATGGATGGCCAGTCGGGTGCACCCGACCCCCGTGCCCTCCAGCCTGCGATGCAGTTCACCTGCGAGCAGACGTCCGGCGAAGGCCGCGGCATCCACCCTGTCCACCGGCGGGTCGCAGTTCATCACGACACCGAGATCTGAAGGCGGCTCCCGGCCCGACGGACCGCGGGTCGGCTCGCCGCGGGCGAACCGGTGGGCGGTGACCGCGTCGGCGCCGAACCGGGACGCCACGTCGGTGCGCAACAACGCGGCGAACTGGCCGATGCTTCGGATGCCCATGCGCCACAACAGGTCCGCCAGGTCCTCTCGGCCGCGTTCGGCGAGGCTCGGCTCGGTGGCCAGCTGCCGGATCGACAGCGGGGACAGGAACTGCGCGTCCAGCCCCGGTTCGACGATGCGTCCGGCACGGGCGGCGAAGACGGCGGTGGACAACTGGTCGGCGATACCGACCTGACACTCGGCCCCCGCCGCGGCCACCGCGTCGACGAGCCGCTCCGAGGCGGCCTGCTCGGAGCCGAAGTAGCGGGCCGCCCCGCGCACCGACAACACCAACAGGCCCGGCCGCAGCACCTCCGCGCGAGGCACGACCTCGTCCACCGCGGCCGTCACGCCTTCGAAGTGACGGGCGTCGCGAGCCGGATCGGCGGCCACGACGTGCAGTTGCGGACACCGGGCCTGGGCCTCCCGACGTCGCAAACCCCGCTTCACACCCGCCGCACGTGCGGCCGCCGAACAGGCCACCACGCGGTTGGCCAGAGTCACCGCAACGGGCTCGGTGGCGGGCAGGCCTGCCGCCGCCGCAGCGGCCACTGCAGGCCAGTCCATGCACCAGATGGCCAGCACCCGGGCGGCCACGTCATCCACCCACCTTGCGGACGGGACCGACGGACCGACCACCCGCCCTGGTGGCCAGCCGCACCCGGCTGATCCGCCCGCACCCGGGGATGGGCGCACCATCGCCAGCGCCCGTCACCTCGTACCCGCTGACCCTGGCCTCCAGCCGGGCCGACGCCCCTGGCCAGTCGCCGCCGGTCACCAGCAGGGTGCACCCCTTCTGCCGTGCCCTTGCCGTCACCGCCCGCGCCCTGGTCGGCGGCACCACCCGTCCGCCAAGCCCGAGCACCACCAGATCCAGTCCGTCCATCAACACCGCTGCCACCTCGACCGGGTCGCCACCGGGGTCGGGGATGATCGCAAGCCTGCTCAGATCGGCGCCCATTTCGACGGCAGCCAGCAGGCCGACGTCGGGCTGGCCGACGATCGCCGCGTGCCCACCCGCCGCCGTCACCGTCGCCACCATGCCCAGAAGCAGCGACCTGGCGCCCGACAGCACGGCCACCGAACCCCTCGGCAACGACGTGGGCAGCAGATCCGCCAGCGAATCCGGGAGCGGCAGCAAAGTTTCCGAGTCGGGTAACGAGGTGTTCGACGGCATGGCTCCGCGCCGGGTCGAGGCGGCCGAACCGGCCCCCTTCCCGGACATCAACGCCATCTTGCGGCGCAGGTGTTCTACCTGCTCAGAACGGCTTTCCTCACTTCGGTCCAGGCTCACAGCTGCTGTCACAGCAGCACCTCCCGCACCATCCGGCCCAACAGTAATTTCGAACGTTTGTTCGATACGACGAGTAAACACTCGCCCTCTGACACCGTCAAGCGGATCCGGCCCCAGCACGGGAAACCCTTACGGGCTCGTGAATCCGCTACGGAACGACTGTGCGTCTGTCTGACCAGTACGTTAGAGTTTTAATCATCGGAACCCACTTCGGGATGGGGCCGGTGTACGACCGTGGGACGCATCAGCCCGATGCCGACCACGATCGTGCGGAATCGTTTGCGATTCGCCGAAGACCAATGTGTTCGCTTACTCGGGGATAGTAAAGGACTCAACATGAGGTCAAATCGTCTGGCTCGTCGCATTGCGGCGGCCGTAGGCGGTACTGCAATCGTCGCGATGGTCGGGCTGACCGCCGCGTGCGGTGGCGGGGAGAAGGCTCCCGAAACGTCGACCACGACCACCACCACCACCACACCGTCGTCATCGGCAACGGTGTCGCCGACCGAGAAGTCGATCAACCCCACCGGTGGCAACCTGTTCACGCCTCCGGTCAAGGCGCCTGCCGCGCCGACGGCACCTCCCGGCGACAACTGACATCGCGCGGTCTCGGGGGTCAACGCTTGCCCTTGGGATTACCAAGGGGGGCATCCTTGAAGGATGGCTCCCGAGACCATGCGACATCGTTCGACACAAATGGTTCGAATGCCGTCACACACCGTGACAGCACTTCCCGGTCGGCACGCCAGATCAGGCCACTGGTTCCTGATTCTGGTAGCGGCGGCCGTGCTGATGCTTGCCTCGGATCTGCGGCTCCCCAAGGGAGCAGGAACGGCCGCCGAGATCGGCGGTCCGTTCGCGTTGTTGCTTGCCGCGTCGACCGATCTCGGTCCCGCGCGCGGCGACCACGTCCAACTCACCGCCGCCCTGCAACGGCCGACCAGCCCGGACGCACTGATCGACTGGGCGGGCCAGCACGGTCTCTCCGTGCGCTGGCAGCGAGGCGATGACTGGGCGATCCTCGAGGGCGGGCCCGAAAGCGTCTCGCGCGCACTGGAAGTCGAGGTTCACGACTACCGGGGTCAGC
>Ga0105237_10001014_pt1 | contig 37785 bp, 33 predicted proteins | sample KBSC24metaG_FD_81520 | JGI IMG/M metagenome (GOLD analysis project Ga0105237, IMG submission 81520) | Corn rhizosphere microbial communities from Kellogg Biological Station, Michigan, USA - KBS C2-4 metaG | ecosystem: Host-associated > Plants > Roots > Rhizosphere > Soil | place: Michigan, USA...
CGCAGCGGCTTGCCTTGCAAGTCGTGCCGAGTGCCGATCTCGCGTGCGAGATCGCCGATCCGCGCGCTCGTGTCGATGTCCGGAAAGATCGCGAAGAAGAGGTTGTCGATCGGCGCCGCGCCCTCCAATCCAGGCAGCGAGCCTTGTCCATCGAAAGCGTGTGCAGGCATTCCGTTCAGTCCTGCGCGGCCGCTTCCTCGCGGCCCTGCTGGCGGATCAGCGCTTCGCGCCTCGCATCCTCGATCGCAAGGCGCACGGCCTCGACGTCGGCGCTGTGTTCGTCGAACACGAACGTGCCGGTCAGCGCGCTGTCGGGTTGCAGGTCGCCTTGTTCGTACAGCGCCCACATTTCCTCGCCGTAGTAGGTCCTGGCCAGTTCCGGCGCGAATCGGCCGAGACTGTCGCGCAGGTTGTGCACGTCGCGCAGCAGCATCGCGCGCGCGGCGTTGTTGCCGCCGGCGCTGACCACCTGCGGAAAGTCGATCAGCACGGGGCCGTCCGCGGCGACCAGCACGTTGTATTCGGACAAGTCGCCATGGATCAGGCCGAGGCAGAGCATGCGCACGACATCGCGCACGAGCGCGGCATGGAATTGGCGCGCGCGCTCCGGCGTCAGCTCGACTTCGCCGAGCCGCGGCGCGTTGTCGCCGTCGGCGTCGGCGATCATCTCCATCAGCAGCACGCCATGGACGTAGCCGCGCGGCCGCGGCACGCGGATGCCGGCCGCGTCGAGCTGGTACAGCACGTCGACCTCGGTGTTCTTCCAGGCGGCTTCCTGCTCGCGGCGGCCGTACTTGCTCGCCTTGCCGATCGCGCGCGCCTGCCGGCTGCCGCGCACCTTGCGGCCTTCCTGGTACTGCACGCGCGCCTGGAAACTGCGCTGCGCCATGTCCTTGTAGACCTTGGCGCAGAGCACTTCCTCGCCCGAACGCACCATGTAAACGGATGCTTCCTTGCCGCTCTTGAGCGGCCGCAGCACCGCGTCGATCGCGCCATCGTCGATCAGCGGCTGCAGTCCCTTGGGTATCTTCATCAACGTCCGGAGTGTCGCGGAAAGCCTGCCATTATGGGCCAATCGCCGTTCGCGCGACGTCCGGCGGCCCGGCGCGATCTCGCAGCGGGCCTGCGCCGCCGGCGTCGGGCAGGCCCGGACAAGCGCGGACGATCGGGCTCTGCTCAGCCGGCCGCATCCGGCACGGCGCGCGCCACCACGCAGTTGCGCCCTCTCGCCTTGGCCGCGTACAGCGCACGATCGGAGCTCGCGATCAGCGCCGCCGGCAACAACTGCGCATGCGGGCGCGCGGCGCTGACCCCGATGCTGACGGTGACGTGCGCGGCCACCGAGGAACGCGGATGCGACAGCGCCATCGCTTCCACGCGCTGGCGCAGGCCTTCGCCGAACCGCCGCGCTCCGCGCAAATCGGTGCGCGGCAGCAGCAAGGCGAGTTCGTCGCCGCCGAAGCGTGCGACCAGTTCTTCGCTGCCGCTGGCGATGTCGGTGCACAAGCGCGCGAGGCCGTGCAGGCATTCGTCGCCATACAGATGTCCGCGCGCATCGTTGAGCGGCTTGAAGCAGTCCACGTCGACCAGCAGCAGTGCGAGCGAGTCCGCCTCGCGCGCATGCCGCTGCCACTCGTCGCTCAGGCGTTCGTCGAAGCAGCGGCGATTGGCGATGCCGGTCAGGCCGTCGCTCATCGACAGCTCGCGCAGCTTGCGGTTGGCGAGCTCCAGCTCGCGCACGACGCGCGCATAGTGGATCGCGCCGGCGATTTGCAGCGCGATCGCGTCGAACACTGCGGTGACTTCGGGCGTGAAGAAATCGGCCTGCGTGCTTTCCAGGTTCAAGACGCCGTGCAAGCGGTCGCGGTGACGGATCGGCACGAGGTACTCGGAATTGACTTCGCGGTTGCCGGGCACGTAGTCCGGATCGTCGTTGACGTCGGCGATCAGCTGCGCCTTGCCGCTGCGCGCGCAGCGCCCGGCGGCGCCGACGCTGATCGGCCACGGCAGGTCGCCGGGCAGGATCAGCACGATGCGGCCCGCCCACACCTCCTGCACGAAGTGCGTACCCTCGTCGTCGAGCAGGATGATGCTGGCGATCGTCACCGGCAGATTGCGCGCGACACAGTCGACGATGCGCTGCAGGACGCCTTCCAGCGTTTCTCCCTGCAGGGCCTCGCTGGAGACTTGCGCGAGGATCTCGGTCAGCATCGCGCGGCGGCCGGCCACGTCGCGCTCGGCCCAGGGCGGGTCCGGCTCGGTCAGAACGACATGGTTTCCCCTGGACTGCGTCATCGGTGCAGGCTCGCGCGACACGCGCAGTCTACGACGCGCAGAGGTGTGCGATGCGTGCTCTGGGGCAAGCTTCGGGCTCGCCGCCCAAACGTCCGCCTCTTCCGCCCCTCGGGCACTTTCCCCCATTCACAAGGGACGGGATAGCGAAAAAAGAGCCGGGCCGCTGGTTGCGGCCCGGCTTGGGAGGGCCTACTGGCCGAGGTTCTGCAGGAACCGGTTGGTGTACTGCAGCGGCGTGCTGCCGCTGACGGAGTTGCAGATCGGCGAAGCGGTGCCGCCGCCTCCGCTGCAAGGCGTATCGCGATCGAGCGACCAGAAGTGCAGGCCGACGATGCCTTGGCCTTGCGCGTAGCCGGTCAGCGTATCGACGTCGGCGATCGTGAAGACTTCGCTCGACACGTCGTTGACGCCGATCATCGGCGTCAGCTCGATATGGCTCGGCGCGATGCCGTAGGTGTGCTCCAGATTGGTCGCCGCCTGGATCGCCGACTGCCCCATGTCGCAATGGCCGTTGGATACGACGCACACGCCGGGACTGGCCGAGCCGAAGTCCATCACCATCAGGTTGATCGTGTAGTTCTGCAGCGCCGAGCTCCTGACTGCGCGGATCACCATGTCGCCGAGGCTGTTGACGCCGCCGTAGCTGCCGTCCGACGCGCCGAGCGTGGCCAGCGTGAACGAGAAGCGCAGGTGCGGATACAGGCTTTCGGCATACACGGCCTGCGCCACCAGTGCATTGATCTGCGCCTGCGACTGGCCGCCTTCGATGTCGAAGTCGATGCCGATCAGGTACGGCGACATGTAGGTCGACAGGAAATGCGCCATGCCGGCCTGGCTGGAACAGGTGAATGTGCCGGCCTGACCGCCGGTGGAGACGATGTAGCTGACGCCGGCATTGGCCAGCGCCTGGATGTTGGCACCGGCGAAGCTCGCCGCCGGCACGCCGCCCCAGCCTTCGCTGCCGCATTCGCCGGAGGCGAACGCGAGCGTGATCGCACCGAGGTTCGGCTCGACCGTCGAGACGAGGCTGCCCGGCCCGACGACGGGAATCGCCTGGCCGGTGACGGCCGTCTGCATCACGTTCGTATTCCAGTTGAGGTTGATCGTGATGTCCTTGTACGGACTGAACACCACGTCACCCGATCCCGGCGGCGGCGGAGGGGGTGGCGGTGGCGGCGGCGGCGGCGGCGTCGAACCGCCGCAAGCGCCTTGCGAGGTCCAGGGCTGGCCCGATCCGCTGCCGCCGTTGTGGGTGGCCGGCTCGTCGCCCTGGGTCCACCAGTTCGCGTGATAGTTCACGCCGTTCTCGCTGGCCGTGTTGCCCCCGGTATAGACCGTGGATGCGCTCCACGCCGTTGCGCATGCCGGCGCGCTTTGCGCATGCGCCTCCTGCGCAGGAGCTGCCACCAGCGTCACGCACGCCGTCGTCGCCAGCGCACTGCCCAGGGTGCCGAATACCAGACTGGACCACATAACCGATCGCTTCACACGCATGGGATTTCCTCCAGATGGAATGATGTCGCTACGGATGGGTTTTTCGGTTTCGATGGCCTTCTCGTGCCGGCCCTGTGGGGCAATCCTCCCGCCGTCGCCGGCACGCGATCGCGCGCGGAGACCGAGGACCCTATCGTGTTAAACCCCAATGACAACGTTGTCTACGAATTCCACACCGAAGTGTGACGGCGCCCATGAAATCGCCGGCGCGCGAGAGCATCACCGATATCGGAAAGCTCCAGCGATGCTTGAATTCCGCTTACGTATGTGAAATTTCGAGTCTTCATCGCTGAAGATTCGAGCGAACGAAAGAGTGACAACGTTGTCCAGAATGAGACATGGATTACCGCGGCGCCGGCGCCGGCAAATCGGCCGGCGTGACGTCCTCGGCACCCGGCGACGTCGTCGTCGCCGCGCTCGCATCGACAGCGGCCCGCGCGCGGCGCGCGTGCGACTGGCCGTCCGTATGCCACGCTTCGTTGCACGTCACGTCCATGCGTAGCAGCGGCCGCGTCTCCGAATGAGGCGCGGCCAGGAACGCGAGCATGCGTTCGCGCACCGCGCAGCGCAGGTCGAACAGATCGGCGGCGTCGACGAGCCGCAGCGCGCGGCCGGCGTACACGAGCAAAGAAACCGCTCGCCTCGGGGTGAAGGACGAGCGGTCGCGGGGATCGTCGGAAAAGGACGGCTCACGTCCCGCCAAGCGCTTCGGTTCTACTCCTGGCTGCGCATTCCTCCCTCGAAACCATCTCTGAAGATGACGTCGCCGCCACAGGTTCCGGCCGGCGCCACGACGGCATCGACGGCGTAGCCGCTGCCTTCGACGCGCGTTTGCGCCGGCGCCAGCTGCGCATGCAGGTCGAAGCCGCTGCCTACTTGCCCTACCGACCTGGCCTGCATCGAGGCCTGCAGTTCGAACCGCGGCGCCGCATCGGCCAGCGCGGCAGTGCCGACCAACAGAGCCAACGACGCCATCGTCGCGATGCCGTGGCGCCGCCGTCGGGAAAGCGATCGGCGATCCGATCGCGAAGGAATCGGCGCGTCCATTTCACTTCCCCTTGGCTTCGAGCTTGGCGAGACGCGCCGTCAACTTCTGCACCATCGCTTCGAGTGCGGCGTTCTTCTGCGCCAACTCCTGCACCGCTGCGATGGTCACGATCTGCGCCGGGTAGGTATCGACCTGCAAGATCTCGTTGTCCGCGGTCTTCTCGGCACCGGGCAGGTATTCGCCCGACTTCGTCACCGCATCCGGAAACACCTCGGCGAACTGCTGCGCGATCACGTTGTAGTAGCGCTGGTCGGCGACTTCCGGATGCTCGGTGCGATAGGCGTCGGTGTAGCGGAAGCTGACCGGATGCACTTTCGCCAGCGTATCGAGCGCATCCTCGACCGGCACGATGTCCTGCTTGATGCGGCCGTCGGAGTTCGCTCGCCAGGCGCCGGCGGTGGATTTCGAGGCGCCGCCGGCTACCGCCAAGCTACCGTCGATACTGACCGGATTCACCACGTGTACGCCGCCCGCCGCGGATATGAACAGCTTGCTGTCGTTACCTTTGAGGCTGAAGCCTCCATTCGCTCCGCTGCCCGTCTGCAACCAGATGTCCACATCGGGCAGGGTTCCCATGGGAGCAATCGTGACCGTAGGCAGGTTCATGCTCGAGCTTTGATTGGCGTTGATGAAGAAGCCGCCATCGGCCCCGACAACGAACTGGTCCGCCGCACCACTGTACGAATAATCGCGGCCGCTGCCACCCCAGACGAAACTGCGATCGTGACCTGCCTGCACTCGGCCTTTCCCGCCACCGAAACTATCCGGCGCGTGGGCTTCCGAATTGCCCATCGCCATCGCGCGAGGACCATCTGCCCAGGACGATCCCACACTGAGCGCCGCCGCGCCGCCACCGACGGCCGGGGCAAAATTTCCCGCGACGATGCCGTTCACGCCGAAAATCAGCGGCTGACTGTCCGACGTTCCAAGGTAGTTGACGTTCGGCACCATTCCGGCGTTCCCCGTGGTCGACCAGCAAGCCTCGGCAGCGTTGATCTCCGAACGCCCGGCCAACTCGGCGTAGTCACCGCCACCTGCCTTGCGCACAGCCACCCCGATCCAGCCCTCGTTGACGGCGACATCGCCGAAATCCACCTCGGTGCTGAAGCGGCCGTCCTTGACCTCGACGCCATACAGCGTGACGGCCTCAGCTAGCGGCGCAACGGCCTTTTCGCTCCTGTAGGGCGTCAGGCGCAGATCGTAGCGGCCGCTGGCCGGCTGACCGCCATCTTTGAGGCTCCCGTGGTAGGTGAAGCTCGCGGCCTGCGCCGCGGAACTTCCGAGGGCGAACACCAGGCTCACGACCAATACGGCGCGGCGAATCGATACGTTCATTTGCTCCTCCATGCATCAGTTTGAATAACCGGCCGATGCCGATTCTCGGCTGCGATAGCCGACGCCTCCTCACGCCGTTCGGAAGACGAACCCGCCATCCGTCTTCACTGCGCCGAAGCCGCACCGTCACGAGCCTCCGGCGCAGCAAAAAACCGCTAGTAAATTGGCGCGAAGCTGCAAGAGCCGGCGGCCTTTAACGCCGTTCGGAGCACAAACCCGCCATCGTCGACGCGACATGCCGCGACCTGGAATTTCCTGCACAATCCGGCGATGCGGGAAGCCCTTACGCCGTCGAACGACCAAGCCGTCGAGCTGCTGGTCAACCTGTTCTATGCCGATCTGCAGCGCATCGCGCGGCGCGAACGCGGACGCCTCGCCACGCCGTCTGCGACGCTCGGCACCACCGCCCTGGTGCACGAGGCCTATCTGAAGCTGGCACGGCAAGGCACGTTCAAGGACCACGGGCATTTCCTCAGCACGGCCTCGCTCGCGATGCGCCAGGCGCTGGTCTCGTACGCACGTGCGCGCCTGCGCGACAAGCGCGGCGGCGGCCAGGCCGCGGTCGACATCGAAGCGGTGAACATCCTGTCCACGAACGACGAACGCCTCGTCGCGCTCGACGAGGCGTTGAACGAACTCGAACACACCTCGCCACGGCTGGCGCGCGTGGTCGAGTGCCGCTACTTCGCCGGCTATTCGGAAAAGGAAACCGCGCTCGCGCTCGGCATCGGCGAACGCACCGTGCAGCGCGACTGGACGATGGCGAAGGCGTTGCTCTACAAAGCACTCGGCACGTAGGAATCGCCGAACACGTCGCCGAAAAATCGCTCCAGGCCGATCAGCGCTCGGCGAGCCGCGCGCGCAGCGCTCGCAACGGTTCCACGTAACGATCGGACAGTGAGCGGTGTTGCATCTCGATCGCCTCGGCCTTCGCGACTCGCTCAGCCGCCTCCGCACGCTTGTCTTCGGCCAGCGCGCATTCGCCGAGCGCGAGCTCGGCTTCGGCGATTTTCGGACTCTTCGGCAGATACAGGTCGATGCGTGTCGCCAGCGCGCGTTCGAGCAGCAGACGCGCTGCAGCAGCATCGCCGCCGAGCAGGCGCGCGCGGCCTTCGAGCAGTTCGCTGTCGGCAATGACCTGCCGCAGGTAGGCGGCGTGATCGCTGCCGCGCGCGCGGTCGCCGGCCGCGACAGCAAGTTGCAGCGCCCGCTGCGCGTCGCCGACACGCAGCGCGAGCTCGGCCTCGAGCAGGTCGCGCTTCGACGAGGCCGCGACGACGACCGCCGGATTGTCGCCGCTCGCCTTGAACTCGGTCAGCCATTCGCGCGCCTCTTCGTTTCGGCCGCTTGCCAGCGCGACGCGCGCCTGCACCAGCATCGCCTGGTCGCTCATCGGCTGCTTGATGCGATCGCGCATCGTCTGCCATTCGCTCAGCGCCTGCGCAGCCTCCTCGGAGCGCCCCATGTCGACGAGCACGTCGCCCATGGCCAGCAACATGCTGCCGGCATGCGTCAAGGTCTGTTGTTTGCGTGCCAGTTCCAACGCCGAGCGCAGATCGGCCAATCCCTGCTCCCATTCGCCGGCGGCGACTTCGGCGCGCCCGCATATCCCGAGAATGCCGAGCCGTTGCAAGGGATCGCCGTCGCCGAGGATGGATGCTGCGGCGGCCTTCGCCTCCGTGGCGAAGGTCAGGCCTTCCTTGATCCGCTCCGTCGTCCACAGCACGACCGCGAGCATGGACTTCGCGAGCAACGCATCGGGATGATCTTCACCGTTCATCGCGATCGACAGGGCCAGCGACTGGCGCGCCGAGGCTTCCGCGTCGCCGTATTGCATGGCATTGCGTTCGGCCCAGGCCAACCGGTAGTAGTAACTCGGAAGATCCGGATTCGGCATGCCGCCGAGGCGACTGGAAATGTCGATCGCCCGCTTCATCGAGACGACGGCGTCCGCGGGTTTCTGGCGGGTTATGTCGATCAGGGCCTTCACATGGAAGGCTCTCGCCAGATAGGTCGAATCGGGCATGGCGCCGAACAGCCTCACCGCGCCTTCCACGGCCGCGTTCGCGCGAGGTATGTCGGACTTGGAGTAGAACGAGGCGGTCTCGATCAGCAGTCGCCCGCGCAAGATGTCGGTCGCATCATTTCGGCGCTCGAGTATTCCGGAAACGCGCGCGAGCAGCGGCCCAACCTGCTCGGAAGCGTCCGAATCGAACAACGGACCGGCGAGATCCAGCAGGCTGATGGCGACTTCCAGCGACTCTTCGCCGTAGACGGAACCCGTCAGCGCGACGATCTGGCGCCGTACCGACACGCTGCTGCCGGGCAACATCAGATCCTCGTACAAGGACGCGAACGTTTTCAGCAAGGCGAGCTTGCTTCGCGGTGCCTGATCGAGGCTGCTCCCGATGCGCTGGGCGCCGATGTCCAGCAGCTCGCGCACCGTCGTCTGGCGCGCCCTGACCGGATTCTTCTGTCGGCTCGAATTGATCTTGAACAAATCCAGCATGAATCCCTGCACGGCTTCGGCTCGCTGCGCCTCGCTGCGCGCCTTGTTCGCCTGCCGCGTCACGGCAACGGTGGCGACGGCCATGGCGACGAACAGCAAGGCCGCAGTCGACAGCGGCAGCCAGTTCCGGCGCACGAACCGCCGCGCCACGTAGGCGCGCGCGCCGGCCCGCGCCTGCACCGGCTGGTGGCCGAGGTGCCGCCGCACATCGTCCGCCAATGCACGCGCATCCGGATAGCGCTCGTTCGCTTCACGCCGCAGCGCCTTGCCGACGATCGCGTCGAGATCGCCGCGCAGCGCGCGCCTCGGCACCGGCGAAGACTCCGTCGCCACCCTGCTCGGCAGCGGCAGCGGCGCATCCAGCAGCCGCTTCACGGCGGCCGCCATCGGCGGCGTGTCGTCGGGCCAGGGCAGCCGCCCGGTCAGCAATTCGAACAGGATCACGCCGACGGCGTACACGTCGGTCGCGGTGCTGACTGCGCCGCTGGTCAATTGCTCCGGAGCGGCATAGGCCGGCGACAGGAACAATGTGCCGGTGGCGTCGTTCGACGATTCGGCGTCGAGCAGCTTGGCGATGCCGAAATCCAGCAGCTTGGCCTGCCCATCGGGCGTGACGAGGATGTTCGACGGCTTCAGGTCGCGATGCACGACCAGGCGCGTGTGCGCGTAGGCCACCGCATCGCAGATCTGCAGGAACAGGTCCAGGCGGTCGGACAAGGGCAGCCGATGCGCATTTGCATAGGCGATCAGATGCTCGCCCTCGACGTACTCCATCACCATGTAGGCGGTGCCGTCGGCTTCGCCGCCGCCGCCGTAGAGCCGCGCGATGCCCGGATGCGCCAGTGCCGCCAGGATCTCGCGTTCGCCGACGAAGCGCTGGCCGATCGAACCGCACGCGTGCGCGATCAGCTTCAACGCGGCCAGCTGCTGGAAGCCGCCTTCGCGGCGCGCGGCCAGCCATACTTCGGCCATGCCGCCGCGGCCGAGCGGCCGCAGCAAACGATATGCGCCGATCGTATCGCCTGCCGCGTACGAACTCTCGAACGCGACATTCGCACTGTCCGCCTGGATCGCTCCGCGGTCGAGAAATCCGCCGTCGCCCATGGTCAGCTGCAGCAGTTCCTCGACGCGTTCGCGCAGGCAGGGGCGGTCGGCACAAACCCGATCCAGTAGCGCTGCGCGCCGCTCGGCCGGCTCGGCCAGCACGCGCGCGAACAGTTCGTGGACCTCCTCCGTCTGCGGCACCCGCGACATGATGCCGGCCCTCCCGCCTGACGCCGGCAGCATAGCGTCGCGCCCCGGCCGACACGCCAGCGCATGCCGAATTCCGTCACGCCTCCGGACTCGCGGAAGTCACGGGACTTCCGTCGCGCAAGCCGTGGCGATGAGCGGCCGCGCCGTTGTCGTCGGCTCGATCGATGTTGGCGATTTTCCGCCAAGACCCCAGGCATGCAAGGGCGACAACGTAGTCCGCCACAGGAAAATCGATCACTGCGATGACGATACCGGACGATCGGCCGGCGTGACGTCCTCGGCACCCGGCGACGTCGTCGTCGCCGTGCTCGCATCGACCGCGGCCCGCGCGCGGCGCGCGTGCGACTGGCCATCCGCGCGCGACACTTCGCTGCGTGCCACATCCATGCGCAGCAGCGGCAGCGCCTCCGGATGATGCGCGGCCAGGAACGCGAGCATGCGTTCGCGCACCGCGCAGCCCAGGTCGAACAGGTCGCCAGAACTGCGCGCGCTCACGAGCAGGCGCACTTGCACCGCGCTGCGGTCGGTGTCGGTGATCTGAGCGACGCAGACGCGTCCATCCCAGCGCTCGTCCGCCACGCAGATGCGCTGCAGCTCGTCGCGGATGGCGGCGAGCGGCGCGCGATAGTCGAGCCAGAGAAACGCGGTGCCGAGCAGTTGCGACGTCGTTCGCGTCCAGTTCTCGAACGGATGCTCGATGAACCATTGCAGCGGCACCACCAGGCGGCGCTCGTCCCAGATGCGCACGACCACGTAGGCGCTGGTGATTTCCTCGACGCGGCCCCACTCGCCTTCGACGATCACGACGTCGTCGAAGCGGATCGGCTGCGTGATCGCGATCTGCAGGCCGGCGATCAGGTTGCCGAATACGGGTTTGGCGGCGATGCCGGCGACGAGCCCGATGATGCCGGCCGACGCCAGCAGCGTGGCGCCGATCTGGCGGATCTGCGGAAACGTCATCAGTGCGATCGCGATGCCGATCAGCACGACGGCGCCCTGGGCGACGCCGCCGATCACGTGCACCTGCGTCTGCGCGCGCCGCGCCGCCAGGTTGTCGGCGACTTCGAGCGGATGGCGCCGTGCGATCCGTCGTTCGAAGGCGCCGATCGCGCGTACGGCGAGCCAGGCCAGGCAAGTGATCGCACCGACGCCGAGAGCGTGGCGAACCGGTCCGCTCACCTCCTCCGGCAGCGGCGTCGCCGCCAGCGCCACACCGAGGAACAGCAGCGGCAGCGCGATCGCGGCCGGCGAAGCGATCACGCCGATCAGGCGCGTGCGCAGGCTCCGGACGCCGGTCGCCTCGGCGCTTCGTTCGATCCGCCGCAGGCCCTTGTAGACGAGTACGCCAAGGACCAGTGCGGCCAACGCCGGCCACGCAATGGCGACCAGGGACTGTCCTTCGTTCGACGCAGGATGCAAGCGCCTGTCGCTCTCGCTGCGAAAGGGACGGCCAGCCTAGCGATCCGCGCATGATCGTAGCCTGACGCGGCACGTCCCTCCTCCGCGGTCGCGTTCATCTTTCCGATGAATCGCGTGTCGATTTCGCAATCCGCCGTTCGTCGATGCAAGGAAGGACGACCACGCAGCGCGCGCGGATCCGGCCATTGCGACCCAACCGAGGAGAAGCTCGATGACCACGCGATTCCAACGCATCACCCCGTTCCTGTGGTTCGACCAGCAGGCCGAAGAGGCCGTGAAGTTCTACGTTTCGGTGTTCGAAAACGCGCGCATCACGGGCGTCACGCGCTACGGCAAGGAAGGCGCGCAGGCGAGCGGCCAACCCGAAGGCACGGCCATGACGGTCGCTTTCCAGCTCGACGGCCAGGACTTCACGGCGCTGAACGGCGGCCCGCATTTCAAGTTCACCGAAGCGCTGTCGCTGGTCGTCAACTGCCACACGCAGGCCGAGATCGATCACTACTGGAACCAGCTCTCGGCCGGCGGCGATCCGAAGGCGCAGATGTGCGGATGGTTGAAGGACCGCTACGGCCTGTCGTGGCAGATCGTGCCGACGGAATTGCCCAAGCTGCTCAGCGATCCCGGCCAGGCCAGCCGCGTGATGCAGGCGGTGCTGCAGATGAAGAAGATCGACATCGAAACCTTGCGCCGTGCGGCCGATCGAATCACCTGAGGCACTGCCGCACGATCGGGTGGGCGCTGGACAGCAACCAGCGCCCACCCTCCCTCGTCATTGCGGGCCGTCGAAGCCGTCCGCGAAGATCAAATCCGTGAACGGCGTCGTCGAGAACAGCTCGCTTGCTTCGGCGGCCAGTGCGCCGGCGGAGCCGGCATAGCTGACCGACAGCGTGAACACGCCGACATCGGGCACCGTCACGACGCAGCTTGCGTTGCCGCTGGCATCGGTCGCGCCGCTGCAGGTTTGTCCGTCGACGCCGAACGCGATCGTGGCACCGGCGATGGGCGCGTAGGGATCGGCCGAGGCGTCGCTCAAGTTTGCCGTCAGCAGTACCGGATGATCGGCCATCGCGCTGGTCGGCGTGCGATTGAGGTTGAGGAACGTCGTGTGCGCCCCGGCCGACCATGTCAGTTGCACCGGCGTCGAGCTCAGCGCGATGCTGCCGACCGTGGCCGATGCCGTGATCGAGTCGCTGCCGGCGTCGATGCCTTCTTCGACGAACGTTGCCGTCCCGTCCGGACCGAGCGTTGCCTGCGCGACTTGCGCGTTCGCCCCGGCTACCTGGAACAGCACCGTCGTGCCGGCCGGCGCGTCGATGTTGTGGAAGCGCGCGGTGAACGTCTGCGTCGTTCCCTGCAGTGGATTGGGCGAGACCGATCCCGGGCTGATCGCGAGCAGCGCCGCGCCCGAACGCAGCGGACAAGTGCCGTCCGCATTGGTGATGCGGTACACAGCGACGGCCATGCTGGCGTACTGGCAGCCGTCGGGCCCGATGATCTGCACGTTGGCGTAGCCGTTCTGCATCACCAGCGAACTCGCCGCGGCCGGCGTGCCGGTGATGTCGAACGAACGGATGCCCGGTGGGAACGCGTCCGCCGCCGGCGCCGCGGCCAGCGTCAGCGTGGTGGCATCTCCGTTCGGTTGCGTGCCCTCGGCGACGATGCCCAGGGCCGAACCGGTGATGCCTTGCAGCAGGGTGATCGTGCCGGGCGATGCGCTGGCCGTGCCGCCGATCGCGGCAATCGCGTTGTCGAGGTAGTCGATCGCATACAACGTGCCGCCTGGCGAGAACGCCAAGCCGCCGTTGACGCCGGGCGTCGCCGCATAGACCGTCGTCGTCGGCGTGGCGCTGCCGGGATTGGCGATGCGCCAGATCGAGCCGTTGTCCGATCCCGCGCCGCTGCACGAATCATCGACGAACAAGTCGCCGCTGACCGGATCGGTCGCCAGGTAACTGGCGCAGGTGATCGGGTCGCCGACGTTGCGCACGTAGGCGCCAGTCGTCGGATTGATCTCGATGACGGCACCGGTGAAGAAGTTGCCGGTCGTCGCGTTGCGGGCGCCATAGAGCTTGCCGTCGTGGCCGAACGCGAGCGCGCCGAGCAGCGGCCCAGGCGACGTCTGCGTCAGCAGTGTCGCGGGACCGGCGACACCGCCGGCCGGACCGAACTTGTAGACGTTGCCGCTGTGGATGTCGGACACGTACAGATTCCCGAGCGCGTCGAACGCGAGTCCCGAGGCGCCGCGGCAGCCGTCGGTGAGGCCGCCGAAATTGGTGTCCAGCGGCACGAAGCCCGTCGCGAACGGCGTCATCGCGTAGCCCGGCCCGGCAAAGACGTTCGGATTGCCGACGTTGGTGATGCCGCAGTTGTCGCCGCCGCTCGCATTGAACGTCACGATGGCCGAGCCCGGTACCGGCAGGCCGCCGTCGCCGACGTCGGTTGCGGTGTACGTGATCGTTTCCTGCACCGTGTCCGTCACCGTGAAGGCGATCTGGCCGTTCGCGTTCGTCACGTTCGGAATCGGCGGCGTGATGACGGAGTTGCCGGTCTGCTGCAGCGAGACGACGCGGCCGACGACCGGATGGCCTTGCGCGTCCTGCAGCGTGACGGTGATCGTGTCGGTGCTCTGGCCGTCGGCCGCCGCGACGTCGGAGAACGCGACGATGTTGCCGCTCGCCGCCATCGGCGCGATGCCGTTCAATTGCGGCGATTCGGCCAGCGTGATGTTGTCGGTCGTGTCGCGCGCGGTGAATGTCAGCGGCTCGGCGACCGTGTCGGTGACCTGGAATACCACCGCGCCGTTGTCGCTGGTCGTCACGCCGATGCTCGGCGTGATGACGGCATGGCTGCCCGCGTTGGCGGTCAGCGACACGGTTTTTCCGACGACCAGGTTGCCCATCGAATCGACCAGCCGCACCACGACGTAGCTCGGCGTAGTGCCGTCGGCGAACGCGGGCATGACCAGGGTGAAGTCCGGCGGGAAACTGAAGCCTTCCTCGTCGTAGATGCGCACCTGCGAAACCACCGGGTCGACCGGACCGGTCGTCTGGCTCGTGAGTTGCTGGTGCAGCAATGCGAGCTTCGGCGAGCCGAGGCCGACGTGCGCGAAATCGCTGCCCATCGCCGGCGCGTCGTGGAAGGCGCCGGGCCCGGACAGCGGATAGATCTGCGGATTGAGCAGGCCGAGTGCCGCGCCCTGGGTTTGCCGCAGCAGCGCCGTGAACGCGGCCCATTCCGGCGCGGCGTAGCTGGTGCCGCCGTTGAGCGTCCCGGTCGGGCAACCGCCTTCGTCGGCGTTGCAGATCTGCACGCCGGTCGCCGGATCGGCGTTCGCGACCACGTCGGGCACCGAGCGCATCGCCGAGGTCGTGTGGCCGTCCTGGTAGGCCGGTCGCGTGAAGAAACGGCTGATGCCGAATCCGCCCTGGCCGGTCTGCGGCGTGTCGGCCGAACCGTTCCACCACGTCTCCCCAGCCCAGATGTCGCCCGGCGTGACCGACAACGTCGATCCGCCGACCGCGGTCGCGTGGGGCGAATCGGACGGCACCGCGATCGTGTTCGCCGCGCCGTCCAGACACGTGCTGCCGCTGTCGCCGCTGCCGTTGAACACGCTGATGCCGGCTGCGGCGGCCGTCTGCAGGATCGCGTCGATGCTCTGTACGTCGGCGAGCGAGGTCTGGTCTTCGCAGTAGGCCCAGCTGTTGCTGATGATGTCGACGCCATCGTCGACCATCGCGTTGAACATCGCCTGGAAGCTCGTGTTCGCGCCGGTGAAGGCGCCGTCGTAGACGGCGATCTTCGCGCCGGGCGCGATCGCCAACACCGCGTCGACATCGAGCAGCACCTCGTCGACCCCCGTGCCGGGCGTGCTGCCGGCACCGCCGTCGACGTGCACTTGGCTCACATCGGCGAGCTTGCCGGGCGGAAGTCCGATCAGGCCGATGTAGTCGGCGATGTCGCTGAGATGGAAGGTATCGAACTCGAGCAGGCCGACCGTCTGCCCGGTGCCGTCGGCCCCCTGCCAGGCCGGCGGCGGCGGATCGGTGAAGAAATAGACCTGCTGCGCGTGCGTGTCGCCGACGTGCTGGACGCACAGCTCGAGCTTCTTGAGGTATTGCTGGTGCTGCTGCTCGATCGTGGAGGGCACGCCGTTGTATTCGTTGACCGCGTTGGAGAAATACACGTTCAACGCGACCGGCACCGAGCACAGCGCGCGGCGGATCGCCTGGATCGACGGCGCCGGCGTCGCCAGCGTCGACAGCCCGCTGACTGCCTGCACGTGCGCCGCGATCGGCGCGGGCAGCACGGGATCGCCGTCGTTCGCGCGGAACGTCTTCTCGCCGAGCCGGTAGTCGCCGATGTGCACGCCGAACGCCTGCTCGGCTTGCGTGCGCGTGCCGCGCACCGTCACGGTCATGCGGTTGGCGGAGCCTTGCGCGAGCCGCAGGCCCTGCGATTGCAGGTAACCCAGCACCTGTCCGTAGCCGGCTTCGCTCGGTCCGAACCGGTCGCGCAGTTCGGCCGGGGTCAGGAAGCGCCGGTAGTTCGGCGACTGCGCGTCGTAGACGTCGTGCAGGTAGCGCTGGAAACCGGCTTCGTCGTCGCGATTGAGCACCAGGGTCAGCGAGAGTTCCTCGCCTTGCGGCACCGACTTCGGCGTCGCGGCCGCCGCGCCGGCCAGAGCCGGCAGCACATGCCCCGACAACGGGACCTTGCCGGCGTCGCCGCCGGCGGCCGACGCCGCAGCCGCCATCCAAGGCAGGATCGCGCAAAAAACGCAGGCAGCGATGCGGCGGCCGATGCCGAACGCAGTCGGCGCGAAACGTGCCCGCTGCTTTCTTCCACTTACGGTATGCATTGGGTGATCCCCCGGTTCGTCGAAAGTCCGCAGCGCGGCAACCGGTCGCCGGATCGGCCGACCCTAATTGCAGCGCTGCTCCACCTTCAGTGAGCGGATACCGGGAAACATCACGCAGGCGACATCGCGGACTCCACGGCCGGTCTACGCAGCACGGGGGACTTTGCCGAACAGCCGGCGTCGAAGCGGCATGCGCGGGCATGCAGTGCGCCAGCGTTGCGCGGCCGCTAGGAAAGCGCGGTCGACTGCGGCGTCTGCTGCGCTTCGGCTTCGCCCGCGATCGGCGCCAGCAAGCCGACATCGGTCGCGAGAGCGCCGACGACGTAGACGAGCGCGTGCGCGTGACGCGGCTCGATGCGATCGGCCGTCTCGCGCGCTTTCGCGGCGAGCGCCTTCAAGGCGGCATCGACCGCCTCGCGCGAAGGCGCCGGCGCGCTGCCGCCGAGCGCATCGGCGCCCTGTTCGAAGGCGGCCGCCAGCGCGTCCAGCACGCTATCCAGCGGCTCGCGCAGCGACTGCGCGACGCCCTCGAGCGGCTTGCGCGCGAGGGCGCGCGCGAGAAATCCGGTGTCCGCATGGACCGCCGAAACGATCTTGAGCAGGCGCGCCGTGTCGCGGTCCTGCAGTTTGCGCCAGCCCGAGGTGTGGGCGAGGATCGTCAGTTCGCGCAACTCCTTGCGGATCGCTTCGCGCAGCGCTTCGGTGCGATCCTCGCCGGGGCCGTCGCTGCCGGACAGCTGGCGCAGCCAACGCGAAACGAAACGGAGGATCGTCGCCGCGTGCGCACGCGGACGCGCCTTGCCGCGCGACGGAAACACGACTGCCGAAACGAGCACGGACGCGACCGCGCCGATCGCGATCTCGCCGGTACGCAGCAAGGCCGTGCCGAGCGGCCCGAGGCCTGCGGCAGGCCCGGCCGACAGAACGATCAGCGCGGCAACCGGTGCGCCGCGATAGTTCGGCCGCACGGCGACGAGCAGGCACAGCGGTGCCAGCGCGGCGAACAGGACGACGGCCTGATCGATCGCGAACGCGTGACGCGCCGACGCGGCCGCCGTCGCGAGCGCGGCGCCGGCGATCGTCGCGGCGAGGCGCTCGAGGCCGGCTCGCGCGGTGCCGCCGGCGTGGCCGCGTGCAGTGATCAAGGCGGTCAACACGGCCCAATGCGCTTCGTGCAGGCCGAGCGCCCGCGCCAGCGCATACGCGAGCATCGCCGCTGCGAGCAGGCGCGCCGCATCCGGCCAGTTCTCGCGCAATTGCGTGCGCAGCGATGTCATCGGTAGGCGCGCCTCGGCGTTCTCTGCGCCGCACATCCTCGCCGGTTCGATCGGCCCAGGCCAGAGGCTTTACATCATCGCGCAGGATCGGCAAACGCGCCGGCGCAACGCGGCATGCAGCGTGGTCATCCGCCCGCGGCGTCGCGCAGCGTGCGATTGAACAGCGCCAGCGTGCGGCGCCACGCCTCGGCCGCGGCATCCTTGTCGTAGCGCGGGGTGGTGTCGTTGTTGAAACCGTGCTGCGTACCGGGCGGCTGGAACATCGTGTAATGCACGCCAGAGGCCTTCAGCGCCGTCTCGTAGCCGGGCCACGTCGCATTGACGCGATCGTCGTTCGCGGCGAGCACCACCAGCAGTTCGGCCTTGATCTTGGCGACGTCTTCGGCCGGCGGCGCCACGCCGTAGAACGGCGCTGCAGCCTTCAGGTGCGGCAGGCGCGTGGCGAGAACATTCGCGATGCCGCCGCCGTAGCAGAAGCCGACGACGCCGAGACGCCCGTTGCCGCCCTCGACATGACCGAGCAGCTCGGCCGCGGCGACGAAGTCTTCGCGCGTCTTCGCCTGGTCGAGCTTGCCGAACAACTCGCGCGCCGCATCCTCGTCGCCGGGGTAGCCGCCGAGCGGGAACAACGCGTCCGGCGCGAAGGCGATGAAGTCGTCGAGCGCGAGACGCCGCGCGATGTCTTCGATATGCGGATTGAGGCCGCGGTTCTCGTGGACGACGAGCACGACCGGCAGCGGTCCCTTCGCCTTGGCCGGACGCGCCAGGTAGCCCCGCGCCTTGCCGTAGCCCTTGGGCGAGGCGAACTCGACGTACTTCGCCGACAGCCGCGCATCGTCGGGCCTGACCTGCTGGGCCGCGGCGAACTGCGGACTCAGCGCGGCGAGCAATGCGGCCGCCCCCGCGCTTCCGACGGCGAAACGCGCCGCACCGGAAAGGAAGCCGCGGCGATCGATCATGCCGTGCACGTACTGGTCGAACAGGCGCAGCACTTCGGGATCGAAGTCGCTGGCGGTTTGACGGGGCTCGCTCATCTGGATCTCCGCGCAGGGAACGGAGGCTTCATGGTGCCATGATTCTCCGTTCCCTTCGCAGACGATCGCGTGTCAGAGCGTATCGAGGAACTGGATCAGATCCGCGCGGCTCGCCGCCGGCAGCGCCTCGAACGCCTGCTTGCTCGCGTTCGCTTCGCCGCCGTGCCAGAGGATCGCTTCCTCGAGCGAACGCGCGCGTCCGTCATGCAGGAAGCGCGTGCTGCCGTTGACCGGCTGCGTCAGACCGAGCCCCCACAGCGGTGGCGTGCGCCATTCGCGGTTGACCGCATCGGACGCGCTCAGGTGATCGGCCAGATCCGCGCCCATGTCGTGCAGCAGCAGGTCGGTGTACGGATGGATCGTCTGGCCGCGCAATTCGGCGATCGGATGGCGCATGCCGGTCTGCAGCGTCGCCACATGGCAGGCGGCGCAGCCGGTCGAGGCGAACAGCGCCTCGCCGGAAAGCGCGCCGGGCTGGTCGATCTCGTCGGGACGCCGCGAGGGCGCGCCGATCATCTCGACGTACTTCGCCAGAAGATCGAGGTCGGTGTCCGACAGCGTGGGGGCCGACAGCGCCTGCTGCGCGCAGGATGGCTCGTCGAGGCCGCAATCGGGCACGCTGAACATCGACGTCTTCACGCCGATGTCGTCGCGCAGCGCGGTCGCCGCGAAATGGCGCAGGCTGTACTTGTCGGCCTTCCAGCCGAAGCGGCCGACGCGCGGCGACGGCGCGCTCGGGTCGTAGACGAGACTGACGCGGCCGGCGATGCCGTCGCCGTTGCTGTCGTCGGGATCCTGCATCGCGAACAGCGTCTCTTCGTCGATCGCCTCGAGCAGCCCGAGGCCGACCAGCGTCTGCGGCATGCGCGCGGAGAAGTACTGCACGCCCTGCCCGATCGGCTCGTTCGCTTCGAACGACGAGGCGAAGATCACGTCGGTCGCGGCCGTGCTCTGGCCGACGATCGTGTAGACCGGCTTCTGCAGATGATAGGCCTGCCCATCGGGGTAGCTGCCGGCGACGTCGACGTACGTCACCTGGCTCGCCGGCTCGGCGGCGATCGCCGCATTCACGCTGCGCGGCTGCAGCGCGTTGCCGAACTCGGCATGCGGAATGAGCACGCCGTTGGCATCGACCGCGCCCGAGGACACCTTCATCACCATCGTCTGCAGCAGGTCGCCGGACGCCGGCGCCACGCCGCGCGCATCGTTCACGTGGCAGGCGATGCACGACTCCTGCACGGTGAGTCCGTTCGCCATGCCGATCAGGCTCGTCAGCGGCGGATTGCCGTGTTCGCTGTGCTCGCCGGTGATGAACGAGCTGTGGAACAAGCGCCGACCGTTGAGGAAGTCGTTGTGCGTCGGCCAGCGGATGTTGAGCGCCTCGCGCGTGAAGCTGGTCCAGTCGGTCGCGCCGCTGTCGACGATGTAGTCGGAGTAGACCGAGTTGTCGTCGAGGATCTTGAACGTGACGACCTCGCCGTCGTCGCGCGTGTAGGTGAGCATGTCGCCGTCGCGCGAGATGACCTGGTCCGGCTGCACGCTTTCGCCGGCGCGCACGAACGGCGCCGTCGCCGCACCGCCGGCGCTGAGGCGCGCGTTGACGTCCTCGTCTTCCTCGATGAACAGGCCCGGCTCGCCGACGCGGAAACGGTAGGTGTCGGTGTAGTAGACGTCCTGGCCGATCACGTTCGGATCGCCCTGGACGACGCCGATGAATTCCTGGAACTCCACTTCCATCCAGTCGCCCGCACGCAGCACGCCGTCGCTGCCGGCGTGGGCATTGCGCGTGATGTGGCAAACCCATTCCTGCCCGGTACCGTCCGGGAGTGCCGGCTGCACCGGCGTCGAATCGAACTGGATGTTGTTGTTGAATGCCGCGTGGTACGGATCGCGGTAGGCGTTGCGGCACTCCGGCGCGCGCCAATAGGCGTATTGCGGCGTGTAGTAGATGTCGATCGTACTGCCGCCGGCGGGAATGTGATCGTGGATCTCGAAGCCGAACGTGCGCTGCTCGAAGTAACGTACCGGGAACGTGTAGAAGATGTCCTCGGACTCGTGGCGCGAGCGTGCGCGCCCGCTGCCGGTCGTCACGATGGTGCCGTCCGGTTCCACGTGCCAGTTGACCGATTCGGCAAGCGGATACTCCGTCGTGTACAGCGGCGTATAGGGCGGAATCGTGCCGCCGCTGGGTGCGGGCCCTGCTGCCGCGAGCGCGCCGTGCGCGCCGATCGATACGCCGAGAAACACGATGACGCTGGGCCATGCGCGCATGAAACCGTCCTTGCTTCAAGAATGTGGGTCGACGCCGGAAGGCGCGCCGGCCGGCAGTTTGCCGTCTCCCCTGCGCGCTGGTCGCTACGATACCCATCGAAGCAAGTCGCCGCCGTGACGGACAGCACGAACGTCGACGAAGTATACAAAGATGCATCGAAGGCACGGCCGTCCAGACGGCCGTGCGACAGCCTCCACGAACGCTATCGCGCTCAGCGCAGCTGGCTGTCCTTGCTGCCGCGACGGTTGTAGCCGCTGAAGGCCGCCTGCTCGTGGTCGTGCGCTTCCTGGCAGGTCACGCACAGGCGCACGCCCGGCACGGCCTTGCGCCGCGCCTCGGGGATGGGCTTCTCGCATTCCTCGCAGTGCTTCAGGCTCGCGCCGTGCGGCATCTGGCTGCGCACGCGCTTGATCGCGTCCTTCACGGTCGCGTCGATCTGGTCCTGTACGGCGCCGTCGCCGGCCCAACCGGTTGCCATGGCTGTCTCCGGGGCTGAAGTTCGAAGAGGTCGACAGAGCATACGCCTGCCGGGGTTTGCCGGGGCGGCAGGCTTGCGCCCGGCACCCACGGCCCCTTCATATGAGGCCGCGCACGCGGTCGATCAAGCCCGCGGCGAGCCACAGGCGGCGGCATCGCATGCCCTAGGCGTGGCGCAGCGCGCGCCGGGCGAACACGACGCAGATCACTCCGAACACCATGTGCGCGACGACGCTGAAGCCGATCCAGTACGGGTGTGCGAACGACGGCGACGCATGCACGCGCGACAGCGGCATCACGACGAAATTCATGACCACGTAGAGCACGACGCCGTACAGCACACCATGCACGATCGGCGTGCGCAGCAGATTCGGGCGGCGCTGCGCGACGACGGTGTAGATCAGCACGAACATCGTCGCCATGAACAGGTGCAGCGCGGCGCCGAGCACTGCGCTGGACAGACCGCCGTCGAAACTCGCCTTGCCGAGCACACCGACGGCGATCGTCTGGAACAGCCGGGTCAGCCCGGCCGCGCTCCAGGAGAACCACACGAAGGTCGCGAACGTCATGTCGCCGAGGGCGATGAGCAGCCCGCCCCAGAACACGTTGATCCAGGCGATGGCGGGTTTGGTGGCGTGGAGGACGGTGGACATCGGATCTCCCCAGATCGCGGGTGCGTTCGACGGTGTGGAACCGGAAGCGATCGTAACCGACCCGTCCGGCCGTTCGGACCGAGCGCCGCGAACCTCGCGCCGAGTGCAATGCGATCGCGCAATTCCGACATCTTCGACGGCCGTCCGCGCCGCGTTCGCGCATCGATACCTGCACGCCGGCACGTTCCCGACGCTTCGGCCACGTGCATCGATCGGCCTTTGCCCAACGGGGAAGTCTACACTTCCGCGACAATGCCCCGACCGATCACGCAATGACGGAACGTCGCGCACTCGGTCCGCAGAGGCGAGCACCGTGTGTCCTCGCACTCCGACGATCGAAGGCTGTCCAAATGACACCCGCTCGATCGACATGACAATGACGGCACACCGTGCCGCCGACGACTGACCGAGGAGATTCCCATGCAATACCTGTTGCTGCTCTACGCACGCGAAGACGGCTGGAACGCGCTCAGCCAGGCCGAAAAGGAACGAGGCATGGCGGCGTACACGGCCTACACCGAGGCGCTCAGGAACGCCGGCGTGCTGGCCGGCTCGAACCGGCTGCAGCCGATATCGGCGGCGACGACCGTGCAGGTCGTCGACGGAAAGACGCAGGTGCTGGACGGACCCTACGCCGACACCAAGGAGCAGCTCGGCGGCTACTACATGATCGACGTGCCCGATCTGGACGCCGCGATCGCGTGGGCCGCTCGCTGCCCCGGCGCGGGCCACGGCATCGTCGAGGTGCGTCCGGTCTGGGCGAAGTAGCGACTTCGTCGACGCACGGCCGGCAGCGATCTGCGACGCCGGCCGTACGGACGCAGCGATGAACGACGCATCCCTCCGCAGCGACGACACACCCGCGCGCCGCGTGGCCGAAGCGGTCGCGCGGCGCAGCTACGGCAAGCTCGTCGCGTTCCTCGCCGCGCGCACGCGCGACGTCGCGGCGGCGGAAGACGCGCTGTCCGAAGCGTTCGCCGCCGCGCTCGCGGACTGGCCTCGCAGCGGCTGTCCGTCGAATCCGGAAGCGTGGCTGCTGACCGTCGCGCGGCGCAAGCTGATCGACGGCGCGCGCCACTCGCGCATCGGCGAGGCCGCCGGCGACGAGCTGCAGCGGCTGGCCGAAACGCTCGACACCACGGCCGCGGACGCCGACATTCCCGATCAGCGGCTGGCGCTGATGTTCGCCTGCACGCACCCGGCGATCGATGCCGGCATCCGCGCGCCGCTGATGCTGCAGGTGGTGCTCGGTCTCGACGCCAAGCGCATCGCCTCGGCCTTCTTGATGTCGCCGGCGGCGATGAGCAAGCGGCTCGTGCGCGCGAAGGACAAGATCCGCCAGGCCGGCATTCCGCTGCGCATTCCCGAGCGCGACGAACTGGCCGCACGGCTCGACAGCGTGCTCGACGCGATCTATGCCGCCTTCGCCGACGGCTGGACCGATCCCGGCGGCGCCGACCTCGCGCGCCGCGACTTGACCGACGAAGCGATCTTCCTCGCGCGTCTCGTCGCGAACCTGCTGCCGGACGAAGCCGAAGCGCTCGGTCTGCTCGCCTGCATGCTGCACGCGCAAGCGCGCCGCGCGGCACGCCGCTGCCCGCGGGGCGACTACGTGCCGCTGGACGAACAAGAGGTCGCGCTCTGGGACGCGCCGATGATCGACGAGGCCGAGGCGCTGCTGCGCCGCGCCGGCGCGCTGCGCAGCATCGGCCGTTTCCAGCTCGAGGCCGCGCTGCAGTCGGCGCATACCGAACGCCGCCGTTCGGGCCGCGCGAACTGGGAGGCGGTCCTGATGCTCTACGACGCGCTGACCGCGCTGACCGGCTCGCCCGTCGTCGCGATCAATCGCGCGCTCGCGATCGCCGCGGTCCACGGCGCCGAAGCGGCGCTGGCGGCGTTGCCCGACGTCGCCGCCGATGCGCGGCTGGCCGACTACCAACCCTATTGGGCCGCGCGCGCGGACTTGCTCGCCAGGACCGGTGCCTGCGACGACGCGCATGCGGCGTACGAAATCGCGATCGGACTCGAACGCGACGATGCCGTGCGGCGATTCCTGCGCGAGCGCCAGTCCAGGACGGCTCGCTGAGCGCGGGCACCGCGACGCCGCCGTCGTGCGGATCGTCGATCGTCCGCACGGCTTGACGAGCATGCTAGGTTGCTTGGTTCACCTTTCAATTCGTGCCATCGTTGGCGCGGTTCCCGATTCATCGCGAGCGCAGGCGGCAGGGCCGCCGGTGCCGCCGCTACGGAGCGAACAGCATGACCGCCCCCATCCAGATTCTGCTGCAGACGACGATCCCGCCGACCGCCGACGACTGGAGCATCGCGCGCTTCAGCCTGCTTCGCGAAACCCTCGAAGCGGTCCGCGACGCGCGCGGCCAGCCGCTTTTCCAGGTCGACGCGCGCGACCGCACGACGCCGGGCCAGCCGGACCCCGTGCTTTCCACGCTCGACACCAGCAATTACGACGAGCTCTGGCTGTTCGCCGTCGACACCGGCGATGGCCTGCACGACGAGGACTGCGCAGGCATCTCGCGCTTTCGCCAGCGCGGCGGCGGCCTCCTGGTCACGCGCGATCACATGGACCTCGGCAGTTCGGTCTGCACGCTCGGCGGCGTCGGCCGCGCGCATCATTTCCACTCGAAGAATCCCGAGGCCGATCCGCAGCGCCAGTGCATCGACGACGACGTCACGACGACTATCCTGTGGCCGAACTATCACTCCGGCGCCAACGGCGACTACCAGGCGATCCACGTCGAAGGCGCGCCGCATCCGCTGCTGGCCGGACCCGTGCGCTACTTTCCGTCGCATCCGCACGAAGGCGCCGTCGACGCGCCGGCCGACGATCCGAGCGCACGCGTCATCGCGAGCGGGCGCAGCCAGGTCAGCGGTCGCGCGTTCAACCTGGCGGTCGTCTTCGAACCGTCGTCCGATGGCGGCCCGGCCGTGGCGCAGTCGACGTTCCACCATTTCGCCGACTACAACTGGGATCCGGCCAAGGGCGCGCCGAGCTTCGTCAGCGAACCGCCGGGGAGCGAACTGGCCCGGTCGCCTGAGGCCCAGGCTTCCGTTCGCCGGTACGTGCGCAATCTTGCGCTCTGGCTGGCCGGCCGCGACGTCGAGAGCTGAACGCGCCAAGCGAGCGCCGCTACATGGAGACGCTCTTTGCGCCGAACGAGTTCGCCGCAAAGAGCATTCCCCAAAAAGAACCCGCCGGTCGAGCCTTCAACCGCCCTTGCGCGCGATCAAGTCCGACGCCTGACGCTTGTGACCCTGCAGCGCCGTCAGCATCTCGTCGGCGAACGCGCGAATGTCGGCGTCTTCGCTGTTCGCACGCGCGTTCTCGTACAGCGACATCAAGTCGTCGGTATTGCGATCGACGTCTTCGATGTAGGCGCGTTCGAGCGAGACTTCGTGATTGTTCATCAGCTCGTCGGCTTCGTCCTGCCCTTTTCGCGTCGGGCTGTGCAGAAGATCGACGTGCTTGGCACCGGCGAGCAGACGCAGCTCGTTGTCGGCCTTGCCGTAGCTCTGCACCAGGTTGTCCGCCAGCGAATGCACGGCCGGATCGCGCGTGCGCGAGGCGGCGCGCTTGCCGAGCATCAGCTGATCCATGTTCGCCGCATCGGCGGTCTGCAGGAAATCGACGTCTTCCCTCGCCAGCGCACCGCGCGGCAGTTCGGTATTGCCGTTGAGCTGGGCCTGCGCCGTGCCGGCGAGGGCGACACCGATGAACAGGGCCGACGACAGGGCCGTCGTCGCGAATGGCGTCTTCATGACCGTCTCCTTGATGGCGTGAGTCGAGCCGCACTATCGATTCGCCTGGCTGAACCCCGCGCGTTCGGCGTCACGCCCGAACAGCTTCCGTTCATTCCGGCGAATGCGCGGCCGCACTTCGCGCCCGTCGGTCGACTCGGCCACAGGATCGGGCGCCCGATCAGTCCGCGCGCCGCGTGGCGAGAGGTCCTCAGACCCGGCGCTACCAGATCAGATCGTCCGGCACTTTGAACTTCGCGTAGTGCTCGTCATCGTCGCCGCTGCCGGCGGCGGCATCGGCGCGGCCGTGGTCGAGCACGATCGCCGTGGAATCGCGCGTGCGAATCTTCTCCGCCGCCGCACGCGGCACCAGCTCGTAGCCTTGATCGTGGCGCGCGATCACCAGCGTGCCGCCGGCAAGCTGCGCGCGCAGCGACTCGTTGACCAGCACGCTGTGGATCCGGTCGCCGTCGGTGAATCGATAGGCGATCTCGCCGTCGCGCTTGATCTTGTTCGTCTCCACGATCTGCCGCACCTGCGCACGCAGTTCGTTGGCATGCGCCGCGGCGTTACGTTCGGCCGCCAGGGCACGATCGCGCTCGGCGCGCTCGGCTTGCAGGCGCTGCGCTTCGATCTGCTCGGGGCTCGCCGGCGCCGGCGCCTTGCCGTGACGCTGCTTTTCCTGCTCGCGCACCACCTGGGCGACCTTGGACTTCTTCACGAGGCCCGCTTTCAGCAATTGGTCCTGCAGCGGATTGCGCATACGAAAGTTGACGATGCCTGGGCGGGAATTGGCCGATGATTGTAGCGCCCGGCGCGGATGCCGTTGCGAACGGCGCAGCCACGCTCTTGCGCTGCGTTTGCGCCGACGTACGTCGATGGAGCAGCATCGAGGCCGGGTCCGCCTTCTGTTCGACGAACGGCGGCCGTGCGATGGCCGCCCGTGAGACATTGCTCGCGCCCCCTGGAAATCCTGCCACGATGAATCCGATTCGCCGAAGCTTTCGACAATGTGCGCAGCCGATCTGCGCGGTGCTCGTGTTCGCCACCCTCGCCGGCTGCGCCACGCAGGAACGCGCGAAAGGACCGGCGCGGCGGCCGGCCGACGTGCGTGCTCAGATCGTGCGGCTGCTGCCCGCGAAAACCGCGGACCGCCCAGGTTGGGCCACCGACGTCACCGCGGCATTCGCGGCCCTCGGCATCGATCCGGACACCTCGAACCTGTGCGCCGCGCTGGCCGTCGCCGAACAGGAATCGAACTTCGTGGTCGATCCGGCCGTTCCGGGGCTGGCGAAGATCGCGCGCGCCGAAATCGATCGCCGCGCCGAACAGCACGACATTCCGCAACTGCTCGTGCGCGGCGCGCTGGCGCTGAAGTCGTCCGACGGCAGGAGCTACGGCGACCGCATCGCCGCGGTGCGCACCGAACAGGACATGAGCCGCATCTACGAAGACATGATCGGTCGGGTTCCTCTCGGCAAGCGGCTGTTCGCCGATTCGAACCCCGTGCACACCGCCGGCCCGATGCAGGTGAGCGTGACGTTCGCCGAACAGTACGCGCACGAACACGACTACCCCTACCCGCTCGCCGACGGTTCGATCCGCCACGAAGTGTTCACACGCCGCGGTGGCGTCTATTTCGGCATCGCCCACCTGCTCGGCTACCCGGCTTCGTACGACCGCATGATCTATCGCTTCGCCGACTTCAACGCCGGCTTCTACGCCAGCCGCAACGCGGCGTTCCAGAACGCGGTCACGATCGCTTCCGGCATCCCCCTCGCGCTCGACGGCGACCTGATCGACTACGAGAGCGACAAGCCCGGAAGCACCGAACTGGCCGTGCGCTCGCTCGCGCGGCACCTCGACCTCGATGATCGCGAGGTGCGCCGCGCACTCGAACAAGGCGAACGTGTCGAGTTCGAGAAGACTCCGTTGTACCAGCGCGTGTTCGCGCTCGCCGATCGCACCGAACGCAAGCCGCTGCCGCGCGCGGTGGTGCCGCGCATCGACCTGAAGAGCCCGAAGATCACGCGCAAGCTGACGACCGACTGGTTCGCCACGCGCGTCGATCAGCGCTACCGCGCGTGCCTGGCGAAAGCCGGCGGCTGAGCCAGGCCGGCGCGCCTACAAGCCGTCGACGGTTCGCGACAAAGGTTCGTAAACGATCGTGCAGGCGGCCTCGTGGACGTCGCGCACAGCCGGCGAATCGGCGCGCGACACGCCGGTGTACTTCACGCGATTCCCGGACGCGGCATCGCTCCAGATCAGCCGCAGCGGCCCGCGCCGGTTCGTCGCGTCCTGCGACGTTCCGTATTTTTCCTGCAGGTCGCCCAAGGTCTTCGCGCACTCCGGCGCGGTGCGCTGCGAGAGCATCACGCTGACCAGCGTATCGCCGGCGTCGAAATACATGGCGGCATCGAATGCATGATCGGGCGTGGCGTACTTCCCGCGCAGGCCGACATAGGGAGTATCCGGACCTCGCGCGGAGGTTGGCGACACGGTGCCGTTGGAGGCCAGCAGGACCTGGTCCTTCGACATGCCCCAGTGCGTGTACTGCCAGTCGGCGTGTGCCGCCGACGCGGCGAAGGCGAAGACGAGCGCCGCCAGCGGGAGGCGCGAAGATTTGTTCGGCGAAGACATCGCGATCACATTCTGCAAAGGCTGAGGAATGAACGACGCGAGGCCATTGTGCAGACGACGATCGCGGCCGTCTTCGGTCCTTGCCGATTTTTACACCGGCGCAACGAAATCCTGACAACGCCGGGTGCCTTTCCGAAGCCGGCACCAGCGCAGGGCGTTTGCGCAGCGCACGCCCGCTTCGCGATGCGCCACGACTCAGTAGTACGTGCGCGCGGTCACCTCGAACCCGGAGCTGCCGTCGGTATGGCGATAGAACGCGCCGAGCGCCCACGTACGGTTGAGATGGAATACGGGGCCGGCGACGAATTCGTGCGTGCGACGGCCGAGCACCTCGGTGTGGCTTGCACTTGCGATCGCTTCCACCCACGGCGCGAAGCGATGACGCAGCTCGAAGATCGCCGAACCGCCGGTGTCGCGCACGGTGCCGACCTGCGGCTTGTCGAACTGCGCGCGGATGACCGCGCCTTCCAGCGCGACCATCGTGTCCTCGTTCAACAGCCAATGGCCGCCCGCGCCGAAGCGCAGCGCACGACTGTCCTTCCAGGCCGGATTGCCGTACGAGCCGGCGTTGCCGAACGAACCGAACACGTGCCAGTTCGTACCGAACTGGTAGTACGCGCCCAGCGTGTCGTTGCGAAAACTCTGCCCATCGACATGCGTCTGCTGATGGCTGAGATAGGCGTAGTCGTAGCTCAACGGCTCGGCACTCGCCGGTGCGGCCGCGATCAGGAGCAATGCCGCTGCAGCGATGCGCATCATGGTTCGCCCTCCCCCGAGCGGTCGTTGCGGCGGATGGTGACGGCGTCCGCACACGCCTGCAACCGCGATGCCGCGGGCGACGCGGCCGACGCCGGCCCTACGCCGCGATCGAGCCGGTGCGGATGCCGTCCTGGAGATCGAAGGTCGCGCCGATCGTCGCCACCAGGCACGTACGTCGCGTCAGGCCCATCAGCGTGCGCAGCCGGAAGATGCTCTCGACTCCCGTGCAATGCGCACCGAGAATGTGCCCGACCTGGAATTCCTTGAGCTTGGAAGCCGTCCACGCCAGTTTTTCCTCCGGCGCATTGAAGAGGTGGAAGCCGCCGATCGCCGCGTACACCGGCGCCTCGCGCAAGAAGCCGCGCGCGTAGTGCAGTGTATTGACGATGCCGGAGTGGCCGCAGCCGGACACCAGGACGAGCCCCTTGTCGGTATCGAAGACCAGCGACTGGTCCTCGGGTACCTCGTCTTCGGTCCAATGGCCGTCGCGCTGCACCTCGATGCCGGCGGGATAGTTCTTTTCCGGATAGACGCGCGGGACCGGGCCAGTCAGCCACACGCCGGGAAAGATCGCCTGCGGCTTGTCGTATTCGATGAAGCGGCCGCCGGTCGCCTCGAACGCCTGCTTCGTCGCGACCATGATGTTGCCGCCGCCGTCGTTGCCGCGCCGCGGCAGGAAGATCCCGGCGCCGACGTGCACGCGCGACATCGCGGCCGGATTGATCTTCGAGAGCTCCCTGCGCAGCGTCATCAGGCCGCCGGTGTGATCGTCGTGGAAGTGGCTCAGCACCACGTCCTGCACGTCGCTCAGGTCGATCTTCAATTCGCGCGCGTTTTCCAGCACCGTGTTCGGCCGCGCCCCGGTGTCGAACAGGATCTTGTGTCCGTCGGCCTCGACCAGCGCCGCGAAACCCCATTCGCCGATGCCTTCGTCCGCGAGCATCGTCGAAAGAATCGTGACCTTGAGCGAATGCACCGGCGGTGCCGGGGGAGCAGACGTCTGCGCCGGCGCCGCCGCGAACAGCGAAGAACAGCAAAGGGACAGCGCACACGCGCACGCGAGCAGAAATGCTTTCTTCATCGACATGGATTTCCCTGGGCGCGGAGCCGCGGCCGGCGGCTATCCGGATCGAACGGTATCACGGTGAGACGTGCGTCACATTTTTCAATATCCACAATGATTTGTTGTGCCAATTGCAAATAAATGGCACGCGAAATGCTTTCCCCCGGCGTCTTGTCTATCAGGGGTGAGGGCATGAACACCAACAAGGGTCTGCGTTTCACGGTTTACGGCGCGGCGCTGGTTCTCGCCGCCGCGTCCTCGTTCGCAGCGGCCGCCCAAGGCGACACCTGCGCCGTGCGCTCCGCCGGAGCGGCCAGCGCCTCCAGCGCGGCACTCGGGCATCTCGACGCCGGCGGCAAATGCGTGCTCAAGCCGGCGGCGAAAGAGGCGAAAGAAGCCTCCAAGGACCAAGGCGACGACGGCCTTGCCGCCAGCGCGCAATGCCGCGACTTGTCATATAGCTACAACAAGCGGCGCGAGAGCGCATGCGCCAAGCACGGCGGCGTGCTGGAGTGGCTGGCGCAGCAATAGCCTGCGAAAGAAAGCGGATCGCCAGCGATCCAGGATTTGCACGACACGTTTCCGCGCGGGCGTTGCCGGCCGCGCGGCGCAGAGGCGTGGGAACGGCTTCAGCCGCGAATCTTGCTGCCCTCATCGCGGGTGAAGCCGCTCCCGCGAAACCGCTCTCGCCGAGTCGCTTCCGGACGAGGCCCATAAAGAGCGAGGCGCTGGGCGTCGCGCCATCGGCGGCTCAGCGACCCTGCGCGCAGTCCTCCATGACCTGGCGGACCTCGCACTCGACGTCCCACTCGTCGCCATGCACCCGAAGGAAGCGTTTCGCCAGTTCGACGGCCTCCTCCATCGATTCCGCCTGCAGCATTGCATAGCCGCCGACCACTTCCTTGGTCTCAGTAAATGGTCCATCGGTCGACTTGAGCTTGCCGTGCGTGATGCGCACGCGCACCGCTTCGGCAGTCGGCCTCAGTCCCGCCGTATCCAGCAGCGTACCGGCCTTGGTCATCTCGTCCATGAGCTTGCCCATGTCGGCCATCAGCTGTTCGCTCGGCCTGAGGCCGCTGTTCTCGTTGATCCTGATCATCGAAAGAAATCGCATGCGTTCGTCTCCGTAGAAATGCCTGTGCAGGCGGGGAAAGGTCGACGCGAAGGTACTCTCGCCCCGTCCATGCCCTGGCGACGAACGAACGGCTCGCGAATCGACAGGCCGCGGCGAACGGTTTTCATGGACGGGCCGATCGCGGTGTCGAGGCGTCGGTCCGTCAGGGGCGGAACTCCACGACCGCGCTGGCCGCGGGCATCGTCTGGCGCTGCTGGCGCGCGGCATCCGCGGGCAACGGCTGCCACGGCTTGCCGGCGGCGAACTCGTCGAGACTCCGATAGTGCCCGAGCAGATCGTAGCCGTCGATCACGAACGGCTGGCCCTCTCCGGCCAGAGGCGCCGCGCCGTCGCTGACATGGAAATGAAGATGCGGGCCGGTCGAATCGCCGCTGAAGCCGAGCGCGCCGATGACCTGGCCTCGGCGCACGCGGTCGCCGGCACGCACGCGGACGCTGCCCGGCTCGAGGTGCTCGTAGTGCGCGTAGCGGCCGTCGCCGAGGTCGAGCGAAACGAAGTTGCCGCTGGCCTCGTCCAGCGCGTGCGCGGGATTGTCCAGCGTGCGGCTCTCCGGAAAGCCGTTGCGCGTCGCGACGACCGTGGCGTCGGCAACGGCGAGCACGTCCTCGCCGTGTCCCAGCCAGTTTGCGACGTCCTGCTCGTCGCCGCGTGAATGACGGCCGCCGGCATCGAGCCGGATCCAATCGATCGCGAAACGCGCCGGAATTCCCGCCTGCCCGTCCAGCGCGAACAGCACTCGCCGGTGCCCGCGCGGAAACGATGCGCCGTAGATCGCGATCCAGGGCCCGCTGCGCAACGGCGCGGAGATGATCGCAGGCTGCCGCTGCCCCACGGACACGTTTCCGCCCTGCACGTCACCCGGTCCGCGCGCATCGGACTTCGTGCCGTCGGGCGCAATGGCCTCGTAGGCGAGCCGATGCGTCAGCTGCCGCGGCACGCTCTCGCCCGCAGGCACGACGACCTCGACATACATCACGGCGTGCATGCCGGGCGCCAAACCCTGTGCCGCCTCCGGCGGCCGGCCGCTGCCGGCGATCGCCGTACGCGCGAGCAAGGCGGCACCCACCCACGAGACGAGCGGCCTTTCGGGTCGGCCCGCATCGAGCACGTCGAGTCGCGTCGGCAGCAAGGCGGCATTCGCATAATTGGTGACATGCAGCTCGTAGACCAGCAGCCGGCTGCCATCGACGGGGACCGCGCTCGGTGCGGTGCCGACTTGAAGATCGAACGACTGCCGCACCGTCGGTGCCGCGGCCACCGCACCGATCGAACAACTCAGAAGCCAGATCGCCAGCAGATGACGGCTCACACGTGCAACCTCTTGGCCATGACCGGACGAGATACCGCCCCTTCGACGGCCGCGGCATCGACCACTATAGAGGCCCGCTTGCGCGAGCGCCCCTGCCGCAAGTCCGACGCGACGCTCGCACACGGGGCGCGCGAACGGCAGCGCTCCGCCGGTTGTTCGTTTCGCCAACGAGCGCGTTCCGCTATCGTGCCGCCGTCAACGCGCGGAGCGATCGGATGAACCCCACGAGGCTGGCCGGCATCGTCATTGCGGCTGCACTGCTCGGATATTTCGTCCATCGCATGCGCGATCCGCTGCGTACCGCGCTGCCGTTCGGAACGACCGATCTCGCGTCGGTCGAACCCGCGCTGGGCCGCCTCGAACCCGACGACCGCGCGCTCGTCGAAGCCTATGTCAAGCGCAGCAACGGCGACGTTCTGCTGCCGTCGATGGCCGATCCCGAGCAGCCGTTCACCGCGCGGACGTTCGCCGAAGCGATCGCGCTCGAAAAAGCCTGGGACGTGAAGCGCGACGCGCAGGAAGCCGTGGCCGCGCAGCATGCCGCCGCACGCGACGAGGCGATGGCTCCGTTGCGCGCCGTCGTCGAAGCGAGCGTGACGCGAACCGAGATCCTGTCGCCGCGCGACCTGGCAGCCCCCGAAGCGCCCGCGACCGGCGTGAAGCGCGCGCTGCCGAGCGACCAGGCCACCGTCTTCGTCGTCACCGTGTCGCTGCACAATCTCGGCAGCAAGCCGATCGTCGGCGTGAAGGGCTCGCTCGACGCCAAGGATCGCGATGCGTATCTGCCGTTGTCGTTGTGCTGGATCGATGTCGGCGAGCAGCAGCGGATCGATCCGGCCAGCCGCACGGAAATCCGCTGCGCCAATGCGCACCGGCAGGTCAGCCCGGAGCAGCGCGCCTTCATGGACGATGCAGGCGGCCGCTTCACCCTCGAGTGGAACCCGAAAACCGTGGTGTTCGACGACGGCACGCGGCTCGAAAGCGGTCTTTGATCAGTCGCTCGGCTGGGCCGCGTCCGACGAATCGCCGTCGCGTCGGCGACGCGCCGACCGCGGCCCCCGGGAACCGTCAGCGCCCGATCAGGTGCCTAGCCTCTCCGCCTTCGCGACCAGCGGCGTGACGTTGCCTTGCGGCAGCTCGGCAGCGCGCGCGTGCAGCCATTCCAGCAAGGCGCTCCAGTCCTCTCGGTGCGAGCGCGACGTGCTGCCGTCGTCGTCGAAGATACTGCGGCCGCTGTCGGCGAGCCCCACGTAGGCCTGCGAATCGCGCACGCGGATCTTCGCCGCCTGGGTCAGCCGGTCGAGCGTGGCGTCGAGCTGCTTGGCCGACAGCGTGCGCTCGCGCAGACGGTTCGCCACCAGCGCGACGCGCAGGCGTCCGCTACGCACCTCCTGCAGCCGGCGGACGAGTTCGATGAACTGGAGCGTGGCGCGCAGGTCGATCGGCGACGGCACCACCGGAATCACCAGCACGTCGGCGTGCCGCGCGAAGCGTTCGAACTCGTGCGCGCGCAAGCCGGCCGGCGTGTCGATCAGCAGGACCTCGGTGCTCGAAGGAATGCGCAGCAGCCAGCCGGCGCTGAGGCCATGCGCGGGATCGTTGCTGCCGAGCGCGTGCACCGCGGGCAAGTGCGCCGCGCGCAGTCCGCACCAGGCCAGCGAAGAGCCCTGCGGATCGCAATCGACCAGCGTGGTGCGCTTGCCGGCGCGCGCGAAATAGCCGGCCAGCGTGGTCGTCAACGTGGTCTTTCCGCAGCCGCCTTTGCTGTTGGCCACGAGAATGCGAAACATGCCCTTCCCCCGATGCGGGCGTTGCGCCCGCCCCTCGAATCTACTCCATTCCCATGGGGTATTTATGTATTAGTGCGCAAATTTACGGCGCAAGGGGCGCAGCGCCGCCGAAGCGGCCCGCAACCGACTGGAAGGCTGGACGGCTGGACGACTGCCGCTCCCATGAGCGACTCGCATCATCGAACCCCTCCACGAGACCCTGCTGTGCGCACTGCCTTCCACCGAGAACGACCATCTTCCGTTGCCGACACGAGGCAGTCCGGATCTGCCCCCGGAAGCTAGGGAGCCAGCACGGTGTCGATCGCCCGCTGCGCCAGCGGCGCCATGACGGCGTAGCCTTCGGCGCTCGGGTGGACGCCGTCCTCGGCGAACCGGCGGTCCATGCCGCCCTGCGCGTTGGCGAGGGCCGCGTAGTAGTCGAGGTAGGCCGCGCCGACCGTACGGGCGTATTGCGCGATCCATGCGTTCAAGCGGCGAACCTTGTCCGCCGGCTGCAAGCCCGGACGCCAGGGGTAGTCGCTCACCGGCAGCACGGACGCGAGGATCACGCGGATGCCGTTCGCCTTGGCGAGTTCGGCCATCGAGCGCAGGTTGTCCTCGATCATCGCGAGCGTCGCGATACCGGTATTGCCGGCGATGTCGTTGGTGCCGGCGAGGATCACCACGGCCGCCGGATGCAGATCGACCACGTCCTGGCGGAATCGAACGAGCATTTGCGCCGTGGTCTGTCCCGAGATGCCGCGATTGACGTACGGCCGGCCGGGGAAGAAGCGCGTGCCTGCCGCGCGACCCCAGCCTTCCGTGATCGAATCGCCGAAGAAGACGACGCGGCGCGTGCCGCGAGTCGGCGCCGCCAGTTGTGCATTCTCGGCGCGATAGTGCTCGAGCTGCGCCCAATCGGCCAGGCGCTGCTGCAGCGAGGCGATGTCGGCTGCGGAAAGCGAGGAAGCCGGCGCCGTGAACAACGGATCGATCGCAGCGACCGCGGCCTGCGCCTCGTGCGTTCCAGGCGCCGCCGCGAGCAGCGACGCGGCGACCGCGCTCGCGATCGAGATCGCCGCGGCCAGGGTGTTACGAAAGGATATCAATGGGCGTCTCCGCGCAGGCGTCGATCCGATTCTGCTTCGGCACTTCCGCACCGGCAATGCAATCCGCCCCGGTACGGGCGACATCCCGGCGACCGGAGCGACTCCCGCGAGACGACCGCTCACGCCCCGCGGACGCGCCGCGTCAGCCCCTTCAGGAAATTGCGCAGCATCTGGTCGCCGCAGACGCGGTAGTTCTTGTGGCCGGGCTGGCGGAACAGCGCGGAGAGCTCCGGCTTGGAAACCGGAAGGCCGGCCGCTTCGAAGATCTCGTGCATGTCCACGTCCTTGAGTTCGAACGCCACGCGAAGCTTCTTCAGCACGAGGTTGTTGCTGACCCGCGCCTCGATCGCCCGCGGCGGCAGGTTCGGGTCCGCACCGCGCAAATGCACGACGAGGCCGTTGAGGAAACGCGCGAGCACGGCGTCGCTGCACTCGGCGTACCCCTCCTCCTCGTCCTTCTTCAGGAACGCCTGCACGTCGGCCTTCTCGATCGCGAAGTGCGCATCGGCGAGCCGGATGATCTCGACCACCTTGGCGTCGCCGAGGTCGAGCATGTAGCGGATGCTTCGCAGTACGTGGTTGTTGATCAATGCCCTTCCCTTGTTGTCGAACGTGCGCGCGCGGCGACGTCACCGCGACGCTGCGAGCGAGCGTGAAAATCTTGCTCGCCGGCAGAGCGGTGCAGCTTACGTCAGCAACCGCCCGCTCGCACCCCGAAGGCGATCGCAGGTGTCACCCGCGAGGCATTCGTTCGCGCTCCACGACTCGGACCCGATCCGCTCACGATGTCGTCCGCGCGGTGCGAAGCGCCTCGGCCATCTGCGCTTCGCGGCCGCGATACATTTCGAGGGTCAATGCATGGCTGTCGTGCGAGAGCAGCGTCGCTGCCGCTTCGGCAGCCTCCGCGGCAATGCCTTCGACGCGCGCGAACATATGCGTTTCGAAATCGGCGACCGCGCCGTCCCAATCGGCGCGCTCGGCCAGCAGATGCGCGAGTTCGGCCGCATCGAGCATCGCCGCGTTGACGCCCTCGCCACCGAACGGCGACATCAGGTGCGCGGCATCGCCGATCAAGGTGAGCCCGCGGCGATGGGCCCAGCAATGGCCGATCGGCAGGGCGTGGATCTGGCGCTCGACGAACCGGTCGCCCGCGGCGCGAAACAGGTCGAGTACCTCGGGGGCGAAGTCGTCGAACTCGCGGATCAGTTCTTCGCGCACCACGCCCGGCGTGCCGAAACTGAAGCGCTTGCCGGCCCAATCGGCCGGTACGCGGAAGATCGCGTAGCCGCGCACGTGCGCGTTGCCGTTGCGCTGCGCGATGATTTCCTTGCCGCCGCCCTCGATACCGACCTTGCCGCGGCCGACCAGGCGCGACAGCGCCGGATGACGGCGATCGATGTCGTCGATGCCGAACTCGACGAAGGTGATGCCGCTGTACTGCGGCTTGTACGGCGACAGCAGCGGCCGCACGCGCGACCAGGCCCCATCGGCGCCGACGACGAGGTCGAACGGCCCTTCGACGTCGCCTTCGAACAGCAAATCCCAGCGGCCGTCGGCGCGCGCGCGTACCTCGCGCACGCTGCGGCCCCAGTTCACGCAGCCGGCCGGCAGCGCGCCGAGCAGCAACGAACGCAGCGAGGAGCGGTCGACCTCGGGGCGATCGCCGGCACTCGCATCGGCGGTTTCGAAGAGCACGTTGCCGTGCCTGTCGAGCAGGCGGTCGCCCTGGTCCTCGTAGCGCGCGACCGTCGCGAACGCGCCGCGCAGACCGGCGCAGTCGAGCGCATGCAGGCCGGACTCTTCGTGCAGGTCGAGCGTGCCGCCCTGCGGCCGCTCCCACTCGTGCGCATCGCCCTCGAAGACGCTCGCCGCGATGCCGTGGACATGAAGGATGCGCGCCAGCGTCAGGCCGCCGGGACCGCCGCCGACGATCGCGATACGGGGTTTGTCGTGCATGTGAGCGCCACTCGGATTATGATAGGAACCTATATATCTACATAGCTACCTATCCAATGTCAAATCGCACCGACGACTCCGGAACGAGCGGCGACCCGCTCAAGCTGATGGGCCACGCGCATCGCGCCTTCGCCCGCATCGTCGACGCGCCGCTGCGCGAACTCGGCTTCGCGATCAGCCAGCTGCCCGTGCTGGTGGCGTTGAAACATCGCCAAGCGTTGCCGCAGTCCGAACTCGCGCGCATCGCTCGCGTCGAGCAGCCGAGCATGGCGCAGTTACTCAATCGCATGGAGCGCGACGGGCTGATCGAGCGCATACCCGATCCGAACGACAAGCGCAGCCGCCTGATTTCGCTGTCGGCCGC
>Ga0105237_10001017_pt1 | contig 37740 bp, 25 predicted proteins | sample KBSC24metaG_FD_81520 | JGI IMG/M metagenome (GOLD analysis project Ga0105237, IMG submission 81520) | Corn rhizosphere microbial communities from Kellogg Biological Station, Michigan, USA - KBS C2-4 metaG | ecosystem: Host-associated > Plants > Roots > Rhizosphere > Soil | place: Michigan, USA...
TCATGTCTGACGTTACCATTGAATTCCGATATGAATTGTTCTACGGCGAAACACTCCGGGCTTCCGTAGCTGCCGCCGAATTCTCAAAAGTCGGCTTCGACCTGTATTACAAACTGGAAAAACTCGCCGGCGAAAAATGGGTCTCTGTCACTCATGCCCGCACAGGCATGGTCTGCTATGATTATTCGCTGAAAAAAATAGCGGCTGTCCCGAAAGAGGTGTGTAGTAAGTTGTTGTCATAGCCAGTTACCTCCTGCCCGCATCACCACTGCAGGTCACATCTCGCTAAAATGAAGATTGAACATATCTGGATATAACTGACTAAAAACGCTCTGCATCATACTGACGTATTTGGCTATGTCATTAGCTTTATTAACCATCAGATAGGCGCTATTCGTAACAATTTTTCCCTTCGGCAAAATGGGTTTGTAAATTACCTTCTGAAGCTAACAATTCCAGTATAAGAAATTAATAATCAACAAATTAATATTTATTCGTCCAAAGCTTCAGTTCAGACTCATTGAGTGTTGGCAGGCGAGCTGCCTGGTACCGACGCCTCAGTTCTGGCCTGTCGGGTGTTGGCATGTGGCTTGCTTTTTGGATCGTCGACTGCCTGGGTCTGGCTGATCTGTACTCACGCGTGAGACCTTCGTCGGAGCTGCTTCGCCACGCTCCTTCTCGGTCGTAACCTTCGCTTCGCTCGGTTATCTGGCAGGGCCAACGATTGGCCTTCGGCAAAGCCTCAGGCCTGGCGCATCTGGCCGGCTGAGACAGCCGTCCATATGCGCCAGCTTTCCTCCGCCTGCAGCAGCAGCATCTCATGCCCATTCTCCACCACGGCGCCCCGCGCCTCCCCCTTCCGCAGGAAAAGGGTCCGCGCCGGATTATAAATCAAATCAAACAAATAATGCCGCGCCGTCAACGCCTCATAAGGCAACGGCGGACATTCGTCAACCGCCGGATGCATCCCCAATGGAGTAGTATTAACGATCAATGTATGGGTCTCAAGCACCTGCGGGGACACCTGCTCATACCCCATATCCCCCGTATCCGGCCGCGGCCGCCGCGTCACCAGCCGGTATTCAATGCCCAGCTTTCGCAGCACATATTCAACTGCCTTGGCCGCCCCACCCGTACCTAATACCAACGCCCGGCGATGATGATCCCCCAGATGCCCTGCCAGCGACTGCTCAAACCCTACCACGTCTGTATTATAGCCGGTCAGCCGCCCCCCCTCTATCCGAATGCAATTACATGCCCCTATCTCCGCGACAACAGGACTCTGTTCATCCAAATAAGCAATGACCTTTTCTTTATAGGGGATCGTGACATTCAGGCCACACAGCTCGGCATCCGACAGGATACCGGCCAATTCCTCGATCGTAGCGAGCGAAAAGTTGGAATAAGTACATCCCTGTATCCCCTCCCGCTCAAACTTCTCCGTGAAATAGCGCTGCGAAAAAGAATGTGTCAGCGGATAACCGATCAACCCATACCGTCTCATTGGGCAACCCCTTTATCCAGGAACATATGGAAGGTATCCCCACGCAGCCCCACACGCATGGCTTCCATCGCGATCACCTCTGTAGGAGCAATATTGCCGAGGTTGACATTACAGCCTATTAATTCAATAAAATATAATTGCTGCGCTTTCTGCGGCGCTTCCCACAATATCTTTTCAGCAGGTATCTGCGTTAAGATCTCCTGGACCAATCCTTCACGTACTTCACCACTGCCCCGGTAAATACCTACATTCCCCGCCTCCCGCGCCTCCGCGATCACATAAGCAGCGCCGGCGCTGAGTTCGGCGCTCATCAGTTCGATCCATTTATAAGGCGGAATGATATGCGCGGCATCCTTGCTGCCCACCTCGCTCAGCACCGTACCATACCTGGTCAGTTTCTCGATATAACCACATTTCTCCGCATGCGGGATCGTGATAGACCCGTCGCTGACCTCCATATAAGAAATGCCATAATCTTTACAAACAGCTATATAATCATCAAATTGCCCCCTGATTAAAAAAGCTTCAAAAAGAGTTCCTCCAAAATAAACAGGCAGGCCATAAGACTGATAGACTTCTATTTTCTCCCGTAGATTGGGCGTTACGAAAGAAGTGCCAAAACCCAGCTTGACAATATCCACGTGAGGGTGCGCCACACTTAAAAAATTCTTTGCCTCATCAATGCTTAACCCTTTGTCCATGACCATTGTAATTCCATGCTGACGGGGCTTTTCCAGCCTATCCGGCATTTGCGTAAGTTTAAAATTCATCTTGTGATTTGGGTCTTTTACTCGGTTAATATAAAAATTTCCAGTTTAGCGGACAGGCGCAAAAATATGAAACTATCGCATACGAAAGCCTGCTATGCCGCATGAAGGAAAATTCTAATGTAATCTTAATTGGGGGGAACTTAGATCGATTTACTTTTTTTATAGCGCGCAATAACGTCCACTACCGGCTGATATTGAAGTATAACGGGATTCAATTCCAACAATTTTTTAAGCAGCTTGGGAGCCTTTGCCATGGCGTTCTCTAATTGCAATAACCCTTCCCTGCTCCTGCCCAAAGCAAAATAGACGGCAGAAAGATAAAACACGAACAAAGGTTTTCCTCCCGTTATCCGGATAGCCGTCTCCACCTGCTCCAACGCCTCCTCAAAATATTCGGCATTATACAGACAACGGATCAGGGCCTCCCAGCTGGAAATATTCCGGGGTCTGATCCGCACCACATTGGAAAAATATTGAATAGCTTCCTTGAATTCGCCCAATTGCATTTTACACTCGCCCATGGCCAGATTATATTCCGGCTGCATGGCATGAATGCGCATGGCGGCTTCCAATTGCTTTACAGCCTGCCCCCATTGATCCTCATTGATATAGGTGCAAGCCAGCTTATAATACAATTTGCTGTCGTCGGGATTGAGATGCGAGGCCTTCCGGTAGTAAAACCGGGCCTGCCCATAATTATCGAGCTTATCATAACAGTGTCCTATCGCCTCATAGATCACGTCCTCCGGTCTTGACAATTCCAGGACCTTTTCCAGGGACTCAATGGCATCACGATATTTTCGTAGACGTATAAACGCATCTCCCATATTCCGATACGCATAGTCGAATTTTTCGTCGATAGCCAGCGCATACTTATAGGCGTCTACTGCCTTCTCATACAGCTTGAGCCCCTGATAGGCAGCGGCAAGATTGAACCAGGCCAGTTCATTATAAGGCTTCTCGTCAATAATTAACTGATGCAATTTGATGCTCTCTTCATTCCGTCCCGTAAAATCAGTCCAGAAACATATCTTGTACAGCGCCTCTTCATTGGCCGGATCCTGCTCCAGTATCAATTTCAGACAATCGAATATTTTGTCAAACTCTTCATAGTCGTCATATACATCCGCCAGCTCGAACAACAGCTCGATCCGCTCGTCTCCCTCAAAATGCAACAACGCGCTCTCCAGCAGGAACGCCGCCTTCTGAGGCTGATCCAGTGCCAGATACGCGTCTGTCTTCAATATGTATAAGTTGATATCCGAACTATCGAGCAACTCTACCTGCTCAAGGATGGCCAGTGCTTCGTGGTAACGTCGTGTGGCGATCATCAGGTCTGCCTTCTTCACCATTAGGGCAGAGGAATAAGGATACTGTTCAATTCCCAGTTCAACCGCCTCGATCGCCTGGATCAGGTCCTCCGTATCATCAAAGTAATCGATAATCCTTTCAAAAGCTTCTTCTTCTATGAAGGAATGCCGCCTGCCACTCTTCAAATCCTGATACTGCTTCAACAATTCCTTCATTTCTTCTCTATCCTGATGGTATGGATTTTCTTGCATGTGTTAAAGGTTATTGTAAGTTACGGGATTAAAATATCTCCTCCGAAAATAATTTCTCCGCCAGATCCCCGCATCCCTGTTTCACCCACCCCCGGAACAGGTCCGTCCAGTCTTGCCCCAGCTTCGTCCATTTTCATTCCCGCCGGCCCTCCATGGTCAGACACCCCATCCATTCACTCGCGGGCTCAACCCTCATCCCCACCCCTCAAAGACAAAAATTTCACCTCCGCTAGCAACCCCCAAAAGTCAATCTTCGTATTATAAGACAGGAACCCGGTGAAATAAATCGAATAATCGGTAAAAAAGATGCAGAAAAAAACGCTAATCTGTAACTTTATAGCCATCAAAGCGTTAAAGCTTTACTAAAATTTGTGATAGGCGGTTAAAATTAACCCAAAATTTTTTACTATATTTGTGTTATAATGATGATACCAACTACGATAAAATGGAGGAAATTGATGCGCAGAACGCTCGTCAGTACCCTGCTGATTGCAGTAGTCGGTCTTACTTTCGCCAGTAAAGGCGGGGGTGGAGAGAAAAAGAACGCGGGTAGCATCCCCCTTAAGACGAGTTTTACCCCCATCCGGACGACCAACGGCTTTACCCTCAAAGCCGGCCCCACCTACACCGGGAGTTATGTCCTGGGTACAGAAAAAACATCAAATTACGTCTCTTTTCATACCCTGATCACCTACGAAAAAGGTAACAGCATATATATTATGCCTTACCAGTACAAGATGAGCAGCAACATCTACCTGCACAATAGCGGTAGCAATCTCCGGCTGCTCGATCTCCGCGTCAATCTGCACAAATAGTCTCCCCGCCGGCTGCTACGCACCTGCCGCCTGTCAGGCATCCGCATCGGGTCACCCACGCATCCGCCTCACGCCCGTCACGCCTCCGCATCAGTCACACCCCGCTTCGCGCCCTTATCCCCCAACATTCATCTTCTTGCTCTCCTCATAATTCATTTCCCGGTAGCCGGAATTTGGCAGATCGAATTTCGAGGCCGGAACAGGGTTTATATTGATCCTGGACACGCGATATTGGATCTTGACATTCCCATTGGTCAGTTCATATTCCAAAGGCAACCCGTCCAGGGTCCGGAACGCCGGATCATACTGCCGGTTCTCAGGCACGATATCGCGGGTATAATACACGGATATCGCCATCCCCGCCTTCGTCTGCCCCGTCGCTTTCACGCACCTGTATCCCGCAATTTCCTTCGTCTCATTCGTATTCTTATAGACGACCCCGTCGTACATCTGGTTCTTCTCCGCCCAGTTCTCCGGGTTTAGTCGTATCAGCAGCTTCTGCCCGCTGACCTCCTTCAGGATGACGGCAAAACCAGTATTGGCATCAAAAATGGTTGTGGAAGAAAACAATGCATTGCTCATTTCAGAGCGGCTCTTGCTGCCCTTTATATAGATGGTATGAACAGCGTTCCCAATACCATCCGACTTAGCACCATTGATAGTGACGGAATAATCGTATACAAGGGTAAGCTCCGATATCTTTTTCTGGGCCTGAAGCGTGCGTGCCGACAAAATACAGCAACACACCAGCATAAGGGTCGTATATAGCGGATTTTTCATATTTGATGGATTTGCGCCTCCGGGTTAATCGAAAATTTTGGAGAGACAATCCACTAAAAATAAGAAAGCCCCTTCAAACTTGCAAATCCGATGCATCCCGCATCTATGCAAAGCTGCCGGCCCTATTTCTTTGGCTGTGCCCTTTTCTGTGCTTCCTTTTGCGCCTCCTGCATTTGCTCAAGACGTTCCTGCCACTTGGATTTGGTCTTGGGTTTGGTCCTGTTCTCCTGCAGCTTCGCCAGGATCTTCTCATGATCGATGATATAATTCTGGATCACAAACTGCAGCGCCAGCGTAATGACGTTTGACACCGTATAATACCAGGTCAGCGCAGATGCCAGCCGGTTGAATACCAGCAATAATACTACCGGCATGATATAAGGCATATACTTCATGGCCGGATTGCTCTGGTCCGGAGTCATGCTCATCCCATACAACGAGATCAGAAAACTCGTCACGACAGCACACAAGGCAAAAAGACTGACGTGGTCCCCATATCCTGGAATGGAAAACCCAAAATGCAGAATGCTGTCATACGTAGACAGGTCGTTTGACCACAGGAAATGCTCCCCCCGCAACCCGATATTGGAGTTGAAAAAACTGTACAAGGCAAAAAATATCGGTATCTGCAACAACGCCGGGATACAACCGCCCAACGGATTCACCCCTGCCTCACGGAACAGCTTCATCTGTTCCATGCCCATCTGCTGTTGATCATCCCCGATCTTCTTGCGAAGGGCCTCTATTTCTGGACGCAGGGCCTTCATCTTGGCGCCGCTAAGATAACTGCTATACACCAACGGAGAAGTGATCAGACGGATGAACAAGGTCAGCAACAGAATGGCGATACCATAGCTGGCCACGTGTTGCTTGAAAAAATTGAACACCGGCCGGATGATATACACATTCACAGGACGAACAAAAGAATACATATTCCGGCCAAGGTCGATGATGTGCGTCATGCCCGGGGCCTGTTTGTCCAGGATGGCGAAATCATTGGGCCCATAATACAACTGGAAAGGCAGGGTAGCCGATGCAGCCGCCGGTATCTTCGCCTGCAGGCTCGTCTCCACACGGGAGATCATTTTGGACGTATCGGCCGTTTCTTTCAGCACGTGAACGGCGCCCGAATTGAAGCCATTTTTGGCAATGAGGGTCGTGTTAAAGAATTGCTGGGAAGTGGCCACCCATTGCACCGGCTTTTCAAAAACCTTTTCTGTCTTTTGAGAGATATAATCAAACTTGTTGTCTTCGGCATAACAAATGCTCGCAATCGTCCTTTCGATGGACGCATTCGTTTGCGTCGACTCGAGATAGGCATGCCAGGCCAGGTTAAAATTATTTTGCGTAAACAGCCTGTCAGGATTACCGATGATCACATCCCAGTTTAGCGTGTAGTCGCTGGCCGCCAGCGTAAAGACATGCTCCAGGGATTGCCCAGCCGGCGCAGGCAGCCGGAAATGGATACTCTGGCTGCCATCCGGGTTTCGTATTACCTGCCCCGCATCAAAATACAGGTCGGCGATCTGCGAAGATTGGTTGGAAGAAGTATTGATGGTATAGCTTAACCGGTTATCCGTGCCCGGTCTCACCAGTTTCACCAGGCTGCTGTCATAGGATTTGAATTTTTTCAGCTCCACGTCAACAGGCTGGCCGCCTTTATTACTGAATACGATCCTGATAAGATCATTTTCTACGGTAACCAGCTGCTCCACCCCTTTGAACGCCCGGTTAAACCCGGTCGTATCCGCCAATATCGCAGTCGTTGCAGCCGTAACCGTATCTTTTTGCCGGGCATCCTTCGCCTGACGCGCCTTGACCAGGGCGATCGAATCCTCCACCCGCTTCCGCTGGGCCTCCAGCTCGTGACTGTTCTTTGTAGAAGTAAAAAGATAAACGAAAAGTAAGACACCTAACAATACAAAGCCTATAACCGTATTGCGATCCATTCCCATGATAATATTTTTAGGAAATGCAAATATAACACGGGCCTACCAAGGGGCCAAAACAATAGCGGCCAGCAGGCCCGTCGGGTCGGTAAGGCCCCGAATCATATCATCTCACTCTGCAACAGCGGATTCTTCACCGCGCTCTTAGCCTCCGCAAACTCCTTTGCAGCCTTCACAAAATGGACAAAAATAGGTTGGGGATTCTCCACCGTACTTTTCAGCTCGGGATGGTATTGGACACCAATAAAAAAGGGATGATTCGGTAACTCGATTATTTCCACCAGCCCGCTCTCAGGATTAGACCCGCTGGGGATCATACCAGCCTGCTCGAACTGCTTAAGATAGCCATTATTGAACTCCCAGCGATGCCGGTGTCTTTCGGATATTTCCACCCGGCCATCATATATCTGGGATGCCAGCGACCCTTCTTTCAGAGCACAGGGATAAGCCCCCAATCGCATCGTTCCCCCTTTCGCTGTCACCTTCTTTTGCTCTTCCATCAGATCGATCACCGGATGAGGCGTATGCACGTTCATTTCCGTAGAATGCGCGTCGGTCAGACCCAATACATTACGGGCATATTCGATCACCGCCATCTGCATCCCCAGACAAATGCCAAAAAAAGGCAGCTTATTCTCACGGGCATATTTTACGGCAATGATCTTACCTTCTACCCCACGATGGCCAAATCCGGGCGCAACCAGCAGCCCATCCAGATTTTCCAATTTCTCCGCCACATTATCATCCGTGATGAACTCACTGTGCACATTGACGATTTGAACCTTGCATTCATTCATCGCACCCGCATGCACGAAAGATTCCAGGATGGATTTATAGGCATCCTGCAATTCGATGTATTTTCCGATAAGCCCGATCGTCACCCTGCTCTTGGGATATTTCAGCTTATCCAGGAATTCCTTCCACTTACCCAGCTCCGGCTCATGATAATGCGTGATATTCATCTTCTTCAGACAGATGAGATCCAGCTTTTCCCGCATCATGGTCAACGGTACTTCATAAATGGTAGGCGCATCGGCAGCCTCGATCACCGCTTCAGGTTTAACATTACAGAACAACGCTATTTTTTTGCGGATATCCGGTGATAAAGGCTCTTCTGTCCGGCAAACAATGATGTCCGGATGAACCCCCTCCTGGCTTAATAATTTAACGCTATGCTGGGTTGGCTTCGTTTTCAGTTCCTTGGCCGCTTTCAGATAAGGGATCAGCGTGAGATGTATCACAACGACGTCTTCTTCGGGCATCTCCCATTGTAACTGACGAACCGCCTCGATAAAAGGCAGCGACTCGATGTCACCCACCGTACCGCCCAGCTCCGTAATGATGATATCGTATTTATTTCCTTGTCCCAACAACAACATCCGCCTCTTGATCTCATCGGTAATATGCGGGATCACCTGCACCGTCTTTCCAAGATAAGCCCCTTCCCTTTCTTTATTGATCACCGTCTGATAGATCCTTCCGGTCGTCACATTATTGGCCTGTGAAGTATAGATATTCAGGAAACGCTCGTAATGCCCCAGATCCAGATCCGTCTCAGCCCCATCCTCCGTAACAAAACACTCTCCATGCTCATAAGGATTCAATGTACCGGGATCTACATTGATGTAGGGGTCAAACTTCTGAATGGTCACCCTAAGTCCCCTGGCCTGCAGCAGCTTGGCGAGCGAAGCTGCTATGATCCCTTTACCCAATGAAGAAGTTACACCACCCGTAACAAAAATATACTTAGCCATAGAATGGTCAATTAATTTATTATTAAATGCGTTGTTTTGTTGCTGGGCGACAGGCGAAAAACAATAACTTAGCAATCCGCTCACCGACATACGGGCTGGGTTCATCCAACTGAACTCACGCCATCAATTTGACCTGCCAAAAAATTAAGAAAAGAAATTCCAGGAGGTCATGCAAAGTTACATCAAATTATAATCCCGGAAAAATACCTGTGGATAAAATGCGCACAACCTGCATATAACATATAAAAGAGAAAGCCAGCTATTGCTGGCTCCGCTTCATTTCTATTGCGATACTTTTCAATTTTTTTTACTTGAACACTGCGAGAGAATAGGTCGACTTAGACCTAGAATCCATCGGTTCCGGAGTCGCATTTCTTGATATCTCCTTGCCGACATTTTTCTCCGTCCGTGTCAGCTTGACTGCATGCAAAACTGCTATAGAAGCAATTTCAACAACTAAGACAAGGGTAGTAAGGGTCTTTCCTTTCTTCATGGTATAGATGGATTGGATTTACGATTTCTCTACGGTACTGGATTGCATTTTGACTACCGGTAGGGCAACTATTTGTTCCTTTCGCTTGTCCTTTCGGGGTGCAAATTACATCCGACGAGATACAAACGCAAGATAAAGAGGCTTTATTTTACATGCAACCGTATAAATCAGTGTTTTTCTTAGTGTATTTCCCTAGAATTTCTACCCCTTTTCTCCATTCTCCAACAAATTAACAATCACTTACATATATAACAAATTACGATTCATACTCTCCGATTTTTTCCCTATTTTGTTCTCATATCCGGTATACTATGAAACCAAGCATTTTCCTCGCCTTTGGTATTTTATCCTATTCCCTTGCTCCCACCCTGACGCAGGCTCAATCCCAACGGCCCCAAACCCAGCCTCCTTCCTCGCTAACTCAGCCCCAGCCCGCATCCTCGCAGGTCCAGCCCCAACCCCCTTCCACCCTTTCTACCCTGTCAGCAGCAACCATCCGCCTGGACCCCCAGGAAACCCCGCCGGCAATTTACCCCCGGGGACTTTTCCGCCATTTTGAAGTCATCGACGAACGCCCGGACACCGCGAGAATAGGCATCCACTACTCCCTCATCCGCCTGGGCAAACCTCTAAACCTCCAGCTGGTCTTCGCCAAACCGGCAACCAGGACCATCTCAGGTTATCTGGACCAGTATTTTGCCCGCCCTGACGCTCCCTATACCCTCCTCATCGTCCTGCGCAACCTATGGCTATCCGACGCCAATTACCTCCACGAGGAAGTGGCCAAAAATCCCGATAAGATGTATGAAAGATCCCATTTACGGGTCCGGATGGAAATATACGCCGGCCTGGATAGCCTTTTCCTGCCACTTTACCGGCTCGATACCCTCGTGATCTCGAGACATCTCCACACCTACGACGTCACCACAGCCTATTCCATCTGGGATAAACACCTGAGAGCCCTGCTGAATGAAATATGCGACAGCGCCACACTCCTGATGCAACAACGGCAACACCGGCAACAGACCCGCCTGGTAAGCCGGGAAGACATCCTCCGGTTCAATCAATCCCGTTTTACCAATCCCATCGATAACCAGACCCTTACCCCCGGTGTATATGCCAGTTTTGAAGAATTCAGGAACAACACGCCCTCCATTCAGGATTTTGAAATAAAAATGGAAAACAACAAACCTCTGCTCTATATTAAGGAAGGAGAAACTTCTTACTATACCCACAAAGTATGGGGATACTGCGATGGTAAAGACATCTATATCATGCGGGCCGGCGTCCTCTGCCCGGTATGGAGAGAAGGAAAAGCCTGGTATTTCCCTTCTTCACCGCCCCCCTCCACCGCCAACATCACCGGCGCAAATAACGCCGGAATAAGACGCAACCGCATCTTTACATTGGATATAGACAACGGAGCCATCTATTAGCTCTAATCTTTGACAATTTTATCATAACTCGCCACCAGCCCCTTTATCAGCGACGAGCTGAACCCCTGATGTTCCATCTCGTTCAACCCGGCGATCGTACATCCCTTTGGTGTGGTCACCTTGTCGATCTCCTGTTCCGGATGAGCCCCTTTTTTCAACAACAGTTCCGCAGCCCCCTTCACCGTCTGGGCAGCGATCAGATTGGCCGTCGCCGCATCAAACCCTATCTCGATGCCCCCTTGAATATTTGCCCGGATATACCGCATCGCAAACGCCGTCCCACAGGCGCCCAACACCGTCGCCGCATCCATCAGCTTCTCATCTATCCTCACCGCCTTGCCAAGTTGATCGAAAATTTCCATAACATACTGCAGCTGCTCCTCCGGCACATTCCGCGATGCCGCAATACAGGTCATGCTTTCCTGAATGGCAATTGCCGTATTGGGCATGGCCCGCACCACCGGCACCTTGCCTCCCAGGTAACCCGTGATATGATCGATGCTGATACCCGTAACCACGGATACCAATAGTTGTTTGCCTTCGTGGAATTCATCTTTCAGCGACAACAAAATGTCGTTCACCTGGAACGGCTTTACCGCCAGGATCACCAGATCGGCATATTTTACCGCCTCCTCATTCTTGTCACTGACCAGCACCCCTTTTCTTTCCAGGTGGTTCAGGGTCTGTATATTCCGTTTGGTGATAAGAATATGCTTGGGAGAAACAAACCCGCTCTGGATAAGTCCCTCGGCAATAGCTGTCCCCAGATTGCCGCCCCCGATGATGGCGATCTTCTTATTCATAAAAAACTCATTAGTCCCCGTATCCGGCGCGGACGCCGGTGCAGGGTCCGGTTAATAAAATGTTCCTTTCGCCAGATAATTCCGGACATAATCCCCCACGCCTTCTTCCAGAGAATAAAAGGCGTCGGTATATCCCACACTGCGCAGCTTCTGCATATTGGCCTCGGTAAAATATTGATACTTGTCCCGGATATCCACCGGCATATCGATATATTGAATATGGCTTGCCTGGTCCAACCCGGCATACGTGGCTTTCACCAGGTCCTCAAAAGACCGGGCCTTTCCCGTACCCAGATTATAAATACCGGACACAGGCCGCGCCCCCATTAGCCAATAACAGACCCTGATCACATCTTTTACATACACAAAGTCCCGCAGCTGCTGACCATCATTAAAATCCGGGCGATGCGATTTGAACAGCTTTACCACTCCGTCCTTCTTTATCTGGTTGAAAGAATGAAATATCACGCTCGCCATCCTTGCTTTGTGATATTCATTCGGACCATATACATTAAAGAATTTCAGGCCGGCCCAGAAAGGAGGGGTCGCGGTCTGTTGCAAAGCCCATTTATCGAATTCGTTTTTCGAAACGCCATAAGGATTCAACGGCACCAGCTCCTGCTCCAGTCCATGCCGGTCATCATACCCTTTCTCCCCGCCGCCATAAGTAGCCGCCGAAGAGGCATAGACCAGACCGACCCCTTTAGCCGTACAATACTCCCATATCTTTTTGGAATACTCTACATTGAGATGCTCGTGAATGGAATAGTCGAATTCCGTCGTATCCGTCCTGGCGCCAATATGAAAAACAAACCCCACCCGGGGCTGCTCCACCTTCAGCCAATCGAAAAAGGACTCCCGCTCCACCTGGAAGGCAAACTCCTTCCCTTCCAGATTAGGCGCCTTATCCGACCTTCCAAAATCATCCACGAGGATCAGATCTTTATATCCCTGTTGATTGAGATAACCAGTAAGACAACTGCCAATAAACCCGGCGGCCCCGGTTACAACGATATATTCTTTCTGAGTTGCTGCCATTTTATTCCATTTCAACCAGCTTAGTCATGTAATTGGCGATACTGTTGTCATACCGATCCTTCCACTCCTCTACCGATCCCCACTCCATACCATCCACTTCAAAACTACCCCCGGTGACAAAACCCAGCTCCGTGGCAGGGAACCCGCCCAATGCTTTTTTGAAAACATCCACAGCGCCAGCGGCAACGCTCACTACCACCCGGCTCTGTGATTCCCCGAACCAATAGGCATCTTTACGGATATTGGCGTCGCCGGCAACGACGTCGAAACCCAGCCCGCGCGGGAAAGCCGACTCTGCCAGCGTGACGAAAAGCCCGCCCTCGCTGACGTCATGAGCGCTGCGGATCAGCTTCTTCTGGATCAGCTCCGCCACCTTTTGCTGCAGCCGGGCTTCTTCCTCGATATCAAAATGAGGCGCGGGGCTAAACTCTATCTTCTTTATTTTATGCAGGTACTCCGAAGAGTTGATATCGTCATTACTATTTCCCAGCAGGAAAAGGATATCGCCCTCCTCTTTAAAGTCCAGGGTCATCTTATCCTTCACGCTTTCCAGCAACCCTACCATCCCGATAGTTGGCGTCGGATAGACGGCCCCGTCAGGATTCTGGTTGTAAAAGCTGACATTACCACCGGTAACGGGCGTATCGAATTTACGGCAGGCATCCCCCATCCCCTTGATAGCATTCACAAACTGATAATACACACCCGGGTCATAAGGATTCCCGAAATTCAAACAGTTGGTTACCCCTAGCGGCTGTCCGCCACTGCAGACGATATTACGGGCGGCTTCTGCCACCGCGATCATCGCCCCTTTATAAGGATCGGCATATACATAGCGGCTATTGCAATCCGTTGTTACGGCAAGCGCCTTCACAGAACTGCGGCCCTGAACGCCGTCCAGGCTTCGTTCGCTTCCTTTCACGAGCACAACAGCCGCGTCGCTGGGTTCATTGGTGGACGAATTGGCTGCACCTACCGTGCTGTCATATTGCACGGCCACCCATTTTTTAGAAGCAATATTCGGCAGGGAGATCAGCTGCTCCGCCACTTCCCGCAGGTCATCCGGCACTTCTACCTTCGCAGCATCAAAAGCCTTCACTTTCGCCAGGTAGGCCGGTTCGCTGTAAGCCCGGTCATACTGCGGCGCGCCTCCGCCCAATACTAATTCATGGGCCGGTATCTCGGCCTCCAGTTCGCCATGCATGTAGAATTTCAATAGCCCATCGCCCGTCACCTCTCCGATCGTTGCAGCCGGCAGGTCCCATTTCTCAAATATGCTGATGACCGCCGCTTCTCTCCCCTTTTCTACCACCATCAACATCCGCTCCTGGCTTTCGCTAAGCAGCAGCTCCCATGCTTTCATGTCTTTCTGCCGCACCGGTACCTTATCCAGATCGATCCGCATTCCGGCCTCTCCTTTGGCGCTCATCTCCGCGGTAGAACAGATGATCCCGGCCGCACCCATATCCTGCATTCCGACCACCGCACCCGTCTTTATCACCTCCAGACAGGCTTCCAGCAGTTTCTTTTCCTGGAAAGGGTCACCTACCTGTACAGCAGGCAATTCTTTCGTACTTTCCCCGGTGATATTGGCCGAGGCAAACGAAGCCCCCCCGATACCGTCCTTGCCCGTGGCGCTGCCTACAAAGATCACCGGGTTACCAACACCTGTAGCCGTAGCCGATATGGTCTCACCGTTCTTCAGAATGCCGACACTCATGGCGTTTACCAGGGGATTGGTATGATAACAATCCTCAAAATATATTTCCCCTCCTACCGTGGGCACCCCAAAACAGTTGCCGTAATGCCCGATACCATGGACCACCCCGGATAGCAGATGCTGTGTTTTTGCAGCCGCAAGATTGCCAAAACGCAGGGAATTTAACGAAGCGATCGGCCGGGCCCCCATGGTGAAAATATCCCGGTGGATACCCCCTACCCCGGTAGCAGCTCCCTGAAAAGGTTCGAGAGCGGAAGGATGATTATGCGATTCGATCTTAAAAACAACCCCCAGCCCATTGCCGATGTCCATCAACCCGGCATTTTCTTCCCCCGCCTTCACCAGCATCTTTTTGCCTTCACGGGGCAGGGTCTTCAGCCACTTGATCGAATTCTTATAACTGCAGTGCTCGCTCCACATGGCGCTAAAAGCACATAATTCAGTGAAATTGGGAGTACGACCGAGCTTTTCCTGGATCAATCCGAACTCTTCTGCCGTAAGACGCAGTTGTTCCGCTGTTTTTACGCTTATTTCCATAATTAATTCAAAGGGGCAAAAGTACGAACCCCTTCTCAATCTAATTCCTTTATTTCGAATTTTATCCTTCGCAGCGGCCCCCGATCTTTCCTCTTTATTTAAGATTTTCAGTAGGTTTGCTACCCATGGCCTCTAAACAAAAGATTGCTTTTGTAGCGAACACCAGTTGGAGTATCTACAAATTCAGGCTATATCTTATTGAAAAATTGCTGGAAAAAGGGTTTGCCGTCTTTGTGCTGGCGCCGCGTGACCCCTATACCACCAAATTCGAATCCCTCCCTGGGTTAACCTATATTGAAGTTCGCCATTTCAGGGCAACAAGTATTTCTCTCCTCCGGGATATCCTCCTTTGCCGCGAGCTTTGGCGCCACTACCGCTCCATTAAGCCCCACCTGATCTTTCATTATACGATAAAAGCCAATACATTCGGCACATGGGCCGCAGCAGGCGCGCGGATACCTTCCATTAGTGTCATTACGGGATTGGGATATACTTTTACAAAAAAAGACTGGCTCCGGACAGCAGTCAAACTATTATACAAAATAACCTTGCGGTTCAGCAGGGAGGTCTGGTTTCTCAACGAAGACGACCGCCATATCTTTACCTCGGATCGACTGGTCCCGCCGCAAAAAACTTTTCTTTTGCCCGGCGAAGGAGTGGATACGAGGGCTTTTTTTCCCGTACCCTTCGACAACGAAAAAAAAGAGATCACTTTTCTGCTCATCGGTCGCATCATCCGGCAAAAAGGTATTTATGAGTTTGCTCAGGCCGCAGAACTTTTACGACAAAAAGGCCTGTCGATCCGCTGTCAGATCCTGGGGTTTGCCGACGATAACAGCCGGGCGGCTATCGGGCGACAGGAAATAGAGACCTGGACAAAAAAAGGGCTCATTACCTATCTTGGCGATACCGATCAGGTAGTCCCATTTATCGAACAGGCCGATTGCATCGTCCTGCCATCCTACAGGGAAGGTCTGCCCCTAAGCCTGCTGGAAGGAGCCAGCATGTGTAAGGCACTGATCGCCACAGACACCGCCGGCTGCCGCGATCTCATCGATGAAGGAGTGAATGGTTATCTCTGCCGCGAAAGAGACGGCGCCCACCTGGCCGAAAAAATGGCCGCCTACTATTACCTGCCGGCAGACGCCAAAAAACAAATGGGCATCGCCGGACGCGATAAAATACTGACCGGGTTCACACAGGAAAAGGTCATGAACATCTATTTGGAAAAAATACACTTACTCCGGCTCACCGGCAACGAATAACAAGACATGTATATTCTTTTGTTCATCGGCTACAGCCTTTTATGTATCTATGGGATAATCAAAATTCCCTTTGTCCGGAGAAGCGAGATCCGGCCAGCCTTCCTCGTCTTATTCTTTGCCCTGCACGTTGCGGCGGGCCTTGTGCATAATATTATTGCTTACCGGTATTATCCCGGACATGGCGACATCTGGAATTTCTACCAGTGGAGTTTTATTTACCGGCACCGCCTGTTTTCAGACTTCTCGCTTTTCTTGGAAAACAATGCCAGTTTGACCTATTTCACCCACAACGGCATCATTGGGATACAGATGTTCCTGAATATCTTTTCTTTTAATAGCCTGACCATTAACACCTTATTATTCTCGTTTCCCGTATTCCTGGGAAATATTGCCCTGTTCCGGCTCTTCCGCCGCCGTCTTCCCCGTGCGCCCCTGGCCGCCTTTACCGTTTTTCTGTTGCCTTCTACCTTATTCTGGACATCCTGCATTCACCGGGAAGGCGTGCTCTATATGCTGCTGGGGTTTCTTCTGTATTCCTTCGACCGGCTCCTCGCCCGTCAACCCGACCAGCCCATTCACATCCGCCCCCGCCGCACCCACATCCTCATTTTTTTTATGAGTTTCATCCTCCTCCTATATTTCCGCTTTTCCATCGCCCTATCCCTCCTCCCTGCCCTCGGGGCCTGGTGGCTCGCGGAAAGATCCTTTCCCCGCCGTCGCCTCCTGATCTTCACGGGTGTTGGACTGTCTCTTCTGATCATCCTCATCCTGACCCTGCCCGGCTTTTTCCACTCGCTGGCCACCGGCATCACCTTCCGGCAAAAAGAGTTCTCCGGCCTGGAAGGCCATTCCCGGCTGCCGCTGCCGGAAATGGACGGCACCTGGAGAAGTATTGGAAGCGTTCTACCGGCAGCTGTGCGCAATGGCGGCTTTGAACCCCTTCCCGGCAACGGCGGCCAAAAGATCTATCTTTTCTTTTCTCTCGAACTGCTGCTGATATGGGCTATCATCGCCATCACCCTGGTCCGGTCCCTGACCTCCAGGGCTTCGGCGGGACTTCGTCCCTCATCCCTTCTCGCTCGTTCCCTTCGCTCCGCTCGGAAACGCTCCGCTCGGGAACCCAGCCAGGCCGCAACAGCCCACCCCAGCTCCTCGAATCCTCCCGTCCGCCCCATAGCCTCGGATCTTCCGGCCCACCCCAGCTCCTCGAATCCCCCGGTCCGCCCCTTTGTCACCTTCTGTCTTCTCTTCTCCCTATCAGGTCTCCTTCTCATCGGCGCCATCGTCCCCTTCGCCGGCGCCATCGTCCGCTACCGCAGCATCTTCCTCCCCTTCCTGCTCGCCCCCGCCCTCTACGGCATTCGTACCACCCCATTCTGCAGTAAGATCAACACCTGGATTACCCGGCGACTCACCACCTCCGGTGAGAATACTCTTTCACATTAAAAAATCCTGACATATCCGATAAAAAGTCTTTTTTTTAGTTTTTTTATTATGAATTTTTCATTTTTCTACAGGAAAGACCAAAAATTTGCTTTATATACCTACAATGATTTAGTTTCGCTAAAATTTTGAAGCATGTCCTCATTAAGATTTAAAGCCATCGATAATTTGACTACGACCACGGACGGCCAAATTCCTGGCGCGGCCAAAATAACCGCCATCTTCGGCGAGAATGTTTTCACCCTGAAAACAGCACGTGAATTTTTAAGTGATGAAGCATACAAAAGCTTGGTAGCTTCCATAAAAGGCGGTAAGAAGATTGATCGCGCCGTTGCAAACCAGATTGGCTCGGGCTTACGTCAATGGGCTGAGGCGAAAGGAGTTACTCACTTCACACACTGGTTCCAACCCCTGACCGGAACGACTGCTGAAAAACATGATTCCTTCTTTACGATAAAGAGCGATGGCACTCCCATCGAAGAATTCGACGGAGCAGCCCTGATCCAACAGGAACCTGATGCCTCTTCTTTCCCCAGCGGCGGACTTCGCGCCACATTCGAAGCCCGCGGTTATACAGCCTGGGACCCTTCTTCTCCCGCTTTTGTTATGGAGATCGGTGCCGGAAAGACCCTTTGCATTCCGACCATCTTCGTTTCCTATACCGGCGAATCTCTCGACTACAAAGCTCCCCTGTTGAAGGCGCTTGCCGCCCTGGACAAGGCTGCTGTTGAAGTTTGCCACTACTTCGATAAGAATGTAGATAAAGTGACAGCTACTCTCGGCTGGGAACAGGAATACTTCGTAGTAGACGAAGGTCTGTTCAACGCCCGTCCCGACCTGGTCATGAGCGGTCGCACCGTTTTCGGCCATGCTTCGGCGAAAGGCCAACAGCTGGAAGACCATTACTTCGGCAGCATTCCGGAAAGGGTCTATGCCTTTATGCGCGATTATGAAAATGAGTCGTACAAGCTGGGTATTCCCTTACGTACCCGTCACAACGAAGTGGCTCCCGCCCAGTTCGAGTGTGCGCCCATCTTCGAAGAGGTTAGCGTAGCCGTCGACCATAATATTCTTTTGATGGACATCATGGACCGCGTCGCCCGCCGCCATAAACTGCGTGTGCTCCTCCATGAGAAACCCTTCGCAGGCATCAATGGCAGTGGTAAACACAACAACTGGAGCATGGCCACCAATACGGGTGTCAATCTGCTCGCTCCTGGCAAAACGCCGAAGACGAACCTCATGTTCCTCACCTTCTTTGTGAATACCATCAAGGCCGTTCATGATTATTCCGATACGTTGCGCGCCGCCATCGCCTCTGCCGGTAACGATTTCCGTCTTGGCGCCAACGAAGCTCCTCCTGCCATCATCTCTGTCTTTATCGGTGAATACCTGAGTAAAGTATTGGCTGATGTAAAGGAAAGAGTTGGCGATAAATTCGACGAACAGGATGAAGCTATCCTGAAACTCGATCTCCACAGAAGCATTCCCGAGCTGCTGCTCGACAATACCGATCGTAACCGGACTTCGCCTTTCGCCTTCACCGGTAACAAATTCGAGTTCCGTGCCGTAGGTTCCAGCGCCAACTGCGCCAACGCGATGATCGCCGTTAACACGATCATGGCAGAAACACTGAAACAATTCAAGAAAGACGTCGACACGCTCATCGAAAAAGGTGACAAGAAAGAAATTGCCATCATGCACGTCATTCGTGAATATGTTGTCAACAGCGAAAAAGTGCTGTTCGAAGGCGACGGCTACAGCGACGAATGGCACCACGAAGCCGAAAGACGCGGCCTGCCCAATGTAAGGACAACCCCTCTGGCACTGGACGCTATGGTCACAGAGAAAGCCAAACACCTGTTTGAATCCAATGGCGTTTATACCCACATCGAGTTGGAAGCCCGTCATGAGATCGAACTGGAAAAATTCATCAAACGCGTTCAGATCGAGGCCCGCATCATGGGTGAGTTAGCCACCAGCCATGTCCTGCCCCCCGCCATCAAATACCAGAACATCCTCATTCAGAATATTAAAGGTCTGAAAGAGCTTGGCCTGAAAGACAGCGCTTATGCCAATCAGCAGCAGATACTCGAGCGCATCTCCGAACACATCGGTAAGGTGAGCGAGCTGGTAGCAAAAATGATCGAAGCACGCAAGGTCGCCAACGCCATCGGCGACACCCGCACCAAGGCTATCGCCTACAACAGCCAGGTGAAGGAACCGTACTTCGACCAGATCCGTTATCATGTTGACAAGCTGGAACTGCTCGTCGATGACAAAGAGTGGGTTCTTTCCAAATACCGCGAACTATTATTTTTACGCTAGTCTCCATAAAGAAAAAACCCGCCGAATAGCGGGTTTTTTCTTTCGTTATTTCATTCGTTCCGCGACCCATTTCTTGGCAATCTCCAGCTGCTGAGGCATCGTCAGATGCGAATTATCCAGTACGATCGCATCCTCAGCCTTTCTCAGCGGACTCACTTCGCGGTGCGAATCGATATAATCCCGCATAGATAAATTATTCTTCACCTCTTCCAGGGTAACATTGGGGTTCTTTTCATATAATTCCCGAAACCGTCTTTTTACCCTTATCTCTTCATCAGCCGTCATAAATATCTTCAACTCCGCATGGGGAAACACGACGGTCCCAATATCCCTCCCATCCATCACGATCCCCTTCTTCTTTCCCATTTCCTGCTGCCGGGCAACGGCAAATTGCCGGACGGCTTTGATCGCCGCCACCTCACTCACCTTTTCTGCGATCACCAGGTCCCGGATCACATACTCCACATTCTCGCCATTCAGATACATTTCTGTCTGCCCATTTTTATGGTTGGTCATAAACTCCAGCCGGATGACCCCCAGCGCCTGTTCGACAGCAGACGCATTCGTCCAGTCGACATGATTACGGAGAAAATACAAGGTAATAGCCCGATACATGGCCCCGCTATCGATATAAACATAATGAAGCTCCCGGGCCAGCTGTTTCGCCAGTGTGCTCTTCCCACATGAAGACCAGCCGTCTATCGTGATAATTATCTTTTCCATTCAGTCACAAAAATGCAGAAAAAAAAGGGCCGCCGCAAAAGAAAAGCCATCCGAACGGATGGCTTTTCTTCTTTTTTGTATAATGAACAAATGTCTTGCTCTTACGCTTCTGACTTTTCTTTTGTCTTTTCCTTCAGGCTGAACTTGATCTTCGAATTCTCCTTATCCAGATCAGCTATCAGCACATCCCCATTCTTGATATTCATATTCAATATCTCCTCAGCCAGGGGATCTTCCAGGTATTTCTGGATGGCCCTGTGCAGGGGACGCGCCCCAAACTGCTGATCATATCCCTTATCGGCGATGAAGTTCTTGGCTTCGTCTGTCAACTCCAGGGTAAAGCCCAGGTTGTTGAGACGTTTCAATACACCCTTCATCAGAATATCGATTATCTGGAAGATATGGGTCTTATCCAAAGAGTTAAAGATCACGATATCGTCGATCCTATTCAGGAACTCAGGGCTAAAGGTACGTTTCAGCGCTTTCTCGATAACCGCCTTATTGTTCTCGTCAGCATTCTGGGTCCTGGCCGCGGTAGCAAATCCTACCCCGTCACCAAAATCCTTCAGTTGACGTACACCAATATTTGACGTCATGATGATCAGCGTATTCTTGAAATCCACTTTGCGACCCAGTCCATCCGTCAGCTGTCCATCGTCCAGCACCTGCAACAGGATATTGTAAATATCCGGGTGGGCTTTTTCGATCTCATCCAGCAGGATCACAGAGTATGGTTTACGGCGGACTCGTTCCGTCAATTGACCACCTTCTTCATAACCCACATATCCGGGAGGCGCACCGATCAACCGGCTTACCGTGAATTTCTCCATGTATTCGCTCATATCGATGCGGATCAGCGAATCTTCCGAATCGAACATATAACGGGCAAGCGCCCTGGCCAATTCTGTCTTACCAACACCCGTCGGACCTAAAAATATGAACGTGCCGATAGGTTTCTTCGGATCTTTCAATCCCACACGATTACGCTGGATAGCTTTCACTATCTTGGTAATTGCATCGTCCTGCCCGACAACCATACCCCGCATATCGACGGCCATATTCCTCAATTTCTCTGTTTCGGCCTGTACCATCCGTTTGACGGGAATACCAGTCATCATGCTGACCACTTCAGCAATATTTTCTTCATCGATGGGATAACGTTTGTGTTTGCTTTCTTCTTCCCATTCAGCCTTCGCCTTTTCCAGCTCTTCCTGCAAACGCTTTTCAGTATCCCGGAGAGAAGCCGCTTCTTCGAACTTCTGGCTTTTAACCACCTTGTTCTTTTCATTCTTCACATCTTCGATCTTCTTTTCCAGTTCGACGATGTTCTGCGGAACATTTATATTTTTAAGGTGTACCCGTGCACCTACTTCATCCAACACGTCGATAGCCTTGTCCGGCAACAACCGGTCCGTCATATAACGGTCGCTCAGCTTCACACAGGCGTCGATCGCATCGTCGGAATACGTCACGTTATGGTAATCCTCGTATTTGGATTTGATATTGTTCAGTATCTGGATGGTTTCATCCACACTGGGGGGATCCACCATTACCTTTTGAAACCGGCGGTCAAGCGCACCATCCTTCTCGATATACATGCGGTATTCATCCAGCGTGGATGCGCCAATGCACTGCAGTTCGCCGCGGGCAAGAGCCGGTTTGAAGATATTGGAAGCATCCAGCGAACCACTGGCGCCACCCGCACCAACTATCGTATGGATCTCGTCGATGAACAGGATCACATCCCTGTTCTTTTCCAGCTCGTTCATGATGGCCTTCATCCTTTCTTCAAACTGGCCACGGTACTTGGTACCGGCAACCAGGGCGGCAAGGTCCAGCGATATTACGCGTTTGTCAAACAATACACGCGATACCTTCCGCTGAACGATCCGGAGGGCCAGACCTTCGACGATCGCCGTCTTACCCACACCGGGCTCGCCAATGAGGATCGGATTGTTCTTTTTGCGTCGGGAAAGGATCTGAGAGACTCTCTCGATCTCTTCCTCCCGGCCGACAATAGGATCCAATGCCCCCATTTCCGCCAGTCTGGTAATGTCACGGCCAAAATTATCTAACACCGGTGTTTTACTTTTCGCATTCCCGGCAGAACGCGCTTTCTGTTGCGAGTATTTCTTTTCCTCATCGAAATCATCGTCATTCTCTTCTGCATACTCACTGCGAACATCATTGCTTTTCACAACGCCAAGTTCGTTTCTAAATAAATCGTAGTCCACGTCAAATTGATTTAAGATTTGAGTAGCAATATTTTCTTTGTTCTTCAGGATGGAGAGCATCAGGTGTTCAGTCTCTACTGTAGGGCTTTTCAGGGCTTTCGCTTCCAGAACAGTAACTCGTATCACTTTCTCCGCCTGTTTGGTCAGGGGAAGACTGTTGATATTAGCTATGTTTTTACCGGTCTTATCCTTTACTGCCATTTCCACTTCCTTCCGTAATTCATACAGGTCCACATTGAAACTCTTCAAAATGCGGACAGCTGTATTATCACCCTCCCGGATCAACCCCAGCAATAAGTGCTCCGTACCGATAAAATCGTTCCCCAGTCGCAAAGCTTCCTCCCTGCTGAACGATATAATCTCCTTTACCTGGGCTGAAAAATTATTATCCATTTTTAAGTTATTGAGCTTTATACAATAATAACGAATATTTTTGACTTCTGTTTCCGCCACTTTATTAACGGCCGTTAATAATCTTTAAGTGTATATGCAAGTCAAAATTGATACCAGAGAAAAATTTCATGCCATTAGTATACAGGAATCGACTCTTGCTGCTAATATGACAGAACAACTGGAACAATGTTTATTACCTTTCCTGAAAAAAGAAGTTAAAAACGTGGTTCTCATATTAAAAGACATCGCAATCGTGGAGGATGCTGCTGCCGAAGGCCTGGTAAAGATCCAGCAGGCTTTCTATGACAACAGTGCTTCCTTCGTCATCTGCGAACTGACCCCAGCCGTAGAAAAAAGCCTGGAAGATAATGGCCTTCTGGAGCTAATGAACGTTACCCCTACAGAGAGCGAAGCCTGGGACATCGTTCACCTGGAAGAGGTGGAAAGGGAAATGCTCAACGATTCCGACTTTTGATCCCCCATCTTTGGACCGGATTCTGATCACCGCCCCCCGTCTTTGGACCGGGTTCCAATCACCGATCCCCAATCCTGGCCTGGATTCCAGCCCTTATATCCACACCAGGATCCCAGATCTTGGGGCCAACCTGCACCCGCTAAGCACTCCAGCCGCCCGGCCAGGCCCCTTATTGGACCCGCAGTTCCCAAATACCCTGCCCGCACCACCGCCAAAACCATTTGATCCGCCATCCAACCCGTCCGGACGGATATCTATCGGCTATCGGCCCAAACCATCCAACCCGTCCCGGCACCCAAACCATCCGCCCCATCGCTCCTCCCGTCCGCCTCCCCGCCATCCCCCCACAGCCCGGAAATCTGCCCGTCACTCCCCCCCAGGCCCCCAGGATCCCTGCCCCACTAATATCCGCAGCAAACCTCCCGCCACCCTATCCAAACATCCCTCCAATGCCCCTGCACGGTTGGCGCACCCTAATAGAGACAACAAGACAGAAAGTCAGAAACAGAAAAGATCCCAGGTAACGTCAGCGGATATCGAACGGATCCTTCAAGCGCATTTTCTACGATGCCCGGTCTCCCACCAGGTCCTTTAGTTTGCCGACCCATCAGCGGGGTCTCCAGCAATAATACCTAAATAATACCTATCAAATACTTACGAAAGATAACAAACGATGGTTCTCTAAGTTTAATGATGCCCGACAATTTTTATCCGCACCCCACCCCTGTTTCGGCCTGCCCGACAACAGCTACACGGACGCCCTCCCCCAGAATCCTCCAGGGGAAATATTTTACACACAATTCAACGCTTTTAATGAGCGTTAACCCTATATTCGCCGGATCACTGTCATTGCCGGGCCACCGGCTCAGCCCACAACTGTGCAACGAGCCCGTCGCAAACCAGCACCCGGCACGGAATTTTCCGGAGCAATGCAGCGGATAGAACATATTCACCGTCTAAACACCAGTCGGAATAGATCGTAACATTAAAATCGCATAATGCTGGCCGTCACAATTTTAGGCAATAACTCCGCTCTACCTGCTTTTGATCGTCATCCTACTGCCCAGGTGGTTACGATGGAAGACCAGATCTTTCTCGTCGACTGCGGTGAAGGCACCCAGATGCAGATGGCCAAATACAAGATCCGCCGCAGCAAGATCAACTATATTTTTATCTCCCACCTGCACGGAGACCACTATTTCGGCCTCATCGGCCTGCTCACCAGTATGGGCTTGCTGGGAAGGACACAGGAGCTGCACATCTACTCCCCACCCCCACTCAAAGACATCATAGATCTGCAGTTGAAAGTGGCCGATATCCATCTCCCTTACCCCCTGCATGTCCATCCGCTGACAGAAGAGGGTGTCATCGTCCGGGAATCAAAATTTGAGATAAGCTGTTTTCCCGTATTTCACCGCATCGCCTGCTGGGGTTTCCGCTTCCGCGAAATACGGCCCTTTCGTCGCGTCAATCCCGAAAAAGCCCGCCAGTATGAAGTGCCTTCCTCCTTTTTCGACCGGCTCAAATGGGGTGAAAGCTATCTAAAAAAGGACGGCACCCTCGTCGAAAACCAATGGGTCACCGAACCCGCCGCAAAAGCAAGATCCTATGCCTACGCTGCCGATACTCTTTTTGACGAACGCATCGCCGAAAAGGTCAACGGCGTCGACCTCCTCTATCACGAGACTACCTATCTTAAAGACCTCGAAGAACAAGCCGGCAAACGCTTCCACAGCACCACCACCCAGGCTGCCACCATCGCCCGCCAGGCAGGCGTACAACGCCTCCTCATCGGTCATTTCAGCTCTAAATATGAAAAACTCCAAACTTTTGAACAAGAAGCCCGGGAAATATTTCCCAATACCGACCTTGCACTGGAAGGGGTAACGTATAAGATCTAGCCCTTCACCCCGGCAACAAAAATCCTAACGAAAAACTCGATTTAACTCCCACCAACAGGGAATGCAATAAGTAATACGAAAAATACCGGCTGGGATCACGCTTGTAATCCACCTTACCCGTTCTTTTTACTTCCGGCAGGGAACGATCCTTATCCTTAGGTATGATCAGCTTCTTCAAAAAGAAGGACTTCAGCTTATCCACCTTTTTCTCCCCGCCATTTCCCTTGAGCTTATCCGCCACCAGGTGATGATATTCTCCGACGATCTTCCCCGTAGCCTGTTCCGCATCCATCGTAAACCAGAATGCCAGACTGTTCAGCGTGCCCGATTCAAGATGTATATTTCCCAGATTCTCAGCGGAAGGATTCAGCGAAGTCACATCCAGTTCATGGAACGCACCCTCTACCTCATAAGGGGCGCCCTCGCGCAAAGGTATCCGCGTGGTGGCGCTCACCAGCCCCGATCCCATCAGGGAACCCTCCATCTTCATTGTCAGATAGGCCGGATCCCCTTTCTCCGGATGATTGATCAACGGAACAATAGTACCCTTCAGCCGGACGATCTTCAGAACACCCGTCTTATCGCCCTTTTTAGGAAATTCCTCATAAACAAAACTCGTCGTTCCGATCTTTACCTTCCCCACCTTTACCAACACCGGCAGACGCCTCAGCCATTCCGCCGGCATAGGCTTGTTCCCCGGCTCCAGCGGAAGCCGCCGGTCCCTGAAAACATAGATAGTATTCCTGCGCACACTTATCTCATCTGCTATTAGCCGTTTTTGCAACAAGGCCGGAACATCCAGCCCCTCCACCACCAGACCTTCGCTGCTCGCCTCTATGCAATCCAACTGGTATCCCTTCCTCCTGCCCATTTCTAATTTATCCAGTGCTGGCAACACCCGTAAGGTATCCACGGTAAGCCTGTTCTTTTGTAGTACGAATCCACGCAGATGCACGACTTCTCCCGCTCCGGATATCGGATAATGCACGTCCACCCGCATATCCCTCATCTCCAGCCGGTCGATCATCGCCTTGGTAAAAGGCAGTTCCACCTTCGGTATCGGAACATTTTTTTCCAGCAGATAATGATCTAACACGGCAGCTCCGCCCTCTTCCGCCAATCTTCCCACCATGAGCTTTTTTGATGACAACAGCGTCCAGAACCGTATTCCCTGCACAGTGACCAGGTCTAACGACATCCGGTGAAAGTGCTGCGAGTCAGCCAGGGGAGCGAATTTCACCACCAATCCATGGATAACCATCGAGCCGCTCAGCAGACCCACATCAAGCCTGACATATGTGACATGAAGAGAAGGAGGCAGCTGTTGCAGGACGGTATCGACTTTGCGGCGCACCACCTGCCCCAAAATGAAATAACCCGCAATGAGCAATACCAGTCCTGCTCCTACACAATAAAGTAGTAGTTTAATGATCCGTCGCATAGTACCTCCAGAAATGCAAACGGGCTGCCAGCAACACCAGTTGCCAGTCAGCCCTTTTTATCGTTTATCCGGTCTGTGATCTACAAACCCGCTACATATTCTTTTACTTTATCATGCAGCCCTGCGCTCAGCGGCACCACCGGCAGCCGGACATAGTTGCCGATCAGCTTCAGTTCGCTCATGGCCGCCTTCACCCCGGCAGGGTTATTTTCCGCAAAAAGCAGTTCATACCCGCTGATCAGTTTATCGTTAAGCACTTTTGCTCCTTTGAAATCACCGGCAAGAGACAGCCGGACCATCTCGCTGAATTGTTTAGGAAAACTGTTCGCCGCCACACTGATCACTCCTTCCATTCCACACGCTATCTGCGGCAAGGCCAGCGCGTCATCCCCGCTGACGACAAGAAAATCCCCCGGCTTGTCACGCAATATCTCCATACACTGAGCCATATCCCCACTGGCTTCTTTGATGCCGGCGATATTCTTCACTTCACGCGCCAGCCGGACCGTAGTAGCCGCAGTCACATTACGACCAGTCCGCCCCGGAACATTGTACAATAATAATGGCTTAGGCGAAGCCGCTGCCAGCGCCTTATAATGCTGAAAAAGCCCTTCCTGGGAAGGTTTACTATAATAAGGGCTGGCGCTCAGCACGGCAACCGCCTTATCCAGAGGGAACCCCGCCAGTTCTTTTACCAGCTCATCAGTATTATTCCCCCCAATACCTACAACCACAGGCACCCTTCCAGCTACCTTATCATACGTGAACAAGGCGATCTCCTTTTTCTCTTCCTTCGACAAAGTCGGGGTTTCCCCGGTCGTCCCGAGGCTGACAACATAGTTTACACCCCCTTCGATGACAAAGTCAATGACCTTACCCAGGGCAGTATAATCTACGCTAAAATCTTGCTGAAAAGGTGTCACCAAAGCTACTCCGGTTCCACGGAGCTGTTCACGAAGCGTCATTACAATTGAATATTAAAAAATGAAAAGTTGTTTTTGTCCCTCTGCGGCCGTGCCTCGGGTCCCGGCCCGGCCGGCCCCTTACCCGGCGCCCCCATCCCCCTAGGCCGGTATCTCATTAAAGAAACCCATCCGGCCGAATTTCTCGATCCGCTTCCCGATCCGCTCTTCCGGCCCCATTTGGCCGAGTTCGCGAAGCGTCTCCACCAGTTTGGGCCTCAGCAGACCCGCCGCCTCGGTATAATCCCAATGCGCCCCGCCCAACGGCTCGGGAACGATACTGTCGATCAGACCGAATTTATACATATTGTCAGGGGTCAGCCGAAGCTCTTCTGCGGCCTTTTCCTTCTGATCCCAGCTACGCCAAAGGATAGAACTACAGTTTTCCGGGGAGATCACCGTATACCAGGAGTTCTCCAGCATATACACCCTGTCACCCACACCAATTCCCAGGGCCCCGCCCGAGGCGCCTTCGCCGATCACCACGCAGATCACCGGCACCTTCAGCCGCATCATCTCGTAGATATTGCGGGCAATGGCCTCTCCCTGCCCCCTTTCCTCGGCTTCCATACCCGGATAAGCCCCGGGCGTATCGATCAGCGTAATGACAGGTTTATCAAATTTTTCAGCCAACTTCATCAGCCGCAACGCTTTACGATATCCCTCAGGGTTCGCCATCCCAAAATTACGCAGCTGGCGCATCTTGGTATTGGTCCCCTTCTGCTGACCGATCATCATCACCGTCTGGCCATCCAGCTGGGCAAAACCACCCACCATCGCCTTATCATCCTTCACATTCCGGTCTCCGAACAACTCCACGAAATTGGTACACATCTTATCGATATACTTCAGCGTATAGGGGCGATCCGGATGCCGGCTCAGCTGCACTTTTTGCCAGGCCGTCAGATGCTGGGTGATCTCCCGGCGCTTCTCAATGACTTGGTCTTCCAGCTTTTTAATGGAATCGCTCAGATCCACCTTCGTCTTTTCGGCAGTCTGCTTAAGTTTCTCGATCTCATCAAATAATTCCTTGATTGGTTTCTCAAAATCCAGGAATTGTCGATTTTTTGCTTGGGGCATAATAAAAATAGTTTCTGTCAGCGTTCCCGAGGCCCACTGAGACAGTTATGAGTGTGTAAAATTAAGGGAAGCAGATTTTCTGTGAAAGTTTTGTTGCAGTTTGTTGGATAAAATCAAAATTCTCCTATCTTTGCCATCCCGAAAATTTAAAGGCTGCACCCGTAGCCCGCAAAAAAGGGAGCTGGATCGGTAGTTCAGTTGGTTAGAATGCCGCCCTGTCACGGCGGAGGTCGCGGGTTCGAGTCCCGTCCGGTCCGCGAAAATTTCCAGAAAACCCGCGTTAGTCGCGGGTTTTCTCTTTTTAATCCCCAAAATTCATAATACCTGTTAAGTTCATTCCCCTTCCCATTCTTCGTTAGAACGAGGCTCCCAGTTCGTGCCGGGAATGTGCGCAAGCTGATCGAGATGACAGACCGGGATAGCTAATTTTTCAGCAAGTCCTTGAGCAAGGGTAGGGTAGACTTACCGCTGTTGCTTGGTCCAATAATGCAAATCCTCTTTCCGAGGTCTTGAAATGCTATCATTTTAAAAGATTGGCATTACAAAGCCGCCCCTCCAGGTTAATATTCACCCGCAACGCTTTTAACCCGACCACTCCCTGCAACTCTTCCAGTTCAAGAAATTCAACACCAGGCAGCAGTAAATTCTTGCTTTGGAGAAACATAATATACTCCTGGTACTCCTCCGCCTCTTTGGGGTTGGAATAGACCATTGCTATTTTTCCCGGTTGCGTAAGCCTTTCCGCGGTGCCCCGGATATGTACTTTATCCAGCCGCTTCTTCATGACTTCATAACGGATATTGTATGAACCTTCAACATCGAAACGTCTTTCTTCTTTTCGGAAACTGATGGTAATGGGCTGACTGTGTATCAGGATCAATTGCGTGGTTTGCAAAGGAACCTTCAGTGACGGCAACAAACGATGCGTGAGACCCGCGATCTCAGCCATCGATTTTAATTGCCATAGCCGGATGTTCTTCAGATACAATAGATCGAATTGGTTGTCCGGGGAAATGGACTGGCCGATATAGATCGTATATTCTACCCCATCAGTTTTGTATTTTTCAAAATAATGCGGGTATGATCGCTGCATGACCTCTTCCTCCTGTTCTACATAGCGAAGCACCGCATTATTGATGGCTTCCATTGTGACTTCATACTCATTTCGAAAAAGGTAGAGATATCCGCCGCAATCTTTCACCTGGTTAAAGTACTCTTCTATGGTTTCCCCCGTTTGCGCATTGATCTTTTGCAGACGGCTGAACACCGGTGTTACTTCTTTTTCAAAAAACTCATTGATCCGTATCTCCTCTTCGGCGGGCAGCCCTCTATCTATCGACTGCCGGAAATTCAGATTTTTAAATTTCAGCCCTTCCAGCAAGGGCAATTGTACTTGCGATTGCAATTTATCTAAGGTCGCATCCACCAGATCCAGATGCGCCTTCAGGTCTTTTTGAATGGCATGACTTCTTTCGGAGGATGAATTACGAATATCGATTGCCCCATACAACGGATACACCTGGTCAAACGCAACATTCCCGGTCACCGTTTGCGGACAAACATTGTTGACATTATGCATGAACTCCCACGCCACTTCTGCAAACTTCCATTCCACGGAAGGCTGCAAAGCAGTAAATTTTTCTTTGATGAGCTTTTCGATCCTGTTGTTGAACGTTTCCTTATTCTTTAAAAGGGCCAGCGACAGCAAAGGCATGGCGGGCTCAATTCTTGTCATCACTTCCAGGTTAAGCTGATTGGATATGGGAGATGCCAGCTCCAAAACGCCTAACAAACCATCATTATCCTGGATGGGATAAGTAATATAGCTCCTCGTCCCCTCCATCCACAAGCCTTTCAAAAATGGAGCTATCTCAAGCATCTGTTCATCCAGTATGGAAATAGGAATAGGTTCGGGATGCTCGGTAAGAAAGCCGACATACATCTGGTAAGCCGCCATACTTTTTTCATCCGTCAGTTTCCATTTTTTTCCCATCAAACCATGTTGCACACAGGTTTCATCCAATACGAAACGGCCGTTGAGCTTTATCAAAGGCGTCAGCCCCACCTCCACTTCATTCAAACCGACCAATGCATGCACGATCTTTTTCAGGTCATTGACAATGCCGGTATCACAGCTTTCCTTCCGCAACAATATTTTCTTGATCGCGTCCAAAGACTCCTGTGTAGTGACATCCTCTGCAATCCATACGGCAAATCCCTCTGCGGCAAAAAGGTCCAATGGCATTTTTTTCAACTGCTGCTCGAGGTCCATTATCCTAAACGTATTTAAACAAACCGAGCAATCCTGTATTATCGGCAACTCCCCTTTCAGGTGTATGTCAATAAACCTTCGGTCATAACGGAGTTTGTAATATCTCCGCATCCCTGTATCCGTATCTACCACCGGGTATATAAAATCGGAGCTCCCATTCAGTTTTATGCCATAAAATTTTTCGAGTGCATGCTCGTATATCAAAAAACATTGCACCTGTTTCATATATTCTGCTGACGAATCCGCAGGTAAAAGAAAATGCTCTTCCCCTTCGTCTACAAATAATTTTCTGAAAGGCGCCGAATAATTGAAAAAGGTAAATTGATAAGGCACCGCCATAGCGAATATGTTTTTCCCCTGTTCGCTTACTACAGGGAAAAGGGCGGTACCCAGCAATTCGAGGAGGTCCTGGTTCTCATTCAGCAGGTTAATGTCTTCCACTGGCCTCAGCAGATCCGGTTCAGCCTCCAATCTATCGATCAGGTAACTATAAATTTTTGAGGTCGTATTGGAACTGCCGGCTAATTTGTCTTTTAAATAAGTGACAAAGGGGAGGAAGGAGATTTTACTGTCGAAGAAAAGGCTTCCATTTATACTGCCTCGCGTAGTGGCAAACATTGTCACTTTTTTGATTGGCCGGGCAGCAGGGCTAATGTGTTCCAGCATAACACAATATTTAAAAGTGAACGGTAAGATTAGCAGACTGTAAAGTTAGTAATTAAATAAATGGCCCGGTGGTTTATTTAAACTTCTTCAACTCATCCACATAAATCTCGCCGAACCGTATCGGAATCGCATGCCCCGGCGTCACGGCAATAGTATCGGCAGACCCCGGACCATAATAATAAATGGTATCGCTGGTTAAAAGGGTCCGGATCTCTTCCTCAACCAAAAGCCTGTCCGGCTTCTGCCCGGTATTGAGCCACCCGGGACAATCGCTGATAAATGCCAGGACCAGGCTGTCTTCTCCTTTTAGATGTATGACTTGTGGATAGATAGCGAATAATTGCAGGGCACATCGCTGCTGATGGTCTTTACCCGCCAGCACCAGCCGGGCCCTTCCGCCGGTATCGGGTCGCGGCGGGTCAGACAGCTTTTTCTGCTTATCGAAATAGAGATCCAGAGGGTCCGTCCCATTGTTTTTCACTCTTATCACATAGGTCAATTTATTATACAGAACAGTGTCCCCGGCATAGATAGCCAGTAAGGAAAGATCGACCTTCTGTGGACGATGGGTGCAGCTTGCTGCAAACAAGAGTAATATACAGGCTGATGTCCAGCCACCGGGCTTTTTCATTTTCCGCACGGGCTATTTCGGATGATTAAAATTATAATCGCTTTGTATGGCCAGCTGATAGCCTTGTCGTATAGCCATCTGATAGATCAATGTCGTATTTTTAAACGTAGGATCATTCATCTGAAGCAGATAGGCAAACTGATGTTTACCAACCGACTCATTGTATCCGTCGATCTTATGCCCTTCTATTTCATGAACGGCCAGATTCCCCACATTTTCTACCGTATTCAGCAATTCCATATAGTTCAGATTGTAGGTCAGCGTATTCCGGCCTGAGCTATACGCGGCGGGCGCCACCGACAGCGAACTCATGTCCAGCAGACCGTTATTGGCCCCGATAACATTCCAGCTTCCATCTCCTTCGTCACTGGGATAGGCCCCATAAGTGGATACCTTGCTATTTAGAATATCTCCCATTTTGAAACCCGGCAACTTGGTCTTGCTTACAATATCCGTGAACGCATTATCCAGGATATCGGCCGTATGCTGGTTCCAAGGTAGGAATTTATCCAATCCGAACGAAGTGAAAAAATCCCCTATCTTATACGAGCTCATCTCTGCGATGGAATGACTGATCACCTGGGTTCCATTTTTGGACAGATCACTGTACTGGGCTTTGGACATAAAGAGAATATCGCCCTTGAATCCCTGATCGTCGACACCAAGATAATCGCCCGTCTCCAGGTCATAAATGGGACTGGTCAGCCCTCCATCCTTATCGATACTACTCACCGGGTTATTACCCATGCCCATATAAGGGCTGTGGTACTGGGCCTTGGGATCATATTGCAGCCAGCGGCCGATGCGGCTGTCGTACATCCTCAGCTCGAAGGCATTCCAGTCCGTCTCGGGGTCTTTCTCCGCATTCTGACCCTGGTAACCATACCGATAATCATTCGTGCCATTCGGACTGCCGATCGCCATCCCGTACGGATAGTAATCCGTATACATCCGCACATCATAACCCGATCCGCTGCGCGCGATCACCGCCCGTACATTGCCCAGATGGTCATCCAGCTCATACGCATACACATTACTCTGCGCATACCATACTCCAATCCGGTTGGGCGTATTGATCGGATATTCCTGCACTGTCACGGATCCCGGCGTCCCACTCGTCACGGGCTGGGTATACACGATCCCGTCTATATAATAATCCACTTCGATCAGCCCGCCCGAGGAATTGTATTTCAGCTTCTTGATCCTTTGCCCCGTCTCGTCATATACAAACCCCGCTACCTGCTGGCTGTTCCCCGACTGCCGGTAGACACCGGTAACCCTGCCTGCCACATCATACGACATATATTTCTGCGTCCCGCTACCCGTGACGGCTGCCGTTGCCTGACCCCGCTCGTCATACGTATAGGTGGCATAGGTCTGCTGAACACCACCCACGACGGTCTTTACATTGTCCAGTTGATTGGTGTTCGGCTTGTAATTATAGGTAAGCTGATCGGTAATGGCCCCGTTCATATCCGTCCGCTGCAGATATTGGATATTGCCATTGCCATCGTAAGGCGCTATTCCATTGGCAGGGTCCCCGATCTTTTCCTTATTGTTGCCCGTGGCGTTAAAAGCGGCTGTAGTACCGCTAAAGCCAGTGATACTCCCCCAGGTGCTTTCCGTGAACTGGTATCTCGGATCGTACTTATATATATACACGTTAGGTGCATCTGTCACGCCAGCCGTAACCGGCTTTTCGCTGTACCACGACATCGCCTTGATATTGCCCGCATAACTGTCCGTCGTTATCGCCGAAGCATCTACCCCTTTTATCGCAGGCACCTGTGGCTTGGTATTCACATAATCAGCCGTATAATAATCCAGCACCTCCCCGAACGCATCGCCGGGAAATCCGTTGCCGCCGCCGTCGCCGCCGGGATCCGACGCTTTATTGCTGTTGTTGATCGCTTTGAGCGCTCCCTGCAGCGTATAGGCATAATCGACCCCCTGAAGATTGCCGGCCAATTCTACCCGCCGGATCGCTCCATTCAGATTATAGCTATAGGTAGCCTGCAGAACGGAGCTGCCGGTGCCGGCAACAGTATATACATGCCATAACTGTTTACTCGCCGGATCATAGTCGAAGATGTGTGCAAAGGATTCCGGAGTGTTAGCCTGAAACGTTCTTTTTGTCAGATTGCCCAACACATCATAGCTATAATCGGTGGTTTTATAACCAAGCCCGTCGATATACCGGATCTTCCAGACTATCTTTCCCTCTTCATTATAGTTGTACCAGGTGGCGCTGACCAGGTTGGTAGCCGACGGGCTGTTATTGACCACCGTACTGTATCTTTTTGTGAGGCTGACAGCCCCCGGCAAATTAAAAACATCCTGGATGTAGCTGCTTAGCGGATGGGTCTGGTCCGGTACATCATACTGTGTAAAGATGACGTCCGTTTTTGTTCCTGTCAGCCCTCCTCCTGCGATGGTCGTCTCTAATATAGCCGTCATCTCCGGGGTATTGAACCGGACATCATTGGTGCCGGGTTGGTATTGCCCGGCCTCTGTTATCCGGCCCCATCGATCGTAGTTGGTGTAGGTAAAACTGCCGGATATAGCCTGCAGCGCATTCTGTGAGAAACGGAGCTTACCATCCATCCGGTAGATAAACTGATGATGGCCTCCGTCCTTGTCCTCGCTGCTGAGCATCCTGCCCTGCACGTCATAAGTAAAAAGAGTGATAAAAGGGACATCGGTACGGGTGGCATAACTGCCCAGCCCGGCACCGCCTGCACCATATAATTTTTTTACCCCTTCCGGCGCAATAGAGGCCAGCATCTGTCCTTTCTGATCAAAAAAGCTATAACTCAGATCTGAGTAACCGTTGGCATAGGTGAGACTCAGGGTGCCGGTGCCCGTATTGCTCACCTTATAATAGCCTGCCGGCAGCGTGTTGCCGCTGGTGAAAGGATAAGGCTGTTCGGTATTCATATCGTAGAGCGTATATGCGCTCCCGGAAATAGTAACGGCGCCGGCCGTCAGCAGCTTGAAATACCAGATGGTATTATCACCACTGCCGGACGGATTAACGGTTACCGTATTGGAGACCGTGAGATCGGTACCGGTGCGGGCAGTCAATAGTGTTTTGCCGCTTCGGTCCTGTATTACGATAGCCTCGGCTCCATTGGCGTCCCTGGTGATGGTTTGCATTGCCTGCCCCTGAATACCGGTAGGCAGGGCGCCTACTTCCGTTGTCGCGAAGAACTTATTACGCACCTGCAGGTAGAAATCCAGCTCGTTGGCCACCGGTGTTATATAGCTGCTTTGTTCCCTCCCCTGCCCCGTCCGCAAAACATCCCCCGCAGCAGCGCTTTTCTTGACATTTCCCGTGCCATCCTGGTACCACGTCTGGCGGCTATAAGGAAAAGCCGTTTCCGCCGCATAAGGCTCCCAATTATTGTACTGGCTGTAATACCAGGCCAGCGTCCCTTTCACCGGCGTAGCGGAATTGATATCCCACAGGACATCGGGACTATTCGTTTTGTCCGCACCGGCGGCAAGATCGAAATTCTGATGATTGTAGATCGCACCCGACGTATTATGCAGCAGAAAGTTCGGCCGATAGCTGAAATCGGCATAGTCTATCGGCGCCGGCAAGGTCTTGGCCGCATCCCGGCCATACGCATCCCGTATCACCTGGCTGGCCATTACATGAGTATAGGAGGTACTTGCGCCTGCCCGGTAAAAAACCTTGTTTTGGGACTGAAGGCTCTTTCCACTGGCATCAAAAAATTGTTTAGAGTCGCCGATGACATTCCCATTCTCGTCGAAAACCGTGGCCTGTATCCAGTTGATGTTCGCATCGGCAGTTCCCGTGAGATTAGTAGCCTGCGGTACGCCATATCCTGCCGGAACGATCGTTGCGACAAAGGTTGCGCCGTCTTCCGACACGAACCCCGGTCCGAAAGTGATACTGCCGGTAGCCTGGTAGGTGGTAACGGTCGTATTCCGGCAATCGAACTCGATGTCGACCGGAACGATCGCGGGGGGTAACGGACAGTCGTAATTGGTCATTTTCATTTGATACAACCGGTAATTACCGGCGGTATCGGTCGTCCCGGCAGCGAACAGAACTACGGGAAAAGCAACCAGGGCGAAGAGAACGGCTAATGAACGCATTTTTTTTAAGTTGGTTATTCTGATCATCATTTATAAACTAAAGGTTCCCTGCAACAAAGGCCCGTTGTCATCCTCCATCAATGGTATCCCGTTGGAATTGACGCTGACGACGCCGGAATGACGGATTATCAGCGTCCAGTACCTGTTGGGATTATACGAATCCTGTATATAAAACATCTGATCGGTGGGGGGAACACATCCCGCGATCGTACCCAGCGTGCCGCCGTAATATCCGTTCTCCGTGCCGTTGAGACCAAACGTGAACGATACGGTATTTCCGGAACTTGTAACGGCGTAATAGATATTGGCGCTGGGGTCGGGCGTGAAATCGCAGGGCGTCACGCACTGTCCCTGTGAATTGGCATTCGCCTGTCCCTGTGTATTGAAATAGGCATCCGCCCTGTTATAAACGTCGTTGTAGTCCGTCCCCCAGAACATATTGGCGGGGATGGAATAGGGAATGCCGGTGCCGACCTGCGGCGCAGTGCAGCTTTTATAGAACGTGCCGCTCAGTGCCGGGCTATAGATGAGATCCTGGTTGATGTCGTATTCGCCATAGACCACCTGGTCCATGCCGGCTGTCGGATACGTTCCCGACACCCATTGCACATTTACCAGACCGATGGGGTCGATGGTCACA
>Ga0105237_10001018_pt1 | contig 37737 bp, 34 predicted proteins | sample KBSC24metaG_FD_81520 | JGI IMG/M metagenome (GOLD analysis project Ga0105237, IMG submission 81520) | Corn rhizosphere microbial communities from Kellogg Biological Station, Michigan, USA - KBS C2-4 metaG | ecosystem: Host-associated > Plants > Roots > Rhizosphere > Soil | place: Michigan, USA...
CGCTCCATTTCCGCGGCTGGGATCTGTTCCACTTCGGGCTCCACACCCTCAGCTTCCCTTGCCGCTTTCCCAAGCGGACATTTCACTTGCTAATTGAGGCGGACAACTCACATGCTACCGACACTCGCCCGCCTTCTGTGAAGCCGCAAAAGTTCTTTTCGAATATAATACCCCAGGCCCTGGGAGGCGTAGATGCAAATCCTGGGATGCCAAGAGACTAAATCAACGGAGGATCTCTATGATCAGATGCGTGAGTCGTGTGACTGGCTTGCTATTCCCCCTGACTCTGTGTGCTGTTCCTGGTTTCGCTGAGAACAGCAATTGCAATAGCCTGCCCGGCTACACTGCCCTGAAGGCTCAATTGACGGCGGCCGTGAGCGCGGAAAGCAGCGGGTTGGACCTGAACATGTGGGGGACGATTGTCGATCGGGATGGCATCGTCTGCGCGGTGGCTTTCACGGGTACGAACCGCGGCGCCCAATGGCCGGGGAGCCGCGTCATTTCCGCTCAGAAGGCCAATACTGCAAATTCCTTCAGCCTGGACGCTTCGGCGAAGAGTGGATCCAATCTCGGGGGAGCACTGGCACTCTCTACGGCGAACCTGTTCGCGGCGGTGCAGCCTGGAGGTAGCCTCTTTGGACTCCAGGAGAGCAACCCAGTAGATACCAGCGTCGCCTACAAGGGACCTTCCTCCAACTATGGAACCGCAAACGACCCGATGACCGGCGAGAAAATCGGTGGCGTCAATGTGTTCGGTGGTGGTCTGGCGCTTTACAACGCGAATCATCAGATTGTCGGCGCGATCGGCGTCAGCGGAGACACATCTTGCGCGGACCACGATATCGCCTGGCGCACACGGCACAATCTCGACCTCGATCATCTGGGGACTGTAATTCCGGGACCCGCCGGGATCTTCAACGGGGATACAACACGGCCGGACAACATCATTTACGACATCGCGGCAACTCCCGGGGGGTCGGGCAGCATTCAAGGGAATGTTGGAGTGAGCCGCTCTGGCTTCGGTCATCCAACCTGCCTGAACACGCTGAACGACTTTACCGGAACATCGGGAGGCGCACCGAATCTGCCGGCTGTCCGGCCATAGCTCGGGTTACTAAAAGGCGGCCGCCCTGTCCGCGGCCGCGAGTATCATCGACTGAAGACGGCAGGTTCGCTTCCCTGTTCAGACGGCTTTCTGCCGTTACCCGACGATGCTTCGCGCGCTTGCCACATGCCCCTTATCGATTATTGCTCACTGAGGAGAACATCCGCCGTAAAGTCCCTTCGACGTGGCGATCTGGCGGAAACTGCGTCTGGCATGGCTGGACCAGCCGTTGCCGAGTGGGAGAGCGCTGACGTTTCTCGTATCCGCCGTGCCACTCTACTCCGAGTGCTCTACATCATTAAAGCTCCTCGACCGAGCCGGCGTTGCGAATGTTGATGGAACTCACTACGTCGTTGCTCGGGGTCCGCACCAGCTGGATTTCCGTGCCTATATGCTGATTTGCGCCTCGGTTTTGGGACGTTTCCTGATCAGTCCGGGAGCTTGGCGTGCGCGTTGTCGATTAGACCCTGAACCCGCGTGCCGAATGTACGGAAGCGCTCGTCGCGGGTTTGCCCGTTTACGTAGCGGAAATAGATTTGCTGTAGTATGACCGCCAATTTGAAGATCCCAAGGATTTCGTAGAAGTTGAGGTTGGAAAGGTCTCGTCCTGTCGCCCCGGCGTAGCGATTCACGATTTCGTCCCGCGTCAACCAGCCTTCCCCGCTGGGCATTCCGTAGGCGCCGCCGAGGGTCCAGTAACAAAGTGTCAACCCGAGGTCGGCCAGAGGATCGCCAACGGTGGTCATTTCCCAATCGAGGACTGCCTCCACACGCTCCGGATCGGCCGTGTTCAGCATCACGTTGTCGAGTTTATAGTCGTTGTGGACGATTGTCGGCGGTGGAGAGACGGGCCGATTCGCCGCGAGCCACGAGATGACACTGTCCATCGCCACGCTCTCTTGCGTCTTCGCCCGCTGCCAACGTTCCGCCCATCCCTTCACCTGGCGTTCGAGGAATCCTTCGGGTTTTCCTAGTGAGACCAGCCCGTGCCGATGGATATCGATAGCATGTAGCTCGATTAAAGTGTCGAGAAATCCACGGCTCGCTCGCCCGGCGAAGGTGGGATCGTGCGGGACGTCGCCGGAACCTCGTATGACGATCCCGCGCCTCCGCTCCATGACGAAAAAAGGCGAGCCGATGATCGTCGAATCTTCGCACAGCAGATAGACCGCCGGCGCTGCCGCGAAATGCGGATGGATCTTGTCGAGCAGGTGATACTCGCGTGCCATGTCGTGCGCCTTCGGCGGCACGGGGCCGAAAGGAGCGCGCCGAAGCACGCATTCTCGACCTCCTATCCGAACGAGATAAGTGAGATTCGAGTGTCCGCCGGGAAACTGCTCAACGGTTAGCGCGCCCTCACCGAACCGGCCGCGCAGATAGGCGGCCAGCGATTCGATGTTCAATTCTTCTCCCGGGCGGACCGGCGCCGTGTCTGAAAAACCAGGTGTGCTCATCGGCGGCTCATGCTATCACAGAGTGGTGCGGACGATTCGTGGCACGGAGGAACTGAAAGCGCTCGCTGGCCAGGAGATCGGCGTCAGCGATTGGCTGGTGGTGACACAATCTATGATCGCCGAATTTGCAGAGCTGACCCACGACCCTCAGTGGATTCACGTGGACGTGGAACGCGCTGCGAGGGAGTCTCCTTTTGGGGTAACTATCGCTCATGGGTTTTTGACGCTCTCGCTGGTGAGTCATCTGTTTCGTCAAACGGTCGCCATCGAGACGGGCCACCGGATCAATATCAATTACGGATTTAACCGGCTCCGATTTGTCTCTCCCGTTCGCGCCGGCGCGCGCATCCGTCTTCGGATTTCGCCGGTTAAGGTGAAAGATGTCGAGGGCGGCGTCGAATGCACGTGGAATCTGATTGTGGAGTGTGAATACTCGGAGAAGCCCGCGATCGTAGCCGAGTGGTTGACGCGCATGTACTACTGATATTTTTTCAACTCGAGTTTCGCCACGGCATCGCGATGAACTTCATCCGGGCCATCGGCCAGCCGCAGCGTGCGGGAGTTTGCCCACATCCCCGCGAGCTCGAAATCCTGGCAAACACCCGCTCCGCCGTGCGCCTGAATCGCACGGTCGATCACGCGCAACGCCAGATTCGGGGCCACGATCTTGATCATGGCAATTTCCGCACGCGCGGCCTTGTTGCCGACAGTGTCCATCATGCGAGCAGCGTTTAGCGTCAATAACCGGGCCTGGTCGATTTCAATACGCGAGTTGGCGATGTCGGCCATGATGGTCCCCTGCTCCGCGATTGGTTTTCCAAATGCCACACGCGACTTCACGCGGCGGCACATCATCTCGAGCGCCCGCTCGGCTTGCCCGATCAGCCGCATGCAGTGGTGGATTCGCCCCGGCCCGAGGCGTCCTTGGGCGATCTCAAATCCCCGGCCTTCGCCGAGCAGAATATTCGAGGCCGGCACGCGAACGTTCTCGAATACGATTTCGCCATGGCCGTGCGGCGCCTGATCGTAGCCGAAGACCGTCAGCATCCGCTTGATCGTCACTCCGGGTGTATTCATCGGGACGAGAATCATTGATTGTTGTTGATGACGCGCCGCCTGCGGGTCTGTCTTGCCCATGAATATGATGATCTTGCAGCGCGGATCGCCGGCGCCGGAACTCCACCATTTCCGGCCGTTGATGACGTAGCTGTCTCCGTCTTGCGCAATGCTTGACTGAATGTTGGTGGCATCGGAGGAAGCGACATCGGGTTCTGTCATGCAGAAGCAGGAGCGAATCTCGCCGTTGAGCAGTGGATCGAGCCATTGCCGCTTCTGTTCTTCAGTGCCGTAGCGAATCAGCACCTCCATGTTTCCCGTATCGGGGGCGGAGCAATTGAAAACTTCCGGCGCCCAGTTGGAGCGTCCCATGATTTCGCACAGCGGGGCGTATTCCAGGTTGGTGAGCTCGGCGAAGAGGTTCCAAAGACCAGCGGTCCGCGCCTTCGCCTTGAGATCTTCCACAATCGGCACGGGCTTCCAGCGGTCCCCTTGATTCACTTGGTCGTAGTAGAGGGGTTCGTTGGGGTACACGTGCTCGTCCATGAAGGCGAGCAGCTTTTGGCGCAGTTCCATGGAGTATTATTTACCGGTGAAGGCGGCCGGACGTTTTTCCAAGTAGTGCGCCACGCCCTCGCGAAAGTCTTCCGTATCGAAACTACCGTACATTTCTTTTGTAGCGAGATCGACGGATTCGTCCAGCGTCTGATCGAATGACCGGTAGACCTGATGTTTCATGATGCGCAACGACCGGGGCGAGACAGAGGACGCCAGTTCGGCGGCGTAGGCGTGCGCGGCGGCGAGAAATCCGTCCTCCGGCAGAACGCTGTTCACGAGCCCCAACCGCAAGGCTTCTTGCGAATCGAATGTGCGCGCGGAAAACAGAATTTCGAGAGCATTCCCAATGCCGATGAGTCGTGGCAGCATCCAGGCCATTCCATATTCGGCTACCAGTCCGCGCTTGGCGAAAACTGTCGAGAACTTCGCTTGTGTCGAGGCCAGACGAAGATCGCAATATAGTGCGATCACAAAACCGAGGCCCACACACGGCCCGTTGATGGCGGCGATGATGGGCTTGGGCACCTGGAGCAGCCACGAATGTCTCCGCTGATGCTCGCCGAGGTTCCCTTGCGGGGGGCCATTCGCGGCTGCTTCGTTAAGTATGCTCATATCGGCACCGGCGCAAAATCCACGGCCCGCTCCAGTGACAATGATCGCTCGAATGGAATCGCTGGCCACCGCGCGCCGGATCGCCGCGGTGAACTCGCTTTCCATTTGCATGGTCCAGGCATTCAGCTTGGCGGGGCGGTTGAGCGTGACGGTAGCCACGGACCCGGTGGATTCGTACAGAATTTCTTCGTACATATGCTCTTTTTTCAGATGCGGAAATGGTCGGGACGCCAATTGACGATAGCCTTCTTGATGTCGGCCTGTTTTGGAAACGCTCCTGAGAGCGTCTTCTCCACAAGGCCCGGAAGTTCGGTATCGGGCGCAAAGCGGAGTGCGATGATCTGTGCTTCGGTGAGCACGCCGGCGCGAGTCCGAAGAGGCTCGGGCAACACTGAATCCATACGCATCCGCTCTTCCAAACGGATGACCCGATCCTGCGCCTTGAGCGCGTAAAGACGAATCTTAAAAGCGGCCACAAGTAGGGCGATAGCAACCACTATCGTCCATGCCGTGGCGAATGACATGTAGCGGACAAAGTTGACAATGGAGACGATTACGTTGATAAAGAATACCGGCCCCATGAACCCATGAAAAAGTGGATCGAAGCGGCCGTGATTCTGGAACGTTTGCGGTGTATTCTCAGCCATGGACGACTATTGTACGTCTAATGGACTGCTGGTGTCCGCATTGAGATAGAATCATGATAAGAGCCGTTCCGGCCAAAGGAGTCTAGCATGGAAAAGCTAGCGCAGCAAAACATCCAGGAAGCCTTTCTCAACAACGCGAGGAAGGATAAAACGTTCCTAACTATTTATTTGATGAGTGGAGTGAAACTCTCAGGAAGAATCAAGAGCTTTGACAAGTATTCAGTGATCCTTGAAGCGAGCAATCAGGAGCAGTTGATTTTCAAACATGCTATCTCGACGGTAGTGGTTTCGCGGCCGACGCATTCCTCTAGTGGTCCGCCGCAACCAGCGGCGGTTGGCGCCGCTCATTCCGCCAGCCGGACGGCAGAGACCGAAGCCGTCCAGGAGTAGGCGTTTCCGTTGCCGCAGTTTTCGCGTGAGCGAGCAATTCTGGTTGGATTGGAGCTGAAGGGCCGGTCCGGGAAGCGTCCCGCGAGCGGTCCGGAGGCAAGAGACTTCGACTCGGATGAATCGATCGAAGAACTCGTCGTGCTCACCGAAAGCGCCGGGGGCGAAGTTCTGGATTGTGTGATCCAGTCTCGCGAAAAGGCCGAGGCTGCGACGTTGATCGGTTCGGGCAAGGTGGATGCGCTTTCACTGCAGGTGAAGGCCCAGGAAGCGGATGTCGTTATTTTCGACCGCGATCTTTCTCCTACTCAACAGCGCAATCTGGAAAAATCCCTTCATTGCAAGGTTATCGACCGGACGCAATTGATCCTCGATATCTTCGCGCGGCGAGCCAAAACGCGTGAAGGGCAATTGCAAGTGGAACTGGCGCAACTGAACTATCTGCTGCCGCGCCTTACTGGACGAGGCAAGGAAATGTCGCGTCTTGGTGGTGGAATCGGGACGCGAGGTCCTGGCGAAACGCAGTTGGAAACCGACCGCCGTCTGATCTTCCGAAAGATCAAAAAGATTGAAGACAGTCTCGGCGGGGTTCGTACCGGACGGTCGGTGCAGCGTCGCCAACGCAAGGAAGTGCCGCTGGCTACGGTGGGCCTGGTCGGCTATACCAACGCCGGCAAATCGACGTTGTTCAACCGGTTCACAGGGGCGGACGTGCTGGCTGACTCGAAAATGTTCGCTACGCTCGATCCCACCGTCCGGCACGTAATGCTGCCATCAAACCGGAAGGTTCTTCTCAGCGACACGGTCGGATTCATCCGGAACCTGCCGACCACGCTGGTGCGCGCATTCCGCGCGACACTGGAGGAAGTGGTGGAGGCGGCGCTCCTATTGCACGTGGTGGACGTGACGTCCGTGCACGCGCCTGAATACACCGTACACGTGATGAATGTCCTGCAGGAAATCGAGGCGGATTCAACGCCTCAAATTCTTGTGCTAAACAAGCTCGACCTGCTTCCCGAAGGTAGTGAGGACGTGGAAACGGTGAGCAGCCGGATCCTCGGCAACTCACCTGCTTCGGCGGCTGCATCGAACGCAGTGGCCGTATCCGCCAAGACAGGCCAGGGATTCGATCGCCTGCTGGCGCGTATCGACCAGATGCTTCCGCTCGATCCAGTATCCACGGTCAAGTTCCGAATTCCGCACGGGGACGGGGCGGCGCTCCACATCCTTCACGAATACGCGAGGGTCGTCGAGAAGAAATTCACGGAAGAGTATGCTGAAGTGGTAGCTGAAACACCGGAATCCGTGCGCAAGAGATTGGCCGGTTTCGTGGCCAGTTCAGACGCATCGTATCCGGATGAACCGGTGGACTAGAGCGATCGATGAACGTACCCAACGCACTGACGCTGCTGCGGATCTTTTTCGTTCCGATACTGGTCGCTGTGCTTGTGCAGGCAACCCAGCCTGTCCATATCAATGGTGTGGAGATCGCAAACGAGTTTTTGGCGCTCGGCATCTTTCTGGTGGCGGCTGTTACCGACCTGCTCGACGGCTATCTGGCGCGCCGTTGGGGGCAGATCACCACAGTCGGCACGCTGCTCGATCCCATTGCCGATAAACTTCTGATTTCCGCGGCCCTCATTTCGCTCGTACAGATACAAGTGATGCCGGGCTGGATGACAATTCTGATCGTTGGCCGCGAATTTGCGGTCTCCGGCTTGCGCAGTATCGCCGCCGCCGAAGGTTATGTAATCCAGGCGAGCGAACTGGGTAAGACGAAGCTGGTTACCCAGGTATTAGCAATCAGCCTGATGCTGGTGAGTGTCCACTGGATTTGGCTACGGCAAGCCGCGCTGATCTGCATGTGGGGTGTGGTGCTGTTTGCGACTCTTTCGGCGGTATTATATTTCCGGAAGTTTTGGCGCGAAGTGGATACTAAGATTAAGATGCGGCGACGCCAGGAACTGCTGCAGCTGCAGCGGTTGAAGCGGCGGGCGGCCGCGCATTCGCAAGGGACTCGATAACAGAGTACAGGTGGTTGGCGTCGATGGGCTTGGAGATGTATTCATCCATCCCGGCGGCGAGACAGCGTTCCTTGTCGCCGACCATCGCGCTGGCTGTAATGGCGATAATATGCAGGTGCCGCCCGGTACCCTGCTCGCTTTCGCGAATGAGCCGGGCCGCCTCCAGGCCGTCCATCTCCGGCATCTGCATGTCCATCAGAAGTAGATCGAACTGGTGGTGCTCGACCAGATCCACTGCTTCCTTGCCGGTTTCGGCCATCGTCACCAGATGCCCTTTTCTTTCGAGAAGAGTCGTCATGAGTTTCTGATTGATCTTGTTGTCTTCGGCAACCAGCATCCTCATAGAGCGCAAAGGCGGGGCAGGAACCATCGCCAGTTGGGGTGCGGGTAGCGATTTCTGAGCCGCGGCACGCCCGAAACGTGCGGTGAAGTGAAACTTACTTCCCTTCCCGATCTCGCTCTCGACCCATAAGCGGCCGTTCATCAGTTCGACCAGTTGAAGCGAGATGGCCAGCCCAAGGCCGGTTCCCCCGTATTTACGGTTGATGGATTCATCGCCCTGGCGGAACGGCTGCAGAATAAGCGTGAGCTGCTCCTTGGGGATGCCGATGCCAGAGTCGCGCACTTCAAAGTGCAGCAGCGCCAACTGACCGCTTTGAGGTTGGTTGGCAAACCTGGGCTCGCTCACGTAAAGCGAGACTTCTCCGCGCTGGGTAAACTTGATGGCGTTACCCAACAGGTTGATGAGAATTTGCCGCACGCGGCCGGGATCGCCCACCAGTCTGTCGGGCACGCTGCTATCGATCCGGCAAGTGAGAAGCAGACTTTTCTCACGCGCACGGTAGTTCAGCATGCCGATGATGCCATTCAGATGCTCGCGGAGGTTGAATTCGATCTCCTCGAGGTCGAGCTTGCCGGCTTCCACTTTCGAAAAATCGAGAACGTCGTTGATCACGGAGAGCAGCGACTTTGCCGATGAGCAAACCATGTCGAGATTGGTCCGTTGTTCCGCAGACAGCTTAGTATCGAGCGTGAGTTCCGTTAATCCAATGATGCCGTTCATCGGCGTGCGAATCTCGTGGCTCATGTTGGCTAGAAACTGACTCTTGAACTGAACCGCGCGCTGCGATTCGTGAAGCAGGCGTTCGATTTCCTGATTCTTGGCTTCGACGGTCTTCTTTTCTTCGACCACACGCTGCCGCTCGCGGAGGAATTGCTCCGTGCGCTCCTGAACTGCCATCTCGAGGCCCCGCTGGACCCTTAGTATGGTGCGGATACGCCACATCCAGAAGCTGCCCCCAAAACTAAGCAGGGCGACGGCACAAGCGATTCGGAAGAGCCAGCTCTGCCACCAGGGCGGCTCGACGGAGAACGAGACCCGGGCCACACTGGGGGTCCACGCGCCGCTCGGGCCCTTGGCAGTCACTTCGAACGTGTAGCCGCCGCCCGGAAGTCCGGGATATTGGATTTCCCGCTGTGGACCCTCGGCCCAGTTTTCGTCCAGCCCTTTCAGCCGGTATCTAAACAAGACCGCAGATGGATTCAAGAAAGTGAGCGCGTTGAAGCTGACTGTGAAGACGCGCGCATCGGCCGGGGCAACGGCAGTTTCGCCAGGCGCATGCTCTCTACTGCCGAGGCGATATCCGTCGATGATCACTTGAGGCACTTGCGACACTTCGACGGCAGGCAGGCGGAAATGGGACAGACCCGAGCTGGTACCAATCCAGACGCTGCCATCGGCATCGCCGAAGAATGCGTTACCGTTGCAATCGTCGGAAATCAGACCTTCCGGTGAGCCGTAGTGGCGCCACGAGGTGCCGTCTAAGAAATCGACGCCGTCATCCGTCGTCAACCATAAACGCCCTTGCGAGTCGGTTCCCAGCGCTGTGTTTAGTGGAGGCCGTCCCGTAGCACGAACCGACAGGTCTTCCACCACAAGCCGGTCTCCAGTAGTCATCAAGCGGGCGATGCTCGTGCCGAAGTATCCCACCCAGATCACGCCATCGGGCGTCTCAGCGAGCCGTCTGATCGGGATGGGTTTCACACCATCCCTGGTGGTGAACTTGTGCCACTCTCCGCTTTTGGAGAGACGCAAAAGGAAACCGCGCCCGCCCACCCAGAGTTGTTTCTTGTGATCGAGTAGAAGGCGAACTCCCGGTGCTTCTCCGGTGTCTGGAAGATCGATCTGTGAGAAGTGAAAGGGCCGCACGGTTAAATCCGCTTTGAAGAGACCGCCGCGCGTGCTTACCCAAAGAGTCCGGCTGGAATCAATGAGCACCTGGAAGACATCCTGGTTCTCCAAACCGTCGGCGGCGCTGTACACTCGTACCGTTCTCGAGGAGGGCGTAACACGAGCGAGCAGACCCGAGGAACTTCCCACCCAAAGCGTACCGTCGGAATCGCCGGCGATACTATCGAGGGTTCTATGCTGCCTGCCCAGCTTGAACTCTTCCCAAGCGGCGCTATCGCCGTTTCTGGAGGTTCTCTCGCGGAACAAGCCGATGTCATTGCCGGCCCACAGCTGGCCGGCGGTATCGCGAGTAATGGCCCAGATATTGTCGTTCCCGAGTCCATCCCGATCGGTCCAGGATTCCCACTGCCGATACCCCTTCCAACGAGCCAAACCGCTGCCGGCGCAACCGATCCAGATGGAGCCTTCGCGATCCTGAAGGACTGTGGATGTGGCGCTCGTAACTAGACCCTGATTTTTGCCGATGAGCTCCCAACGGTCTTTGTTACGGCGGGCGAGTCCGAGATCAGTGGGAACGAGCAAGGTGTTTTCCCGATCCAGGTAGACGGACGAATACGAATTCGAAGACGGCAGATCCCTGTCGTCCCGAACGAACCTCGCCGCACCTTTGCGAAGCACGAACATACTGTCGGAGCTGCGGGCCCACAGGTTGCCGTCGCGATCCATTAGCAGCGATGCCGATATATTCGGAGACGCGTCGAGATCCTGTCCCGCGGGCACCGCCTTTCCATCAACGAACCGGCAGACGCGGCTGCCGCACCAGTACCAAACCCGGTCGGAGTTATCGACATAGACGCCGGCTACCGCGGGAATCGATCTCGATGCAGGATACAACAGAAAAGCGAAAGAAGCGCCGTGAGGTGTGCCTACAGCCAGGCCCGAACCGGTACCGACGAAGAGACGGCCATTGGAGTCAGAGGCGATGGAGTTTTGACGGACGTCCTCCGGTGCGGCAGTGATCATGACAACCCGCTCGAATCGTACCTTGCCCTTGCTCTCGATGCGCCGGGCTAAGCCGCCGCTGGTTCCAACCCAGAGGACTCCATCGCGCGTTTCGTGAACGGCGTTGATGAACATGCTTGGGAGCCCGTCGCCGACATTGAACTGGGTGAAGCGTGCGCCATTATAGCGAAACAGGCCGTTCTGGGTACCGGCCCAAAGGTAGCCGGTGCGATCCTGCAGCAGGCATTGGGGCGTGACATTCAGCAAGCCCTGCTCGCGGCCGTAATATTGAAAGCCGTAACGCTGGGCACACAGAGGGTACGCCAGCGTCAGCAGCACGAGGCTGTGAGCCACCTTGAGCATTAGAATCCCTAGGATCTTAGGATAACCGAGCGAGATACAGTAGTGGTGACTATGCGCGAACACAGAATTGCGGCGATTCCGGGGGATGGCATTGGCAAGGAAGTCATCCCGGCGGGTTTGACCGTGCTGAGGGATTTGCAAGAGCGTTGTGGAGACTTTCGACTGGTCGTGAAAGACTTTCCCTGGGGGTCCGACTACTACTCGACGACTGGTTTGATGATGCCGGACGATGGGTTGGATCTGCTGCGGAAGTTCGATGCGATTTTCTTTGGCGCGGTTGGCGCTCCGGGGATCCCGGATCACCTTACGCTTTGGGGTTTGCGTCTTCGAATCTGTCAGGGGTTCGATCAATACGCCAATGTCCGGCCAACCCGCATTCTGGCCGGGATCACGAGTCCGCTACGGAACGTGAAGCTGGGCGATCTGGATTGGGTGATTGTTCGCGAGAACAGCGAGGGTGAATATTCCGGACACGGCGGGCGGGCCCATCGCGGCCTTCCGGAAGAGGTCGCCACTGAGACATCGATCTTTACCCGCACGGGCGTGACGCGCATCATGCGCTTCGCATATGAACTGGCGCGTTCGCGCCCTCGGAAGCAGTTGACCGTCGTCACGAAATCGAATGCGCAGCGGCATGGGATGGTTCTGTGGGACGAGATCGCGGCGGAAGTTGGGCGGGATTATCCCGATGTAACGACAGACAAGATGCTGGTGGATGCAGTGACCACGCGCATGGTGGGGAACCCGCGAAGTCTGGATGTCGTAGTGGCCACGAACCTCCATGCAGACATCCTGAGCGATTTGGCGGCGGCGCTGGCTGGGAGTTTGGGCATCGCTCCGACCGCGAATCTGAATCCGGAGCGCCGGTTTCCTTCGATGTTTGAGCCGATTCACGGATCGGCCTTCGATATTACGGGCAAGGGGATTGCCAATCCGATTGGAACGTTCTGGACGGCTGTCATGATGCTGGAGCATTTGAAGGAGTTCGACGCGGCCCAGCGGTTAATGGGGGCCATAGAGCGAGTAACCGGATGCGGCAAAGTGCTTACGCCGGATCTGGGCGGGTCCGCGAGTACGGCGGCCGTGACGGAGGCGGTGTGCGCGGCGCTTTGAAATGTATTGCTTTTCTGAGCGCTACCTTTGTGGGGCAGGCGGCTCCTGCGTTTCTCGCGAAAACTGAACTCTTTGCTAGCGGCGAAGGCGGATATAACCTGTACCGCATTCCCGGCATTGTTGTGACGGCACGGGGAACGATTCTTGCCTACAATGAAGCCCGGCGATTTACCGGGAGCGATTGGGATACGATCGACATCGTGATGCGGCGCAGTACGGACGGCGGCGTAACGTTTTCGGCGCCTTCCGCAATTGCACAGGCGCCCGGATCTGTTTCTCGCAGCCCTGTGGCCGTCGAACGGAAACAGGGAAAGCCGAACGACATCACGTATAACAATCCGTTGGCGATTGCGGGCCGGGATGGAACGGTGCATTTCCTGTTCTGTGTCGAATATATGCGTGTCTTTCATATGCGCAGCCGCGACGACGGGAAAACGTTCTCGACTCCCGTCGAGATCACCGGCGCATTTGATTCATTTCGGCCGGAATACGCGTGGCGCGTGGCGGCTACCGGGCCTGGGCACGGGATTGAGTTGAAGAATGGGCGGCTGGTGGTTCCGGTGTGGTTGTCGCTTGGGGCGGCGGGCAACGGGCATCATCCTTCAGTGAACGCGACGGTTTACAGCGACGATCATGGGGCGACGTGGCGTCGAGGCGACATCGCAATGCCAAGCACGGCCGAATTTCCTGATCCCAACGAGACGGCCGTCGTGGAACTGGCGGACGGCCGCGTCATGCTGAACGTGCGCACACAGTCGAAGGAAAACCGGCGCGCCGTTGTGACCAGTAAAGATGGCGCTACTCATTGGAGCGAACCTCACTTGCAACAGGAATTGCAAGATCCGATCTGTTTTGCAAGCCTCGTGCGGCTGGCGAAAGATAAATTGCTCTTTGCGAATCCGGATGACCTGACGCGCAGGAATCTGACAGTTCGCATCAGCTATGACGAGGGCGCGAGTTGGACGGTGAAGAAGGTGTTGGAACCGGGTCCCTCGGGCTACTCCGATCTTTCTGTGTTGCCGGACGGGACGATTCTTTGCCTGTACGAGACCACCGATTCGGAGAAGAGGCGATTGATGCTGGCGCGATTCAATGAAGAGTGGTTGACGGCGCACTGACGTGAAGCGAATCTTATTCAGTGCCGTTGCAGTGTTGTTAACGTTGTATATTTGCGATTTTGTATCTGCCCGCATGCAATCGATTGGGACGGTTGAGATTCGGAAGTATTATGCAGTGCGATTGAAGAACGACAAGATTGAATACATGTTTGATTCGACGGCGAACCAGGAGTGCGTTCATGCTTTGCTACCGCAGATGGGGAGGAGCCCGTGTTGGTACCTGGAGCGGCACAAACGGCAGATGCTGGACGTTGGTCCGCCGCGGTTACCGCAGTTTTGAGCGATATTATGGCGAGATTACTGATAGGAACAAGCCTCGTTGCCATTGCCGCGCTGGCGTTATTCGCGGCCCCGAAGCCGAACCCCTGGGGATACAGGATTCCAGTGCCACGGTTGGAGAAGGCTCCTGTAATTGACGGAGATTTGTCGGAGTGGAAGTATGTGGCGTTCACGGACGGCCTGTGGGATATGCTGCGGTTGCGTCAGACTCCCTGGTACGATCCGGCGATCAGCCGATTGACCGATCACGGCAATGAGCCTCCAATTGAAGATGACCTGCAGGCGCGCTACTACACGGCTTGGGATGACAAGTATATCTATCTCGGCGCGGAGGTGAAAGACAACGTGAACGACGTTATCGACCCCGCGCATGAACCGAAGCGGTGGTATTACAAGGATGCGATTTGCTGGTTCATCGAAGCTCCGCGCGGAGAGACGGCGAAGAAGTTCGGCGAAGGCGACAACGCATTTTGTTTTGTGATTGACGCGAAACGGCCGCCGTATGCAGCATGGTGGCGGCATGGCGCTCCTGGGAAAACGTACATTGAAGAGCCCCTGCCGGCTTCCGCGATCGATTATTCGATTCGCATGAAACCCTCGGAACGGAGTAAGGGGGACTTCGTTCTGGAAGCTCGCGTAGCAATGGCCTCAACGTTTGGAAAGAGCAGTCCACAGTGGCACGCTCCGAGAATTGGCGACGTATATGGGCTGGAGATTGTGCACACCGATCCTGACGGTGGGGATTATGGCGGTCACATGTTGATCTATGGACACGGGGATGATGATTCCACCTGGAGCGAGATGGTGTTGACCGGTCCGATTCTGCCGGTTGACCGGAAGGCAAAGTAGAATCAACTAGAACATGCGGCGGATTATTTGTTTTCTCCTTTTGATGGTGGGAGTGGCGCTCGGGCAGGATGGGCAGACGGCATTTGCGAAGCGTTGCTCGGTCTGCCATGGTGTGGACGGGCACGGGTCGGAGCGCGGGCCGAACCTTGCGAAAAATCGTCGGGTGCGGTCGCGATCGATGGCGTCGTTGAGCAGTGTGATTCGGAATGGTCTACCGGGAAGTGGCATGCCGGCTTTCGATTTGCCTGCGCCGGAGCTTCATGATGTCGCGCTGTTTGTCCGGTCCTTGAGCGCCCCCGCCGCGGAGTCGAATACCCCCGGCGATCGCCAGGCAGGATCAGAATTCTTCTTTGGTAAAGGCGGATGCTCCGGCTGCCATATGGTTCTCGGGCATGGAAAGGCAGTGGCTCCGGACCTTTCGTCAGTAGGCGGCGAGATGACTTTGGAAGACATCGTCGAAGCAGTGCGCCAACCGTCCGCGAAAATAAAAGAGGGATATGCGGTCGTAAGCGTGCAACTGCGCGACGGCCGCACCGTTCGAGGATTTGCGCGCAACCAGAGCCGGTATAACATCCAGCTTCAGGACCTGACGGGACAATTTCATCTTCTGGCCTCGGACGAAATTGTGCGCCGTTCCATCGAGCCTGGTTCGTTGATGCCGGCTCCGCGGTGCAGCGAAGACGAATGCCGCAATGTGATCGCGTATTTGAGCTCCTTGACCGGTCCGGCGGCGGACGCGAAGGCGACACCGATCGAATCCACTGGCGGGTTGACGTTTGAGCAAGTGGCGCATCCGAAGCCCGGCGACTGGCCCACCTATCACGGAAATATCGGAGGAAACCGGTATAGCACACTCGATCAGATCAACGCGTCGAATGTGAAGAATCTGGCCGCGAAGTGGGTTTTTCCGATCAATCACTTCACCTTGGAAACAACTCCGGTCGTAGTGAACGGCGTGATGTTTGTGACGGGTCCCAATCAAGTATTTGCACTGGATGCACGATCTGGACGCACGATTTGGCATTACCAGCGGGAGCGGTCGAAGGATGTTACGGGCGATCCGGCCAAAGGTACGAATCGTGGTGTGGCCGTGTTGGGCGATCGCGTTTTCCTGGTGACGGACAATGCGCACCTGCTCGCCCTGCATCGGGTGACGGGACAACTGTTGTGGGATGTAAGGATGCCGGAGGGCCCGCAGAATAACTACGGGAGCACTGCTGCGCCGCTAGTAGTGAAGGATATGGTGGTGGCGGGAATTTCCGGCGGCGACATGGGAATTCGCGGCTTCCTTTCGGCGTATAAAGCAGCGACTGGAGAGCGCGTGTGGCGCTTCTATACGGTCCCCAAAGTGGGCGAGCCGAAGTCGGAAACGTGGAAGGGCACCGCACTGGCGTCGGGAGGCGGGGGCGGCGCGACGTGGATGACTGGGACGTATGATCCGGAAACCGACACGCTGTTTTGGGGCGCCGGCAATCCTTATCCGGCGATCAACGGCGACGATCGCCAGGGCGATAACCTTTACAGTGCATCGGTGCTGGCTCTGAAGCCGGACGTCGGGGAGTTGAAATGGTACTACCAGTTCACACCGCACGATACGCATGACTGGGATGCCGGGCAGACTCCGATGGTTGTCGATACCGCTATCGCGGGCAGGATCGAAAGCTGTTGATTCAGGCGAATCGGAACGGATTCATCTACGTGTTTGACCGGACGAATGGAGAACTGCTGGTGGCGGAAAAATTCGTCGACAAAGTGAGTTGGGCGAGCGGCATCGGGAAGGATGGGCGTCCTATCCTGCTGCCGGGAGCGGACCCGACAAGAGAGGGGAATAAAGCATGTCCGAATGTTCTGGGAGGGACCAACTGGATGTCGATGTCGTACAACCCTGGGACGAGATTGTTTTATTTACAGACCCTCGAGGCTTGCGGGATTTACGTGAAGCCTCCGGAGTGGAATCCGAAGAAACTTTTCCTGGAGCCGGGCCAGAAATTTCTGCGTGCGATCGATATTGAGACCGGGAAACGCGTATGGGAAGTGCCGCAGATCGGTCCCGCCGACAGTTGGGGCGGCGTGATATCGACGGCTGGCGGTGTAGTGTTTTTCGGCGAAGACAGCGGAGCGTTCGCGGCGGTAGATGCGTCGACGGGGAAAGACCTTTGGCAGATCGAGACGAATGCTTCGGCCGAATTGGGCGACGGGCACAGCTGGCGGGCGTCTCCTATGACGTTTATGGCGGGTGGGAAGCAGTACATCGCGGTGGCCGCGGGGCCGAATATTTTATGCTTTGGATTGCCTTGAGGGCGGGGCTGCGATGACCAGACCTTCGACGGAAAATCGACGGCTCCCGCGCCTCACCAAGATCTGCCTCGCACTTCCAGAGACAACGCGCCATGCAGCGGGCGGCATGCGAGCTTTCTGGTCCGCAAGAAAACTTTCGCGTATTACCTCAACGATCATCACGGTGACGGCATTGTCGCTCTGAGTTGCAAAGTGCTGGCTATGAGAATGCGGCATTGGCGGCTGCCAGCCCAGCGAGATTCTATCTGCCAGCGTATATTGGCCCGAGAGGGTGGGTAGCGCTTCGCCTGGACATGGGTGATGTTGACTGGACGAGGTGACGAATTGGTCGCCGGAAGCTACTACATGCTTGTCGCGCCCAAGCGGCTTGCTAGTCTCGCCGGAAAATTCGTCCCCCCTTCATCACAAACGTGACATGATCGAGCGCTGAAATATCCGTTGCGGGGTCGCCATCTACGGCGATAATATCTGCGAAACGTCCGGCCGCCAGAACGCCTACGTGCCATCCGAGCAACTGGGCGGCGTTAACGGTCGCCGATCGCAGAATCGGCCAAGGCTTCACGCCCGCTTCGCTGTAGGCCTTGAGGACCTGTAGACTCGCTTGGCCTCGACTCATTCCCGGAGTCTTATAGTAGCGATCCGAACCGGCCACCACGGGAACACCATATTCGAAAGCATGTACGATGATGCGCTTGGTGTCTGATCGGGTAAATTCATAGTCAAAGGTTGATGGCTTCTCACTCCACAGGGCGGAAACGCGATCCGTCAGCGGATTGAGAGGGTCGTGCTTGCTATTTTCTGTGAGCACAAGAAATATTTTCTTCTCGCCATGAGCTTGAGTGCGCCATCCGATGCGCCGTATGCGTACTCTATGGAATCTACTCCGGCTTCGATCGCGGTGCGAATCGCCAGGTCGTGAATGGCATGTACCCCCACGGGGTGCTTCCCAAATCCGCCGCGGTCCTCGCGGTGCACCTCTTCCACGATGGCCTTCAGTTCTTCCACCGATAGCATCTGCAGACCCATATGGCCGATGATTTTGATGCAGTCGGCGCCGTCGTAGAAAGCCTGCCGGGTTGCGCGTCGGGCTTCCTCAACGCCACTGACTGGAACATACTCTTCGTCGATCAGATTTCGTGCGCTCGTTTGCAGACGGGGGAATTGCCCGCCGATTGGGGAAAGAGCGCGGGTGGAAACCATCATCCGCGGTCCGTCTATCCAACCCATTTCAATCGCGTCGCGCAGAGCCACGTCTCCGTTTCGTTCGGAGTTTCCCAAATCGCGTACAGTCGTGATGCCGGCCTCTAGATTCTCGCGGGCATTCTCTTCGCGCCCAGGAGCGCGCGTTGGGCAGTGCTCATCTGAGTCACCGTGAGAATCATGTTCGAGTCTTCGCCGTCGGGGCCGCCGACCCGCGCATCGTACTCCATCAGCAGGTGTGTGTGCGCATCAATTAGTCCTGGCAGGACCGTACTGTGGGAAAGATCGATTGTCTTTGCGCCGGCCGGTGCAGTGAATGCATCGGCGGATCGCACTTCGCTAATCCTATCTCCACGAATAACGATGATTTGATTGGTGAGGACACGTTGTTCGTTGACGTCCAGCAGTTTGCCTGCCTCGATCACGGCCGTCTGCGCCTGCGCGATCGAGCACAGAAATAGTAGAACGCCAACGCGTCTCGACCGGAACATCCCCATAGCTATCGCCTCGTCGGAGGAATCTGCGGGTCATTGATACGTCCAAAAGGCGGCAGGAAGCTCAGTTCGTGTAGCTGTGCTCGTGGGCCAAGACGGCAACGGGCCACACTCTCCCCGAACTCGAAGATGTACGTCTGCGGGCTTCAGCGCGCGCTGTGCTGGTAGGAAGCCGAGAGCCGCTCCAGGGACGCCTGGAGTTCCTTTTCGGGAAACCATTTCCCATGCACCATCACGCCCGCCCGGCGGCTGACGTTCGCTACATCTTCAAAGGGATTTGCGGTGATCAGAATCAGGTCAGCGCGCATACCAATGGCGATTGCACCCCATTGATTGCGACTCTTGAGAAATTCGGCGGCGTCCCTGGTAGCTGCGCTGATCGCTTCGTAAGGCGTAAAGCCAACCTCTACAAGGTTGCGCAGTTCCTCGTGGACCGCGAAACCGGGAACGATGAACTGATTGGGCTCGTCCGTGCCTAGGAGAATGCGCGCACCCCCGCGATGCAACGCGCGGACGAATTCTTTCCGTTTTTCGTCATAGAGCCGGAGGCGGCTGAACTGATACGGGGTCAGGGAGGCGAGTTGGCGGTTGTTTTTCCAACCGGCCCGTAGCGCGGGCGGCGCAAACCGCATCGATGGTTTGGCCAGTAATCCCGCCGCTTCCTCGGCAGGCACTGCACCTTGGTAAAAGACCAGCGTTACGCAGTTCCACACGCCAGCCTCACGGGTGGCGGCGGCCAGTTCCTCGGCTTTGCCAGGCGACGGGTCGTGGTCAAGAGCTTCGAGGTAGCTCTCGACATGTTCAATCGAAGCCTGACGGGCGGCGAGAACAGCTTCGAGTCCCACGCGGTCCGGAACGTGGCCCCAAACCGGCAGTCCGATACCCCGCGCCGTGGAAATGATCGCCTGATATGCCTCCGGCGAGAGTCTGTTGTACACCTTTCACATCGTGGCGAAAATGAACAAGGCACTGGACGAAATCCGAGCGGAAGAATCGCGCCGCATAGCGAGCGAGCGAGGGCGGCGTGCCCGTGCTGAAGGAGTCGCGCTGGCTGCTGCTCAAACGCGAAGAGAATCTGAAGACGGAACAGCGCTTCCGGTTACGCGATCTGCTCCGTTACAACCTGAAGACCGTACGTGCTTACCTTCTTAAGGAAGCCTTTCAACAGCTCTGGGATTACAACTCGCCCGCACGGACCGGAAAGTTCCTCGATGACTGGTGTCGGCAAGTGATGCGCTCGCGCATCGAGCCCATGAAGAACATCGCCCGGTCACTCCGCCAGCACCGCGAACTGATCCTGAACTATTTCCGCGCTCAGAAGCTGCTTTCCAGCCGAATTGTCGAGGGTCTGAACAACAATGCTAAAGTCACCATGAGAAAATCCTACGGTTTCCGCACGTTCCGCTGCCTCGAACTTGCGCTCTATCACTCACTTGGCAAGTTGCCCGAGCCGGAATCCACCCACGAATTCTTCTGACGAACCAGACTATCAAACCGGTCCGGATAGACCTTGCGGATGCGTTGCATTCAGCGAAGCCGCGGGGTATCATCGAGTCGCCAGCAAGCTTTGACGACCATCCGCCTGCGCGGACTGTCCGGAGGACCAGAGTGAGCGACGCCGAACCCCACCTTGCGGGTCTGTCCGAACTGGCAGGCGGGCTGGGTCTGCACGAACATCGTTGTCTTATTTACGATACTCAGGAAGAACAGTTCGCGGCGGCTTTGCCCTTTCTAAGGGCCGGCCTTGCGCGGGGCGAACGATGCATCTTCGTCGCGGATGAGAACAGTGCTGCCGCCGTATTGGACGCTCTGCGTAAAGGCGGGATTGATGTCGATGGATACGTCAAGAGCGGTGGGCTGATCGTCACGGGCAAACAAGGAACCTATCTTAGGGGCCGGCGCTTCGATCCGGATTGGTTGATTGGTTTGCTGTCCCAAGCAACAGGTGAGCAGGGAGGAGACAGGTTTTCCGGACTGAGAATCCTTGGAGAGATGACGTGGGCGCTGGAAGCAGACGTACCGCTAGATAGTCTGATCGAGTACGAAGCCAAGCTTACCCGCTTTGTACACGATCACAATGTCAGAGTCCTCTGCCAATACAACCGCAATCGCTTTTCGCCGGAGCTATTACTGCGTGTCATTCGTACTCACCCTGTCGTAGTCTATGGCGCACTTGTCTGCAGAAACCCCTACTACGTCCCTCCGGAGGAACTGCTGAAGCCCCATCAAGCTTCGCTGGAGGTCGAACGCCTCCTAAAGAACATTCTATCGTGGGAGGATTCATTTGCTCAATTGCGCGCGCTGGCAGCCCGGCTGGAGAGCGTGCGAGAAGAGGAAAGAACCAGAGCCGCCAGGGAAATTCACGACGAATTGGGCCAGGCTTTAACGGCAATCAGGCTTGAGTATATGGCGCTCCTTCGAGATCTCCCGGCCGGCCAGGGTCCGGCAAGTCACCGAAGTCAAACGATCCTGACCTTGTTGGATCAGGCGTTTCAATCTGTTCGAAGAATTGCAACAGAACTTCGACCTGGAATTCTCGACGACTTAGGTCTTGCGGCCGCCGTGGAATGGGTGACGGAAGAATTTCGAGCACGCACGGGGATGAAGGTTCAGGTCAGCCTGCCGGATGCCGACATTGCCATAGATAGGGAGCGCGCCACTGCACTCTTTCGTATTCTCCAAGAGACATTGACCAATGTCGCCCGGCACGCCAATGCCACTTGGGTGTACGTACGGCTGACTAAAGAAAATGGCGATCTGCTACTTGAGGTTCGCGATAACGGCAAGGGGATTAGCGAGGAGCAGTTATCAACCGGGAAGTCTCTCGGCCTTATAGGTATGCGGGAGCGAGCGGCGCTGCTAGGTGGCGAAATCACCATCAGCGGTGTTCCAGGAAGAGGTACCACTGTGAGCGTCCGGATTCCAGAGGCTTCTAACGCACACCCGGAATGAAGCAAGTGATCGGGTCCGTGCCATCTGTAACCGCGTCAGCTATTATTGCGGGCAAGGACTCTCCGTACTGTTTCGAGAACCGCATCGGCTGATAGAGGTTTTTGCATGCTCGCTCGTGCGTTCAGCGCAACCTGCGTACCCAGAAGCGCCCCCTGGTGAAAGTCCCGGAGACGGTCAACCACGGCGATGAGTCGCAGAGCCGCGTATTCTTTTCTTAACGCCGATATCATTTCAGAGCCATCTTGTACTGGCATGTAGAGAGCGGTGATGACCAAATCGAGGGTATTTCGACGAATCTCCTCCATAGCCTCTTTGCCATTGCTTCCTTCCAAGACCTCATACCCGGCGCCTTCCAGCACTGAACGGAGGAACTGGCGGACAGAGGTGTCGCCGTCGACAACTAAGATCGAAGTCACGAGCGGTCCGGCTCGCGTGTGAACTCTCTCAGCCGCGACCTGAGCGCGGCCTTGATGGTCCTTCTCAGGGCGTGGAAATGAGTAGGTGTAATGTTTAGTTCGGAGCAGATTTGCTCTTCAGTTTCCGTGTCCACGTAATATCTGTACAAGGCCTGTCTGTCTGTCGGGGCGAGTTTAGCGAGCAATTCTTTGACGGCACCCACGCGTCGCAATTCATCTTCAGAGACCGGCTGGGGATAGGCCGTTGTTTGTGAAGCAATGTATTTGCGCAGGACGGTTACGACGCGGGACGTGAGACGGGTCGAATTGTCGATGGAAGTCTCTCCAAGGTCTTTGGCGATCAGCGAGAGCACCTCGTTCTGTCGATCTTCAAGCTTCTCCTGGCCCAGCGTTCGGCACAGAAAAAAGCGAATACCACCTTGAAAGATTGCACCCAACCGCGAAACCGCTTCTATATCGCCAGCTCGAATTCGTGCGGCGAGAGCTAGCCAGTGAGCAGGCTGGTTATCGTCTGACGAAGGCCCCTGGATGCTCATCAGACGCCAGACTCCCAAGAGAATGTCATCGACTTCGGCTGCGCAGGAGTGCTATTAGCGCTTCCATGTCTGCGGCGAACAAATCGCATTCAGCATGATCCGCGCCCGCGGGTACCAACTGAATGGAACATATGCCGTCCAACCATTCTCGGGTAAGAATTTGGTGCGAGCCTAGGCACTCGGCCGCATATTTTTTCAGATCGGCCAGCCGGCCCTCGAGAGGCAAACTCAGCCATGTGCGGAAAAGCAATAATCGCATCTGCTGGATCGCTGTGCTGGGCGGCAACTCGACCACGAAGCTCGAGGTGGGATCCAGCAGCGATGCAAGCCCGGAAATGCGGCCAAGTATCGAAGAGACGCCAGGGAGAATTTCGTGTATTTGCAAGTCAACACCGCGGATTTGGCTGCAGGGACATGCCCAAGACACGGAATGTTCCTTGAGCGCCCGGCAATGATTACCTGATCACCGATCGTACGCCTCGCGCGTTCATGCACCTATCTTCGGTTCTAGAAGCGTACTAAGACAATCGCAGCCAATCGCATTCTCATGCAGAATTTTTAAGAACCGGATGTCGTGATTCGAACTACAGAAGTCCGAGATGGGAGACGCGCCGCTCACTCAATCAAGAGGTTCCTAAGGGCATAGCGCATGAGTTCCGCGTTGTTTGCCATTTGCATTTTTTCCAGGATTCGAGCGCGATAGGTGCTGACAGTTGTCACGCTCAGATGCAGATCCTCCGCCATCTGCGAATTTGTCTTTCCCGAGGCGATCATTCTCAGGACCTCGAATTCGCGATTGGAAAGGCTTTCATGAACAGGCCGTCCAGTGTCTCCACTCAGGTCTGAAGCGAGCTTTTCAGCCAAGGCCTGACTTACGTAACGGCCGCCGGCCAGGATCCTTCGGATCGCTTTGACGAGTTCTTCAGGAGCGGTCTCTTTGTTCATGTAACCAACCGCCCCTGCTCTCAGTACACGCTTCCCGTACTGGTCCTCCGGATACATGCTCAACACAAGCACCGGCAACTCCGGCCGAATCTGTTTCAGATCGTTGAGAATGTCAAGTCCGCTCCGCCCGGGCATGCCGACGTCCAGAATGACGAGGTCCCAGGCGTGACATCGGACCTGGTCGAGAACCTGTGCTGCTTCCCCGGCTTCGCCCCAGGTCGCGTTATCGAACTCGCGCGCGAGAATTTCCTTCAATCCCCTACGTAGGATTGCGTGATCGTCGGCGATAAGCACTCTCATCAGTTGTGAGTCTCCGCATGCCGGCAATCGGCCTCTGAAATCCTCACTTTCATGATATCGTTCCCCGCATAATCAGCTTCCATCTGAAAATCTGATGAAGACAAGTGAGACTGACTGCCAACACCCAAATGGAAGCCCGGAAAATAGAGAGTCTGGAGTGGGAACAGTCTGAGGTCAATCATTTCCAACTCACGATACATCAGGAAGGCGAACGCAATCAGACTCGCCATCGATAGCCACCGGGACGCTGAACGATTCCGCAGTCCTCGCAACATCAAGATCGGGAACGTTGTGAACCAACATCAAGACCGCAGCCTGCCCCACCAGACTCAGTTCGCCCCTATCCACGCAGAAGTGCAGGCTGGAGACGCTGTCGGTTGCCGAGATCGACACAGATCTAGTTGCAGCAAGAAACGCAGGAACGGCTTTAACCAGAGCGGCGCAAGCGCGATAGCTGATCTTCATCTGCTACGCCAGGCGCATCGGCATGGCGCGCAAACGGGTTCCGGTGGCGTTAAAGATCGCGTTTCCGACTGCGGGAGCGATTCCGACAATTGGTGTCTCCCCAGCCCCTGCGGACGGGATATCCTTACGATCCAGGAGAACCGTTTCGATCCGCGGTACATCGCTGAAGCGTGGCACGCGGTAGCGCGAGAGCCGTGGGTTAAGAATGCGGCCGTTATCAAATTCGATTTCTTCGAGTAACGCGCCTCCGATCCCCATAATCGTCGCGCCTTCCACCTGGTTCTCCAGATGCTTCGGGTTTACGATTGCTCCGCATTCGAAAGCCGTAACCGTTCGTTCGATCTTCACCTTTTTCCGCTCCGAGATCGAGACCTCGGCGCAGCACGCGACATAGCCACCCTTTTCCAGTCCGCCAGCGATACCAAACCCACGGCTGCCATCGGGCTTCGATTTACCCCAGCCGAAGCGCTCCCCAGCGGCTTCGAGAACGGCTCGCAGCCGTTGATCCTTCAGATTCTTCAAGCGGAACTCGAGCGGCTCCATGCCGATGGAGTGAGCCAATTCGTCCATGTACGACTCGCGGGCGAAGTGGTTTGCCGTAGCGGCGAGACCTCGATACGAACCTTGGCGCAAAGGCGAATCCGTGTTGTGAAATTTCGTGATGGGGTTCGGAACGTTGTACGGCGTGGGAATTCCCGAGGGCCCGGAGTTGTAGTTATGAAATTCCCAGGAGGTAATGGTTCCGTCCTTCTGAACCTCGGCCGAGATATCGATCACTCCCGCAGGCCGGAAATAGGCCCACGTGAATTCCTCTTCGCGCGTCCAAACGAGCTTAACTGGTTTGCCGGCCGCCTTGGCCAGGCGCGCCGCTTCGATGGCTGCTTCGCCGGTGTGCTTGCCACCATAAGCGGAACCTGTGTCCGGCACGATGACTCGAACGCTCGCGTCGGCAATCCCGAAAACCTGAGCAAGCTCTGACCGGACTCCGAATGGAACCTGTGAGCCGGTCCAGACGGTGAGTCTGTCTCCATTCCACTCGGCGAGTGCAGCGCGGGGTTCCAGTGGAGTGTGGGCGATGTAGGCGACGGTATAGGTAGCCAGGAAACTGCTTACCGGGGCACCGGTCGCATGCGATTTCAGATAACCGTACAGTTCGTTGCCGGCCGGTTGCGGCGTCGTCTTCCATTGCGCTTTGATTCCACCCACGGCCGCTCTCAAAGCTGCCTGATCCGCCGATGCCACGCCTAAAAAATTACCGTCGCGCACGATCGTGACGTTGGGAAACTGTGCGGCATCGTAATCCGTTGAAACGAGCGTGGCTTGGAAGGCCTCGGGACGCACGACGCGCCCATGCAGCATGCCGGGGCGCGTGAGGTCTGAGGTATACCGATGCTTTCCGGTAACCATGTCGCGCGCATTGATCTTCGGCAGATCTTTACCGGCGGTGGCCCACTGGGACGGGGGCGTGGTATGAAGGCCGGCGTCGACAGTGGCAGAGAGATTCTGATTCTTGGCAAGCGCGCCAAACGCCAGAGACGCACCGGTTGCGAGATTCTTAATTCGGGCGTCCGCAACAACGAGCGAACCCTTATCGGTTTGCCACTTTGAGGCGGCCAGATCGAGCAGCATTTCCCGTCCGGCCGCGGCTACTTTGCGAAGCTGCGGTGCCATAGTGGGCGTTGTCCGGCTGCCGAATGTCCCCATGTCGTACGGAGTGAGATCGGTGTCAGCCATTACGAGCTTGATGGACGCGGGAGTGGTGCGAAGCTCATCGGCGACGGCTTGTGTCAGCGACGTGCGGATATTCTGTCCGACTTCCGTTTTTCCGGTGTACACCGTGACCGTGCTATCTTCGCCCACGTGCAGCCATGCGCCGAGTTCGCGCGGCAGTTCTTGGCCGCCCCGGCGGCCACGGCCTCCGCTTCCGGATTCCTGTGCATCGACGGTGAGAACAACGAGAAGCCCTGCACCGAGCAGTTTGAAAAACTCGCGCCGATCCGGTGTGAAGTGATAGGCGGGTCCGGATAATAGTTCGTAGCGTTCGGGTTCGATAGAAAACTCAGGCATGGACCTTTCCTTTCGCCAGCCGGATGGCCGTGAGGATCCGCGGGTACGTGCCGCAACGACAGATGTTGCCTTCCATCGCGCGGAGTATTTCCGCATCGCTGGGATTCGGATTCTTGCGGAGGAGTGCTGTTGCGGAGAGGATCATCCCCGGCGTGCAATATCCGCATTGCATAGCGTCGGCTTGGATGAAGGCTTCCTGGAGCGGATGAAGGTGACCGTTAACGGCGAGTCCCTCAATGGTGGTGATCTGCTTGCCCTGCGCGATTCTTAGAGGCGTTTGGCAGGACCGGAACGGGACTCCGTCGAGTAGAACGGTACAAGCGCCGCATTGTCCTTCGCCGCAGCCATACTTGCTTCCGGTGAGATCAAGCTCATCGCGGAGAATTTCAAGCAGAAGGCGGCTGGGGTCGCTTCGAACGGTATGGGGGATGCCGTTGACGGTTAACTCCATGCTCTGAGTCTACGACTTTCTGCCGAGCGGCGGAAGAGACTCTAGAAACCTAGGGGCAGGTCGCGGTGCCGGGGGGCTTGGGCTAAGATGGGGCCGTCCATAAAGGGCCGTGGATTGACCGGAACTCCACCTTTTCGAACTTCATAGTGCAGGTGTGGTGACGTTACCCGGCCCGTAGCTCCGGAGTATCCGACGATTTCACCGCGGCGGATGGATTGCCCCGCGACGACTGAGAAGCGGGACAGATGCGCGTAATATGTCTGAATACCTTGGCCGTGATCGACTACCACTAATTTGCCGTAGCTGCCGCCCCATTCGGCGTGGGCTACAACGCCATCTCCCGTCACTTTCACCGCAGTGCCCATGGAGGCCGATATGTCGACACCAGTATGGAACGCGCCATCACCCGAGAACGGGTCGGTGCGATTGCCAAAATAGCTCAAAAGCGGTCCGTTGACCGGCCAGATGCTCGGGATCACCAGAGAATTCTGGAATAAGGACGTGCGGGTGGCGGACATCGGCACATTCGCGGTTTTCAGGAAATTATATTGATCCAGGCTTTCCGAGAGAGTAGGGACCAGGCGTCCTTCTCGCGAGATCTCGGCGGGACCTTCGAGTTTGCGTTTGATACCGTAAGCTACCGAAACTTCATTTGCGAGAATCTGGAGGCTGGCTAGCTGCTGGTCGGTCTGTTGGGATTCTTTTTCCAGACTGTGATACTTCACACGCAATACTTCAACTTCATGCCGTAAGTTATTGTAATTGGCAACCTTCAGACTCATCCTGAGGTAGCTTGACGCTAAGCCCACTAAGGAGATGGAACCGAAAACGGCGAGAGCGAGGATTACGTATACGAATTGATACGGGATATGAACCCGGCGGAGCCGCCCATGCAGAGAATGCGCTAGTACCAATATGAAGTACGGCTGGTTCAAATCGATTTCCCTGGGGTCTGCCAACACGTATAGCCAGTGTAGGCCCGGGCCCCAAAAGTAGATTTCCTGCTTGATTAACGAACTCTAAGAATATCTCTGGAGGTCCGTTATGTCAAGAGTTAATGACAACTTTGGAGCACCCTCATTTAGTATGCTATACGACTGTATTCTCGGTCAACCGGGTGTTCCGTGCCTTAACGAAGTTCGACGATGCGGTTTCCCGCCTTCAACCCAGGCTCCACGTTCGGCCATAGGCTGTCAATTGCAGCCAAGAGTGCTTGGCAGTTCCCGAACCGAATCCAAACGAACCGCGCCTTCGCCCCCTGGGCCGTTCGACAAATAAAGAAAGTCTTCGTCCTTGAAGACGGCGCAATTTTTACGGTTCGCTTGCTTCCAAATCTCGGCATCGGTGGCATTGGCAAGACCAATATCAAGGACATGTTTGCAATCCACCCCGCACGAAGATAAAAAGCGAGCGAGAGCTACAGGCATCTGGTTGTCGACCAAAACATTCACGATACCTGAAGGACAGTATCGTCGACCTGATGCGCCGCGTATTCGATGGCTGCGTAGATATCTTCCTGTTCCAGAAACGAATAGTCAGCAGAATCTCATCGAAGCTCGCACCATTGGCGAGAAGCTCAAGAACGTCGCTGACACGAATCCGCTGGCCGCGTATGCAAGGGCGGCCCCCGCATTTGCGCTCTTCGATGGTGATTCGTTTGAGTCTATCGGTGCTCATATTCCACTTTATCTACTTCTTCAAAATACGCGCGCACACTCTTCCTGGCCAGTTAGCCCGCGCGTTCGCCCTTCTTGCGTATAGAGATCTCCAACCGTTTAATTTTCTGGTTAAGCGTGGAAAGTGGGATCCGCAGATTCTCGGCCGCGTCCGTTTGGCTCCAGTGAACCGACTCCAAAGCCTCGATGATTTTCCGGCGCTCGAAGTCCGCGACGACTTCGAACAGCGACGCGTCAGCGGGAAGGCCCCCGCCTTCATCGCGGCGGACGCGAAGACCGCCGGCCTGGAGAATCTGGTCAGGCAGGACATCCGCTGGCACGACGCGCTCGGCGGCCAGAACCACTGCGCGCTCGACTGCATTTTCCAACTCACGGACGTTGCCAGGCCAACTGTGATCGATCAACAACTGCATGGCCTCGGGCGAGAAGCTCAACTCCGAGCGGCCTTGCGCGTCCAGAAATTTATGGTTCTCCTCGCAATACTTCACGAAGAAGTGATCGACGAGCAGCGGAATGTCGCTTTTGCGGTCTCGCAGCGGAGGCAGGACGATGTTGATGACGTTGAGCCGGTAGTAGAGATCCTCGCGGAAGCGTCCGTCCTCAACAAGTTTGCGCAGATCGGAGTTTGTCGCCGCGAGAATGCGGACGTCGACCTTTACCGACTCGTTGGAGCCGAGCGGCATGAACTCCTTTTCCTGGATCACGCGGAGGAGCTTGGTCTGCGTCTCTGGGCTGATGGTTCCGATCTCATCGAAAAAGATCGTGCCACCGTTCGCCACTTCGAAGTAACCTTTCTGCGAGGCATACGCGCTGGTGAACGCGCCCTTGACGTGACCAAAGAGGGTAGATTCGAGGAGTTCAGTGGGCAGCGATCCACTGTTGACGGCGACAAATGTCTTGTCGGCGCGGGGCGAATGGGCGTGAATTGCTTTTGCGATGACCTCTTTCCCGGTGCCGGTCTCTCCTGTGAGCAGGATCGTGGAACGGCTGGGAGCAACCTGAGAAACGAGATCGAGCACGCGCTGCATGCGGTCGCTCTTACCGATGATGTTGGGGAAACTGTAGCGCTGCTTGAGGGCCCGTTTGAGCAGCGTGTTCTCGCGCTCGAGGCGGCCGCGCGCTATGAGATTCGCAACTTCAACGAGCAGTTTTTCGTTGTCCCAGGGCTTGGAGAAATAGTCATTGGCGCCGGCCTTCAGGGCCTTAACCGCCACTTCGGCCGAGCCGTACGCGGTTAGCATAATCACCGGCGTCTCGGAGTCGCGCTGCCGGATATCGCCGGGCACTTCCAGGCCGGAACGGTCGGGCATCATCAGGTCGAGCAGGACCAGATCGAACGAGCTTTTCTCGAAGCGGCGAAGACCTTCGATCCCGTTGACTGCCATATCCACGGTGTAGTCTTCCATGGAGAAAAGCGTCTCCAGGCTTTCGCGAATATCCGCTTCGTCGTCGATGATCAGGATGCGCCCGCGCGAGGCGGAGAGGGTTTGGGACTCTTCAACTTCAGGCATTCACGGTCTTTCGTGCCAGAGGAAACTCCAACTGAAACAGTGTACCAGCGCCGGGTCGGCTTTGCACTTCGATGGATCCCGCATGCTCGCGAACGATACCGTAGGTAACGGACAACCCGAGTCCGGTTCCCTTCTTGGCGCCCTTGGTTGTGAAGAAGGGATCGTATATGCGGGCCAGGTTTTCCGCGGGAATTCCCTGGCCGGTGTCGCCGACGGTGGCACGCGCGGAATCCCCGTCCACAATAGTTTCGATAATCAGTGCGCCCCCGCCCTCCATGGCATCGCGGGCGTTGAGAATGAGGTTGAGAAATACCTGCTGCAGCTTCCCGAAGTTGCCCTTCACCGGACCGACGCTCTGGCCGAGATTCAGCGTCACTTGTACGTTGGCGCGCGACAACTGATGGCTCACCAGCGAGACGGTTTCCGAGATGACGCGATTCAGATCGACGTCTTCAAATGCGGCCGGGGACGTACGCGAGAAGTTGAGCAGCGAGTTCACGATCTCGCTGGCGCGGAATGTCTGCTTGGCAATTTTATCCAGGAGCTTCGATTTCTGGTCGTCTTCCGGCACCTGTTTTGCCAGCATCTGGGCATAAGTGGAAATGACCGCGAGCGGCGTGTTGACCTCATGGGCGACGCTCGCGGCAAACAAACCGATGGAGCTTAGTTTGTCGGCCTGGACGAGGCGCTTCTCGAGTTCAGAGCGCTCCGTAATGTCGTCGAAGATGATCAGCCGTCCGATCTGCCGCTGGTCTTTGGCGACGAGCGGAGCAATGGCGATATTGACGGTCGCTTCCTTGCCGCGCACCTCGCGCTTGACGCCATTCGAACCGTGACCGTTTCCGTTTCCGTTTAGGTAGCCATGGCCATTGACGTTGGACTCCGGAGCCGGGGCAAGCGGGTCCAAAACAAAGCTATAGATGTTATGGACGCCGGTATCGCCGCGAACTTCCTCAAATTTCGCGAATAGGTCGCCGGGAAACAGATCGGCCAATTTCCGGCCAACCGCCATGGCGCGGGAAATCCCGGTGAGGCGCTCAATTTCGTTGTTCCAGCTTTCCACACGGTCATCGAGATCAGCCGCCAATACGCCGACGTTGATCGATTCGACGATGTTCTCGCTGAATTCCTTCAAACGTTCGTACTCTTCCACCTTCTCCTGGAGTGATCGGTAAAGCCGGGCGTTTTCGATAGCGATGCCAACGTAGCCGGAGAGCGTGACGAGGAGTTCCAGATCGTCGCTTGACAGAAAGTCGCCTTTGTCCGTGCGGCTGATACCCAGATACGCGATGGTCCGGCCACGCACCACGCACGGCATATAGTAAGTTAGATCGAGCTCGGCGATGGAATAGCGAACCGAAGCCGGCATCTCCCGGGAAACTGCGTCGAGCACGTGGCGGGTTCGTTCAAAAAAGAGGTATTCGGATTCGGGCTTGGCCGGAAGAAAACTGAGATCGAGGAGTTCCGAGCGATGCGGATCGATCGGCTGGGAAGACATCGTCAGGCGGAACCGCGCCGCCTCTTCCTGTCGAATTTCCTGGTCGGTGAATCCGTCGCGAAGGAACAAAGCCACCTGGCGAATGGAAAGCGTCTGGATGAGCCGGTCGGCCACCGAACCGAGCATCACTTTCAGATCGGTTTCTGAACTGAGTTCGCGGGCGAATTCGACCAGGGTCTGACGGTAGTCGTACTTATCTTTATAGAAGTAATGGCGGTCGAGTACTTCCTGTATCCAATTCCGGATTGGCTGAAATACAAACGTAGCAGTGAATATCAGTGTAACAATTGCCGTAGGGCTGAGCTCTTCAAAATGTCCAACGGCCAGATAGAGGCTATAAAAAATGCCCAGGACGGCAAGAGTCGCCAAAGTGTAAACGTAGCCCTGCTGAAAGATGACGTCGACGTCCATGAGCCTGTGCCGCAAGATCGCGTAAGCCCAGGTGAGTGGGATCATGATCAGAAACAGGACAGCCATTTGCATGTACGGTCCGGGTGTTGCGCCGATCAGGTATGGCAGAACATAAAAGAGCGTGAACGGCAAGACACCCAGGATTGCTCCGTTGCGCAGCCACTTCATCTGCTGCCGTGCAACGATATCGTCGGTGCGGCGGTATTCGAGCGCCAGCACAGCGGCTCCCAACAAGTAGACCAAACTGAGAAAGCCCATCTCGACCCGGTCGAGCATCCAGCGGACCTCGATCGGGCTGATGTCCACTCGGACGTTGCCCAGTACGATTCCCACCTGGAGTCCGACAAGAGCCAGCGGCGGTACGTAAAGCAAGAGCCAGAAGCCCCGGCGGCGAATCCAACCGCGTGGTTCGGGGAACGTCAGGCAGAAGTGCAGAAATATAGTGGGCGCGAGGTAGCCGGCGACGACGTTGCCCCAGTAAATCGCCTGGTCGAAGAAGTTTAGCTTTCCGGTGTAATGGAAAGTAGAGAGAACAAAGCTGGCCAGGCAGAGAATGAGAAAGTGAAGTGATTTCGGCGCATTCCCGCGTCGAAAGTATACAAATAGACCGATGAAGAGATATGCGGTCCCGACGATATATTGGTAGTAAACGGAATATCCGGGCTCACGCTCTCCGATAATCACGCGGGCCTTTAGATCGTATCCGGCACGGTAAAGATTGTAATCGGCGGGCTGCCAGGGGCCGAGCCGAACGAGCACCTGAGCGACCTCGATCGCGCGGTGAATCTCCACCGTCTGGATCTTATACAGCGTGTCGCCGGAGTGGATACCAGCCTTTTCGGCGGGACTGTCCGGTACCACAGTTAGCGCCAGAACGTAGTTCTTACCTGCGCTATCCTGCCGGTCGACCCAGGTCACACCGTCTTCAGCAAGTTTGAATCTCTTATTGGACTGAAAATTCTGTTGGAAATTAAGAACGGCAGACGCAACGGCGGCCACGGTGAGGATCACCAGCAGCGCATTCGCCAGTTGTGTCCGAAGTTCCTTCACAGCCCCTTGTTAACTGCGCAATGTAGACTAATCGGCAGAGGAGTACTATTACAGCATACACCTTGACTCGCTTTTGCAGTGCATTTTGGTTGCCATCACAGACGGGATGAAAAGGCCAGGAAATGGGCCGTTTTCAGTCATATAGGAATTATCCGCCGGTCCCATTTCCGCAATTTGGGAGAGCGACACTACGGGGAAGTGGAGGAAGGAGACACACTGGGGTCACTCCTGTCGCAACGCGTATATCGGGTCGATCTTGAGCGCCCGGCGGGCAGGCCCCGATGCGGCAAGTAGAGCAACGGCCGCCATGGCGAGCGGCACAGCCACCATAACCCAGGGGTCATTGGGAGACGCCTGATAGACTACGCTGGCGAGCAACGGGTCCGCCGCGAGTCCAAGGAAAAACCCGGCGATCGACCCGGCCAGCAGCAAAGCAAACGTTCGACCGAGCACGACCCTCAGAATCTGGCGAGGTTGAGCGCCGATCGCCATACGAATCCCGATCTCCCGCCGGCGGCGGCTGATGGCGTATGCGGCTGTCCCATAAATCCCTGTTGCTGCCAGCATGATCGCCAGCATTCCGAACACGCTCAACGCAACTGTTGCGGCACGCGCTGGAAAATAGGCGAATCCGAGCATCTGGCTCATGCTTCCGACGCCTTGAACGGCAAGCGTCGGGTCCCTTGTCGCGACTACCCGACGCAACCCGCCGGCGGTTTGCGACTCTGGCGCCGACGTGCGCGCGATCACGACGGTTGTCCCGTCATAGGTCTGGGTTGCTGTCCTGAAAAGAGCGGCGCGAGGTTCTTCCGTCAAACTCACGTACTTTCCGCTCTGCACTACTCCTACGATTTCAGTCAACCCGCCTGGCCCTCGAAAACGCCGCCCGGCCACGTCGGTCCTGCCGAACAGTTTGCGCGCCAGGATCTCGTTAATAACGGCAATCCGCGGCGATTTCTCGTCGTCCTGCCATGAGAAATCACGTCCGCTCAAGAGACCGGTCCCCATGGTTCGGAAGTATCCGGGCGAGACTTCATAAACTGTTGTATCAATCCGCGCGGAGGGCCGGGAGTCCGTTACCTCTTCCGGAAAAACCGACATCGACGACTGGTCAATGGAGAGCGGGACCGAATTCGCGAATGCCGCCGCAGTCACCCCCGGCATACGCGCCACCTCATCCAGAATGGCCCGCTGAAATGCTTGCCCTTGTGGTTTCTTATATCGGGCCAGTCCCAAATCAAATCCAGCGACAGCGACTCCCGCGGGCTCGAAGCCAAGCGGGATCTCCAAGGCCCGCTGCAACCCCCGCAACGCGACGAGGCTGCTCATCACCAGGAGACAGCAGAGCGTCACCTGCACCGGCAGCAGCAGATCGCGGAGGGCCCACTTCCGCGAAGACCCTGCAGGCATGCCCTTCAGTGCCGGATTGGGATTGGTGCGCCACGCGCGCTGAGCGGGAACGAGGCCAAAGAGCAAGCCACTCGATATTGAAACGATGCACGTGAAAAGGAACACGCGCCAATCTGGTTCCACGTTGAATCGCACCGGGAAATCGAGCGGCGCACGCCATTGGCTGAGCAGACGGAGAAGAAACACTGACAGTCCGCAGGCTGCAATTCCTCCCGCGCAGGCCAGAATCAGGGACTCCGTCATCAGTTGACGCGCGATCCGTCCGCGACCTGCGCCAAGCGACATGCGGACGGCGAGTTCCTTGTGCCGGTCGGCCGTACGCGCAGCCAACAAGCTGGCCAAATTTGCGCATGCGGCAAGAAGTACGAGGCCGGCAAGCAGAAGAACTCCCGTTGTAAAGGCTGCGACCGGCCCACGGATCGTATCCCCTACCAGTCCAAGCCGCGCCAGTTTGAACTGCAAACCATCGTTCCAGCGCGGACGCTCCTTGGCCAGATCCGCGGCAATCGGCTTCATTCGTGCTTCAGCTTCTCTCCCCGTAATACCGTCTTTCAGCCTCCCGAACAACATCGTGTTGAACGTCGCGGGCTCGTCGAGCCAGGAGAAGCTTTCAATCTGCGCCTGCATGGACATCGGGACCCAAACCTCCGGCCAGTAGAAGAGTTCCGTGCCCTGGAAACCCTTGGCCGCAACGCCAAGTACGCTATAAGCAAGGCCATTCAAATGAATGGTTCGGCCGACGATGCCCGGATCGCCGCCGAAGCGGGTCTTCCAGCATCCATAGCTCAGCACGGCGTAGGGGCTTCCGCCACGCACGCGATCCTCCGCAGGCCCGAAAAAGCGGCCAAGGAGCGGTGTCGCGCTCAGAACCTCGAAGTAGTTGCCGGTTGCAAGATAACCCCAGATTCGCTGAGAGCTGCCACCGGTGTCCAAACCCATCACCGTAACCCGATAACCGGCCACGCCGCTGAACACGTTGTTCCGGTCGCGCAGGTCGCGATAGTTCGGGAAAGAATGGGTTGTCCCTTTCGCCGGCTGGATAAATACGAGCCGCTCGGAGCTCGGGAACGGTAGCGGACGAAGAATCAAAGAGTTCACCACGCTGAAAGCTGTAGTGTTTGCGCCGATGCCTAGTGCGAGCGAAATGATGGCGACGGAGGTCAGTGCAGGAGACTTCCGAAGCACCCGAAATCCGTAACGAATGTCCTGCCACAATTCGGTCAGAGCAGAAATTCCCCGCGAGTTACGGCACTGCTCGCTCACCTGCGGAATTCCGCCCAGCGCGAGCCGCGCCCGGCGTTTTGCCTCGTCCTCGGGTATGCCGGAGCGCAAGTATTTCTCCATTTCGTGCTCAAGATGCCAGCGCAATTCTTCGTCCAGATCTGTATCGAGGCGATCCCGGCGGAAGATGGCTTGCAGCCGGTACCAGATATCAGTGAGCATTCGCGTTCTCCTGTCATCCAACCAAGTCAGGCCATATCGAGCACTTGGCCGACGACGACCGTGAGCCTTCGCCATTCTTCTGTATCAATTTCAAGCTGCTTTCGGCCCGTCCGAGTCAACTCGTAGAACTTGGCGCGCCGATTATTGTCGCTGGCTCCCCACGTCGCCTTGATCCAGCCGCGCCGCTCGAGGCGGTGCAAAGCCGGATAGAGCGATCCTTGTCCGATCTGGAGCGCCGCGGTGGAGACCTGCTGCAGGCGCTCTGAAACGGCCCATCCGTGTAACGGTTGGATTGCCAGCGTCTTCAGAATCAGGAGATCTAGAGTGCCTTGCGGTAATTCGAGCCGTTTCTGGTCCATATACTCCCTTTGCGCTTCGACAAGTAGTATACATCGGTTCTTGTCGAAGGGAAAGGTGTAACTGTCGCTTCTTGTAACTGTCGCTTCTATTCGTCCAGGCCGCAGTAGTTCCGCGATTACGGCAAAGTCAGTGTAGAGTGAAGAAATGTTCGGGATGACTCCAGAAGGCTTCGCTCGCGCAACAAAGATCAAGCAGACATTCGGCGGAAAGCCCAACGGGATCGGTGTCCCTGCTAGACATATGACAATCCTGGAAGCCAGAGATGTTGTTGTGTATTTGGCCGTCCAATGGGAATTCACTATAAAGGAACTGGACATCTCCGACGACATGAAGGTGATCGCACCGAAAGCGGAAGAAGCTACGCTAGTGACCATCGAACCGAACACCATCGCCGGAGTTCCATTTGTCCTGGATAATGGAAAGGATTTCCCGCTCAAGCCGGTTACGCTGAAGTTTGCAGTCGTTTTGTGGCGCCTGGCCACGCTGTTAAAGGACGAATGGGGCGCTACGAGGATCTTCACCGGCGGGATTGGCATCGGCCGCGATGATTCTCCCGGCGATTGTCACAACAAGGGCCGTTGCGTCGATTTCTTCGGCGCCGATACTAACAGGGGCGGTTTCCGTGTGGAGCGTGACTGGGGTAACCGCACGTTCATACGCCCGGATAAGGTCAAAACCAACAGTTGGGTGGGGTATCACGGCAAGCAGGCTTTTTGGTATCGTCTGAAACATCTTGCGGGCCCACCCGCAAACGACGCGGCCACTCCATTTTTCGAAACCATTTATAAATTCGCCCAAGAGCAGTGCAGGGATATGGATGGGATGCCAACCGACATCGGTGAGAGGTCTTTCATCATGCACCCTGATCATCCCGACCCCAAGCGGGAGCAGCATCGTAACCATATCCATTTCCAACTCGGCGCCACGTAGCTCTCGCTATTTGACGCGTCCGATTTGGAGAGAACTGCAAGAGCCATGTTTCAGTCCTGCCGAAGAGCTCGCAATGGATCGATCCGTGCCGCCCGCCGTGCCGGAACGTAGCTCGCTAGCAACGCGACGGTTCCAAGAAGACCCAGCACTGCAAGGTACACTCCAGGGTCGGTCGGCTTCACTCCGAAAAGCATGCTGCTGAGCACACGCGTAGCCAGAATCGCTACCGCCAATCCCGATGCCAGCCCGGCTGCCACTAGAGCTAACCCTTGCCTGGTGACGAGCCAAACGATGTCCTTCTGCTTCGCACCTAAAGCCATTCGCAAACCTATCTCGGCGGACCGCTGAGTGACGAGATAGGCAAGGACGCCATAAACCCCAACCATCGCCAAACAGACTGCAACTGCCGCGAAGATACCCAGCAGCAGCGTCCGGAATCGCGGTGCGGCAACATTCTCGGACAAGTCAGCCTCCATTGTGGTGAATTTCATCGGCATGGCGGGCGCAAGTTCGTGGCCTGTCTTCCGGATGGCCTGTTGTATGACAGCGGAGTTAGCCACCGTCCG
>Ga0105237_10001019_pt1 | contig 37716 bp, 33 predicted proteins | sample KBSC24metaG_FD_81520 | JGI IMG/M metagenome (GOLD analysis project Ga0105237, IMG submission 81520) | Corn rhizosphere microbial communities from Kellogg Biological Station, Michigan, USA - KBS C2-4 metaG | ecosystem: Host-associated > Plants > Roots > Rhizosphere > Soil | place: Michigan, USA...
CGCGCACATCATCGGCCTCAGACCACGTAAAACCAAGCTCCTCCCAAAGCCTGGTTTATCGCCCGCGCCGTGTAAGCAACGCCGCCGCTCGGCGTCACGTCTGCGCTCCCGCGCCGTAAAGCTCCACGGTTTTTGGACGAGTGCCTGTTGCCGACATGAGGACCTTGAGAACCTTTGAGTTATCTTTCGTTCAAACTAGCTGAGCCGCGATTTTCGAGGTCAACCGGGCTCCATTCAATTGTTTACTGCGCCGCTAGTTAAGTCATAACTTATTCTAGTAAGGGCACCTTACACTAGATGCAGGAAATTTTGCAACAGGAAAATGGCAGTCTGCCCATGTCAGGGGCTCAGCCCCTTGACCCGCTGGCAACAGGAATCTTTCCTAACCGCATCTGAGGACCGTTAAACTTATGAAGATTTCCCCAATCATTCCCGCCCTCGCCCTCCTGGTCCTACTTCCGTTTACCGTCTCGGCCCAGGTTAACCAAAACGGAGGCCAAAACGGTGCCCTGGGTTCGACTGAAATCGACCGAATTGTTCAGGCGTTCACCGCCAAGGAAATTCAGTTTCGGCGGGCGCTGAACCAATACTCATTCAAACGCGATGTGTTGGTGCAAAAGGTCGGCATGGGCGGACAGGTCATAGGTGAATATCATCGAGTGTCGAATTTCACGTTCGACGATCAGGGAACTCGATACGAGAAGATCACTTTCTTTCCGATGTCGACCATGCCTGAAATAACCCAGGAAGACATCGACCAAATGGGCGGTATCAATCCCTTCGCGATCGAACCAAACAAAATCAGCGAATACGCTTTTCATTACGTCGGAAAAGAGAAGATCGACGAACTCAATCTCTACGTGTTTGAGGTAACGCCGAAAGTCATGCCCAATCCCAAGAAGACGAAAGAAAAGCTCTTCGCGGGCCGCGTCTGGGTTGACGATCAGGATCTTCAAATCGTGAAAACGAAGGGCAAGGGTGTTCCGGAAACGAAGGACAACAAGTTTCCCACGGTCGAAACATATCGCGAACACATCGACGGTCGTTACTGGTTTCCGACTTTTACTTACGCGGATGAAGAACTCATCTTCGACAATGGCTCCTCGATTCATGTTCGCATGAAGGTTCGTTACTCGGATTTCACCTTCACGGAGGCGAAACTCAAAGTTGTTACCGAGGTTGGTGAAGCAGACGAGCCGTCGTCAGCGTCGAAAGGTGTTGCGAAGCCGCTCGAGGTTGGTGCTTTGAATGCAAAAGCGGTCTTGCTGCCGAAGCCTGTGTTTCCCGAAGAGGCGCGAAGAATCAGATCGTCCGGGCGCGTCACCGTCCGCGTTGTGGTGGATGAAACAGGAAAAGTGATCTCTGCGCAGGCGGTCGATGGACCAGCACCACTGCGTCAAGCCGCGGAAGCCGCAGCTCGTCAGGCCAAGTTCGAACCGACGATCAAGGATGGGGTGACAATAAAGATCACGGGGACGCTGACCTACGACTTCTGAACCACGGATTAACACGGACGCCGGCACGGATCAGCTTCAATCCGTGCCGGCGTCCGTGTTATCCGTGGCTTAGTTCTGCCGCGATCTTCGCGTGAACGTCACTGACTAACCGATTCATATCATCATCGGTCTCGACACCTACCATCTCGACCGGCGCCATGAACACCATCTCCAACGTTCCCGATCTCGCTACTCCGGTCCCTTTTCCCATCAGCACATCCGAATGCTTGATCGCAACCGGAACCACCGGAACACCCGCTTGTCGTGCCATGTAAAATGCGCCTTTCTTGAACGGCAGTAACTCGCCGGGCAGCGCACGTGTTCCTTCCACGAAAACCGCGAATGAAACTCCCGATTGAATGCGCTTCGCTGCTGCTTCAGTGGTCCGAATCGCACTCTCGCGGTTTGAGCGATCGATGGCCATCACATTTACGAAACCCATTCCCACGCCAAGCACCGGGACCTTCAACAACTCCTTCTTCGCCAACAACCCGATCCGCCTGCCGGTGTAAAAAAACATCGCCGCCGTGTCCAGGTACGAACGGTGATTGGAAACGAACACGTACGTCTGTTTCGGGTCCAGCAACTCGAGTCCGCGTACTTTCACACTTACGCCACTCAGCCGCAGCCACGAGCGCGCACCGAAGAGAGCCCACGGGTAAACCAGGTCGTGTTTATTGACCAGCCACGCGATCAGCAGGATCGGCGCACCCAACACCGCGAGCAGCAGGCCCGCGACAAACAACGACCACCAGTAATGCAACCGGCGCATAAAGCTGCGACGCGTGGTTATGCTAGACTCCTGCGCCATGGTTACCCGTCGATCGTTAATCGGCTGCCTGGCAGTCATACTCGTCGCACTCTCGACGTCGTTTGCGCAATCAGTTCCTTCTCCGAAGTCAGTTCTCGGATTCACACCGGGAGACGATCGCACCATTGCCGACTGGTCACAGATTACCAACTACTTTGAAAAGTTAGACCGCGCTTCGGATCGCGTTTCGGTTCAGACTCTAGGCCAATCGACCTTGAAACGCCCGCTAATCGTCGCCTTTATCAGTTCGCGCGAGAATATACTGGCTCTGCCAAAATACAAAGAGATCCAGCAGCAACTCGCCGATCCACGCAAGGTCACGGGGAACACTCAACGCGATCGATTACTCGCGGACGGCAAAGTAGTCGTAACGATCTCCTGTTCGATTCACTCGACTGAAATCGTCGCCTCGCAGATGTCGATGCAGCTCGCGTACGAACTCGCGACCGCACAAGACGCGGACACTCGCGAGATTTTAGAAAACACAATCATACTGCTGATTCCATCGCCCAACCCCGACGGCATCGACATCGTCGCGAACTGGTATCGCAAAACCCTCGGCACGGCGTACGAAGGGCGCGAGCCACCCGAGCTTTACCATCACTATGCCGGTCACGACGACAACCGCGATTGGTTCATGCTCAATCTGAAAGAGAGTCAGCTCATCACGCGTTTGCTGTGGCATGACTGGTTTCCGCAGATTGTTTACGACGTACACCAGCAGGGCTCGAACGGTTCGAGATTCTTCATTCCGCCGTTTTACGATCCACCGAACCCAAACATCTCGCCATTGCTGTTACGGCAAGTCGGACTGATCGGACACAAAGTCGCCGCCGATCTGCAAGCCGCCGGATTCAAGGGTGTTTTGACGAATGCGCTCTACGACACGTGGTGGCATGGCGGCTTTCGTACTGCGCCTTACTTTCACAACTCGATCGGCATCCTCTCGGAAGCCGCGAGTGCGAGACTGATGACGCCGGCCACAGTCACTCCGGAACAACTCGCCAGATCAACGACGCGCGGTATGCGCAGCGCGACTGAGGCCGTAACAAACTTTCCCGATCCATGGCCCGCAGGCACCTGGCGCCCGCGCGACATCATGGACATGGAAATGATCGCCTCGCGAGCCATTCTCTCGATGGCCGCGAAGTATCGTGCTGATTACCTGCGAAACTTTTATGAGCTTGGTAGAACAAACCTCGCATTACCCGAGAATAAAGGCGACGCGATTGCCTATCTGATTCCAGCCGGTCAGGCGCGTGATGAAGCAGTCGCGAAGATGATCGGCACTCTGATCGATCAGGGCGTCGAAGTCTTCCGGCTCGACCAGGAGTTACATGTTGTGTTGAGTCCGCGAGCGTTAGTGAGAACGAATTCCATCGCGGAGAAACTCGGCACGTACAGAGTCAGTGGACCACTGATGGAGATGCGTGAGGTGCCGCTGGGAAGTTACATCGTGTTTCTCAATCAGCCGCAGCGCTCGAATGTAATCGCTCTCTTTGAGCCTCAGATTTATCCGAACAGGCTGACGGCACTGGGTGAGGCTGAGCGTCCATACGACGTCGCTGGCTGGACTCTGCCGTTACAGATGGGGGTGGAGGCGCCGGCCGTCATTACGATCAGGGAATCAGCGCAGGAAAGAAAGTTGACGCTGCTGAAAGACGCAAACCAGGTGAGAGCCGATCTCGCGCTCACGTTGAAAAAGGGAGACGAGTCGCCCATTAAGAATCCGGTCAAGCAGCCTGTGCGAGTCGGAATTTACAAAAGCTGGGTGAGCAACATGGACGAAGGCTGGACGCGCTTCGTCTTTGACACGTTCAATGTTCCTTACACGTCGATGGTTGATACGGACTTCCGGCAAGGCTCGCTCAATTCGAAGTTCGATGCGATTGTTTTGCCGTCGCAGTCGAGCGTTCAGATGGTCAATGGCCACGTCGCCGGGACGTTTCCGGCTGAATACACCGGCGGCCTTGCGGAGGCTGGGCTGAAGAACCTGAAAGACTTTGTAAACAACGGCGGGATGCTGATCTGTTTTGACAATGCGTGTGATCTGGCTATCAAGCAGTTTAACCTGCCGTTGCGGAACGCTCTCGAAGGTGTCAAAACCTCGGATTTTTACTGTCCCGGATCAATCGTGGCGTTGGAGCTCGACAACAAGAACCCGATCGCGGCAAGTCTGCCGGCAACGCTTCCGGCGTACTTCATCAACAGCTCGGCTTTCGCGACGACCACAGACGCGAACGTCCGCGTGATCGCGCGATATGCGAAAGAAAATGTGCTGCTGAGCGGCTGGCTGCTGGGCGAAGATAAACTTCGCGGCCAGATCGCGCTGGCGGAAGTCGGTGTCGGAAAGGGAAGGATCGTCCTCTTCGGCTTTCGCCCGCAACACCGAGGACAAACGTGGGGCACCCTGCCCTTGATCTGGAACGTCCTCTCCAGCGCCACGGCAAACTCGAGTGAATAGGCTTCCTCTGCGGTCCTCTGCGTACCTCTGCGTTCTCTGCGTTTAACGGCCATTTCAACGCAGAGGACGCAGAGATATGCAGAGGGGCGCAGAGATCTTCCTTGCCTGCGGATGCACCAAAGGGTTATTCTTTGCCTTGCGAACACGGTTTCTCTCCCTTATTTCCCGAACCGCAAACACTATCGCTGTCTGAATGCATCAAACCGAGGTTTGGGCGCCCGTGCGCCACTTTAAGTCGGAGCTTATGATGAAAAAGCTGTTTATTTTCCTATTGCTCCTGTCCCTGCTTTCAACCGCTATCAGTGTGGTTTTTGGGCAAGGCCGTCCGCGACGTGTCGGTCAACAAGCAGATACGCCGCAAATCACCACGCCTGCATCCCCGGCGCAACCTCCCGTCCTCGGCGGCGCGAACTATCCAGACAATCGCAAACCGCAGCAGCAAGGACAACAACCAACCGGACCGGAAGAAGTCGATGCCGGCGACGTCATTCGTGTGAACACCACGCTGGTCACGCTCCCGGTGAGCGTCATGGACCGCGATGGACGTTACGTTCCGAACCTGCAGAAGGAAGAGTTTCGCATTTGGGAAGACGGCGTTGAGCAGGATGTCGCGTTCTTTCAGTCAGTCGACAAACCCTTCTCAGTGGTGTTAATGCTCGACACGAGCCCGTCGACTCAATTCCGGCTCGAGGACATCCAGGACGCAGCGATCACTTTCGTCAACCAGTTGCGTTCTGACGACAAGGTGATGGTCGTTTCATTCAACGACGACATCAAGATACTTAGCGAATTCACGACCGATCGTTCAAGGTTGCAGCGAGCCATTCGGCGCGCGAATACCGACGACGGCACGCGCTTGTACGACGCTCTCGACATGATAATCAACCAGCAGTTGAGTCGCGTGACGGGAAGAAAGGCAATCGTGCTTTTCACTGACGGTGTCGACACCACCAGCCGCCGTTCGGATTACCAGAGCACGATCATGGACGCACAGGAACTGGATGCGTTGATTTATACGGTTCAGTACGACACATCAGCCGACATGAACGCCGTTAACTTCCCAACGAGGATCGATATTTTCGGACAGATTCTCGGCGGCATTTTTGGCGGAGGCGGAGGTGGCGGTGGCAACCGTCGTCATGGCGGCCGGAACCGTGGCACGTCGCGCGGCGAATACGACATTGCGAATGACTACCTGCTCGAACTCGCGAACAGCACCGGCGGACGCGAGTACAAGGCTGACACGCTACAAAACATGTCGTACGCGTTTGCAAATGTCGCGGAAGAACTGAGACGACAGTACAGCATCGGATACTATCCGAAGCGTCCACCTCAGGCAGGACAACGGCGCTTCATCAAGGTGCGAGCGCGACAACCAAATCTCGCGGTGCGCGCGCGTGACAGTTACATTTTCAATCCTTCAAACGGTGCGAACGTGGTTGACAACACGCGCTCCAACGCCCCGGTGTTGAGAACACAACGATAGACTGCACACGGAACAACAAAGTCAGACTTTTTGTATCTTTTGTGCCTTTTTGTGGCTGACTTCGGCCATTGCCGGGAGGCGCACCGTCAACACCGCACCACTCCCGGTACTCCGATTTCTCGCCGACACTGTTCCGCCGTGCAGCTCGACGAGGTGTCTGACAATCGCCAGTCCCAAGCCCAGACCGCCATGCTTGCGCGTGCTCGATCCGTCGGCCTGGCTGAATCTCTCGAATATGCGAGGCAGGAACTCAGCCGGTACGCCCGGCCCCGAATCCTCGATCCTTATCTCGGCCGCTGAATCGTGTCGCTCGAGGTAAACGTCGATCACTCCCACGGCCGGCGTAAACTTCACGGCGTTCGACAAAAGATTCCAAAAGACCTGTTGCATTCGCTCCATGTCGGCCCTGACGATCAAGTCGGGCGCGTCGATGTGCGTGCGGATATCGATCTGCTTCGCTTCGGCTGCGGGTCGAACCGCGTCGATCGCGGCGTGGACGATTAACAACACGTCGATCGGTTGCGTATTGATGCGCAACTTTCCGGTGATGATGCGCGATACGTCGAGCAGGTCTTCGATGATCTGTCTTTGCGCGGCAGCGTTTCGCTCGATGACTTCGACCGCGTGCGCAACACCGTCTGCATCGAGTTGTCCGGTTCGAAGCAGTCGCGACCATCCCACCACGGCATTCAGCGGCGTTCGTAATTCATGTGAAACAGTCGCCAGAAACTCTTCCTTCAAACGGCTCGCCTCTTCGGCCTCTGCACGCGCCTGGCTCTCACGTTCCAACAACTCAGCACGTTCGATTTCGGCTTCGACCGCCGCCGTGATGTCCATCGTCACCCCGCGCATACCGATTGGTCCACTCTCGTCGCAAACAACAATCGAATGCCCTTCGACCCAAATCTCGCGGCCATCCCGATGCATCCATCGAAAGCGACTCGTGCCGCCTTTTCCCGAAGCAAAAATCGCTGCTGCCTCGCGAGCAGCGCGCTCTCGGTCGTCGGGGTGAACGATGGAGAGCCAGAAGTTAGGTGTCGATAACCACTCCTGCTGGCTGTAGCCAAGCATCGTCTCGACGTAACTGCTGACGAAATCTATTCGTTGATTCGCCTCATCAGGTTTTCCCCACGCTTCCCAAACGACGCCAGGCACATGCGCGACGATGTCTTCGATGCGCTGGCGGTGGAGCTCGAGCGCCGATCCGAGTTTTGACTTGTCCTCTTCCGCTTTCTTTCGCTCGCTCGTAACCGCAGCAACGACGAGCGTCATCAACGTGCTCGTGCCGACGAACGAGATCAAAAGCAACAACGAAACATTCGCACTCGATTGAACAAACGAACCGTAACCGTGTCTGGCGCCCCAGAGCGCCACGCCGGCCATCACGACGATCGCGGTCGTGACAACGCGCTGATCGAACTTCAACGCCGCCCACAACAAACATGGCAGGCACAAGTATGCAAGCGGATATGTTTTGACCGGACCAGGAAACCAACCACCGAAGATAATCAGAGCGACGATTATCAGCAGCAGGAACAGGCTCGTGATCTCCGGAAGATCTCGCGAAGTGGTCTTGCCGGGTAAACTCCATGCGAGCAGCAACGGCGACACGATCAGCGCGCCGAAACCGTCGCCAGTCCACCACGTCAACCAAAGAGACGTAAACTTCGCCCATTGCCCCGGATCACCAAAACACACGCTCAAACTTCCGATCGTGGCGCTGACCATCGGCGCTAACACTGCGGCATAAACGACAAACCTCAGCACATCGCCGACGGATTCAAAAGATCCCTTCCAACGTTGCGAACGTTGCAGCAACCAGTACGCGACGATCGCTTCGAACGTGTTTCCGGTGGCGATTCCGAACGAGGAAAGAACCGGAATTGCGGTCATTAAGTTTGCCGCGAGAGCGCCGACGAAGATGCCGGGCCACACGCGACGACCAAAGATCAGTAACGATGCGATAGCGATGCCCGTAGGTGGCCAAACTGCCGTGACGTTGGTGTGGAGCGAGGCGAGTGAGAGACCGAGTTCAGCGCCGGCAAAATAGACGACCGCAACGAGTAAACTCAGGACAATCGAGGGGAGGCGACTTCGGCTCATTGAATCGAACTGTATTTTGCCACGGATTTCACGGATGAACACTTGCAGGCACAAAAAAGCGCGGCGGTTTTTGCCGTCCGCCGCGCCAACTATACCCACAGGAGGAAAGGGGTATTCAACGGCGGCAGTATAGTGGATCTGGAGGGAGGTGGCAATGTGCCTAAACGCACTCTCCCACGCCTAAAACGACACTAAAGAATGTCAAACTCAACCGTCACTCGTCTGTTTGTTTATAGTGAAAAGCTTGAGTACTAGCGATGACTGTAACAGCTGTTTGTGCATTCGTAACCTAATGACTGGTCAGGAATTGCCTGAATCAAACTGTCCGCCAACGTACCGACAACTATGTTTCAAGGGCATACAGTTCGGGCACACAACAAGCAGGGTGGCCGTGGGTCGGCATATCCTTCCCGACTGACCTTGAGAAATATATGCCGGCCCGGCCTTTTCTCATCGAATAAGCGCACTTAATTTATCCCGACGCGGCAAAAGCGCTCCCGACAATGCGAGCACAGATAATGCGAATCCCAGATACCCCTCGTGTCCTTTACATCGAAGATCATGCCGATACGCGTGAGCTCGTCACACTCGTCCTCGAGCAGCGAAGCTACGAAGTTGTGAGTGGCTCCTCGATCGCGAGCGGCGTGGCTCTCGCTACTTCGCAAGAGTTCGATCTCTATCTTTTGGATTCGTGGCTGCCGGATGGCTCAGGTTTGGATCTATGCCGGCAGATACGCGAGTTTGATCCCGTCACACCGATTGTCTTTTATTCCGCGGCAGCCTACGAAATCGATAAGGACCAGGCGATCGCGTGTGGTGCACAGGCTTACCTGATCAAACCAAGCCAGCCATCAGAGCTCTGTAGTCTTGTCACGTCGTTGATCGAAGCGCATCGACGCTGCCGCTGTGCGCGAGCGGCCAGCTAAACCGCGACCTCTTCGCGTACCTCGACGGGCCAGATACTCCACAGTAATAATCCTGTCAACCACAACACGACCATTGTGACGAGAGTCAAAGTAAGCCAGAAGGTCCAATAGGATTGAAATGCTCGTTGCCATCCGGATTGAACCGCGTGTGCGACGTTTACGTTGAGCGCGGCGGCCGTAACGAAGCGCGAGCAGAGTTGAATCACGAGGTACCAGCCAAACGCCCAGCGCCACGCGGTTCTGTCCATGCGATACTTACTGAGTGCGAACATTGCCACGACGATTCCGCCGCCATGCGCGAGTGTTGAAGTGAGAAACACACCCCACGTGAGCACCACGTAGAGAAACCACACGATGAAACCCGGCACCGTCCAGATCGCGGCGAGTCTGACCAGCACGGGCTTCTCGAGAAAGAGACCCATGGCAAGCAACAGGTTTCCGACGTTGCACATCCAGAGCATGTTCCCGAGCTCGCCGATTCTCCAGTAGTGAACACCCTGCGCCAGGAAGAAAAACAGCGGGAGCAGTCCAAGCAGGCGGAGACGTGTGCGGGGAGAATTAGTCATATAGGACCTACACGAAGATAAAAAACAAACGCCTGTCTTGACAACTCTCTTCCGCCAACACAGACTACCCGCGAATCATGAGTTCTCTGGAAGACCTCCTCAACAAATCGATCCCAGAATTGAGTGATCTCTTCGTGCGGCGTCAACGACCCGTACCTAAAGGTTTACTTGAAGCTCTGGAAGTTGATAAGAGACAAGGCGCACACCAGCTCGCGAAACGCATCCGCGGACGATATCGCGAGAATCGTGCGGAGGGTCAACGTCTGCACTTCCTGCTGCGATTCGAGATCGAATTATGGTCGCAAGGCTACAGCTACGTCGCCGGCGTTGATGAAGCAGGCATGGCGCCGCTTGCGGGACCTGTCGTCGCGGGCGCTTGCATCCTGCCACAGAATTACAAGCTGCGCGGACTTAACGACTCGAAGAAGATCCTCGATCCTGAGAAACGAGATGAGCTCGCAGTGCAGATCAAACAGGACGCAGTCTGCTGGTCGGTAGGATTTACCTCGGTCGAAGAGATCGACACGATCAACATCTATCACGCAGGACTGCTCGCCATGAAGCGTGCGGTGCAGGGTCTGAGTTGCGCGCCTGACTTCATCCTTGTCGACGCGCGCAGGATTCCGCATTGCGAGACGCCTCAACGCGGCATCATTCGCGGCGATGCTCTCTCGGCGAGTATCGCGGCTGCGTCCATCCTTGCCAAAACAACTCGCGACGCGCACATGCTAGAGTTGGACCAGATGTATTCCGGATACGGACTCGCCACGCACAAAGGTTATCCAACACCCGAGCATTGTCAGGCGCTCAAGACCCTCGGAGCGCTGCCGATTCATCGTCGCAGCTTTGCGCGGGTCAGACAGGCCCTGGGCCTCGATCCAATCCAGACAGAACTTTTTGAGCCGCAGATTTTCGCAGATGAACGCGGATCAGATCCGCAATCGTCCCGTGAAATCTGTGGTATAGGATCTACCTCAGGTAATGGGTTTAATCGAATACAAGAAGAAGCGGAAGTTTGATAAGACCCCGGAGCCTGGGCCAGAGAAGAAACGCACACGCTCGGGCCGCATGTTCGTCATCCAGAAACACCGGGCCACGCAGTTGCACTACGACTTCCGGCTCGAGGTCGACGGAGTGTTGAAGTCATGGGCGGTGCCGAAAGGTCCATCGCTCGATCCGAAAGTGAAGCGACTCGCGATGCAGGTTGAAGATCATCCGGTTGACTATGCGAAGTTTGAAGGCGTGATTCCGGAAGGCGAGTACGGCGGTGGGACCGTGATGGTCTGGGACCACGGAAAGTACAAACCGGAAGAGACTGATGATGTCGAAGCCGCTTTGCGCAAAGGTGAATTGAAGTTCACGCTCGATGGCGGAAAGTTGAAGGGCTCGTGGGTGCTGGTGCGTACACGTAATCGACAGTGGTTACTGATCAAGCATCGAGACTACTACACGACTGAAGAAGATGTGACCGAGCTCGCGCCCGTGTCGATCGTCACGCGACGTTCGCTCGCGGAGATTGCGGAGGATGAAGGCGGAGACGTCGCGAAAGCAGCGACCGGCGATCCGAAAACGATTCCGCGTCGCACCGGCGTGAAACGCCGCAAAAAAGGCGCGAAAGCCAAAGTCTGGCACAGCAACCGAGCGAGTTAAGCCACAAAAAGGCACAAAGGTAAGCCACAAAAGGCACAAGGAAATATTAGAGAAGTCCTCTGTAAGACAAATGTCCTTCTATGATCCTGGCGGCGGAAGTGAAGGGATGCTCTTCGGTCTTGGTTTGATCGATGATGTGAATGACTGTGTGGCCCGCGGCTCTGAGGTAGTCAGAGATCAGGCTTCGATGACACCGCCACCACAGCGCTTCCGCACACATCACCGCCACGCGAGCATTCGCTGCAAGTTCAAGTAAATCTTCAACTCCTTTTCTGAAATCATCCGTCTCCATGTGGTCTGCATACGCGCGAAACGAAGCATTCCGCCACGCCGTGTTATGCGAATCCGCACGCGGCGTCCGTCGCCCGCCCAGCCGCGGTTCATGTCGATACCTGATTCCGATACTCGCAAGCGACTCTGCAAGCGCAGCACGATTGAACTGCGGATACCGCCGCGACCCAGGGAAGCTACGAACGTCAACCAACACTTCAATCCCATGTGCTGAGAGTATCTGACCAAACTCTTCACCACTGCGGGTCGAATGACCCACTGTCCAAATCGTAAACATAATTAAAAACTTAAAGTGTAGGCTTGCCGACCGTTAAAGATAAGCTTCAAGTTTGAACCTGCCTTTCGTCTCGTAGAGCGGCTTCCACAAGTCGCCGAGCTTGCGAAGGCGTGCGGGCACATTGTCGATGCGAAAGTCTTCGATCGCGATCCCACGCTCCAACTCCTTCCACGTGATCGGCGTCGAGACGCTCGGCACTTTGTTTGGCCTGACTGAATAGACCGAAGCCAGCGTGCGGCCCCACGCATTCTGGTTGTAGTCAACCAGCACCCTTCCCTTCGGGCGTTTCGAAACCTGGTAAACCGCGGTCAGCAGTTCCCTCGCCTGCGACGCAACGGCGTGCGAAAACTCCTTCGCGAACGTCCACACCTGCTTCTGGGTTGGGCCACGCTTGATCGGAATGTAGATGTGAATTCCCTTCGAGCCGGTCGTCTTTGCGTAACTCGGTATCTTCAATGCATCCAGCGCGACCTTCAGAAACAACGCTGCTTCACACACTTTCTCAAACGTCGCGCCGGGAACCGGATCGAGATCGAAATGCAGGTAATCAGGCCGATCGACGTCGTCACAGCGTGCATACCACTGGTTAAGATCGATGCAGCCGAGGTTGATCACCCACATCAACGAAGCCACGTCCTGGATCATCGGGAAGTTGATGATGTTGCCCGACTCGTGCTCGATGTTGCAGATGTCGATCCATTTTGGACGAGGCGTTGGCGCGCGTTTCATGAAGAAGAATTCTCCGGCGGCGCCGTTTGGGTAACGCTTCATCACCATCGCACGCTCGACGACGTGTGGCAGCAACGCGGGCGCGACGTCGAGGTAATACTGAATCAAATCTCGCTTGGTGACATGCAGCTTCGGCCAGAACGGTTTGTTGAGGTTGGTCAGATGCACCACCCTGTCTCCGACTGCGACGTCGAGAGTGGTTTTATCTGTTGGCAGCTTGATGTGAGGGACGGCGGTCTTGCGGCGCTTCTGCGGCGAGTTTCGCTCTACTGAAGCCGGATGATAATCCGTCGTCGGGAAACTGAACGTCGCCATTAGTTAAAGTATTACCTTAGACGTGATTTACAGGATTTCGTGCAGGATTAATCCTGAAAAAATCTTGTGAATCCTGTCTAAATGATCATCCCATCAGGTATCACTGCATTCTTCGGCACGATGATAATGCTGTCGCGGATGAAGTAGGAACCGCCTGGTCCATCTGCTTCGACGACGCCCGCTGCATTCAGCAGCCGGGCGTTCTTTCCGATGCGCGCATTCTTATCGATGATGGCGTGCTTGATGACGGTTCCCTCACCGATTCCGACGCGCGGCAAATTCTTACTCAAGTCGGTCCGCATGTCTTCCAACGTCTGATAGAAATCCGCGCCCATGATGAACGAAGAATCGATCTGCACTCCTTTCGAAATCCTGCTGCGCACGCCAACCACGGAGTTCGTTATCTTAGCGCCGTTCATGATGCAGCCATCGCTGATGATCGAATCGTCGATCTGGCTCTCTTCGATCTTCGACGGCGGCAGGTAGCGCGCGCGCGTGAACACCGGTGCTTCGGCGTCGAACAAATTGAATTTCGGAATCTTGCTCGTCAGATCGAGATTGGCGCGATAGAAAGCGCCGATAGTTCCGATGTCTTCCCAGTAGCCGTCGAACATGTGTGCCTGAACGTGTCTCGATCTTATGGCCGCTGGTATCACATGCTTGCCGAAATCGACCCACGTGGGATCTTCGGCAAGCAACTGTTCGAGTTGCGGATACTTGAAAACGTAAATTCCCATCGACGCGAGAAACGGTCGGCGCTGTGCTTCCTTCGCATCGAGTCCGAGCTGAGTTGTATCGACCTGCATCGAGAGCAGCTCTTCACCTTTAGGTTTCTCTTTGAACTCGACGATGCGTCCCGTCTCGTCCGTCTTCAACAAACCAAACTCACTCGCAGAACGCGCCTCGCATGGGATCACCGAAACAGTTACATCAGCATTCGATTGATGATGGCGTTCGAGAAACTCTCGATAGTCCATGCGATAGAGATGATCGCCGGAGAGTATCAACAACGTGTCGATTCCCCAGTCACGGATGTGCGGTAAGACTTGTCTGACGGCGTCGGCAGTTCCCTGAAACCACTGCGGGCTTTCGGGTGTTTGTTCGGCCGCGATGATCTCGACAAAGCCGTTCGAGAATTGTGAGAAGCGATAAGTCTGTGCGATGTGCCTGTTGAGCGATGCTGAGTTGTATTGCGTCAGCACGAACGTGCGCAGGATGTCTGAGTTGATGCAGTTTGAAAGCGCGATATCTACGAGCCGGTACTTACCACCCAGCGGAACTGCTGGCTTCGATCGCTGCTGCGTGAGGGGAAAGAGACGATTCCCGGCGCCTCCGCCGAGAATAACTGCCAACAGCTTTGCGTTTGCCGGCATTTGTGTTCACCGTTCCTAGTAAGCGGAGGTTCGTGCAGGGCTAGGAGTCTTTCCCGCGGCTTCTTGTGCGATCTTTACGCCGACGCTGGCGCCGATGCGTGTTGCGCCGGCTTCGACCATCTTGCGCGCGTCTTCCAGACCTTTGACGCCGCCTGAGGCTTTCACGCCGAGTTCGGAGCCGACTGTGCGGCGCATCAGTGCGACGTCGGCAACGGTTGCGCCGCCTTTTGAGAAGCCGGTCGACGTCTTTACGAAATCAGCGCCGGCCTTCTTCGCAGCCTGGCAGGCACGCACCTTTTCGTCGTCGGTCAACAATGCCGTCTCGATGATCACTTTGCAAATCACATCGTACTCGTGTGCCACTTGGGCCACGGAGCGGATGTCGTGTTCCACGAGACAATCGTCGCCGCTCTTTAACGCGCCGACGTTGATCACCATGTCGACCTCTTTCGCACCGTCGAGGATGGCGCGGCGAGCTTCGTAGGCTTTGACGTCCGGAAGCGTCGCTCCGAGTGGAAATCCGATCACGGTACATACGGGAACGCCACTGCCGATCAGGTTGCATGCGGCGACGCGAACCCACGTCGGGTTAACACAGACAGATGCGAAGCGGTAAGTCGCAGCTTCCTGGCAAAGCTTCTTGATGTCGTCGTCTGTTGCTTCGGGTTTTAATAGCGTGTGGTCTATCAGGCCAGCCCATTCTGTCGCGGATGCCGTCTGTCCGAGCACGAGGCCGATGCGAGCGGCGCCCGCGTCGACAATGCGATGCATCCGCTCCGGGCAGCGATGGAAACACTCGGACGTACAGCCGCACATGGCAGCTTGATCGCCGCTGTCGCCGTTGAGGCGAGCGTAGATTACATCCGTGATCTGCTCGACCAGTGCCTCGTAATCGCCGTTGTTTGAGAAGGGCATGACGCTGAGCATTCTATCGCATGGAGCCACGGATTACACAGATGAAGACTAATCCATTTTCATCTGTGTAATCTGTGACTCACCTTTGGTATTGCCGCTGGATCGCATCGATCTTCGCTACGCGCTTCCGGTGGCGCTCTTCGGTAATCTCGGTCGAAAGCCACGTCGCAACAATGTCGCGCATCTGTGCGCTGCTGATCGTCTTGCTTCCGAGTGTCAGGACGTTCGCGTCGTTGTGCTCGCGCGAGTTGCGCGCCACCTCGACCGAATAACACGCCGCCGCCCGCACACCAGGAACCTTGTTCGCCGTCATCGCACTGCCAACACCTGCGCCATCGATCGCGATCCCTAGATCCGCACTGCCATCAGCAACCGCCCGCGCAACCGCGTGTGCAAAGTCAGGATAGTCAACTGCGTCTTCCGAGTACGCGCCGAAGTCCTGCACCTTGTGTCCGAGCTCGCTGAGCACGACTTTGAGCTCTTCCTTCATCTTGAACCCACCGTGGTCAGCGCCCACTGCAACGATCTTCGACGTCTTCGACCCGCGTCTCGAAGCACGGCGCACGATCTCGATCTTCTTTTCGTTGACGATGTCTGCCGCGAGCGGCGTCAGGCGAGCATCTTCACCGATCCTGAGAACCGCGCCCGGCTCGAGTCCACGCACGTCATCCTCGGTGATGACGCTCTTCGCCGATTCGTCACGCGTGACAGCAGGTTGTGATGGGGTTTCTGAGACTGTGTTTACGAAGCGAGTCGCAGGCGGCGTTTCTTTTGCCGCGACGTTTTCAGGCGCCGCTTTCGCCAACACCTCGCGCACCAGCGCGCGAACTCGATCGCGGGTTGCGTCGTCAGCCATCAAACATTCCTCAGGTCGAGCAACCGTCCCGCCGCAGCGACGAGTTTTCCAGTTCTAAATGTGAAGTCGACGCGGCCGACATAAATCCCGCTCTTGCCGACTTCGAAGATCAACGTCTTGGCGCCGCAGGGTTGAGTCGCCGTGACGGGCTGTTCCATGAAAATGTGCGTGTGGCCGCTGGCGATGTAGTCGATACCGTCAACCTGCGACGCAAGGAACGAATTGCCTTGTTTCCCGTCTTCGTGATAGCCGAGATGCGACATGCAAACCACCAGCGAGCAGCGCTCCTCTTCACGCAGCTTCTTCACGACGTCGCGTGCGGCGATCAACGGATCGACGAACGTAACGCCCTTGAAGTTTGCGGGCGTAATCAGCGCGGTGGGACTTATGCCGAGCCCGAATAGTCCGACTCGTATTCCGCCCACGGTCTTTACGACGTAACGTTTCACACGATCTTCGAGCGCAGTTCCCTTCACGTCGTAGTTCGCTGAAACGATGTCGAAGTTTGCAAACTTCAGCGCGGCGGCGAGTGCTTCGACGCCGTTATCGAACTCATGATTGCCGAGCGTTCCGGCGTCGTAACCGATCGCCGACATCGCTTTGTACTCAACCTCGCCTTTGTAGAAATTGAAGTACGGCGTCCCCTGAAGCACATCACCCGCGTCGACGAGCAACGTGTTTGGGTTTTCTTTCCTGACTCTCTTGACGAGCGTCGCGCGGCGCGCAACGCCTCCCTTCCCTGCATTTCTGTCGTTGGGCGGCAACGGATCGATCTGCGAGTGCGTGTCGTTGGTGTGAAGGATCGTGATTACAGTCTCGGCGCCGCTCGCTTCGAGCAGAGTTCGAGGAAAGGCAACCAGTGTTGCACCAAAAACTGCCGAAGTCGTCAGAAATCTGCGTCGATTTATCATCGTGGAGGTTCAACTACTTTTGGATCTGGACCAACCTGAACAAACCGATTGTCTTTAACGCCGCGAATCGGCCGACCGGCCGCCGTTTCGGACTTAACGTACTCCATGATAGCGTCGCGGAGCGTTATGTTGAGCGGCGTCTCACTTTTTGCTTCCTGAAGGATCGCGTAAGCACCGCCACCGCGTCGCAAAAGATAGTCGATTGTGACGATGGTGTAGATTTTTTGCGGATCGATCTCCTGCTCTTTGCCGTTCTCATCGACGAGCTTGCCACTCAGGAATTCAGGGCGGCTTTCGTCGTTCCATTTAAAGTGAATACGCGCGCCGGATTGAGCATCACGAGTCACAACTTCCACGATCTTCGCAAGCTGGACGCCGGTTACTTCGACTGCAACCAGTGCATTCTCAAACGGCAGCAACTCGAAGATGTCGCTGGCGCGGAGTTCACCCGCGGCGATCTCGGTCTTGCGCAGCCCACCCACGTTCATGATCGTGAGGGCTGGAGACTTTCCGTTTTTCCTGGCGTACGCCTTGAGTCCGTCCGACACAAAATTTCCGATAGTCCCGCCGCCGACGCCCTTTTTGTTCAAACCACCTTCGAGACGGCCGATGACTTTACTCAGCACCAGCACCTTTTCGCTGTAAGGCGCGATTATCTTTTCTACGTCAGAGTCGCCAGGAACACTCGCATCGACAACGGTACGTTTGGGCTTAGCGCCAACCTTCTCCGGACCCGCGGTGATGCTCGGCTTTGCAGGTGTCGCGGGGCAAGGTTCGATCGCCGGCGCCTGGCCAAGCACAGGAACCGCGAAGATCAACAGTACTACTATACGAAGAAGCATTTGAGTCATCCTCTGCGGCCCTCTGCGTATCTCTGCGTTCTCTGCGTTAATAGCTGGTTCAACGCCGAGAACGCAGAGATACGCAGAGGGCCGCAGAGAAAACGTGTCAGTCATTGACCTGAAGGAAGAGCTTGCATAGTATGTCGCACCACACGGCGCCTACGCAAACTACTGAAGGAGAAACAAGTTGGCTACCTCTTCCGCTCATATCACTTCGGAGTTCAGCAATCCAAATCTTGAAACACTTCTGACAGAGCAACAGATCCAGGACCGGATCAAGGAGCTCGGTGCACAGATCACGCGCGACTATGCAGGCCTCAACCCGTTGCTGATTGGCGTGCTGAAGGGTGCCTGCTTTTTTCTCAGTGACCTGCTGCGTGCGATCGACACGCGCCTGAGCATCGAGTTCATGGCGATTTCGAGTTATGGATCGTCGACGCGAACGTCCGGCGAAGTCCGCATCATGAAGGATCTCGACGTTCCGATCGAAGGACGGCACATACTCGTCGTCGAAGACATCGTTGACACGGGCCTGACGCTTTCATACCTGCTGGCGAATCTCGCGTCGCGCGGAGCGGCGAGCGTGAAGCTCGCGGCGTTGCTCGATAAGTTCGAGCGAAGGCAGAAAGAAGTAAAGATCGATTACCTCGGTTTTCAGATTCCGGATGAATTTGTGGTTGGTTACGGTTTGGACTTTGCCGAACGCTACCGGAATCTACCGTATATCGCAGTGTTGAAGAATCCAGACGCCTAGGAGGAAATAACGTGAAGAAACTTTTGGTGCCGGCTGTTTTGCTGCTGTTTGCGATCTCGGTTACCGCGCAGACTGACTTCTCGAAGGTGGAGATCAAGGTGACGAAAGTTGCCGGCAACGTCTACATGCTCGAGGGCGCAGGTGGAAATATCGGCGTATCGGTCGGCGATGACGGCATCCTGATAGTCGACGATCAGTTCGCACCACTCGCCGACAAGATCCGGGCAGCGCTCAAGGGTATTGCGGATAAGAAGTTGCGTTTCATTCTTAATACTCACTGGCACGGAGATCATACGGGCGGTAACGAGGCGTTCGGACCGGAAGCACCGGTCATCGCTCACGACAACGTGCGCAAGCGGATGGCTACCGAGCAGAAGTCTGAATTTTTCAAACGCACGACTCCGGCGTCGCCAAAGGAAGCGCTCCCGGTGATTACGTTCAATCAGAATCTAACCGTTTACTTCAACGGTGAAGAGATTCGCGCGATTCACTTCCCGCACGGCCATACCGATGGCGACAGCGTTATCTTCTTCAGTACGTCGAACGTCGTTCACCTCGGCGACGATTTCTTTGCCGGACGATTTCCGTTTGTGGATCTCGAGAGCGGCGGCAGTGTCGAAGGATTGACGAAGAACATCGCCGAGATCATCACGAAGATACCCGCGGGTGCAAAGCTGATTCCTGGTCATGGTCCACTCTCGACGATCGAAGACCTCATGAACTATCACAACATGCTGGTCACGACGAGTGATATCGTCCGCGCGAAAATCAAAGCCGGAAAAACCCTGGAGCAGATAAAGAGCGAAGGACTGCCCGACACGTGGAAGTCGTGGGGCACAGGCTTCATCAAAACCGACATGTGGCTCGAGATTATCTACCGGAGCTTAACGGCGAAGAACTAGAGCCACAAAGAGGCACAAAGAGGACGCAAAAAGGCGCCAAAAATTCTTTCGAGCAATTTTGTGCCTTTTTGTGTCCTCTCTGTGCCTTTTTGTGGCTACAACTCGGTAAGAAAGCTAGTGCCGGCAGTTAATTTGATCCCGAAGTTCGCGGCGATTGTTTGGCCGATGTCTGCGAGGGAGTCGCGGGTGCCGAGGTTGATGCCGGGGCGAGAGGTTTTGCCGTAGACCAGGAGTGGCGCGTATTCCCGTGTGTGATCGGAGCCGCGGAAGGTCGGATCGTTACCGTGATCGGCGGTGATCATCATGACGTCGTCGTCACGCATCGCCGATTCCATTTCCGGCAGACGTGAATCGAAATGCTCGAGCGCCTTTGCGTACCCTTCAGTGTCGCGACGATGGCCGTAGAGCATGTCGAAGTCGACGAGGTTGGAAAAGATCAGTCCACGCGTCGAGTTGTTTAGTGCTTTAAGCGTTTGCTCGATCGATTGTTCGTTGTTCTTTGCGGTGAGATCCTGAGTCACGCCCATCGAATCGTAAATCGAAGCGATCTTCCCGATACAAACAACGTCGAGATCCTCATCCGCGAGCGCCGGAAGCAGATTCTCGCGCGGAGGCGGAACCGCATAATCGTGCCGGTTCTCAGTACGATAAAAAGCGCCGGGTTGACCGAGAAACGGCCGCGCGATCACTCGGCCCACCTTGTGCTCGCCGTCGAGTATCCCACGCGCGATCTCGCAGATCTCATAAAGCCTTTCGAGTGGAATCACTTCTTCATGCGCCGCGATCTGAAAAACCGAATCGGCAGACGTGTACACGATCGGCTTCCCGGTTTTGACGTGCTCCTCGCCGAGAACCTTGATGATTTCCGTACCGGACGCGGGAATGTTTCCGAGAATGCCAGGCACCGACGTCTCGCGAACGAACTTGTCGATCACTGACGAAGGAAAACCGTTCGGGTAAGTCGGGAATGCGCGTTCGAGAATGATGCCCGCCATCTCCCAGTGACCTGTGGTCGTGTCTTTACCATTCGAACGCAAAGCACATCGACCGTACGAACCGTCGAGATGGTCCAACGGTGGCACTGCCTGGAGTGGCCGGATATTTCCGAGGCCATACCGTTGCAGATTGGGAAGACGTACCTGGCGTGATTCGAGGATATGGCCGAACGTATCGGCGCCGGCGTCGCCCCACTCCGGAGCGTCAGGCATTGCGCCAATGCCGGCGCCGTCGAGAACGATTAATAAGACGCGGTTGAAGGGGGATGAAGTCGGCATTTATTGTTTCGGAGCGTAATAACCATCGCGCGCACGAACCTGCGCCTTGACTTTCAACCCCTGCATCTCGAGCTTGATCGCGCGAAACTTTCCATCGCGCGCTTTATTCGTCGGATAGTAACCGAGACTGTAGAGCGTACCGATGTCTGCCGCGACTCGTGCGAACGCAGACCGCGTGTCAGCCAACGTCGCTGCTTCAAAACTTCTTCCTCCGGAAGCACGCGCCAGGTCGTTCATCTCACGACGGGCCAGGTTGTACAACGCACGACTGATCGACATCCGCTCAAACGGGCCCATCTGGCAGAAGCTATTGAAATTCTCAGCATTCGCTTTCGGAAAAAAGAGCTGACGGTAGCGCTCGATCTGTCTTTTCGACAGCGCGAGTTGACCATCGTCTTGACAATCCTTCATCAGGCGATCTTCAACAAAGTCTTCCGTGTTGACCTGAATGAAATAACAAGCAAGACCTGCGCGCGAGAGTTTCTGTTTTGCGGTGACGAAATCCGAGTTGCTGGACGAATCAACGCCGTCCGTCAACGCTACGACTGCACGACGACCGCGGACTTCATCCTGCGGCGGATCGCGAAAGATGCTGTCGGCGACTTTCTCCAGCGCATCGTAATAAGGTGTCCCCTGGCTCGCGCCGAGATTCTCGATTGCCGCGCGCAACTGTTCGCGATCGCTCGTCAACGGCGTCAGCACTTCAACCGCAGCCACAGGCTCAGCGACCGTCCGTGCTGTATTGAACGCCACGACTCCGACGCGATCGCCCGGACGCAGCGCCTCGATGAAACTATTCGCAGCAGAGCGAATCAGGGCCACGTCGTCACGCGTCGATCCCGAGGTGTCCAGGAGTAGCGCGATCTCGAATGGCGTCTCCGTGGTGCCGAAGTTGGTGATGGTTTGCGGTTGACCGTCTTCGATGAGCCGGAAGTTTTCCGGACGTAGTCCAGACAATGGATGTCCGGAGCTGTCAGTCACGACGGCTGGCACAGACACGAGTTGAGTATCGACTCTAACTACGTCGCCTTCATCGACCTCATCGCCGGCAGAGACGCTCTTCTTCGGATCGGTTGTTTCACCGCTTCCACCGACGCGCCGAGGTCTCTGTGCGGGTTGTTGCGCAGGTTCCTGCGCGTGGCTTCGATCAAAAATGACGCAGCTTACGACCGCGACAAACACAGCGGCGAGGAGAACGATCCGCCCGGACAAACGACTACTTTGCTTTACAAGTATTGACATAGCGACAAACTGGATGGGCTCTCGTGGGGAGAATATAAACCGGCGGCGGGGGAACTGTAAAACGACACGGAGACGCGGTGACACGGAGACGGGGTGACACGGAGACGCGGTGACACGGAGACGGGGTGACACGGAGACGCTGTGACACTCGCCCCATCTCCGCGTCGCCGCGTCTCCCCGTCTCCGCGTCTCTCCATCTCCGCGTCTCCGCGTCTCTCCCCTTCTCCTTGACACACCTGCCGCGTTCTCATAGCATGGCGACTCCTTGTTGAAAGCGGGATTGGCGACAGGGCTGGTCCCACGAAGGCACGTACGTCAATGGTAGACGGCTTCCCTTACAAGGAAGAGGTTGGGGGTTCGAATCCCTCCGTGCCTACCAAATGACGTTTGAAAATTGCGGAGTCGTAGTTCAGTTGGTTAGAACGCCGGCCTGTCACGTCGGAGGTCGCGGGTTCGAGTCCCGTCGGCTCCGCCACTCACTTCACTAACGCACGGAGACCTTACTTCTCCGGCATTCTTCATCGAGTTTATAAAAATATTAAATAAGCACACATGTGCTATTGACCGCGAGCGAGTTTTGAATACAATCCTCTCCAACGGTGAATGTGGTTGCCGGGGTGAGGACGGTAACCAATCGAGGCTGAATGCCTCCGCCAACCTTGAGAGGCCGGTCCTAAGCCGGCCTTTCGGTTTTTAGCCACGAAAAGGTACAAAAAGCGCACAAAACAGATGATTTCGGTTGCTGAAGCTATCCAGATCGTTAGGCTGCAAACACCCGTGTTGAAGCCGGAGCACGTGGAAATTCCATATGTACTCGGGCGGGTGCTGGCGCAGGATATCGTTGCCGATTCGGATCTGCCGCCGTTCGATCGTTCCCAAATGGACGGGTATGCGGTGCGGGCGGAGGATGTTAGGGACGCTCCCGTACAGTTGCGAATAGTCGGAGAGTCAGCGGCTGGGCGAGGCTGGCACCATGAATTGGAAGAAGGACAGGCGGTGCGGATTATGACCGGAGCGCCCGTTCCCGCAGGCGCCGACGGCGTCCAACAGGTTGAACTTGCTCACGAATTGAAAGACAGAACTGTCGTCGAACTACTGGAGAGTGTCGAGCCGGGTCGATCCATCGTCAAACAAGGCGCTGAAATCAAAGCGGGCGAGACGGTTTTGACTGCGGGAACGACGATCAACGCTGCGATGATGGCAGTGCTCGCCGCTTTTGGCTATGCAAGGGTAGACGTGTCTCGACGGCCGCGCTTCGGCGTGCTCGCCACCGGCACCGAATTGGTGTCCATCGATCAAAAACCCGGCCAGGATCAGATTCGCGATTCCAACAACTACTCGATCGGTGCTTACGCCGAACTCGCAGGCGCTGTTGTTGAACGTCTGCCGTTGAGTGGTGATGAAACGTCACTGTTAAAAAAACAAATAATGGATGGCGCAGAGCGTTGCGACATGATCGTCACGTCAGGTGGTGTTTCGATGGGTGTTTACGATGTGACGAAGTCGGCCCTGAAGGAACTGGACGCGGAAATATTTTTCGAACGCGTCGCGCTTCGTCCAGGTAAACCGACCGTGTTTGCGCGGCTCCCAAACGGCACACTCGTGTTCGGTCTGCCGGGTAATCCGGTCTCCGTCTCTGTGACTTTTAATCTATTTGCGCGCGTGGCACTGCGCGCCATGCAAGGCGCGACGGAGCCTGCGTTGAAGCATGAAACCGCCGTGCTTGCACGAAGTGCGAAGGGCACGATGGAGCGCGAGAGTTATTTGCCGGCGCAGCTAACGACGAATGACGATGGACAACTCATCGCGTTTCCATTGAAGTGGGGTGGCTCGTCAGACTTCGTGGCGTTTGCAGTAGCAACTGCGCTTGTGATCGTGCCGGCGGACGTGAAATCGATCGAAGCTGGATCGCTGGTTAGCGTTGTCAGATTGCCTTAAGTGATTCTCTGCGGCCCTCTGCGTATCTCTGCGGTCTCTGCGTTCGAAAAGCGATTAAACGCAGAGAACGCAGAGATACGCAGAGAGCCGCAGAGAAGATCAAATCTGCACGATCGGCGCGACTCGTTGAGTCAATCCTTTGAAACCAATGAACCCCGGCAGGCGCTCGATACGGGTCCCGATTTTCTGATCGAACAAATCCAATCCTTCCTTCCCCGGCCACAACGTGGCGATCACGTAGTTTGCTTCGGCTTCGGGTTTTGCACCCTGACCCACCGGCTTCCAGAACTGACTGATGATGAACCGCGCCAGGCTTCTCGAGAACCTGGTTTCACCGAGTTTCACGCGCGCCACATTCCAATAGAAGCTCGAGTGGATCGACTCTTCCTGAACAATTCCGATCAGCAGTTTCTTCAATACCGGATGACCTGAGAGATCCGATAGCCGCCGGTACGCGTTCATCGCAGTGATCTCGTTGATCGCTCCCCACACCATGTGTGCGCCGTGAAAATATTTTCCAAAAGGACGCGAGGCATGGTCCACCAGGTAACTGCCGATCGTGTAAAGATGCGGAATCTTCCGCGTTGCTTCGACTTGCCAGTTCTTGCCGGTCGGGAAACCCGCTTCTTCCAAAAATCGATTCAACAGATTGCCGTGATGGAGCTCTTCGATACTCCAGCGATCCATGAATTTTCTAATGATCGGATCTTTGCCGGTCGGCGTGCGCCGCAGTTCCTGGTAATACATGTCAGTGAAGTACTCGATGTCGCGCATGTAAATGAGCACGGGAACAAACGCTGGATTCAGCGGATGGTTCCTGATCTCCTTCCACGGAATGCTGTTTACGTACTCCTTTGAGAGTGCGCGCGGTTGCCGCTCATACCAGTCCAGTACTTCCTTATCGGTCTCAAACACGGGGAACCTCCGGGGGTTTCAAATGTCTAAATACACTACGATCAATCAGGCAAAATGGATTTTTTACTGCTTAAGAACAACCCAGGCTCGAGATTGGGAAGGAGAGCATGAAGGCTACCCCGAAATGAGGCCCTCGTCCCGGTTGGCCGCAGGATAGACAAAAACATGGTCGGATGTCGAGATAAACTTGCCTGAGCAATGTTTTTGTTATCTACTTTTCGGCATGTCACAACTCTCGCACGTGGACGAACACGGTCGCGTTCGCATGGTCGATACCGGAAACAAGGAAATGACGTCGCGGCGAGCGGTCGCTTCAGCGAGGGTGTTGATGAGCGCCGGCACCGTTTCTGCGTTGCGCGAACATCGTACGCCGAAGGGCGACCCGCTCGAAGCAGCGCGGCTGGCAGGGATCATGGCAGCGAAAAAGACTTCGGAGCTGATCCCGCTTTGTCATCCGCTTCCGTTGACGCACATCGACGTGCAGGCGACGCTCGAAGACGGCGGGGTCGTGGTTAGCTCAGAGGTTTCGACAAACGCTCAAACGGGCGTTGAAATGGAGGCGCTGACCGCTGTATCGGTTGCAGCGTTGACGATCTACGACATGTGCAAGGCGCTTGAGAAAGGTATCACGATCACAGACGTGCGCCTGGAGAGTAAAACAGGCGGGAAGTCCGGCGATTACAGGAGGTAGAACTCCTCGCAAAGGCGCAAAGGCGCAAAGAAAGCTGAGTAAGGTCTGACTTTGCGCCTTAGCGCCTTTGCGAGGAAGATCTCGTTGAGGGTTTGGAACCTCCCGCGTCCATTGTGCGTTAATCCCCGTGGCACTAAAATAACAGCCAAATTTCCGCCGCAGTCCGGAGAGTTCAAATGAGATTAAGGCTTTCACACGACGCACGACCCCAGGCAATGACTCTGCTTATCGCAGCCACGATTTCAGTGCTGCTATGGTTCATTCCCTACGCAGAGGTTCTAACCTACCCGTTCCGAATTTTCGTGACGTTCATACATGAAGGCGGACACGCGATCGCGGCCTTGCTCACCGGCAACTCCGTGGCAAGCCTCAGCGTGGCGCCGAACGCGAGCGGTGAGACTTACAGCACGTCCGGTGGGCTCATCTCGCAAGTCCTGATCTCGAGCGCCGGCTATGTTGGGTCGATGGCCTTCGGCGCGCTGTTGCTCGTACTGATTCGACGCGCGGTTGCCGCACGGCTTGTACTGCTCGGCTCCGCGATCCTAGTCTTCACACTCACGATGATCTTCGGACTGATCAAGCCGCTGTTTACGCTCAACGCGTGGTCGGGAATACCTTTTACATTGCTCGCCGGAACGATCATCGCCGTCGGGTTGTTTTTGATCGCGAGATTTGCGAGCGCGAAGGTCGCGACTTTCTTCATCAGCTTTCTCGCCGTGCAGTGCGTGTTGAATGCGCTTTTGGATCTAAAGACAGTCTTCTTCCTCTCGTCGCCGTTCTCTCCAACCGTTCAGACCGACGCATTGAACATGGCTAACGCGACCGGAATTCCAGCGATCTTCTGGACCGTGATTTGGATCGGACTCGCTTTGGGACTTCTTTGGTTTGTGATGCGACTCTACGTCGCCGGACGCGACAAGGCTTACCAACCGGATCTTCCGTTCGAAGATACACCGCCCGTGTAATCCGGGTTATCTGTGTACTAAAACTCGTGGTTTCTAACTGAGGACGGCGACGACGTGTTCGACGAAGTCGTGGACCGTGGCGAGGACTTGTGGGCGACTCTCGATAGTGACGCTGACCACGACAATTGCCGCCAGCACCACCCAGGGGGCAAAACGAACGATGGAAGCATTGCTAGCCAGCCGATGAGGATCCGTGGCTGCGAGTTCTACAAGTCTTCTGACGCGAACTTTCACGCCGGGAGTATCTTCACCGCCGAGCAAAAATGCGGAAACTGCCGCGGGCATAATCTGGCGCTGTCCATGTGGAATCATTCTCGCGATTCGGACCAATGCTGACGCGAGGTTCAAAGCGACGATAGCACTCTGCTGTGCAGCGTGTTCGTCGGCGGCTGATTCTGAAGCGTCGCTCCACGCGCGGTCCAACGATCTTCCACACGGAATCAGCAGCAGTGCCGCCCGGCTGACTCGCATGACTGAGCGCTTGAAGTTGTCGCGCGCGGCGAGGTGGCCATATTCGTGCGCGATCGCGGCGGCGAGTTCTTCCTCAGTCAGTGATTCCAGCACGTGTGTCGCAATAAACAACCGCGGCCGAATCGCGCCGACGACGGCGATGATCGGAAATGAGTGTTGCAGAACAAAAGTCGGGACCTTGATCGACTCGAGATTGATAGGCGTCGAAGACGACATCCAGTCTCGAAGCAGCGAACGTGTCGCGAGCCACAAGCGAACTCCCCGCCACAAAGCCAGCCCAACGCCGATTGCAGAGAGTGTCGCCAGTGCTCCGAGTTTCCAACTGACAAACTCGTTGGTCGCGTGTGGTTCGTATTTGAGGTAAGACGGAATCATGAAGGCGGCGATGGCGACAATCGCGATCACCGGCGGCCCGATGCGCATCACGAAGAGAATTTCAGCGCGAGTGCGCGCGGAACACTTGCGGAGCAGCGGTTTGCAGAGCCGTCCAAAACCTGCGGCCACCAATGTCGCTGTCGCGTTGATGGTCAACAGTAGAGCAAGGACCAGGGTGATTCCGAGGAACGCGTACATTAATTTCGTCCCAACTCTCTCTTCTTCTCCTGGACCAGGCGATCGAGTTCGTCGAGAAGTTCGCGATCTCTCGCGCTGATGGTGTCGACGATGCATGCGAGTACTGGTTCGACGGCGTCTGCGCCGTGGCCCAGCAATCCGTCGACGACGTCTTCCTTGATTCCTCGATCGAAATCGTCGCGGGAAACGACAGCGGAATAGAGAAACGCTCGCCCATCCTTGCGCCGGTCGAGCAGCTTCTTTTTGAAGAGCCGGTCGAGTGTGGTCATCAAGGTGGTGTAAGCGATCCGCTCTTCGAAAGCACGGTGAATGTCGCGCACGGTGACGTCGCCGAGACGCCAGGTCTCTTCCAAAACCTGACGTTCCAGCTTACCGAGAGCGAAACAGGCGATTTCGCGCGGGCGCCGAAATCCGCGGAGGAGAAATTGAGAAGTCTTCATTGTGAGGAGAATTGTGCCACAAAAATGCACAAAAGGCACAAATGTATCTCAATCCTGTTTTGTGCCTTTTGTGCATTTTTGTGGCATTCGGTATTATTCCGAGTTTGCGATTAGCCCCGGATTCGTGTCTGTATGCCTGAAGAAGCAATCCAAGTTAAAGGAGCCCGAGTCAATAACCTCAAGAACATCTCCTTTAGCATCCCCATAAACCAGATGACCGTCGTGACCGGCGTGAGCGGCTCGGGCAAGTCGTCGCTCGCGTTCGACACAATCTACGCCGAGGGACAGCGTCGCTACGTCGAGTCGCTTTCGGCCTACGCGCGACAGTTTCTGGAGCGGATGGACAAGCCTGACGTGGACGAGATTCAGGGCATCGCTCCGGCCATCGCCATCCGGCAGAAGAACTCGACCCGCAATCCACGTTCGACCGTCGGCACACAGACGGAGATCTACGACTACCTGCGACTGCTCTTCGCACGAGTCGGACAAACGTATTGCCGAGTTTGTGGAAGACTCGTCACGCGCGACTCGCCGGATTCGATCGCCGACGAAGTTCTCGGCAACCTCGCCGAAGGCACCCGGTTTTACGTGCTCTTCCCTGCCTGGGCCGGCGCTGAAAGCGGACACGGAGACGGGGAGACGCGGGGACGCGGAGAAAAATCGCCGCGTCGCCGTGTCGCTAAGTCGCCGCGTCATCTGATCACCGCTCACTTGATGAGCTTGATGCAACGCGGATTCTCGCGTCTCTTCGCCGGCGGACAAATCATCGACTTGCAATCGCCGGATGATTACCCGCGCGACGATTTCAAAGACGTGTTTGTGCTCGTCGATCGTTTGACCGCACGTCCCGACGTCCGCCAGCGCCTGGTCGATTCGTTGGAGATCTGCTTCCAGGAAGGTCACGGCACCGCGCTCATCGAAACTGCCGAACCAAATCCGAAGCGCCTGTGGTTTTCGGAACGCTTCGAATGCAAGTACGACCACACGGTCTACGCCACTCCCGAACCGCGGCTTTTCAGTTTCAATAACCCGTATGGCGCGTGTCCAACGTGTCAGGGCTTTGGCAACACGATCGGTCTGGATCTCGATCTCGTCATTCCCAACCCCGGTCTGTCACTCAAAGACGGCGCGATCGAACCATGGACCAAGCCACAGCACGAGTGGGCCATGGCTGAGCTGAAACAGTTTTGTCGTTCCGAGAAGATCCCGATGAACGTCCCGTTCAACGCGCTTACTCGCTCGGACCAACACGCGATCATCGAAGGTCGCGACGACTGGGCCGGCGTGCGCGGATTTTTCGACTGGATGGAGACGAAGAAGTACAAGCTGCACGTTCGCGTCTTCCTCTCGAAGTATCGCGGCTACACGCTCTGTCCTGATTGCGGCGGCGGCAGGCTGCGCCAGGAAGCGCGCGACGTGAAAGTCGGCGGTCGAACGTTGCCGGAAACGTGCGCCTTCTCGATCAAAGACGCGGCGGAGTTTTTTGAAACACTACAACTCTCGACCGAGCAGGCAGCAATCGCCGATCGAATACTCTTCGAGGTGCGGCGACGGCTGCGGTTTCTGGTCGAAGTCGGACTCGATTACCTGACTCTCGATCGTCTCGCATCGACGCTCTCGGGCGGCGAAGCTCAGCGTATTCAACTCGCGACCAATCTCGGCTCGTCGCTCGTCGGCGCGCTTTACGTGCTGGACGAACCGTCGATCGGTCTGCACCCGCGTGACAATGACCGTCTGATCCGTCTGCTCAAAAACCTGCGCGACATCGGCAACACAGTGCTCGTCGTCGAACACGACGCGGAGATGATGCGCTCCGCCGATCACATCCTCGACATTGGTCCGGCAGCGGGCGAGCTCGGTGGCCGCGTGATGTACGAAGGCGACTTCAAAGGTTTACTCCAGGACGAAACGTCTCTGACCGCGCGGTATTTGCGAGGCGATGCCGAGATCAAGGAACCGAAACAACGCCGCACGATGCAGAAGCGACGGTTACTTATTCAAGGCGCCGCCGAACACAACCTGAAATCGATCGACGTCGACATACCGCTCGACATGCTCGTTTGCATCACCGGTGTGAGCGGTTCTGGAAAGTCGACGCTGATTCACGACTGTCTCTACGCGGGTCTGAAGAAACAACGCGGCGAGTGGCAAGGTCACGTCGGAGCTTTTCAGAAGATCGAGGGCGGGCAGTTTATCGACGATGTGATCCTCGTCGATCAATCGCCGATTGGGCGCACGCCACGTTCGAATCCAGTGACGTACATCAAAGTGTACGACGCGATCCGCGAAGTCTTTTCGAGCACGCGTGAAGCACAGGCGCGAGGATTCGATCCTTCGCACTTCTCTTTCAATCTTCCAGGCGGGCGCTGCGAGGTTTGCCAGGGCGACGGCACGGTCACCGTGGAGATGCAGTTTCTTGCCGACGTCGAGCTGGTGTGCGAGTAGTGCAAAGGCACGCGCTTCAAGCAACAGATTCTCGACATTCGTTATCGCGGGAAGAATGTTCACGAAGTGCTGAACATGACTGTTCGCGAGGCGATCAGTTTCTTTCGTGAAGTGCAGAAGATCACGAACCGCTTGCGCGTACTGGATGACGTCGGGCTCGGTTACCTGCGGTTGGGCCAATCGGCGACGACGTTGTCAGGCGGCGAAGCACAACGCATCAAGCTCGCCGCCCACCTGTTGAAACGGACTGGAGCCAAGACGCTCTACATCTTCGACGAGCCAACCACAGGTCTGCACTTCGACGACATCAACAAGTTGCTCGCGGCATTCCGCGCGTTGATTGACGCTGGTGGTTCGTTGCTGGTGATCGAACACAACCTCGACGTGATCAAAACCGCGGATCATGTTATCGATCTCGGTGCAGAAGGCGGCGACGCAGGTGGCTACGTGGTCGGCATTGGAACTCCCGAAGAGATAATGGAGCTGCCGCACTCGTACACGGGTCGCTTCCTGCGCGACTATCTGGCGAAGTCAAACGGCCATCTAAAGTGAGCCACAAAAAGGCACATAAGGAACACAATGAGTTTAAGTAAACAAATCGTTTCCGATTTAACCGCTGCGATGAAGTCGCAGGATGCGAGCCGTACGTCGACACTGCGGATGGTGAAAGCGGCGATGATGAATCGTCAGATCGAAAAGGGCTCCGAGCTGGACGACGACGACATGCAGAAGCTCCTTCGTTCACTCGTCAAGCAACGGCGCGACTCGATCGAGCTGTACGACAAAGGCGGACGCCCGGAGCTCGTCGCCAAAGAGCAGGCAGAGATCGACGTCATTGAAAGCTACTTACCTCAGGCCGCCTCGAAAGAGGAGATCGAACAGGCGGTTACAGCCGCGATTGCCGAAACAGGAGCCAGTTCGATGAAGGATATGGGCAAAGTAATGAAAGCAGCCCAGGCTGCTTTGGCTGGAAAAAACGCTGATGGCAAGTTGGTGAGTGAGGTGGTCAAGGCCAAGTTGCTTGGATAGTATGGTTTCCGTATAATTCACAGCTTGCTCGAAGGCACGGGGGCTCGTCCGGTGGGTTTCGCGCCCACTTTTTCTTTTGGGGCGAGAACCGTCGCAGGATTGAACAATGGGAAACGAATCGATTGCAGAGAGGGTTCAGGAACTGGCTGAACGAGTCGCAATCGACCATGGCCTTGAGCTGGTTCACGCAGAGGTTGCCGGCCCCGAGAACAAGCCGATTGTTCGTATATTCATTGATAAGCCGCAGGGTGTGACCCACGAGGATTGCTCGGAAGTCAGCATTCACCTCGGGACGATTCTCGACGTCGAGGATTTTATACACGCGCCCTACACCCTCGAAGTATCGTCGCCGGGACTCGAACGGGGGCTCTACAAACGCGCCGATTTCGAGCGGTTTGCAGGCAGCCAGGCAAAGCTCAAGACGCGGCAGGCGATTGACGGTCAGCGCAATTTCCGTGGTCGTTTGCTGGGTGTAGACGGCGACGACGTGCTTTTTGACGATCGAACAAACGGGCAGGTCCGGGTGCCACTTGATTTGATTACGAAAGCGAACCTCGAAGTGGATGTTAGCGAGGAGCTGCGAGGAGCCAGATAGAGAGACTTTTCATGAGTTCATCGATTGCACAGAACATCGAGGCGCTTTGCCAGGAGCAGGGTATCGAACGCGATCTCGTCATAGAAGCAATGAAAGAAGCCGTGCGCGCGGCGGCTAAGAAACAGTTTCGGTCCGGCGAAGACATCCAGGTTGACTGGAATGCCGAGACAGGTATCGAACTGTCTGCTTCGAAGGTTGTCGTCGACGAAGTCGAAAACCCCGCAACCGAACTCTCGATCGTCGAAGCTCGCGAGCTTGCCGGCGACGAAGTTGAACTCGGAGACGCGCTGCTGCTGCCGCTTCCGATGGAAGAACTCGGCCGCATCGCTGCGCAGACCGCGAAGCAGATCCTGTTTCAGAAAGTCCGCGATGCCGTCCGCAGCAACGTTTACGAACAGTACATCGACAAGATCGGCGATCTCGTCAACGGATACGTCAAGCGCTTCGAGCGCGGCAACATCATCGTCGACCTCGGTAACCTCGAAGCAATTCTTCCTCGATCGCAACAGTCACGTGGTGAACAGTGGAACCAGGGCGAGCGAATTCGCGTCGTCATAAACAACGTGTCGAAGGAATCCAAAGGACCGCAAGTCGAGGTTTCCCGCACGTCGCCTGAGCTGCTTCTCCGATTGTTTGAAATGGAAGTTCCAGAGATCTACGACGGCACCGTCGTGATCAAGTCGGCTGTTCGCGAACCGGGCGAGCGCGCCAAGATCGCGGTGATGTCGAATGAACGCGACGTCGATCCGGTTGGCGCGTGCGTCGGTATGAAAGGCTCTCGCGTGCAGGCGATCATTCGCGAGCTGCGCGGCGAGAAGATCGACATTATCGAGTGGTCGGACGAGCCTTCAGTATTTGCCGCAAACGCACTCTCACCCGCAAAGGTCAACCAGGTCAGAATCACCGATATCGAAAACCGCCAGATGGAAGTGATCGTCAACGAAGATCAACTGTCGCTGGCGATCGGCAAACGTGGTCAGAACGTTCGACTCGCCACCAAGCTGGTTGGTTGGAACATCGATATCCGCAGTGAGGAAGAGATCAAGCGCGAGGTCACCGAGCAGATGGGTGCGCTCATCGCTTCGGGCGAAGCGGTACCGCTTTCCGTTATCGAAGGTGTCACGGCGCAACAGGCTGAAGCGCTTGCGGAACACGGTATCAACGATATCGATGCGCTGTCACAAACTTCGGTGGACGACCTCGTCGAGTTCCTCGACCTGAGCCTGGACGAAGCGGAAGTAATCCTGAACGCTGCGCAGGCCGTGGTTGCGTTGCGCGATCGCAGTTTGGGTGAAGCAGAAGCGGCCGAGGGAGAAGTGCCAGAAGAACAGCACGCAGTTTCAGCAGAGCTCGACGAGTCGATGGACGAAGAAGTCGAGCCGTCGCCTGAGTCGACTGCCGCCGGATACGACGAAGCGGTGGAGAACGGTGTGCCGTTCACCGCCGAGCCGGAAATACGCGCGTGGGAATCGGCCGATCCGGTGCCGGTCACCGAGGCCGAGCCAATTCCCGCTGACGCAATCGTTTTGCAGGAGGCCGGTCGCGACTTGCGTCCCGACACGATTACACCCGGTCCCGACATAACCTCCTCCGCTGTCGAAGCGTTTGAACACGTTGAGGAAAACGCGGAAGAGGTTTTAGTTGAAGAAGAGTTTGCTTCGGAGGATACGTCTGACGAAGCAGAAACATCGACTCCCGCAGTTTCGGAAGAGGCTGCATCAGGCGGGAGTGTGGACGATGATGATGAGAACCTGTGATGCAGCCGATTAGTTACAACACAAATGCGGTCTATTCGGGCCGTTTGTGTTGCCCGCTTAGCCCCTGCGGTCACGCGCCGACCTTCTGATCGACGCTGAAAGTGGTTGGGCTCAAGTGGGTCCCAATCACTTTAGGTTGTCAGGACGCAGAACAAGCGTTCGAGAAGGAGTGCATGACAGTTTCCTCGAAAGTTCGTATTTACGATCTCGCCAAAGAATTAAAGCTCGACACCAAGCGGCTCATCGAAGAGGTACGTCGTGAAGGTGTCGACGTCAGCGTTCCGTCGAACTCGGTGTCCAAGGAACTGGCCGAGAAGATTCGGAACAAGTACTTCCCGAAGAAGGAAGCGACCGTCAAGCGCGCGGTGAAGGTAGTCAAGCGCGCGGTACTTCCGGCTACGGAAGCACCTGTTATCGAGGCTGAACCGGAGGTTGACGAACCCGAGCCAATTGAGTCGTCTCCCGCGCCAACACCGGTCGAAACCCCGTCCGCTGTCCCCCCACCTGCCGCAGCCAAGCCCCCGATCACGCGATTGGTGAAGAAGCTGAGTCCGGCTGTTCGAGCGGAAGCTCCCACCATCGAGGAAGTCGCGCCACCGCCGGTCATCGAGGAGGAGCTACCTGCTGCTGAACCGCAGATCGTAGAGGAACCCGTGACGGTCGCACCGGAAGTGGTTGCACCAACAAACGGCGCCGAGCAGCAGCCGAGAGTCGCACCACCACCGCCACCGCCTTCTCGTCAGGTCAGAGTTTTGCGACCCACGGCAGCAGCGCTCAATGCCGGCATCAGGCCCGGAGAACGCGCTCCTGTTCCGACGCCGCCACCAGCGGCTCCGCCGAAGGAACGCGCCGTTGAACGGCCTTCGCGAATCAGAGAGCGGCCTTCCCTGCCGCGCTCGGAGCGCCTGGGAACTCCCGGCGAGACGGCCACGCCGCAAACCACCTACATTCCGCCTCCAGACGCTGGACGCCGTCGTTCGCGTCGCAGCAGCCCGCGCGGAGGCCGCAAAATTGACGGCAGGGCCGGAAGGTTCGACAAAGGCGATTTCATTCCACCGCCGAAGGCGCTGTCACTCGAAGACCGCATCGCGGGTCGACTCGACATACCTGGTTCGGGCGAACTGAAGTCAGTGCGCTTGATCGAAGGTTCTACGGTGAAAGAGTTTGCAGAAAAACTCGGAATCAAGCCGAAGGACGTTGTGACGCTGCTGTTGCAGCGCGGCGTGTTCGCAACCATCAATCAACCGTTGATGGACGACGTTGCGACCGATCTCGGTAAACGATTCGGTTACGACGTTTCGTTTGTGCCGTTCGAAGAGATGGTGGCGGAAGAAGAGTTTGAAGAACTGATCGCCGCCGACGCCGACGACGTGGAATTGCCGCGCGCGCCGGTGGTCACCGTCATGGGCCACGTCGACCACGGTAAGACGTCGCTGCTCGATGCCATTAGAACCACGGACGTGGCAGCGGGTGAAGCGGGCGGTATCACGCAGCACATCGGTGCTTACAGCGTGCAGGTTCCGAGTCCCGACAACTCCGAGGAAACTCGTCGCGTAGTATTTCTTGACACGCCGGGTCACGAAGCGTTCACGATGATGCGTGCGCGCGGCGCGAAAGCGACCGATATCGTCGTGCTCGTCGTCGCTGCTGACGACGGCGTGATGCCGCAGACGATCGAAGCGATCGAGCACTCGAGAGCCGCTGGCGTCCCGATCATCGTCGCGATCAACAAGATCGACAAGCCGGATGCGAACCCCGATCGCGTCAGACAGGAACTGGCACAACAGGGTCTATCACCGCTCGACTGGGGTGGTGAGACTGAAATGGTCCAGGTCTCTGCGAAGAAGCGAGAGAATCTCGAAACGCTGCTCGAAACCATTCTGCTGACGTCAGACATTCTGAACCTGCGCGCCAGCCCGACGCGTTTGGCGTCCGGGGTCGTGCTCGAAGCAAAACTCGATCGCGGTCGCGGAGCAGTGGCCACGGTGCTGGTCCAACAGGGCACGCTCCGAATTCACGAACCGTTCATCGTCGGCCAGATCTCCGGTCGCGTTCGCGCGATGTTCAATGACCGCGGCGAGCCGATCATCGAAGCCGGACCGGCGACGCCGGTCGAAGTGCTCGGGTTGCAGGGCGTGCCACAGGCAGGCGAAAGCTTCCAGGTGGTTTCGGACATCACGAAGGCGCAGTCGATCTCGCAACACCGTCAGATGTTGAGCCGCCAGGCGGCGCTGTTACAGTCGACCAAACGCGGTATCGAGGCGTTGGGCGAGAGCGAAGTCAAGGAACTGCTGGTCATCATCAAGGCTGACGTGCAGGGTTCGGTGGAAGTCTTGAAGTCGACACTGCAAAAACTCTCGACGGATCGCGTGAAAGTAAAAGTGATTCGATCGGGCGTGGGAGCGATCACGGAATCCGACGTGTTGCTCGGTTCCGCGACGCAGGCAGGGTCGTCTTCATCGGCTGTTGTGATCATCGGATTCAACGTGCGTCCTGAAGCACGCGCTGCGGACGTCGCGAAACAGGAAGACGTGGATATACGTCTCCACTCGATCATTTACAAGGTCGAAGAAGAGATTCGCGCGGCGATGATCGGCATGCTCGAGGCGATCGAGAAGGAGAAAATCCTCGGCAAGGCGGCTGTTCGCGAAGTGTTCCGCGTGCCGAAGGCGGGAACAGTCGCGGGCTGCATGGTTATCGATGGTTCGATCCGTCGCAACGCGCGCGCTCGCCTGATTCGCGATGGCGTGGTGAGCTGGGAAGGCAACATCGCTTCGCTGCGCCGCTTCAAGGATGACGTGTCCGAAGTCCGCGAAGGCTTCGAGTGTGGTATCAGTCTGGAAAACTTCAACGACGTGAAAGTCGGAGACCAGATTGAGGCATACGTGGTCGAGCGAGTAGCGGCGACTGAGCTGTAAGCCGCTGGTGTTATGCATCGGAAAGAAAGAACTGCGGACACTCTCAAGGAAGAGATCGCCCAGATTGTTGGTTACGAGTTGGAAGACCCCCGATTGTCGCTGGTCACGGTCACTGACATTCGTCTGTCGGCCGACAAACGTGCGGCGCGTGTTTACGTCACGGTGGCAGGTGACGAGGATGAGCACAAATCGGCTCTCGCGGCGTTAAAACACGCTGCGCCATACGTGCGGAAACAATTAGGACTCTCGCTGAACCTGCCGCGCACGCCCGAGATTCACTTCGTACGCGATCGCGTCGAAGAGGAAGGCGAACGCGTCGATCAACTGCTTCAGGAGATCGAGCGAGAGTGGGAAAGCAAAGGAAAGGAAGAAGAGTGATTGCTAATTGCCACACTTGGATGAGGTCAGTACCTCGTCCAAGTGTCGTAATCGCAATTCGGAATCATGCTTAGTCAAGTAGTCGAGTTGATCGAGGCAAAGCGTCGTTTCGCGATCACCTCGCATATCCGCCCCGACGGCGACAGCCTCGGATCGTCGCTCGGTCTTTACTGGTTGCTGCGTGCGCTTGATAAAGACGTCGAAGTAATCATGCGCGATCCGGTTCCCCACGCTTACCAGCAACTCCCCGGCGCAAACGACGTACGCGTCACTCCCGTCGTCGATCCTTCGTACCACGCCGTGTTTGTGATCGAGTGTTCCGACATTACGCGCCCGGGGCTCACGGATCTCGAAAAGCAGTTCGTCGTCAACATCGATCACCATTCGACGACCGCGCTATTCGGAAACATCAACTGGA